>JACXTT010001620.1_pt1 | contig 37118 bp, 37 predicted proteins | sample 9270951 | NCBI WGS metagenome assembly JACXTT01 (sample SAMN15532306, study PRJNA645909) | rock metagenome | isolation source: weathered quartz diorite | place: Puerto Rico | collected 2017-06-21
TTGATTTCTTTGTCCGTCCCATCCACGCCGACTCGAAGAATCTTGACCAGGACTCCTCGGCCGTTCGGCACGTCGTCGAGCCGGGGTTTCGGTACTTCCCGCAGGTGAATGGTGTTCGGTCGCCCTGGAAGCACCGCGATGGCCTTCATGGTTTCGCTGAGACTCAAGATCTCCCCCTCCGGCATGCGCGCCGAAATCTCCCCGGTTGTAAATGTCTCGTTCGCTGTTTTCATTTCCGTTCTTCCTTCGTTCAATCGTTGATGGCCTGATGCAAATGGCCGACTGGGCGAGGGCACCCTCACTAGCAGGTGGGACTCCCAACCAGCCGCAAAGTTTCATCGTCCCAAGATTCTTTTCGCCCCGATTTCAAGTTCCTCGCGTGAAACTTCTCACGCCCAGGGGACTCCCATTCTGTATTCGCGGCAGAACCCAGGTTCACTGTCGGTCAGCGCGAACGCAAGTCGTCGGTTTCGAAAGCAGGCATGCGGTGAAGAGCACACGCACAAACAAAGAAACGCAGGTCAGTGTCCTGCCCATCGATCTTCCGTGCAGGAGGGATGCCGGAGGGGACACTATGTTACAGCAATTTATCGAAGCACGTTGGCGCATTACTACCGCCTTGTTGCAGAGAGAGCTGCAAGGCCAGTCTTCCTCGTCCGCCCGTCGCACGCGTTGAACGGTACTTCGCTGCAAGAGTGTGTCGTCCGTGTTTGACCTTTGTGCAGGATGTCCCTGAGCGAGAACCCTTTTTTGTATTTGAAATTCGGAGGAGCAGTCATGAAATTCATTCGCACGTTGGCACCCCTCGTCTTGAGTCTTGTCGCCAGTCTTGGAGCTTCGGCTGATCTGCCCCTCAAAAAGGTACTTACGCTCAAAGCAGCGAAAGCTATAGCCGCAGCCGCTGAAACCGAAGCGAACAAACGCGGCTCAACCGTCGTGATCGCGATAGTGGACGATGGAGGACACCTCCTTCTCCTCGAACGGCTCGATAACACCCAGGTGGCGAGCGTCGAAGTCGCTATCGGCAAAGCTCGCACCGCAGCGATTTTCCGGCGCCCCAGCAAGGACTTCGAAGATCAGATCAAGAATGGCCGCGCGGCATCCCTCGTTCTTCCGGGCGCCACGCCGCTCCAGGGAGGGATCCCGATCCTGGTCGACGGAAAGGTCGTCGGCGCGATCGGAGTCAGCGGGAATACACCCCAGGAAGATGAGGACATCGCGAAAACCGGAGCCGCGGCGACCGAGGAAGCGATTCGTTGAATCCGACGACGCCATTGCGCGGGTTTCTGCTGACCGGCGCCAAAACGATTTTCGTTCTGGCGTCCTTATTAGTCCTCGCCGGTCCCGCGCGAAGCCGTCAATCGGAGAGCATCAACCAATCTGCTCCTGCGGAAAATTCTGCGAGTCCTTTACCGGACGGAACGTCTACGCAGGAAAAGCCGCCGAGCTCCTCCGACTCAAACACCAGCGCCATGCCCCGAATGATCATCGACATGACTCCGGGCGACGTGCAGCTCGTCCCTCATCCGCCGCGAGAGGCCGGAAAACTCTCCCGCTGGGTCAAGCCAGGAACCGTTTTGCTGAGCACGCGCTACCACTTCGTCGAGAATTCCGCGGGAATCGTCACCAGCAACCAAGGCCAATATCAGGCGGTCGTCAAAGCCGTTTTTCAGTTCGACCCGGACAGCCGTTACACCATCGAAGCCGGAGTGTTTCCTGGGAACCGCTTCTCCTCCGGATGGAATGGATCGGGCTGGGGGAGCGGCGATCTCCGCACCAACCTCTATCTGAAGCAGCTGTACTTCGATGCAAAGCCTGTCACCGGCCTTGAGCTCCAATACGGCGGTCTGTATTTCAACCAGGGCGCAAGCACCGAAATCACCGGTTACGACTACGACGCCTACCTCACCGGCGAGCGCATTCGCCTGACCCGCCCAACCAACTTCTTCTTCGACGAAATCTCCATCACCTACGCTTACGTCAACGCTGCGGATCCCCCATCCGTCGCGAAGCGCTTTCACCGCTTGCAGCAGTCGAATTACCACCAGTTCCTTCTGGCCAAGAAAGTCGGCGAGCGCCTTCTTCTTTCTGCGGACTACACTTCCGAATCCGGTGTCCAAACCCTTCGCCAAGCGGTGCGCCTGCAGACGCGAGAGATTCGCGTCGCGGATGTCTTCCACTTTGAAAATTATCAGGCTGCGAACCTTAACGCAGGCTACGGTTTTGCCGCCTACGGAGAAAAGAAGCTACACGCAAAACTCTCCCTCGGCGGCGGATATGCCCAGCACGATCGCGCCGGTCTTTATTCCGATCGCTTCGCCGCAGGAAAAAGGATCTTCGTCAACATCCAATTGGAACTTACCCCGGAGTTCAGCATCTCAACGGGGTACACGCAGGCGATCCACAACTCGACGGCGAGCAATCCTCGCACGCGTCTGGACGTCACGCTGAACTACGACCTGCTGCGTACGCTGAGAAAGACGAAGGTCTTCTAGGTCGACCTCCATCGAACGCGAACGCAAGCCGCTGCGTGAATCCCGCGATCCCATTCTCCCGCCGCTTGGGTTGCTGCTCGGCTTGGTGCTACTCCTGCTGTTTGGCGGCGGAGCCGCCATTTCCGCCGACATCATGAGCGGACCGCACGACCCCTGGCTGAAATTGCTCGTGGGATACGTGGCCGCCGGAGCGGAAATTGTCGCCGCTTTTGTCGTGGGTGTGAGCGGCCTCCAAGGTCTCTGTGCGTACACGCGCAGTCCGTTCCACCGCACCGACCCGCCGGCTTACACGATGGAAACCATTCGTCTGAAATTGGGGCGCGCCCTGGCCTTGGGACTCGAATTCACTATCGCCAGCGACATTCTGCGCACCGCAGTCGCCCCTACTCCAGCAGACATCATGAACCTTGCCGCCATCATCATTCTGCGAACGCTTCTGAACTATTTCCTCGAGCGGGAAATTCAGGTGGGAGAAGAACGCCATACATAATGATTCAGAAAATGCCGCGGACCTGGTAGCTCGGTGCCACAAAAACGCGTTAAATATGCCTTGACACGTATATACCCTGTAGCGTATATTAAAACCATGGAATCTGCGTTCGAAATCATTGCGGAGCCGAACCGCCGCGCCATATTGAGCCTTCTGGTCTCCTCTCAACAGTCGGTTGGCGAGATCGAGCGTCAACTTCGTATGCCGCAGCCGACCGTCTCAAAGCACCTGCGCGTGCTGCGCGAGGCCGGTTTCGTGGAATCCACGGTGGACGCACAGCGCCGTCTCTACCGGCTGAAACCGGAACGATTTCAGGAGGTGGACGACTGGCTGGCTCAGTTCCGCCGGTTTTGGTCCGAGCACGTTGATGCTCTCGAACGCCACCTCGACCGCATGCATGAGCCAAAACCAACGAAAAGCAAGACAAGGAAAGGAACGACGCGGCTCAAACCGCAAAATGACAAAGGAGAAACAAAATGAAAATCAAACTGACTAGCATATATGTGGACGACCAGAACAGAGCCCTGCGCTTCTATACGGAGATACTGGGCTTTGCCAAAAAGGCCGATTTCAGTAACGGCCCGTATCGCTGGCTGACGGTAGCCTCGCCCGAAGAACCAGACGGCACCGAGCTGCAGTTGGCGTTGAACAACAATCCTGCAGCCAAAGCATATCAGCAGGCGATCTTTCAACAAGGTCAGCCTGCGGCCATGTTTTACACCGACGACGTAAAGGGCGACTACGAACGGATCAAGGCCCGCGGCGCCGATTTCACCATGCCGCCCACTGACGTGCCTTTCTCGACCATTGCAATGCTGAAGGACACCTGCGGCAACATTATTCAGCTGACCCAGCTGACCCGCCATTCAAGCTAAGGAGAAGACGATGAGCGATCGTGAGCAATACACACCGGGTCCGGCCAACTTGGCGCGGGTACAAAAGGACGGAGAAAAGTGGACGCTGGTTCTCGTCAAAGAACTGCGCCACTCACCGGAGAAAGTCTGGCAGGCGCTTACCGACCCGGCGCAGCTCCGCGAGTGGGCGCCCTTTGAGGTCGACGGGAACCTGGGTACGCCTGGAACGGTGAAGCTCACCTGGTTGGGAACAGGCGCCGCAATCGAAACAAAAGTGACGCTAGCCGACGCTTCCAAAGTCCTTGAGTACGGCGATATGCGGTGGGAACTCGAAACCCTTGGTAGTGGCACGCGCCTGACGTTGTGGACCAACATTGATCGCCGCTTCATTTCCATGGGTGCTGCCGGATGGCACATTGCTGTCGATGTTCTGGATCATCTTCTCAGCGGAACTCCCATCGGCCGCATCGCCGGTGGCGATGCGACTAAGTTCGCTGGCTGGCAACGGCTGAACGCCGAGTACGCCAAGCAGTTCGGCGTTAAAGCACCCAACTGGCCGACCAAACCCACTCAAAACTCGTGAATCGAGCGGGATCGCCGAAAGTTCAGGAAGTAAAGACCAAAAACCAAATCCAAGGAGTGACCTCATGGCCACAACAGCTACTACAGCAAACATCATGACCGCAGGCACAAAACGTTGGATTGTTCGCGCAATTCACATCGTCTTTAGCATTCCAATAATCGGCTACATCTACAGTCCGTTTGACAAAATTCCTGGCTACGCCACTCCTACTCGGTATTTCTTCGTTCCTATGCTTGTCCTTTCGGGACTTTGGATGTGGAAAGGCCACGTCGTTCGTCGGCTTTTTTCGAAAGGATCGGCGCACTGATTTTGCGTACGCTGTCGCGTATCGAACCAGAAGAGGCTTCCACTTGCGGAGGTTGCGAGTTACGCTGAGCGCAGCGAACCAAACAGTTCTGGGAAAGGAGAAAGAGATGAAGAGGGTCCTTTCTGCAGCCGCTGCCGCGGTCACAATCGTTGCGGCAGTCGCATGGGCAACAAGCTTGGACGAACGCAGCAAGAAGGAGATTGTCGGGATAACTGCGGATGAAGTACGGTGGTTTACGCCCCCCTACTATACCGACGGCAGACAGCGAGCGCATCTGTTCGGCGACTCCAGCAAAGGCGGCACCTGGATCGATCGAGTGAGGATCCCTGGCGGTGCCCGTGTCCTAGCGCATACGCACCCGCAAGTCGAACTAGTTACGGTCATCGAAGGCACTTGGTATCTGGGCGAGGGAGCGAAATTCGACTCAGCGAAGCTAAAAGGCTACCCGGCAGGTAGTTTCATTGTCATTCCGGCCGGCGTTCCCCATTTTGTTGCAGCGAAGGAAGGCACCGTCGTCGTTCAGCCAAGCGGTACCGGAAAATTCCAAACTGACTACCTGGAGAAATAGTCTTTTGAACTCACATTGCCACGCACCGAAGAGGCTTCCCCTTGAAGAGACTGCAGCTGACGCAGAGCACAGCTAGATTAAGTGCGTAAATTGGAGCTACACATGAAAAAGACCATCGCAGTGGAATCTGCTTCTGCATTAATCGACGAGAGGATTAAGGAATTTGGAGACTGGCGCGGGAAGATGCTCGCTAAAGTACGCGAAATCATTCACGCGGCAGATCCTGAGATCGTGGAAGAGTGGAAGTGGGGGATTCCCGTCTTTTCCCACGACGGCATCGTCTGCACTGGCGAGACGTACAAGAGCGTCGTTAAGTTGACCTTTGCCAAAGGAGCTGCGCTGAAGGACCCTACCCGCCTCTTCAACTCCAGCCTGGCGGGGAATATCAGGCGGGCCATCGACATTCACGAAGGCGACAAGGTCAATGAGGCGGCATTGAAGGATCTCATCCGCGATGCTGTCGCGCTCAATCTCCATCTCAAGAGCAAGGTCAAGCCCAGGCCGAAACCGCAACGAGCAAGCAGCAAACGGGCCGGCTAGCTCCATCGTGAATCGAGATGGATCACGCAACTATGCGCAAACCGCGCTCGCGGAGGCGGCCAAGATTCAATACAGTTGAAGAATACTTAGACTCATTGGACCAGCCTGCGAAAAAGAAGACCCTCAGGTCCGTAATCGATTTGATTCTTACCCAATTTCCGGAACTCGATTCCAAAATTTCCTGGAACGTACCTACCATCCACAGGAATGGGAAGTATGTAGTTGGGATTTGCGCCTACAAGCATCACCTGACATTTTCGCCGTGGAGTCCTCGCGTAATCGAAAACTTTAGGGTGAGGCTGGAGAAGTTTGTCCTCTTTAAGAACTGCTTTCAGATCCCTGTCGATTGGAAAATCGATAAGAAACTAGTGAAAGATTTAGTCCGGGCCAGGCTCGCCGAGCTGGATTAGGAATATCCTTGGCAGTTCCACGCTAACATTGTCTACGTTCTTTTTTTCATGGTGAACATCCTTGCCTTCGTCAATGAACCTCCGTGGCTGAATCCGAGCTCCAATTCCAGGCAGGATCTAATGTTCTGGATCGGTTTCTCAGCAGAACTCCCGTCGGGCGCATCCGGGAGCCGGGTTACCGGTCCTGATTAGAGAGCAGAATCTACGGAAGTGCCCGCGGCGGCGAACACGGTTTGCATGTCCAATTCCGCGATGGGAAGGAAAGACTTGACGACAAGGGCATCGAACTGCGTTCCGCTTGAGGCAATCAAGCGGCGGGCCGCTTCCTGAAACGGCAAACCCTTGCGATAGGGGCGGGAAGAAACCATCGCGTCATAGGCGTCAATCACGCAAACAATGCGCGAGACAATGGGTATCTCCGAATTGCGCAAGCCCGCAGGATAACCGCTGCCGTCCACGCTTTCGTGGTGGTGAAGAATATCCAGGGCGGCGGACTCAAATCCCCGCAACATGCGCAGCACGGCCCAGCCATAATCGGGATGCTTTTTGATTAGCGCGTATTCCTCCGGGTCAAGCTTACCCGGCTTGCGCAAAATGGCATCGGGAATTCCCACTTTCCCGATGTCGTGTAGCAATGCCGCGACTTCAAGATTGCGCAGCGTGTTTTCGTCGAGTCCAAGTTCCTGGCCGACGCGCAGACCCCATTCCGCAAGTCTGGTGCTGTGCACGCCAGTGTTCAAATCTTTCAGATCCAGCAACTGATTGAAGGCGCAGATTACGGAGTTACGAAGTGCGGATGCTTGTTCTTCGAGAAGCTTGATGCGAAATGCCTCCGGCGGCGAAAGCAGTATTTGGTTTGCCGCCGGAGTCATGATCATGTTCCCGGTGTGGATCCCGTTCACCAGCTCACGGACCAAGCGCTGAGGGCTTGATAAGCATCCAGGCGGCCGTAGTTCAGGTCCGGGGTAAGCCTGCGGGCATGCGACAAAGCGTTAGCCGCTTTGCTTTGATTCAAACCAGGTTTCAAGTCGAGGCAGAGTGCCACAGTGCCGGCGACGATGGGCGAGCTAAACGAAGTGCCCGAAGAGCTTCCGTACGTGCCGCCCGGATAGGTGCTGATGATGTTTTCGCCGGGCGCCGCAATCCAAACGTCCGTGGAACCGTAGTTCGAAAAGGAAGACCGAGTGTCGTAGTCCGTCGTGGAAGCAACACCAACAACGTTTGCGTTCAAGGATGCGGGATAAACGCGTGCGCTGGTGTTTTCATTGCCGGCGGCCGCAACGAGCACTATTCCGGATTTCGTCATTTGCGAAACAGCGTAAGACAACGCAGGCGAAGGAACGGAGAGATCGAAACTCATGTTCACCACGTTCGCGCCATGCTGCTTTGCGTAGTAGAGAGCCGCAATGATGTTGGAAAGATTGCCGGTGCCATCCGAAGAGAAAGCTTTCAGCGGCAGAATCTTCGCGTTGGGAGCCACAAGGTGAATCAGACCGGAGGTCATCGTGCCGTGCCCGAAAGCAATGTACGGGTTGCCATCCAGAACGGCGGCGGTCGATTGGTCAAGAACTGCCGCAGTGGACTGCTGAACGATGACAGGCTGCTGATCCTGAGAACTCTGGTTCAGAGGACCGTTTTGCATTCCAGTAACATCAAGCCATTCATTGGCGCCGGCTTGGTTGCGTGTGAAGTCGTAGCCGGGGAGCAAAACTGGAACGAGCGCCGGGTGATTGGGATCCACCCCGGTGTCAATGACGGCGACGACTCCTGTGCCCCTGACTCCAAAGCCCGACTGCGCGTCCCTGAGCCGGATAATGAATGTCGCAGGTTGTGCGGAATATCCATGCCAAACAACGGAACCGTAATAGTTCACCGGGGCCGTATCCGACAATCCATAACCCGGTTGCCCAACGGAAGCCTGCGGGAGGGGCAGAACTCGATCTGGTTCAACGCTCTGAATTCCAAGAACGGCTTCGAGCAGATTCATGGTGGTGCTGAGCAGTGTGGTGAGAAGGTCTTGCGTGGAGGTGACGAGGTAGGTTTGTCCAATGTTCCCGTCCAGGGAACCCTGAACCTGGCATCCCGCGGCGGCACAGAGCTTGAGAACACTGAGAAGGCCACCAGTCGTGCGAACAATGTAGCGCTGCTGGGCGGCTGCCGAGCTCGTGCAGGTAAGCACCGCGAGGGCGAAAACGAACGCAAGCTTAAGTACGAGTTTTCTCATAGTGTTGGTCCCTTGTAACAACTGAGCCCCGCTCTTTTTGCAGATCTCGGATTCGCTTATAGATTCCGAGGGGACACTGAATCTGCCTATGGTACAGGTGGCTCTTATTGGCTGCTCCTTTGGTCCAAAATCTCTGGTACCGAGGTACCAGAAAAATTATCAGTCGGCGCCTTTCGCCGAATCGCCGCGACGCGACGGTCCAGGTATGTAGTTGAGCGCGTCGCGCAGCGAAACAACAACGTGTTTTTCACCCTTGCCCGGAAAGCTCAATTCAAGATCTCCGCGGTTTTCAATCTCTCCGTGAAACTCACCAAAATTGTTGGTGACGGTCTGGATCGTCTGGCCCCGGCGATTGGAGAGCGTCACTGGAACGCCGCGTCCAACCGAGTCCGGCTGCGATGTGTCCATCAACTGGCCCGTAACCGAAAGCCGCGTTTCGCCAGGCTTGGCCTCAATGCTCAAGTCAATCTGAAAAGGATTTGCAGAAAAGAGCATCTGGCGGGTCTGCATTCCCGCGGAGCGGGCGCCCGCCACAGCTTGTGTCTGAAAGCTATCGAAGACCAGCCTGGCGATCACCCCGGCCAATCCAGACTTCGCCTCAAGCCTAGCATTGGCAAACGCTGCTTTGACCAATCGAACCGTGTCGGTGGGAGGATCGAAACGCGACTCTTCTGCCGCCGATCGCAGAACTTTCTGCCACAACGCAACTGCCCCCGCGCACTGCTTACAGCCGGAGTCCAGATGCTTCTGCATGTCCTGCTGTGCGGGCTTCGCACTTACGCCATTTACGAAGTCAATCCATTGCTCTATTGAGAAGTGCTTCATGCGCCGTTCCCCCTCAGATTTTGACTGCTACGCCCGGTGCGGGCCGGGTCTGCATTCGGAGATAAGGGGTAATGGAGCGTAGGAAAAATACCTTAGGCTGGCAAATCAGTTAAACACTGTACTTTCATAAAGTTGACCGGTCAGGAAGAACGGCGCCCAATAGTAGGGGTGTGGGCGGTTAGCGCGAATCTCCTGCATTGCAGTGCGGAGAGAACCGGCCATGTCATTGGACCGGGTAAAGTGCGAATAAAAGGAACTCATTAGTTCGGCGGTCGTTTCGTCGTGCACATCCCAAAGGGAAAGTAGCAAAGTAGAGGCGCCGGCACAGAAGAGCCCGCGTTGCAAGCCAAGCAGTTCATCTCCCTCTGCGACCACATTCATGCCGGTTGCACAGCCGCTCAGAGTAACCAGACGGGCGGGGACTCTCATTTGATATAGGTCGTAAAGGTAGAGATAGCCGTCGCCCAAGCGGATACCAGAAAACATCGGGTTGTCTTGGCGGTAAGTGCCGTGCGTGGCGATGTGGAGTAGTCCGATGGAAGGCCCGCGCGCGCGCAACGCGTCCGATGTGGCGTTCTCCCCAACAAACAACTCCGACCCGGGCAGCATATCTGCCACGGCCTTCACTTCCGCTTCGATTTCAGGTGCGTTCTGATCGGGGATGCCGAAAACAACAGGGCGCGAATTCGCTGTGGTGTCCTTTTGCTGACACAGGCCAAAAATCGTCGCGCTCGGGGCATAGGAAATCGAAAAATCGTCACAGAGATATTTCCCCGAATGGAGCAAGGCATGAAAGGGCAGGAAATGGAGCGGTCCGTGAGGAACGAAGATCAAATGCTTGTGGCCTTCCAGCAGCGGGCGAAGAGGCGCGATCAGTTCGTTGTAAAGCAGCTCGAGATGAGACTCCACGGCACGCTGCATTGGTTCGACGAACCGCTGGGTATAGGCCGAGCCCATACGGAACTTCGAAAGTTGAAAGCGTAGAAGTTGCAGAAAATTCTGAATGCGCGAAATCACGCTGACCGAAACAATTTCCATCCTGCTGCGAGAGATAACCGCGGCAATCAGCCTGTCGCCTGTCGAGTAATACTCCACAAGGGTGGCTCCCGGCGGCAGGCAGGTCTTAAGATAGTCGGGTGAGAAATTCGTCGGCGCTTCGAGGGTTGCATTTTCACGTTCCTGCGCCGGTAACTCCCGCAGCGTGCGCATCAGCTCCTGTTCGTGCGCTTTCGCCTGCTGCTGGAGCAGCGCGATGCGATTCTCGGCATTGTGGTCTGCGCCGAGCTGCTCCAGTTCAATGCGGTGGTAATACCAATTGAGGTCTTCTCGCAAATCGCGGATGCGCCGAACCAGGCTACTCTGCCCTTCTTCTCCCATAGGCAGGCTCTGGCCGCTGCGAAAAATCATTTCGCTCATGCTGCGTGACTTCGCAGCCTCTATACATGCTAAGGCTTCGGCATTGGACTCTTTGCCTGCGGCTCCCGCCAAAAAAATTTCAACGAGTGCCTCGTAGACCTGCAAGCGATTACGCCCAAAAGAGATCTTTAGTTCTTCGGTATGAATTCTCGTTCGCATGGATTCGAGGGCATGCCGGGCCGTCTGATAAGAGTCGCGCGCAGCCGTGAGGTCGCCTCTTTTTTGCGCGAGCTGGCCGAGAAAGAAATGAACCTGGTATTCCAGGACGGGCGTCTGCACGGAAGCTAATCTCGCTACGGCCGCGTCCGCATGCTTTTTTGCTTCTGCTTCGTCCGCAAGCTGCAACGCAATTCGCGCCAACAACAAATGGGCGATTACGGACTTGCTGAGTAGCCGGACTTCATCAAAAAAAGCAGCCGCAGCAACGCACAGCCTTCTTGCTTCAAAATGCCGGCCTTCGTAAAACAACAATAAGGCCTGATACAAATCGAGAAGCCTGGGCCAGACACGGTTCGATTCTTTCGCGAATATTTCTCGCGCTCTCGCAAAAAGTTCGAGCGCCTGTACCGTTTTCCCCTGCTGCCCGTAAGCACTGGCTTCGTTCGCCAGCGTTTTTGCGGCTTCATACCGCATTCCCTGCGCTTCAAATCGGAGAAAACCCTCATGTGCGATGTTGCGCGCTTCTTCGCTGAGATTCAGCTCCAGATAGACGTCAGAAAGGTCCAAGTGACAAAGAGCAAAATGGTAGGCATCTCCGGTCGCTTCGCAAGCACGTCGAGCCGCATAGAGCCGCTCAATCGCGCTCCCATACTCGCCGCGCAAGTAATACAAATAAGCGATGTTGTAATCGGCTTGCGCAACAAGAAGAGGCATGCCTGCCTTTTCGCACACGCGCCTCGCTTGCTGGTATGAGGACAGCGCACGCGGGAAATCGTTCAGGCTGATAAGGCAAACCGCCATGTTACTCAGCACGACGGCGATCCCTTCGATGTCGCGATGCTCGATCATTCCCGTATAGGCCCGCTCATAGTAGGCGAGGGCTTCATCGAAGCGGTCCTGGCGATGAAAAATATTGCCGACGTTGATCTCCAGGCGTGCGATGCGCCATGGATCCTCCAACTTGGTAAAGATTACGCGGGCGCGCTCGGAAGCTCGAAATGCCCGGTCATATTCACCTATCAAAATTAGCGGTTGAATGGAGCTGCTCAGCGTACGGCCAGCTTCTCTTTCATTGCCGAGCTGGGTGTAAATTTCCAGCGCCTGGTCGTGATGATGTACGGCTTCCCTGCTGTCGCCGCTGGCGTATAGTGCGTTTGCTTTTGCGCGAAGGCCGTGTGCGATTTCTTCTCTGCCTCCCAGCTTGTTGGCAATAAGAAGAGCGGATTCGGCTAGAGCGCTCGCCTGATGCGTGTCCACGCGAACGCGCTCCACGACTTTCTTTGCTAGTTCTCTGACAACTTCCGAGGAGAGTAACGTTCTTCCCCTAGCGAGAACAGCTTCGCGTTCTGCCTCGCTTTGCGTGCGAGCCAATTCCTCAATCAATGTCTCGCGAGAGTCCGTTGCCTCCCGGTCGGCCCTCATAGGAAGCCCAACTCATCGAGTTGTTTGCGCAGACTCTCGATACATTTTTGCCGGGTGAGCCCAATCGAGCCCACGGCCAGATTCAACTCACTGGCAACTTCTGTGTAAGGCCGCGACGGAGATTCAAAGAAAAGCATCTCCACCAATCTACGGCAGCGGGGCGTGAGGCTTGCCATTGCCTCGCGCAGCATCTGTTCTTCCTGGGCCTGCTTTACAAATTCTTCCGCTAGGGGGGGCACCTCCGGCTCCGGAAGTTCCTCTTCTGCATCGCGGCTCACGAGCCGCTGCTGCTGCTTTTTCCAGTGATAGCACTTGTGATGCGCCACTTGAATCAGCCATTTCGGCAAGGCACGTGGATCTCGCAACTCATGTAGTCGCATGAGCAGTTCCATGCAGGTTGACTGAAATACATCAGCCGCTTCCTGTGGCGGCAACCCATACTTCACCGGAATGGAATAGATAAGGGCTTTGTACTTGTCAATGAGCTGCGACCACGCTTCCTCTTGCCCGGCGAGACAACGCTTTACAAGCGTGGTGTCTGGGATAGTGCGCACGGTCGGTTTTTCAAGGTCGGCTGTCACTGGACTCATTTGCCGGCAGCCTCCGAAGAACTTCGCACGTAGAGTGACTCCACGTTCCATAGCGCATAAGGCTCGAGAGTAGCCGGCTGAAAATTCCCAATGTTGTTCTTGGCACCCACCAGGATGTCCGGCGTTGCCAGGAAAATAAATGGCTGATTTTCATCGAGAAGCTGCTGAACGCGGTCAAAACTCTTTTTTCTTTCTTCGAAACTCCTTGCCACGAGCTGTTTCTGCATTAGTTTGTCGATTTCTGCTTCCCAGGGAGTCGCTGGATGCGCTTGCGACGGATTCCAAAAATGCGTTCCACCGCTCGAAAGCCAGACATTGATATCGGAATTGGGGTCTGCATCAAAGCTCGCCAAGCCCAGCACGCATGCGTCATATTCCTTCGTTTGCGTGACTCGATCGAGGAGCGAGCGGAATTCTAGCGGAACAACCTGCGCCCGAATTCCCAATTGTTTGAGATCGTCGGAGATTAACGTCGCCATTTTCGTACGATCCGCGTTGGAAGAACTGGTCAAGATCGAAAATGCAACGGGATTGCCGTTCTGGTCGGTCAAATTTTGTTCAGAACCTGCGTCATTTTTCCAGGAGAACCCTGCCTGTCGCAAAAGTTCGCGCGCACGATCGAGAGAGCGGGCCGGGTGTTTTATTTCTGTATTTGCCCAGCGCTTGTTTCCCGGCGTCACGGATCCCCAAAGCGCTGCTCCACGTCCCTGATACACCAACCGGACAATCGCTTGGCGATCCACAGCAGCCGAAACAGCCTGACGGAACCTCACATCGCGGAACCAAGCGAGCCTGCGTGCAGCCTCGGCGGAGGTCTTCGCGTTCGGTTCATTCAGATTGAAGAATAGGAAATTGTATTCCAAGCCCGCTCCTGCGTCGGTCATCGTGTACCCGCGTGCCTGTCGAGAAAGCACGGCATAGTTTTCTGCCCCCAACCGCGTAATCACATCCGTTTCGCCTGATTGAAATCGAAGCACTTGCGCATCGGCACTGGGCACGAAAAGAAAAACAATCTCATCAAGATACGGCAGTCGCGCACCTTTCACATCGGTCTTCCAGTAATAGGGATTACGCTCCAGCACAATTCGCTCGCCCGGCACATATTGCTTCAGATGGAAGGGGCCAAGTCCCGCCCATTCATTCGGTGAAGCTGAGAGCGGCCAAGATTGCGCGAGCTTTCCCTCGCTGTAAGGTTTTTCAAGAATGTGTCGCGGAAGAATGGCAAGCCCATCGAACAGACGGTCGCCTACCCCGTAGGGCTTTGCCAACCGAAAAACCAAGTGATACGCGTCTGTTTTGCGAACTTCAATCGGCTTCCCATCCACCATCAAAAGGTCCCGTTGGGGCGCGTGAACTGCTTCGTCCAGATAAACTCGGAAGGTGAACAGCACGTCATCCGCATCAAGAGGGTGTCCATCAGAAAACTGCAGGCCATGGCGTAGCTCTAGCGAATACTCCAATCCGTCTTTGGAAACTTTACAGCTCTTCGCGAGCGCAGGCTCCGTCGATTGCGAGGCGCGATTGATGTGAACGAGGTCCGCCTGCATCACTCCAATCACTTCGCGGGAAGGGGCATCTGCGGCAATGATTGGATTCAATGTTTTTGGTTCGGCGCGGAGCGAAAGCACAAGTCGCCCGCCACGCTGGCCAATCGCTTGGTGAGTGACCAGAAATTCGGCGTTCTTGCTCGGGTGATCCTGCGGAAATGCTGGCGGGGCAAATTGCAAAAGCCCCAGAAGCAATAGCGCGGTCAGCCCTGCATTGCACCGAATCGAGTGAAGACAGTTCCGGGTCATGTTGCCCTACCAGACGGACGGTCCCTACCAGTCTATCTTGGATGGCTGCCGCTCTTCCTGCAACGAACTCGCGAGGGCCAGGTAGCCGATAAAGAAAGGCACCATTGCCAAAGCTGGTAAGTACATCCACCAATAGGAAGAAAGCACACTGTATTGCTGAAGGCTGCTGAGCAGGTTTCCCCAGCTGGGCGTCGGCTCGGGAATGCCAAGCCCAAGGAAGGACAAGGTCACCTCCGCGAGAATGTATTGTGGAATCAAGATGGCTCCCTGAGTGAGAATTACGCTTCGAGTTTGCGGAAGAATGTGCCGGCGCAGAATATAGAAATGAGAAGCCCCGAATCCTTTGGCGGCGCGGACAAAGTCGCGTTCTTTTGCGCTGAGGGCGACGCCGCGGACCAATCGCGCCGGTCTGGCCCAGCCAAGTGCACCTATCGTGACGACAATAATCAGAAATGCCCGCAAAGGATTCACAAGCAAAGGCAAAAAGGCGCGTACCCCAAAGAGCAAATAGAGCCACGGCAGCGCGAGGCAGAGTTCTGCGAAACGCATAAGGATCGTGTCGGTCCAGCCGCCAAAATATCCCGAGGCTCCACCCGTCAACGCACCAACGAGCAGTGAAATAAACGCCGCAAGCAAGCCAACGAATAGAGAGATTTGTCCGCCGTAAACAATGCGCGAGAAAACATCGCGGCCATAGCCGTCCGTGCCGAGCAAATTGATCTTTGCCTTTTCGGCCCCAAATAAATGCAGCGTTCCAGGAATGATTCCAAGTGCGCGATACGGAGCGCCCTTTACGAAAAATCTTACTGGCGTCGTAGTTGCTTGGTCGTCTTCATACTGATCGAACGAGCCTTGTTTCACTCGCTGCAAATAAAAGAAAGGCCGAATGTGAAATTTTCCAGCCGCGTCAAGAAAATGAATTCCCATTGGCGGCGCGTACGGCCGCTCGCGATCCTGTTGAAGCGGGTCGCAGGGCGTGAAAAAGCCCGCCCCTACGACAATCACATGGAGCATAATCAGGAAAGCCAGCCAGAGCGTGGTCTTTCGAAGCGATCTCTTCATCAATCACTCCGTCCGGATCCGTGGGTCGGCCCAATAAAGCGCGACGTCGGCAACAAAATTCCCAACAACAAGAAAAATCGTCGAAAGTAAGACGCCTCCAATGACCACGTACAGGTCTCGCGCAAGAATCGCTTCTAACAAAAATGGGCCGATCCCCGGCCAACTGGTCACCACTTCGACCAGAAGGGAGCCGCTAAGAAGTGCCCCGATACTGAACCCAAATAGAGAGATGAGCGGATTCGCGGCAGCGGGCAGCGCATAACGCCACAATAGTCTTCCGCGCGGAATTCCGTGCGCCTCCGCCGCCCGGATAAATCCTTCGCTGAGAGATTCGGCAACTGCGGCCCGCACGTGCCTGACAAGAATCGGTTGCGCGCTCAAAATCAGAATCGTCGCGGGAAGAAACACATGGCGCATCAAATCCCACATTCGCGCACCGAATGGCAACGACTCGGCGCCGATGGAAGCCATGCCGCCGGCGGGCAGCCATCGGCTTTGCACGGCAATCATCAACAGTCCGAGCGCAAGAGCGATATCCGGAATGACCAGCAAGATTGCAGACGCGCCCGTCACCGCGTGATCCACCCAGCGTCCGGCGTGCTCCGCGCTCCACACGCCCAGTGGAAGCGCAATCATCCACGTCAGCAACGTCGCGGCAACCGTCAACAACAGGGTGTTTCGAGCACGGACTGCAAGCAGCGGACCAACCGGCGCGTTGTATGCAAAGGAATAACCCATCTCGCCTTGCGCGAGCGATTTGACCCATACTCCGTATCGCACGAGGATCGGCTTATCGAGATCGTAATGCGCTTTCAGAGCTTGGAGCGTTTCCGAAGAAATCTGCGGATTAAGCCGCATTTCGTCGAAATAATTTCCGGGCGCAAAGGTTGTAAACAAAAAAGTGATAATCGTTGCCGAAGCCAAAAGCAGCAAGGCATGTAAGAAACGCCGTCCGAGGTAGCGCATCAGGGCGTCGGCCTTTTTTCGGAGTTGGGGCCGGTACTGACAGCGGCTCCGAGCAATTTTTGCGTAGCCACGTGCTCCGGTGTACTGATAATTTTCAGCGACGATCCAGCCTCAACTATGCGGCCGCTCTGCATAACAATGATCTCGTCCGCGATTCGTGCCGCCATCACCAGGTCATGGGTGATGAAAATGACCGCGGGCCTCACCCCTGCAGGAATCGAACGATCGCTCAGATCCAGCAACATATTTGCGATCTGCGCCTGCACCGAATAGTCCAAAGCAGAAAGCGCTTCGTCGAGAATCAGGATTTTCGGGTCGAGCGCCAATGCGCGCGCAATCGCCAATCGTTGGCGCTGCCCGCCGCTTAGGTCGCCAGGACGTCGCTCCAGCAGATCGGACGAAAGACCCACCCGGCCCAAGAGTTCAACCGCGCGTTCGCGCCTCTCCGCTGAATCCAGCTTCGCTTGAAGAATCCACGGCTCCTCCAAAATCTCGCGCAGTGTAAAAAAACGATTGAACGCCATCGCCGGGTCTTGAAATACAAGCTGGATTTTCGGGCGGACGCTTCGCAATTCTCTTTCCGGAAGAGCCGTCAAAGTGCGATCTTGGAATCGAATCGTCCCCGAACTGGGCTTTTCCAGGCAAGCGAGACATATCGCAAGTGTGGATTTGCCAGAGCCCGAAGAACCGACGATCGCAATTCGCGCACCGGGTTGAATGGTAAGACTAGCTTGATCGAGCGCGCGGACTCTTCCCTTCCCGCCTTTCGAACGGCGCGAGGGATATTCCTTGACCAGATTTTCCGCTGTAAGCAAAGCACCCATGTTCCTGAGTCTGCTTCTCATCAACTCCCAAACTTAAAGCAGCGAGCTTTGCCTCCTTTTCCTGCCTCAAAAAATGAAGGGACACGCTCGTCGCAAATTCGCATTCTATCCGGGCAGCGTGGCGCAAATGTACAACCCTCTATTTTCAAAGTCAGATCCGGCGGTTCGCCGGGAATGACGGGAATGCGCGTATCGCTCGAGACATTTGCGCGCGTGCTCAACTCCGGTCGGCAATTCAGAAGCGCCTTAGTGTACGGATGCTGGGGTGCATTGAGTAAATCTGTGGCCGAACCAAGCTCGACAATCCGTCCTCCGTACATAACGGCAACTCGGTCCGCGAAACCGTTCAGCAGCTCCAGAGAATGAGTGATGAACAAGATCGCCAACGCACGTTCCTTACGCAGCCTCCCAAGGAGCTCCAGGATCTCGCGCTGCGTCACGGAATCCAGAGCCGCTGTTGGCTCATCAGCGACCAGCAAGCTCGGTTTGCAAACGATGGCCTGGGCAATCGCGATGCGTTGTCGCTGCCCACCGCTCAATTGATGGGGATACGAGGCATAGATTCGTCCCGCCACTTCGCCAAAAATTGATTCAAGCAAAGCGCCCACTTCTTGCCGACACTCCTTCTTGCTCATTCCCGAATGCGCTTTCAGGACTTCTTCAATCTGCACTCCCACGCACATTGTGGGATGGAGCGCTATCCCCGGCTCCTGAAAAATCAGCGACACACGCGTTCCTCGAACGCTTTCCAGTTGCTTCCGCTCGAGCTTCAGCAAGTTTTCTTCTTGTAATCCATGCAGAAGGATCGCACCGTCAATCGTCGCGTTCGGCGGAATCATTGCGAGCAGAGAAAGAGCCAGCGTACTCTTCCCGGAACCGGATTCTCCAACAAGGCCAAGAATCTCTCCGGGGGCAATTTGAAGACTAGCTTCGGTGACCGCAAAGACCCTAGCGCCAGTGCGCGTTTGGTAGCGGACGCTCAAATCTCTGACTTCCAAAAGCGATTCCATTCTGGAACCAGCTCTCCTCAGCTAGTACGTATCTATCTCATTTTCAAATGCTTATGGGACAGTATTTTTTGAATTGTTCGATACCCTTAATACGCAGCGGCTGGCCGGAGCTTGTTACCCTGCGTAAAGGCTTGCCCGAGGTGAAAGGATTGAACATGAAACGGCTCATTTTGACGGCTTTGATCTTCTCCCTTGCGTGTGTGGTTCAAGCCAAAGACAAGCCAGCCTACGAAAAGGGGGTCCTGATGCAAATGGATTCCTCCTCTTGCGGTTACGCCGAAAAAGACGGCAAAACAATCGCAGGCCAAATCCTCGGCACTGACGGCCAGCACAAAAATACGAAAGTAGTTCTCTGTCAGGAATATGTCCTGAAATCGGATCGCGTGATCTACCGCATCCGGCCCAAAGACGAGAAACACCCCGCCCTTTTGCCTGTAGGCGAAACCGCGGAGTTTCGCATTCATAAGGACAAAATGATTCTTCACGTAGCAGAAGCGGACGACAAAGACCGCGAATACATCGTGATTTCCATGACTCCGCGCGAAGATGTTGCGGACAATCACCGAACAACAGCACAAGTCAGCCATCCTTAGGCCGTAACCCGGCGCCGCGGGATAAAGTCTTTTCCATTTTTTGGCCTCGCCATGTCACCTTTCCGCACGGGACGGCATCATTAGAAGAAGGGCACCCGCGGGCAATTGAAAGCACACCGTAAATTCGATTTGCTTCGCGAACGGGTTCCCTGCTAGAGTTTAAGCATGCTATTGAGCTTCAGCCAAAAGCACGAAATGCGCAGCAATTGTTGTCTGTGTTGCGCACAGGTGTCTTTTGGCGCCGGGAGGCTCATCCTCTAGGAACTTAGCACTAACCTAGCAGCAGTCACTCCCACCGCCAGAAGACCTGGGTGGTGGGATTTTTGTTTTTTGCTCGCAACTTTTTGGGAACGAGAAACCTTTGATGACACAGACCTTGCACGAATTATCGGAATCACAGGCGCTGCCGGAACAGGCGCGGCCAACCTGCTTTCCGTCAATCAACAGGCGTTTGAACCACTTAGAAGCTTTGGAAGCAGAGAGTATTTACATTTTGCGCGAAGCCGTCGCCGAGTTCTCCAATCCCGTCATGCTCTATTCCATTGGCAAGGATTCTTCCGTCATGCTCCGCCTTGCCCAAAAGGCTTTCTATCCGGGGAAAATCCCGTTTCCATTGCTGCACATTGATACCAGCTACAAATTCCCCGAAATGATCACATTCCGCGATTCTTACGCGAAAGAAATTGGCGCGGAGTTGATCGTGCATCAAAACCGCGAAGCGCTGGACCAGGGTGCAAATCCATTTGCACTTGGTACGCAAAAATGCTGCGGCTTACTCAAGACGCGCGCACTGCTCGATGGGCTTGCCGCAGGCGGTTTCAATGCCGCTTTCGGCGGCGCGCGCCGCGACGAGGAAAAATCGCGCGCCAAAGAGCGCGTCTACTCCTTCCGCGACGCCCATGGCCAATGGGATCCGAAAAATCAGCGCCCCGAGCTCTGGAACATTCTAAATTCCCGCATTGATAAATCAGAAAGCATCCGCGTTTTTCCTTTGTCAAACTGGACAGAACTTGACGTCTGGCTTTACATCCACGCAGAAGAACTTCCTATCGTTCCCCTTTATTACGCGCGCCCGCGTGAGGTTGTGGATCGCAACGGTTCGCTCGTCCTTATCTATTCAAAAGATCAGTTGCTGCCCGGCGAGAAAACTCAAATCGTGAACTGCAGAATGCGCTCCCTCGGATGCGTTCCTTGCACTGGTGCCATTCGCTCGGAAGCAGACACTGTTCCGAAAATTATTGAAGAAATGATTTCGTTCCGAAGATCAGAGCGTGAGAACCGCGCTATTGACCACGACGAGGAAGGCTCGATGGAACTCAAGAAGCAGGAGGGATATTTCTAGTGATCTCTGCGCCACCACTCGATCGTCGCGAAGACTTCGCAGAATTCCTCGATCGCGACCGGAACAAGCAATTACTGCGCTTCACGACCGCAGGGAGTGTGGACGACGGCAAATCCACTCTGATCGGACGTTTGCTCCACGATTCGAAGTCTGTCTACGAAGATCAGCTCGCATCCGTTCGCAAGAGCCGCGTCAACCGCTCCGGAAAGGCCATTGATTTATCGCTGTTGACCGACGGGCTTCGTGCCGAACGCGAGCAAGGAATCACCATCGATGTGGCTTACCGCTATTTTTCGACCGCGCGTAGAAAATTCATCATCGCGGATACTCCGGGCCACGAACAGTACACGCGCAACATGGCCACCGGCGCATCCACGGCTGACCTTACGATCATTCTCGTCGATGCGACAAAAGGATTGCTTCCACAAACTCGCCGCCATGCGTACATCTCTTCCCTTCTCGGGATTCCTCACGTGGTCGCCGCAATCAACAAGATGGATCTTGTGGACTACAGCGAGTCGGTTTTCTTGAAGTCGGCCAGGGATTTTCGCGGATTGGCGCACTCTCTGGGTATCGCGCACGTTCACTGCATTCCGCTCAGCGCGCTCGAGGGCGACAACGTCGTGGACAAAAGTTCAAACATGCCTTGGTATACGGGTGCGACTTTGATGGAATTTCTGGAAACCGTCGAGCTTCGCCCCGATGGCAGCGCCCGCGCATTTCGCTTCCCCGTCCAAAGCGTGATTCGCCCGGACGCGAACTTTCGCGGCTTTGCCGGGCGCATTGCTAGTGGGAGGATTCGACCGGGCGATCCCGTTCTCGCCCTTCCCTCGCACCGCCAAACAAGAGTCAAAGCCATCGTCACCTACGACGGCGAACTAGACGTCGCAATTCCCCAGCAGTCTGTGATTCTCCAACTTGAGGACGAAATTGATTTGAGCCGCGGCGATCTGCTCGTCTCGCCCGATGCTCCGCCGTTTTCTTCAGGTCGGTTCAATGCGATGGTCGTTTGGCTTCAGACCCAGCCGCTCGAACTGAATCGTATCTACCTCCTTAAGCATGCTGGACGCTTGATAAAAGGAAAAGCGACCCAGATTCGTTTCCGCGTGGATGTCAACGATCTGGCCGAACATTCCGCCGACAAACTGCAAATGAACGAAATTGCGCTCGTCGATTTTGAAGCAAGCAGCGCCCTTTCCTTCGACGTCTACAAAGAAAATCGCACTATGGGCAGCTTCATTCTGATCGATCCTCTCTCCAACGCAACTGTCGGCGCCGCGATGATTCGCGAACCTATTTCCGCCGGGGAATTCGCGCGGGATCTGCAACTCCGTACCTCAAATGCGCCCCTCGCCAGCATTCCGAAGAACGAACGTGAAAAACGCCACGGTCATCACTCCGGCATTTTCGTTGTGAACGGCAACCCCAACCTTTCGCGACGCTTGGAGAGAAGGCTCTTCGATTTGGGCTTTGAAGCGTTTCTGATTCACCCCGGTCAATTTCCAGCTTCCACGCTGCCGGTTTTACTTCAGACATTTCTGTCGGCGGGAATTCTTGTCGTTTATGCAGGCGAAGGCCTTCCGTCACAGGATCGCTCGATGTTGAAAGCCGCCGCGGGCGAGCACTATCTGGAACTCCCTGCTCTCGGCGAATCCGCGAGTGGCGACGAGCTTCTCCAGCATGCACTCAATTTTGCAGAAGCTCTTCGTATCAACACGAATCCTGATCCGAATGAGGCAACGGACTGAAATGAGCACTCTGGCCAATCTCGAAAATCTTGAAACTCGCACCGCCGACGAACTTGTGGACCTGCTTCTCGCCGGTGGTTTGTCGAAGCGCGCCTGCATGACTTGCAGCTTTCAAGCCGAGGACATCGTTGTTCTGAATCTTCTCAGAACACGCGTGCCGCAAATTCCTGTGCTGTTTCTCGAAACCGGCTATCACTTTGCCGAGACGTATCAATTCCGCAATCAAATCGTGCGCGAATGGAATCTCAATCTTGTGAACGTGACGCCAAAACTCTCCGTCGCGCAACAAGAGTCGCAACTCGGCATTTTGTATCGCGACGATCCTGCGCGCTGCTGCCAACTACGCAAAGTAGAGCCGCTCTTCGCCGCCCTAGAGCCGTTTGACCTCTGGTACACCGGCCTGCGCCGGGAGCAATCGCCTACGCGAAGAAATCTTCGCAAGGCAGAGGATCACCGCCTGCCATCCGGCAAAACAATCTTGAAGGTGAACCCACTCGCGGATTGGACTTGGGCCAACGTTTGGGAATACACCGGCGCTCATCGCTTGAATTATTTGCCTCAATACGACCAGGGCTACGCCAGTATCGGCTGCGAACCTTGCACGGCTTTGCCACAGGATCCGAACAATCCGCGCTCTGGCCGTTGGGCTGGCAAAAAGCTCGAATGTGGCATCCACACCTTTTCGGAGCGGGCCCAATGATTCATCTGCTTCTTGGGTTCTTCATCGCGTTGGCCGTGGGCCTCACAGGAATCGGTGGGGGGAGTTTCACCGTCCCAGCATTGCTCCTGCTCGTTGGCCTTCCCGCGGGCGAAGCCGTGGGAACCGCTTTCGTGTTTGCCGGCGTTCTTCGCTTAATTGCAGTGCCGTTTTATCTCGCCCATCGCCAGGTTCATTCGCGCTACTTTCGTTTGCTCATCCTAGGAGCGGTGCCCGGCCTAGTACTCGGTATGCTCGCGTTGCGTTCCGTGGCGAAATCGGAAAACGCCGGCGTTGTGACCATCATCCTCGGCGTTCTCCTGGCACTGTCTTCCAGTATCTCGTTCTTTCCGCGTGTACAGAATCCGAACTTCACCGTCAAAAATTCGCGTTGGCTTCCGTGGTTGGCTTTTCCAATTGGCGTCGAGTCCGGATTCTCCTCTGCGGGTGCGGGAGCTCTCGGTACAGTCCTTTTGTTGAACTACTCGGAAATGGCGCCGGCCCAAGTCGTCGGCACGGACATCTTGTTCGGTCTCGTGCTCGCTCTGATCGGAAGCGCAGTCCACTGGACTCTAGGTTCTGTCAGTACACCTGTCCTGCTGCAACTTCTGGCAGGAGGCGTGCCCGGCGTGGTCCTCGGCTGCCTGCTGGCGCGCCGGGTGCCAGCACAAAAACTCAAAACCGTCGTCGCTGCAATTGCCATCTGCGCTGGCTTGCAACTCGTCTGGTCCGGAGCGCGCTCCGTCCTCGCACATCAGGCGGCGAGTGTAGCTCGATCCTCCATTACGCACGGAACCGCGCGGCCTTGATTGCTCTACCTATTTCTAGTGGAGTTTGATCCACTTCAACTCGCGGCTTGTTCGAGTGGCTTCACGTTTGTCTTCGCAAAAGGGGCTTCCCGCCCGCGCGCCGAAACTTCTTCCACCGCCTCAATTTGCTTGGCGCGAACCAACAACGCACAATCAAAATTATTTACAGTCGGACATACATGCCGTGGCAATAAATAAAGCACATCACCGATCGTCGGCCCCGGAGCACCTTCCGTGATTTCCATCGGCAAATGCTCTTCGCTCGGCGAGAGCGGCGAAAGTTCCGGGTGTCCCGCGACCACGCACGTCGGTACTCCTGCGTCGGCGGAAACCGCCTTGTGCCCCGCATCGCAGCAAATCATTCCTTCGCGCGGCTTACTGACGACTCGCGTCATCACCATTACCGCAGGTTGATAACCATATGCAACCGGAAGCTGCGCCAGACTCGTCGCGTCGTTATATACGACAGTCCCAGGCGAAACGCGATGCACAAATTTCCTGCCAAGAAATCCTTCGTAAGATAGTGAACAAGGAAACGTCGGTGTGCCTGCCGTGATGACCTCTTCCACGCCGATTCCCCCGTCATCAAGCGCGTTCACGACTTCCAGCAGCCGATCGTATCCAGCATGCGCCACGGCAGTTCGCTCACGCTCGTCCAACCCGCCATAGTGCCCGTCGTAATAATGCAATCCGCGAAATACGAGCTTTGCATCTCGAATGCCGCCGGCCATTTTCACAATCTTCTCGCTTCGGCCCTGTTCGATCCCCGTGCGATTCATTCCTGGATTGATATCCAGAAAAACTCCGATCGAATCTCCTTGCCATTGCCCAATCTGCTCTTCGTTCTCCGCCAGAACTGAAACCCGCACCTTCGGAAACAGATTCGCGATCTCTCCAACGCGCCGCGCGTTCGCACCAACCGCCGGATATGCAAAAAGCACATCTCTCGCGCCGCTCTCGCATGCCGTCAGCAGCTCCAGCGTGGTTGCACACTTGAAATTGTGTACCCCGCGCTCGATCAGCATCCGCATCGTGTAAGCCAGCTTTGCCGTCTTCACGTGGACCCGCCACCGGTCGCCATTGCCTCCGAGCAAATCCAGCGTGCGCAAAATGTTCGACGCAACAGCGTCGGGATAGATCACCAGCGCAGGCGTAAGCACTTCTTCCGTGTTCGACACGCGGTACTGCTCATCCCAGGAAAATTCATTCAACATGAATTTCAACGCTGCCATGGTTGCACTCCCAATTCGGCACGATGATAGCGCGAACATAGGAGCGGAATCACGCTCGATGAAAACTGGCCCAGAATGAATTGACCGGCTAGTTCGCTGGTAGTAGTCTCTCGCTTCCTTCTCAATGAACGCCAACGCATCCACCCACTCAGAACGCTCTGACCTGGTCCGCGGCCTCGGCCTTTGGGCCGCAACTGCCGTCGTCATCGGCGACACCATTGGTTCAGGAATTTTCCTCGTGACCAGCGACATGGCGCGCGCCGTCGGCTCAACCGCACTCGTCTTCGCTGCTTGGATTCTCGGCGGCGTTATCGTTATGTTCGGTGCCTTTTGTTACGCCGAGCTCGGCGCCATGTTTCCGAAAGCCGGCGGCCCTTACGTTTATCTCAGCCAAGGCCTTGGCCCTCTTTGGGGATTTCTCTTCGGCTGGATGAGCGCCTTCCTTGATCGCCCCGTCGCCATGGCCACCCTCGCCGCTGGATTTCTCCGTTTTTTAAGCTTCCTGTTCCCTGTTGTAGCCACGCCTCTGTTCACCGTACATTTTGCTCGCTCTGAATTCGTCTTCACACTCGCGCAGCCCCTCGCGGCGCTCGTGGTTCTTCTCGTGACCGCGATTAACTTTTTGAGCGTGGAATTCAGCGGCAGAATCCAGGTCGTCCTGACTTCATTGAAAGTAGCCGCTATTGCTTTTATTATTTTTGGCGGGCTTCTCTTCGGCGCGAAACATCTTCCTGATGCCGCTCCGCTCGTTAATGCGGTTGCTGCAAGCAAACCTCTTCTCGCCACAATCGGCGCCCTTCTTTCCGCCATGGTTCCCGCAATGTGGGCTTACAACGGCTTCAACGACCTTGGCGATGTCGGAGAAGAGATCCTGCACCCGCAAAGGAATATTCCTCGCGCCATCATCATGGGTCTTTTCACGGTCGCTGGCCTCTATCTTTTGGCGAATGTGGTTTACTTTCGCGCGCTTCCTTTTGCGTCCATCGCCGCTTCGCAACACGTCGCGTCAGACGTTGTCCAATCGATCGCTGGCTCCCGCGGCGCATCCTGGCTCACCGTCGCAATGGCAATTTCCGCTCTCGGTGCTCTGCATGTCGTCGTACTCACCGGCGCTCGTATTCCTTACGCCATGGCCCGCGACGGCGTTTTCTTCCGTTTCGCCACAAAACTTCATCCTCGACTTCGCACGCCGAGCGGTTCCCTCATTTTTCTCGGTTCCATTGCCTCGCTCCTCGCGCTTACGGGCACATTTGAGGAGCTCTACTCTTTGTTCGTTTTCGCGGCATGGATCTTCTTCGCACTCGCCGCTATCGCGTTGCTTCGCCTGCGTAAGAAAGAACCATCCCTTATTCGGCCCTATCGCGCCTGGGGGTTCCCTTTCACTCCCCTCATCTTCGTCATTGCGGCGATCGCTCTTACCGTCAATCTTTGGATGGTTCGCCCAGTGCGCTCGACAATCGGACTCATCGTGATTCTCGCTGGCGTTCCATTCTTCGCCATTTGGCGCGATCGTGTCAGACAAACTGGAAGTCTGCCTGAGAGCGAAAGCGAATAGGTCCGTGTATTTGTCGCCAGTCGCTACTTTAAGCCCAACATTTTGCGGTTTGCGGCCGCATCTGAACCCGACGCCGCAAAATCATCGAACGCCCGCTCCTGTGCCTGAATAATATGGCTCGAAATGAATGGCGCACCCTCTGCTGCCCCTTGCTCGCTGCTCTTGATGCAGCACTCCCACTCCAGCACGGCCCATCCATCAAATCCGTACTGTGTCAGTTTTGAAAAAATCGCCTTGAAGTCAACCTGCCCGTCTCCCGGCGAACGGAATCTTCCTGCGCGATTCGCCCACGATTGATACCCGCCGTAAACTCCCTGTCGTCCCGTCGGCCGGAATTCCGCGTCCTTCACATGAAACATCTTGATTCGCTCGTGATACAAATCAATGAATTCCAGATAGTCCAGCTGCTGCAGCACAAAATGGCTCGGATCAAAAAGTATGTTGCACCGCCGGTGATTCTTCACGCGGTCCAAAAACATTTCGAACGTAATTCCGTCGTGCAAATCCTCACCCGGGTGAATTTCGAAACAAAGGTCCACGCCCGCAGCATCGAACGCATCCAGAATCGGCATCCATCGCGCCGCCAGTTCATCGAACGCCGTTTCGACAAGTCCCGCCGGCCTTTGCGGCCATGGATACATGTACGGCCAAGCCAGCGCGCCTGAAAACGTTACATGCGCCTTCATCCCCAGATTCGCCGACGCGCGAGCCGCGAACATCAATTGCTCGACCGCCCATTTCTGTCGTGCTTCCGGATTTCCTCGGACGCTCGGAGGCGCGAATCCATCGAAAGCCGCATCGTATGCCGGGTGAACCGCCACCAATTGTCCCTGCAAATGCGTCGAAAGCTCCGTCGCCACAAGCCCATGTTGCGAAAGCACGCCGCGCACTGCATCGCAGTACTCCTTACTTTCCGCTCCCCGTTTCAAATCAAATAGCCGCTCATCCCACGAGGGAATCTGCACTCCCTCATAACCCAAATTCGCAGCCCACCGTGCAATGTCGTCCAGCTTACTGAACGGCGCATGGTCCGACGCAAACTGCGCCAAAAATATCCCCGGCCCCTTGATCGTCTTCATTCGCTCGCCTCGTTCGCTGATTCGTCCAACAAAGCCGTTGCCGCGTCGAGATCTTCTGGCCGCACCATTAATTTGACGCCATCGCTGAGATTGGGATAAATCATGCGGGCTACATTTTCGCCGCTGAGAAAAGAATCGATTTCCGCGGAATCCAGAACACTCTTGGCCACAATTGCTGCGGCCATCGCAGAAAAGTGTTTGACCACGATCAGAGGGCCAGAAACCTGCGGAGGAACTACTTCGGCATTGCTTTCAGTCAGCATTTCAGTACTGAGCCCTCGTTTCGTCATCTCTTGAGTAAGAATTTGTTTTGCGAGCGTGGTTAGCGCTTTCGGCTCTGAAGCAATTTCCTGAAGCGCCCCTACGCTCATTTGTGAATAAACTCGCGCAAGCCGCGCCCGTTCTGTCTCGTTATTCATGGTTGCCTTTGCCCCGCCGAATCATACCTGATTCTCTATTCACTTCGCTTGTTTCCGCGCCTGCCGTTCGCTGACATAATTCTTCCCGCGATGCTCCGCAAACTCCTTTCTCTTCTCGCTTCCGTCTGGCTCATCACCGCTGCTGCATTTTTCGCCCGAACCGCCTTTGTTTGGCATCAACAGCACAATATTCCGCACGAAGTCCTCGCCTCGGTCCCATTCGAAAACGAAGCCGGCAACATCGCTAGCGCCCTCGCGCAAGGCCGCGGATTCAGTGACGCCTTTCGCAAACCCACCGGCCCAACCGCCTGGCTTGCTCCTGTCTATCCTTCTCTCCTCGCCGCCATCTTCCGCATCTTCGGCCAATTCACGTTTGCCTCTTTCCTCGCCGCCGCCTTGCTCAATTGCATCTTCTCCGCGGCAGCCACCGTTCCCCTTTTTCTCGCGACACGTCGCATCGGTGGTCTTGCCGTAGCCGCCCTCGCCGCCTGGCTCTGGGCTCTGTGTCCCGCGGGTGTGATGCTGCCCTCCGAATGGATTTGGGACACTTCTCTCTCCGCATTTCTCTTAACCGCAATTTTGTGGGCGACCCTTGAACTAGATGACGCCTCACAATACTTAGACTGGATCGCCTACGGCATTCTCTGGGCCATCGCTCTTCTAACAAATCCTTCCCTGGGCATTCTTCTTCCATTCTTTCTGTTGTGGCTCAGCCTTTGCCGTCCGAATTCTGCTGCTCGTTCGTGGAAATTCCCAGCTCTTGCTACTGCGATCGCTCTTATCTGTTGCGCCCCCTGGACCATCCGCAACTACATCCAATTCCATCGCCTCATCCCGCTCCGTTCGAATCTCCCTTTCGAGCTCTGGATCGGCAATAACGACATCTTCGACGAACACGCCGTGGGCGGCATCCAGCGCATCACGCGCTTTGGCGAAATCCGTCTCTACACCCAGCTCGGCGAATCTGCCTTCATGGACAAAAAGCGCCTCCTCGCGTGGCAATTCATCCGAACGCATCCTTCTCTCGAAGCTCGCCTCATCGGCCGCCGCGTTACGGCCACTTGGCTCGGCACCGAATCCCCCTGGCGTGATTTTCTTTCTGTCGACTCCTTACTCGTCCGCTCCATCTTTCTCTTCAATACCTTCCTTATGCTTGCTGTTCTCCTCGGGACCGTCTTCCTCTTTCTCCATCGCAATCCTTACGCAATCCCTCTCGCGCTCGTACCCCTTCTCTTTCCGCTCATCTACTACGCGACTCACACCAATCTTCGTTACCGTCATCCCATTGATCCTATCCTTCTTCTTCTCGCCGCTTTCGCCGCGGTCGCCGTCCTTCGACCGCACTCACTCGAGCGTCCAGCCAATTCTTGACCTTCATTTCCCCCATGACACCTCTCCTCCGTTCTGCAATACTCTCCATCGCCAGTATTAAACCGTTTGAGAGGATTTCACGGCACTGATTATGAAACGTGTTGTCGTCCAACTGTTTCTTTCTTCAGCACTCATCGCCCAGGAAAAATACGACCTGCTCATCAAGAATGGCACCGTCCTCGATCCCAAAAACAATCTCCACGAAATTCGCGACGTCGCCAGGGCCGGCGTTGCCGCGCGAGTCCCCTCGCGCATGGATTGGCGCAAGGAGGCCGGTTTTCACCGCGATCAACGCTGGAGGGCCAGTTTCTGGTCAAACGCAGAGTCTAACCAACGGTTAGTTTGAAGTTTTTGTTTCGTGACAAAAGGGGAAGAATCATGCTGAAAAAACTCGCTCTATCACTCGTCGCGCTCGCCCTCTCGGCCGCCGCTTCAAATTGTCAGGCAAAACTCTCTCCCAAATGGGAAGAGCTCACCGCAGCGGACTTCCGCGACGCCATCGCTCAATCCAAAGGCGTTTGCATGCTTCCTTTCGGCATTCTCGAAAAACACGGGCCCCATCTTCCGCTCGGCACCGATCTGCTCAACGTCCGCTACGCCGCGCTTCACGCCGCCGAGCAGGAGTATGCCGTGGTCTTTCCCGAATACTATTTTGGCCAGATTTTCGAAGCCAAGCACGAACCCGGCACTGTCGCTTACAGTCGCGATCTCCAGCTCAAGCTTTTGCAGGAAACCACCGACGAAATGGCCCGCAACGGCTGCAAGAAAATCTTCATCGTCAACGGCCATGGCGGCAACGAAAGCCTGATTCCCTATTTCGCGCAATCACAGCTCGAAAAACCGCATGACTATGTCGTCTACGCGATTATCGGCGAACGAAATCGGCAAGGAGGTCCGGCAAGAATATCGACCGGCATTGATTACCACGCCGGCGAAAACGAAACCGCCAACACGCTGGTGACGCATCCCGGTCTCGTTCATCTCGATCGCGCCAAACAAGAATCCGGCGCCGATCAAGGTCGCGTCAAACTTCCCGAAGACGTTTACACCGGCATCTGGTGGTATGCCCGCTTCCCAGATCATTATTCAGGAGATGGCTCGGTCGCCCGCCCAGCACTCGGCCAATGGAATCTCGACGGATGGATCAGCTCCATCGTCGAAGCGCTCCGCGCCATCAAAGCGGACGACATGAGCTTGAAATTGCAAAACGAATTCTACGAAAAGTCCAAGCACGCGCTTGACACCAAGCAATAGCAGGGCAAGCCTTCATGTCCTCGGACAAAAATTTGATCGGCGATCATGCCCTCGGCATGGACTCATCCATCACGCGCCGTGATTTTCTTGAATCAACACTTTTGGCCTCCGGCGCCGCTCTCTTCGGCGCCGCATCTCCCGCGCAACTCCTCGCAGCAACAAATCAAAATGAATCTTCCCCCGCTTCCGACTGGAACGGCTTCGGCGGTGTCGGCGAATACGCAACTTCGAACGGCAATACCTGGGACGTTCTCACCGCCGGTCACAAACTCCGCGACGGCACCTACGAAAAAGCCATCGCGAATGCGCACGACACCGGTGAACTTTTCGATTGCGTCATCGTTGGCGGTGGAATCAGCGGCCTCGCCGCTGCGCTTTTCTTCACGCGAAATGCGGGCCCCAATGCCACCACGCTGGTCCTCGAAAATCATTCCGTCTTCGGCGGCGAAGCCAAACAAAACGACTTCGAAGTGGACGGCCAGCGCCTCATCTCGCATCAAGGCTCCGCCATCTACTTCGCCCAATATCCGCGCAGCTTCCTTGCGCAATTTTTCGATTCCATCGGACTCAAGGAGCCTCACCTCGACTATCAAAGATGGTCCGGCCCCGGGCCCGAAATGCCCATCGGCCGCACGCCTTACGACTCCGCCGGCATGAGCACTGGCCAGTACGGCTTTTTCTTCCGCGCTCAATTTGGACAGAAACCTGGCGTTTGGCAAATTGATCCCGTCGGCGAAAAGTTCGCGAATGCTCCCGTTCAAGATTCCACAAAAAAGGAGCTCCTCCGCTGGTATTCCGGCGCAGCTTCCGAATCTTCGCCATTCATCCCGCCAAAATATGAAGGCGATGAAATCTCTCGCCGCCTCGACTCCATGACACTCGAAGACCACTACATCCGCCAATACAATCTTTCCCGCGATTTCATCCGCACGTTTCTCTCGCCCGATTTAGGCGGCGGCTCCGGCCTCGGCGCCGACGCTCTCTCCGCCTACTGCGATTACGCCGCTGACCTCCTTCATCCTTACGAAGCTAAAGGCGAAGCCGTCCAAATGTTTCCCGGCGGAAACACCACCATCGCTCGCCTCATGGTCAAGTCGCTCATCCCAAATTCAATCTCCGGTGAAGCAACGGTCGATGGCGTCACGCGCGGAAGCATCAACTTCTCCGCCCTCGAAACAAAAGCCTCGCGCGCCAAAATTCGCTTGAGCGCAACCGCAATCGCCGTTCAGCACGATGCCCCACCCGAAAAATCCCAATCCGTCTCCGTCGTCTACGTCGTCGGCGAAAAACTTTTCCGCGTTCACGCACGGTCCGTCGTCATGGCCGGTGGGAGTTGGACCGCAAAGCACATCATCCGCGATCTCCCGCAATCGCATCTCGAAGCCTACGCCCAATTCTTTCGCTCGCCCTGTATGATGGCCAACGTCGCTCTTCGCAACTGGCGCTTCCTCGCCAAGCTCGGCATCACCGGCTGCCGCTGGTTCGGCTCCGGCATCGGCAACTATCTCGAACTTCGCCGCCTCGCCACCATCGCCGATGTGCCAAAAACCATCAGCCCCGATTCTCCAGTCGTCCTCACCTTAAAAGTTCTCTATTCCTATCCCGGCTTCAGTAACGAAAACCAGGGCCATCGTGGTCGCGCCGAAATGCTCACCACTTCTTTCCGCGATTACGAGCGCCGCATCCGCCAGCAATTCACCGACATGTTCGCTCAAGCAGGCTTCGACGCCTCGCGCGACATCGCCGGCATCATTCTCAATCGCTGGGGACACGCATACCTCAGTCCGCAGCCCGGCTTTTTCTTCGGCTCAAACGGCAAGCCCGCCCCGCGCGACATTCTTCGCGCCGCTCCGTTCGGCCGCATCGCATTCGCGAACACGGATCTCGCCGGCGCCATGGATCATCGTTTTTCTATTTTGGAAGCGCAGCGTGCTGTACAGCAGCTGCTCGATCAGGTAATCACTGCCTAGCGTTCTTTACGAATCTGCTCAATCCATCTCTCAAGCGTCGAATACGAACTCTGCTCCAAATCCAAAAACTCCACACCCATCCCAATCCGCGGTTTCACCACCCGAACCACAGCCAGCGCCTCAACCTTTTGTTCTTTTCGTGTCAACGTCACGCGCACCCGCGACTTTACGGTCAGCGGCTTGCTCGTACACACGAAGCACCCACCCAGCGAAACGTCGGAAGTCACGCCTTCCGTCCGCCCGCCCGTTTCCAGGTCAATCAACGAAGCATCCGCCGCAAATGGGAATCGGATCGCATACCTGCGATCCCTCACCGAGAGGCCCTTCGAGCCTCCCTTCGACAAATGTTCATCCATGGAGATAACGTTCTTCACGGTGCTGGGTCCGTGCCAGAGCGAGCTCAACTTTCCAAACTTGGCATGCCTACTACTCTTTTAATTCTGCCTGATTCCCCCCGCCTTCTCGCAGTTTCCTTCGCCCACACGCCAAATAGTTACCGCCCGCTGGCGCAGGCCGGCTGCTCTTGAGCACTCTGGCCTGCCGCTCCCGCGTTATTAGTGCTAACGACAAACCTGTACCACTCTTCCAAATCCGTCAAATTCCCCGTGTTACGCTCAATTTTGAAGCCATTCCGACTGCCATGACCACCACTCGCACAGAAGAAGCCGTGCGTCAAAGCGACCGCATCGCCTTTCGCATGCCCCTCGAAGTCTCGTGGTTTGCTTCCGGCGGTGTCCTGGTCAAGCAGATGGCCCAAACCCTCCTTGTCAGCCGCAATGGGGGGGTCCTCCGCCTCAAGGAAAAGCTCCTTCAGCATCAGGAACTCACTCTTAAACGCCAGCTCGAAGGCGATCAAATCAAAACCGCTAGTGCCCGCGTCGTGGCCGAAATTGACCAGGAACCCGAAGGCTTCCTTTATGCCATCCACCTCCTCGATCCCGGCGCCGACTTCTGGGACATTGAATTCCCAGCCCCGGCCAAAGCTGAAGAAGCCCTCGCCCGCATGCTCATGGAGTGCAGCTTTTGCCAGCGCCGCGAAGTTGTCTATCTCAACGAGTTGGAATTGAGATCCTTCGAAAGCCGCAAATGCATCGCGCGTCTGTGCAAACTCTGTGATGCTCCCTCCATTTGGGTGGAAGTCCTCTCCGAACCTGCTCCCGAAGTTCCGTCCGGCCCGCGCCAGTCTCTCGAGGAACGTGTCGTTCCGCGCAGAAATCGCACGCGCGTGAAAACTCGCATCCTCGCCTGCATTCGCCGTCGCGGCTTTCAGGAAGAAGTCGCCGTCTGTGAAGATCTTTCCAAAGGCGGCATCGCTTTCCGCAGCCGCAATCAATATCCCGAAGGCACTCGCCTCGAAGTCGCCGTTCCTTACACTCCCGGCAGTGGCGCCATCTTCGTCCCCATCCGCGTCGTCTTCTCTCAACTTATTCCCAGCGCCGGCCTCTTCCGTCACGGCGCCGCCTACCTCCGCCCTCCCGAATAATTCCGCAGCGCTGACCCCCTGGTCGGCGTTTTTCCCAACTGCTTTAGCCTCGTTCAGTTATATGATGCCGCCGCGTTGACCATCCTTGACGCGTCCTAAAATCCAATTGCCCGGCGGAGCGCAATCGTGTCGAATCTAACGGCTTCCGAATCACAACAAAGTTGTCCTCCGCCACCTCAAACCACGGCTCACGATCGCTTCTCTCTTCCTTGGTTTTTGTTTTTTGTCGCCGCTGCTGCCTTGCTCGCGTTCCGAATCTTTTCTTCTCCTCAGACAGCCGCGTCCTGGTCGCAGGGCTACGACCCCATCGGCAAATGGTGGCTCTCGACTCTCTGCGCAGCAATCCCCGTCCTCGTTTTGTTGTGCTCGTTGGCTTTCTTTCACGTCAAAGCCCATTACGCCGCCTTGCTCGGGCTCGTTGCGTCTCTCGGTTGTGCCGTCTGGATCTTCGCGATGCCGTCTCGCATGGCCGCTAAGACAGTCCTGCTCGGTGCGGGCTACGGCCTCTTCCCCATCGGTTGGATCATTTTGAACGTCATCTTTCTCTACCAACTCACCTGTGACGCTGGCCTCTTCAAAGTCTTGCAGCAAAGCCTGATGGGCATCACCCAAGATCGTCGCTTGCAACTCATCTTGATCGCGTTTTGCTTCGGTTCTTTCTTCGAAGGCGCCGCAGGCTTCGGCACTCCCGTCGCCATCACCGCTGCGATTCTGATCGGCGTCGGCTTTCGACCACTCGAAGCCTCGGCGATGTCTCTCATCGCCAACACCGCTCCGGTAGCCTACGGCTCTTTGGGCACTCCACTGATCGCCCTTCAGGGCGTCACCGGGCTCGATCTGCGCGACCTCAGCGCGCAAGCCGGGCGCATCCTTCCCTTCTTTGCCATGCTCGTGCCCTTTTGGATGACCTGGGCCTTCGCCGGATTTCGCGGCATGTGGGAAGTCTGGCCCGCAGCTCTGGTCGCTGGAATTTTTTTCGCCATCCCCCAATTCCTCATGTCCAACTTCCATGGTCCTTGGCTCGTGGACGTAGTCTCCGCAGTCATTTCCATGTCTGCTTTTGTTTTGTTCCTGCAAATTTGGAAGCCCAAACAAATTCGCGGCTTCAATCACGAACCGGCGTCCGAGCCGCAGAAACCCCCCGCCGTCAGAACCTCTCTTCTCGTCCGCGCCTGGCTCCCTTGGCTCATCCTTAGTCTTGTCATCTTTTCTTCCGGCTTGCCATCCATAAAATCGCGCATTGACAAAATCTCCAGCCCCAAATTCCCTGTCGCTGGCCTGCATCAAATGGTGAACCGCGTTCCTCCGGTCGTCGCGAAACCAACCGCCGAACCCGCCATCTTCGCTTTCAATTGGTTGACGGCAACCGGCTCCGGCATCCTCGTCGCCTCATGGGTTTCAGGATTCGTGATGGGCTTCACGCCGTGGAAAATGCTCAAGACTTACGGAAAAACTTTTTTGCGTGTCCGCTTTTCGCTTCTCACCATCGCAGCCATGATGGCCTTGGGCTTCCTCACTCGCTATTCCGGCCTCGACGCCACCATGGGATTGGCCTTCGCCAAAACGGGTGTTCTCTATCCCTTCTTTGGCACTCTGCTAGGCTGGCTCGGCGTCGCTCTAACCGGTTCGGACACTTCGTCCAACGTCCTTTTCGGCAGCCTGCAAAAAATTTCAGCCCAGCAAATCGGCATCTCTCCAACCCTTATGGCTGCCGCCAACAGCTCAGGCGGCGTCATGGGCAAAATGATTGACGCGCAAAGCATCGTCGTCGCCAGCACCGCCACCGAGTGGTACGGCCACGAAGGCCACATCCTTCGCTACGTTTTCTTTCACAGCCTCGCGCTCGCCGCTCTCGTCGGCCTCCTCGTCACCATGCAAGCTTACCTGCCGCCCTTCACTCGCCTCGTCATCCGATGAGAATCACTCATTCCGCGATACTATCTTTCCCACATCAATCCCTACTCGGAGGAACTCCATGCCCTTCTCTCGCAACTCCCGATCACTTCGCCTCACGCTGTTTGCTGACGCTACTCTCTTCGCTGTCGCCTTCTTCACGCAAATCTCCACCGCACAAAACGCGCCCGGCTCGTCCGAGTCCCAACCCTACGTCATCGAGTACTACTACAAAGCCAAATGGGGACACGCCGATGAATTTCTCACACTCTTCAAGAAGAACCACCTCCCCGTGTTGAAAAAAGAAATGGAGCTAGGCCGCATTCTCCATGTCACCATGGCCGCGCCCCGCTATCACAACACCGAAGACGGCCGCTGGGACTTCCGCGTCACCATCACTTTCAAAAACGCCGCCATCGCGAACGACAACTTCGACAGCTCCGCCCTCACCAAGCAACTCTTCCCCGATCAGGACACTTTCAAAAAAGAAGAGCAGCGCCGCTTCGAAATCCTCGACGCCCACTGGGACCTGCCCCTCAAAGACGTCCCCCTCGACAAATAGCCTTTGGCCCGAAGCTCTCAGCCATCCAGACTTTTCCACAGGAGTACTATCACCTAGCTACAAGTTCACCGGCGACGAGCGCGACTCCGAATCGAACCTCGACACAACTTGGTTCCGCCAATACTCTTCCACGCTCGGTCGCTGGATGCACCCCGACCCCGCTGGCCTCGCGGCAGTCGACATCTCCAACCCTCAATCCTGGAACCGCTATGCTTACGTCCTCAACAATCCGGGAAATTGGACAGACCCTACGGGAATGTGGTGTTCCGCAGACGTCGGTCAGCACGACACGCCTTGCAACGCCTCGAATTTTCCTGGCGACGACAGCTGCACCATCAACGGTATTAGCGCAAATTGCGGCTTGGCGGCAGGACTGATCTCGGACGGGACAGGTGTTCAATGCCCAAACAACACTTGCAGTGGCATTATCTACGCGGAACAGAGACCGGGTGGCGGGTGGCGCACACCATCGGAACTGCCAAAACTGAATGAGTAACCACGGTGGGTGGCCTACCCTTTGCGCTTTTGCTTTCGCAAAGGGCGGGTGGCGCACACCATCGGAACTGCCAA
>JACXTT010001621.1_pt1 | contig 37107 bp, 36 predicted proteins | sample 9270951 | NCBI WGS metagenome assembly JACXTT01 (sample SAMN15532306, study PRJNA645909) | rock metagenome | isolation source: weathered quartz diorite | place: Puerto Rico | collected 2017-06-21
CAATCGGCTGGCTTTGTTTGAAGCGGTGGTTAACGCCGTCCATCGTGCCGCGCCACGAGCGGCCATCGCCTTTAACACCGTCCCTCAAGACAGCGGTGCGGCAGCCGCGCGTTGGATCTAACACGCGCGTTTCGCAACCTGACGTGTCACGGTCGTCTGCTTATGCTTGTTTATCCGTTATGCCGACCTAACGATCAGTTACGCGGGATTTGGGGACACTATCGGATGACGGGCGATGCGGAAGTAAGCGGATTCTTCCGGGTTGCCGACGGCCCAGAGGTATTATGGGTCAAGGAGTAGGGAGCCGTGACCACGCGTCAACACAAGGTTCACACTCAACAGGTTCACACACGGCAAGTTCACGCGGAATTGGGCCGAGCCGCAGCCCAGATCTTTGCCGCCAATGAGCGCATGAACCAGATGCTTATCGAACATCTTGGCCCTAGCGTCTGGAGAGCCAAACCGCCCGGCAAGACCCGCCCCATTGCGGCGATCTTCACGCACATGCACAATGTCCGCACCAAGTGGGTGAGGCTTACCGCTCCGCACCTGAAGGTTCCACGACAGCTCAACCGCACGCACTGCACGCCGCAGCAGGCCCGCGCGGGACTGGCCGAGAGCGCCGCTCGCTGCGCAGAGATGCTCGCTGAAGCGCTCGGCGGTGGTGGGGGCCGCGTCGAGAAGTTTCGCAGAGACGGCTGGGGCCGGCCTTGGCCGGTTGGCGTGGAAATGCTGTGCTACATGCTTTCTCACGAAGCCCACCATCGCGGGCAGGTGTGTATGCTCGCGCATCAGCTCGGATTCCCGTTGCCGATCGAGGTGACAGCCGGGCTCTGGAATTGGGAAAAGCTGTGGAAAGAGTGCGGGGCGCCTGGCGGCCCTGGCTACGATTCTTAAGGAATCGCTCAAGGGCACAGGGCACCCAGGGATGGGCTGCGATGGGAGGGGCCGCAAAGCACTAAAGGATTTATGTCGGAGCTAAAGCTCCGACCCCTGTCAAAAGAACTCTTTCAGCAGCCTGCTAGAAGCCGCCGCCGCCGCCACCGCCGAAGCCGCCGCCCGACGATCCTCCGCCGTCACCGCCGCCAAAACCAGAGCCGCCGGAGCTGCGCGGAGCGGAGGCCATGACGCTGCTGGCGCGCGAGGACATGCTACTGAGGTCGTTGGTGAACATCATGGGGTAGAAATTCGGGCCGTACGAACCGCGGTACCAATCCGGCGGCTGGGTCATGATGCCTTGAAACGCTTTGCTCCAATTTTTCTCCACGCCGAGCGCCATGGCAAAGGGCAAGAATTTCTCAAACATCTGCGGCGTCTTAATCATGCGATTGAAGCGGTCGGACTCGACGTGATTGAGAAAGTCTTCGAAGCCCAGGACGCCTTCGAGCGCGCGCGTACCTTGCTCCGTGTACGCCGGCATAAACCAGCCGAAGGCGCAGATCACGATCGCGCTGAGAACGCCGGCAATGATAAATGTGAGCGGCGCCATACCCAGGCTGGAAGCGACCGCAGTCCCTACCCATATTGAAAGAACGCCGATGACGACGCCAACGCCAATGTACGCGGAGCGAACGCTATCCGGACGCCGGCGATAGTAGCCATGCGTGACGAGCGACGCGAAAATGCTGTTCTTGATGCCCGGCAAGTTTGTGTAGAAGCGATTTTCGAGGCTGGACATGGAAACGGTCTCGCCAACGGCGCCCGAGGAAAAGATTCCATTCAACAGGACTTGCTCATGGGGTTTGAGTTTCGCCCATTCTGCGCGGTCCTTCTTCAGAATGAAGTTGTAGTCCTTGTCGTGAAAAAGGCCCAGCATGCGGTCCTTCTGATGCTCCTCGATCACCAGAAAGCCACGCACGGCGAGATCGACGATGGTGGAGGTAATATCGCGCATGTCAGCGGAGTCATCAACGAGCGTGCCGGCTTCGCCCGGCGTGAGTTGATCCGGCGGCTCGTACTGCGCGGCGATCGGACGCAATCGCGGATCGCGGCCTTGGGTCCACCAGAGATAAAACATGAGGACAAAGACGATGACAGGCAGGCCGAGGGGCCAATTGCTCCTCAGGAAGAGCGACGCTTTGTCCAATGCCGTAGGTTCGTGGACGATACCTTTGTCGAAAGCCACGGCAATCGTCAGGCCTTCGTGATAGCCAAGCGGCTGGCGCGTGCGCACTTCCACGCCGTTGCCCACGATCTCTGAGTCGGCTTGCTGTGCGCGCGAGCCATACGCCCCCGTGAAAACATTCACGCGGATGCCCGTCGCGCTTTCGGGCAAGACCACACGGGCATTCGCCGAGTGGATGGGTACATCCCACTCGTCGCCAGTAACGTTCCAGTAGAGCTCGTCGTGGTCTTCAAAAAAGCGCAGCGCGTCGGAGACGCTGTACTCAATGATGATAGTGCGGCGAGAGTCTTGCGCCTCCGGAACGTAAATCTTCAGTTTGCGGTAGTGCCGCTCGCGGCTGCTCTCAAATTTCAGCGAATTGCCGTTTCCATCCGAGACGCGATTCACGCTGAGGAAAAGAGTGTAGTTCAATCCCTGCGGAGTCACGTACTCCACGGGGATTTCGCGATAGAGCCCCCTCCAGGAGCCGATGAATTGCACTTGAATCGTCTCGGTGACGTCAATCGTGCCTTTCGGGGAGACGACGATCTCCGAATCGAATTTCTCGATGCGAAGTTCACGAGCCGCGGCGGCGGAAGCAAACAGCGAGAAAACTGCAAGAAAGAAAATGGCGGCGTATGCAAGGCGAGTGCGTTTGAGCAGGGCGCGGTGGTTCATGCGGGGCGCGTTTTACTAGGCCGTCGGCGCGCTGGGTGCGTTAAAGCTTACCTTGGGCGCTTCGCGTTCGGCGGCAGCGGTAACTTCGAAGAACTCGCGCGGCTTGAAGCCGAGCATGTTGGCAAAAATGTTGGTCGGGAACTGCTGAATCTTGGTGTTGAGGTCGCGCACCACGGCGTTGTAGTAGCGCCGCGCGTTCTGCACGGTGTCCTCAATTTGGGAGAGCGAATTCTGGAGCGAAGTGAAACTTTCGATGGCACGGAGTTGCGGGTAGGCCTCGGCAAGCGCAAAGAGGCTCTTCAGCGCGCCGGAGAGCATGTTTTCCGCTTGAGCCTTGTCACCAGGGCTGGTCGCATTCATCGCGCGATTGCGCGCGTTGATGACCGCCTCGAGCGTGCCCTTTTCGTGGCCCGCATAGCCTTTCACGGTTTCCACGAGGTTGGGGATCAGGTCGTAGCGGCGCTTGAGCTGAACGTCAATATCCGCCCAGGCGTTGTCGGTCTGGACTTTCAGCCGCACTAGGCTGTTGTACATCCCGACCCCAAGAACAACGAGCAGAACGAGGAGGCCTAAAATGATTATGCCGGTCATCGGACACCCTCATGCGAGATGGAATACCCGCCCTTTGCGAAATGCAACTTCCGGTGAAGCCAATATACGTGGCCGCTGACTGGGTGTAAAGGGAAGGACTCCTCGTTTGTCGTACAGACTGAGTTATCTGTAGCGTATCGTAGCCGATTGATTTATGATTCGCGCAAGGTTCCGGGACTGCTCTAAGACCGGAAAAACGCCGAAGTCGACGCATCTACCATGCTCTTCAAAACGCTCAGCGCTTCGGTGTACGGGATTGACGCCTACCTCGTCCAAGTCGAAGTGGATGTGGGCTCCGCGCGGATGCAGGATTTCAACGTCGTTGGGCTGCCGGATAACGCCGTGAAGGAGAGCCGGGAGCGCATCAAGAGCGCGCTCAGAAACTGCGGGTATGAGTTTCCCTATGGGCAGGGCGTGACGATAAACCTGGCACCAGCCGATGTAAGGAAGGAAGGATCGGGATTCGATCTTCCGATGGCCCTTGGTTTGACGGGCTGCATGGGCCAGTTCTTTGGGAAGCAGCTCGACAATTGCATGTTCCTCGGAGAGCTATCGCTGGACGGAGGCGTCCGGCCGGTGCGCGGGGCGCTGTCTGCGGCGCTCGCGGCCAGGGAATTTGGGCTGAAGTCCATCGCAGTGCCGGAAGCAAACGCCAAGGAAGCCGCAGTGGTAGAAGGTGTGAACGTTTTTGCGCTGAAGTCTCTACCGCAAGCCGTGGATTTGGTGAACTCGCCGGAGTCGTTTGCGCCCATTAGGGTGGACGCGCGGCAAATGCTCTCGGAGGCGGCGCAGTATTCCGTGGATCTGCGCGATGTTCACGGGCAGCAGGCCGCCAAGCGCGCGCTGGAGGTGGCGTGCGCGGGCGGCCACAATATCCTGTTCATCGGACCTCCGGGCGCAGGCAAGACGATGCTGGCGAAGCGCATCCCGACGATTCTTCCGCCGATGTCGCTCGAAGAGGCCATCGAAACGACGCGCATACACAGTGTCGCTGGCGTGCTGGAAGACAGCCGGGGGTTGGTTGGGACGCGGCCCTACCGTTCGCCGCATCACACTATCAGCGACGCGGGATTGATTGGTGGAGGCGCCGTGCCTCGGCCGGGAGAAGTCTCGCTCGGCCATAACGGTGTGCTCTTTCTGGACGAGCTGCCGGAGTTTCAGCGAAACGTGCTGGAGGTCATGCGCCAGCCGCTCGAAGACGGCGCAGTAACCATTTCGCGCGCGGCCGTCTCGGTGACGTTCCCCTCGCGCTTCATGCTGGCCGCGGCGATGAATCCTTGCCCCTGCGGGTATTTTGGCGATCCGACGCGGGAATGCCACTGCACGCCGCCGATGATTCAGCGCTACGTTTCGAAAATTTCCGGGCCGCTGCTGGACCGCATTGACATTCACATCGAAGTCCCCGCCGTGAAGTACAAGGAGTTGCGCGCGCCGTCTTCCGCGGAGGATTCCGCAGCCGTACGGCAGCGCGTGATCGCCGCTCGCGACCGGCAGCTCGAGCGATTCAGCGGCGAGAAAAAAACCTACGCAAACGCGCAGATGATGCCGAAGATGATTCGAAAGCACTGTACGATTTCCGCGGAGGGCGATAAGCTGCTGGAAAACGCGATCACCCGGCTTGGCCTTTCCGCGCGTGCACACGACCGCATCCTGAAAGTTGCGCGCACCATAGCGGATCTGGACGGGAGTGGCGGCATCGACCCAAGGCATCTGAGCGAGGCGATTCAGTACAGAACCCTGGATCGTTCCTATTGGGCCTGAAAGCCGGCTGATGCCCTGGACTTCCGTGTTTCAGGGACACTGAGATTTCGATGGGTACATGGGACGCAGATCAGCGGGAGCACAGGCTGACTGTGTACTCCATTGACTCCGTTTCCGTGGCTATGTTACCCATAGAGCGCCAACTCTAGGGGCTCCCGGGGCATCGGCTCACCAAAACATGGCGCCTGACACCAAGCACCTTGAAATGACGCTGGAGACGCAGGTCGAAAGCGTGAATCTCGCCGAGGAGATGTGCCTGCGCGTAGCGGAGGCGGCTGGCTTCGGCGAAGACGATTGCTACCGCATCGGCATGAGCGTGCGCGAAGGCGTGATCAACGCATTCCACTACGGAAACCAGGAGCGTCCGGAGAAGAAGATTCATCTGGCCGTGGATTTGACTCCGGACAAGATGATCATTCACGTGCTTGATGAAGGCACAGGATTCAAGCTCTCCGAAGTGGCGGACCCCCTCGCGGAAGAAAATCTGCTGAGTACCTCAGGGCGGGGAATTTTTCTCATGCGAGCGTTCATGGACGAATTTGATGTGGTTCCCGGAAAAACCGGCGGAGCGGAAATTGTGATGTCCAAGAAATTGCCAGCTCCCCGTAGTTCCCCTAATGGCGACGGTGGCCAAAGCGACGCGCCGCACCAGGGAGCATAAAGGAACAAAGATGGCACTGCACGCCACGCATCGCGACGCTGGGAAGGTTACTGTTGTGGACTTGAGCGGCCGCATCACGCTCGGGGACGGGAGCGCTTTGCTGCGAAAAACAGTCCGCGGATTGCTGGACGACCAGCGCACGCAGATTCTGCTCAATCTTGCGGACGTGGACTACATCGACAGCTCAGGAATCGGCGAGCTCGTCAGCGGCTTCACCGCCGTAAAAAGCAGGAATGGAAACTTGAAATTGCTGCATCTGACGAAAAAGGTCCGCGATCTTCTGCAAATCACGAAGTTGTTCACCGTCTTCGATGTGTTTACGGACGAAGGAACTGCCGTCCGCAGTTTTGATTGATCGCGGCTCCAGCGCGCCAGCTTCAGGCTCTGCTTGTTTTTAGCTCGTGTCCGACCCCTGTCTGCAGCACAATCTTCCTGAGGAACCGGCTGCCGCATGAATCAAATCTCGGATACGCAGTGGATTGTGGAACGCGCGAAATCCATCGGTTTCGACCGCTGCGGAGTGGCCCGCGCAGAAAAATTTCCAGAGCTGGCACAGACCTCGGAATGGCTCGCTCGCGGGTACGGAGGCGAGATGAAATATCTGGCGGACCCACGGCGAGCCGACCCGCGAAGCGCGCTCCCGGGGGTTCGAAGCGTTATCGTCTGCTTGCTCAATTACAACACGGCATACCGACTTTCGACGGAAACCAAGCCACACAACGATCAAGAAGAGCCCCGTGGCTGGATTTCCAGGTACGCCTGGGGACGCGATTATCACGATGTGTTGCGGGATCGTTTGGAGCGGTTGGTAGAATCTCTTCGCGAGCATTTTTCCGGACCGTTCGAAGCGCGGTCCTACGTGGACACCGGGCCCGTGCAAGAGCGCGTCCTCGCAAAACATGCGGGCTTGGGCTGGCTCGGGAAAAATACCTTGCTGCTGAACGAAACGCTCGGTTCCTTCTTTTTCCTGGGCGTTATCCTCACTACTCTCGACCTGCCGCCGAGCCTCCCGGCAAATGAATTGCCTCCCCCGGACCTCTGCGGGAATTGCCGTCAATGCCTGGATGCTTGCCCGACGCAGGCATTCGTCGAGCCCTACGTGATGGATGCACGAAGGTGCATCTCCTATCTGACTATCGAACTGCGACAGAATATCCCCGAGGAGTTTCGCGAGCCGATGGGACGCCATATTTTTGGCTGCGATATTTGCCAGGACGTGTGCCCTTGGAACCGGCGAGCTCCGATCGCGGCCCTCCCGGAATTCCGGCCAAGAGTTTTTCCTTCTCAGGACGAGGAAACCGACGTATCGCTCTCCTCCGCAGACGAGAGTCTCCTTCAGCCAAAGCTTGAATGGCTCGCGGGTTTAAGCGCAACCCAATTCCGGGAAGTGTTCAGGGACAGCGCCATTAAGCGCACCAAATGGCGCGGCTTGGTGCGCAATGCCTGCAATGCGCTGGGAAATTCCGATTTGCGGCGGGGCACAAGAGTTCACGCTCGTGCCAGCGCGCTTCTGGAACGGCTTGCGGCTTCGGCTGAGCCGGTCATAGCCGAATCTGCCAGATGGGCGCTCTCGCGAATCCAATAATCGCGTGAGGAAATGGGCCACGGAAACAAGAGAAGTCGTCCGCAGCCGCGGGAAAGCCGCAAGGCATCCAGGAGGAAGCCTTTTTCAGGCGGTATTACCATCCAGCCGGGACTTAGCAGTATAATTCCGCCCGCAGGTTAACTAGCCCTTCGCTTTGCTGGAGATCTCATGAATCGCCGCAAATTTCTGGCCAATACAGGTATCGTCGGCGCTGGATTGCTCGGAGGAGGAAAGGCTGCTCCTGGTCTTTTGTGTGCCGGCACTGCTACAAACTTGGAATCAAATCTCACACCGGAGGAAAAACCCGTGGCATTTAGCGTCCCCCCGTTGCCGTACTCGTTTGATGCACTGGAACCGTATATTGACGCCAAGACGATGGAGATCCATCATGACAAACATCATGGCGCCTACGTCACGAACTTGAACAAGGCCTTGGACGGCCACGCCGATTTGCAGGCGAAGTCCATCGACGATCTTCTCAAGGGCCTCGATTCCATTCCTGAAAACATTCGTGGTCCAGTTCGCAACAATGGTGGCGGCCACTGGAACCACTCACTCTTTTGGACGCTGATGAAGAAAGGCGGCGGTGGTGAGCCGAAGGGCGACCTGAGCGCTGCGATTGCCTCAGCGTTTGGCTCTTTCGCCGGGTTTCAGGAAAAGTTCGCTGCCGCGGGCTTGGGACGATTCGGATCCGGCTGGGCCTGGCTCGTTGTGAGAGATGGGAAGCTGGCTATCGACTCCACTCCCAATCAGGACACGCCGTACCTGCTTGCCGGGGGCAGCAAGGCTGTGCTGGGCCTGGATGTCTGGGAGCATGCCTACTACTTGAAGTACCAAAACCTGCGAGCGGATTACATCAAGGCCTGGTGGAACGTCGTGAATTGGGACAAAGCCGCCGAGCTTTTCAACGCCGCGAAAAAATGACTCCTGCGAGCCAGGATTGACAAAGCAAAAGCCCCCAACGAGCTGGGGGCTTTTGCCATTAAGAGAAAAATCGATTCAGAATCAGGCCATCAATTGCCGCTTCGCCAGAGGAACCACAGCCACTGCGCGCCGTGGAACGGGGTAGTTTCTTGCGGCGGGAGTATAGGGGCTGGCCTCACGCGTCGCCACCGGCAGAGGCATCGGCATAGCTCCAACCGTGTGGCGCGAAGCCTCGCGAACTAGCTCCATCCTGCCACGCACGCGAAACTTTGCCAGCAAAGAGGAGACGTGAAATTTCACGGTTCGCTCAGAAAGATTCAGGCTCGCCGCAATCTCCTTGTTGGCGAGGCTCTTCATCAAGCCGGAAAGCACTTCTTCTTCCCGACGCGTGAGCTTGAGCTGGCTGTGGACGGAGTTTCCTGCCTGCAATAGCGCAGCCGCTTTCTCGCTAAGGCCTTCCAGCGCCTCATCATCCGCCTGGACCATTACCACATAATCGCTGGGAGACTGGCCCCGCACCATGCAATGCATCGCCAGAAGCCCTGCGGCCTGATCGACTGGAAATCTGCCGTCCGGGCCCGCCTCGACATGAAAGTGTCCTACTCCGGAGTTTTTTTCGTAGAAAAAGAAAATATTGCGAGGAAATGTTGCTCGAGAATTCGTCAGTTGATGCGGATGTGCACTTCTGCGGATGACCTTCACTTGCACCCCCCTCAGGATGCGGCCTCGTGCAGAAACCGAAGCCGATGAGTTTTCTATTCTTCGCCCCTCGACGAGGCGTTCCCCAGATCGTGCACTCAGTCCAGCAGTCAAGACAGAGGACTGTAGCCTCGGCGACTCATACCTATCGAATGGCAAGGCTTCAGACGCGGCCCGGAACTCCCTGAAAGCTCGCCGGAGGCCGCTGCACCGAACCCCAACCGCGGAGCACTTGAAATGCCGAAAAGAGCGGTTTGTAACTTACTAAGGAATTGAGGCCTTACGAGCAGATGAGGAAGCACGAAGCGCATTTCTTGGTAGGAATTGCATGGTCAACGAATTTTTTCCACCGTACGAGGATGTGGGCGAAAAGACATCGTGGTCTCTATCGATTTGCACGCTCGCTCCATGCCCTGTGGAAAAGCGATGAACCCCAGTCCAGACTCTCGAAATGTTCTCAATCAGCCAACACGAGTCTGCCCGGAGCTGACCAGTTCGTAGGTCACACCGCGCCAGCGGATCCTTCGCGTAACCAGCGAATTTACAAAATTTACGAGGTACAGGAAGGGAATGAACACCGTCCCTAGCGTATAGATCCACGCCTGACCGGTAATCTGGGAGCGAGCGGAAGGAAGTGCTTCCGTCACGCCAATGAGGCGGATGGAGCTTCGGATGGCGGAGAGCAGAAGCGGGAGAAAGGTTAGCGTCGCGAGATGGAAGGCCGGCCTCTGCGCCTGCAGATCGCCGAATACGAGTAAGGTGCCGAACACCAGAGTCAGGCAGTAGAGAAAATGTGTGGCGGCAGCCGGAGCCCAGACTTTGTCCGCGTAGACGCGAGTAATGAGAACCTGGCGGTTGGTGAATTCCATAAGGCCGTCGAAATCGGTCTCGACGTAAGAAAGTGTCAGGCACTCCGGCAAGAATACAATCGACCGATTGTTGCGTGCGAGGGCGCGCGTCAGCGAATAATCGTCGCTGACGGAATTCTTCCATTCGTCCAGCACTCCAGATTGCTCGAAGGTACTCCGGCGGATCGCGGTGCCTCCGCCCCAGCAAAAATTTTTCCCTTTCTCGCTCAGCATCGTAACCACGGGGGCATTCCACGCCGCGAGTAGCGCGGTCGGCAAATTACTGCGATTTGGAATGAACCAGCGCATCGTGGTCGCCGCGCCAATTCGAACGTCACCCAGAGGCGCGACGAGATGATGCAACCAGGATTTTCCTGGGCGGCCATCGGAATCGGCGAACGCCAGTACTTCAAATTCCGGCGGCAACTGTTCAATAGCAACCCTCAAGTTGTTCACTTTCTCGCCGCAGTTACTGGGCGGCCCGGCAACTACCACATGGGCTTTCACGCGCGAGTTCTTGGCCACGCGCTCGATGACGCTGCGCGCGGGGTCCGAGCCAGAAGCGAGGATGAAGAAAATCTCATAGTTCTGCCGCTCGAATTCCGTCAGCGAGACAAGATTCCGTTCCAGTCCCGGCTCGACGCCTTTGCACGGGCATAGAACGGCTGCTTTCGGCGCATAAAAGCCAGGGTCTGAGTTTAACCTGCGCCGCACATATCCGAGCCACTGCAGGGCGTGCCAGATGAGGTAAGCCCCCATCAGGACTTGCAAGGATGCCAGAAAATAGAAAAGCTTCTCCACGCCCTTGAGAATAGCAGAGGAAGATTCCTCGCCGAATAGCGTTTGACCGCGTAGAATCGCAGCGGTAAACGTCTCGTTCAAGGAGCATCCAATATGGCCAGAGTGGACGCAGCAATGGTGACCTCAGGGCTTGAGCTGCCCGGCTACCGGGTCGTCAGAAATTTTGGAATCGTTCGCGGAATCATCGTCCGTTCCCGTAGTGTCATCGGAAATCTGGGCGCGGCGCTGCAAACCATCATCGGAGGCAACATCACGATCCTGACCAATCTCTGCGAGAAGACCCGCGAAGACGCTTTCGAACTATTGCTGCAACACGCAGCGGAGCACGGCGCAAACGCCGTGATCGGCATGCGCTACGATGCCACCGAAGTCATGCAAGGAGTTACCGAAGTGCTCGCCTACGGCACGGCCGTGCAGGTTGAACGCAGTTCCCAGTGATTCAGCCCTAGTGTAGGCGAGAACTTCTCGGCCGCGGATTCTCCGCTGCCACGATCTGTGCGGCCAATTCCTCGATGCCCGTCAGCGCCTGGCTCGCGGCCAGACGGGCCTTCTCCATGAACGACGAATCGAGTAGGAACGCGCAGCGGTCCACAAACGGATGGTTCGCCGCTTCGAAGGGTTTCCGGCTGCGCCGCGTGGACGATCCTCGCGCCAGCAGTTCCTCATACATTTGTAAGTCCCTCTGAAAATCAAGCGCATCGCCCGCGGTCCATCCCTGCTGGCGCGCGAGCGAGGCCAGAAACTTCCGGCGGAAGATTGCCGCATCCCGGCGCAGCATCGGCCGCGGCTTGGACCTCCCCGCCGGCTGCGGTTCTTTGCAGACGATTTCCAGTGTTCGGACACTCAGAGCCAACAATGCCTCACGCCGCAACAACGCCAGCAAATCACGATAAAGGGATGCATGAACTTGCAGAGCATGGCGCCCGTTCTCAATCACGTAGGAATCCACAAAACGCGGAACGACGCGTTCCCGCAGCAGCGCTTCCGTGAGCCGCTGGCACAATTCCGCTGCGGCGTCCTTTTTTTGATTTTGTTTTTCCCGCGCCATGCCTGCAACCCATGTTAGCAGGACTTGGTTGCCGCGTTGCCGGCACGGGTGCAAAACAAAAAGCCCGGAGATTTGGCCGGGCTTTTTTGCAGGTCGCGAGCCGCTTGACCACGCCTCGCTTCCGCCTTCTGTCTGACGCTTAGTGGATGGCCCTTGGGCTATTCGGATCTACGCGCTTCTGCTTCGGCTCCGGTTGCGGCACAACGGGCGGCGCAATCGGCTCCTTCTGCAGAGCATGCTCGAGCACTTCGTCCAGCGTACGCACGTAAGTGATCTTCATGTCACCCAGAATGTCCGCCGGCAGATCCGCCACAACGTTCGGCTCGTTGTCCGCGGGCAGCAGCACTTCCTTGATGCCCGCTCGCTTCGCGCCCAGCACTTTTTCCTTCACGCCGCCGATCGGAAGGACAATGCCGGACAGCGTCATCTCTCCGGTCATGGCGAGCCGGTCTTTCACTGGGCGCCCGCTGAGCAAGCTCACCAGTGCCGTCACCATCGCCGCGCCGGCCGACGGGCCGTCTTTCGGCACCGCGCCGGATGGCACGTGAATGTGAATGTCCTGCTTGCGGAAGAAGTCCGGATCGATTCCATAGCGTTCGCCGTTCGCGCGCGTCCACGTCAGCGCCGCCGTCATGGACTCCTGCATGACTTCGCCGAGATGCCCGGTCATGGTGAACTGCTTGCCGCCGCGCATCCGCGTGGCCTCGATGAAAATGATGTCCCCGCCCACCGGCGTCCAGACCAGCCCCACGGCAACGCCTGGCCGCTTGACGCGCTCCTCGACTTCCTTCTCCGTGCGGAACTTCGGCACGCCCAGGAATTCGCGAACGACTTCCGGTGTGACGACCATCTTTTCCGTTTTGTTCTCGGCGATGCGCCGCGCCTGCTTCCGCGTGATCGTCGCGATCTCGCGCTCCAGGTTGCGCACCCCCGCTTCGCGCGTGAAGCTGTGGATGATCTCCTGCAAACCCGCGTCTGCGAATTCGATCTGTTCGCCGACTTTCAGCCCGTGTTCCGCGGCCTGTTTCGGGATCAGATATTTGTGCGCGATGTGCAGCTTCTCCTCGCCCGTGTAGCCGGGCAATTCGATGATCTCCATACGGTCGCGCAGCGGCTCCGGGATGGGATCCATCCAGTTGGCCGTGGCAATGAACAGTACCTTCGAAAGATCAAACGGCACATCCAGATAGTGATCCCGGAACGAGTTGTTTTGCTCCGGATCGAGAACTTCCATCAGCGCCGATGACGGATCGCCGCGGAAATCCCGCCCCAGCTTGTCCACTTCATCGAGCATCATCACCGGGTCGTTCGTTTCCCCGCGCTTCAATCCCTGGATAATTTGTCCGGGCAATGCGCCAATATACGTACGCCGGTGGCCGCGGATCTCCGCTTCATCGTGCATGCCGCCCAGAGCGATACGCACAAATTTGCGGCCCAGCGAACGTGCGATGGACTTGCCGAGTGAAGTCTTCCCCACGCCCGGAGGCCCCACGAAGCACAGGATCGGCCCTTTCATTCCCGGCTGCAGTTTTTTCACCGCCAGGTAATCGAGGATGCGCTCTTTCACCTTTTGCAGGTCGTAATGATCTTCGTCGAGAATTTCGTGCGCTTTGGCAATGTTGATCTCTTCGCTGCCGGAAGATTTGCTCCAGGGCAGGGAAGTCATCCATTCCAGATACGTCCGCGAAACCATGTACTCCGCTGACGCTGGAGTCATCTTCGCCAGCCGCTTCAGCTCGCGGTCGCATTCTTTCTTGGCTTCCGCCGTCATGCCCGCTTCGTCAACCTTCTTGCGGAGCTCGTCGATCTCCTGCATCGTATCGTCGGATTCGCCGAGTTCCTTCTGAATCGCCTTCATTTGCTCACGCAGCAGATATTCACGCTGATTCTGGCTGACCTGCTCCTGCACCTGGTCATGAATCTTGGAACGAAGCTCCAGAACCTCGAGCTCTTTGGAAAGTTCGCGAATCAGCGTCTCCAGCCGCCGCCGCACGCTCGACGTCTCGATCAATTCCTGCCTTAGGAGTGTGGAGAGCGACGGCAGCGTACCGGCGATGAAATCCGCCAGCCGTCCGGGATTGTCGATGTTCATTGCCGCCGATTGCAAATCGTCGGAAAGCTGCGGCGAGTGGCTCACCACGTCGCGGAAGAGATCCTGCGCGTTCCGTTCCAGCGCTTCAAGCTCTGTATCAGCCTCGCCGAGGATATCCGGTTGCGCCTCCACTTTCGCGCGAAGGTACGGTCGCAAGCCGATCAGGTCCACGATTTGAATGCGCTGAAGCCCTTCCAGGAAAATCACCACATTCCCGTTCGGCATTTTGACGGTCTTATGCACTCTTGCGAGCGTGCCCACTTTGTGCAAGTCCGCCGCAGCAGGATCTTCAATTCGCGGATCGAGCTGCGCGACTACGCCCAGCATCTTTTCCTCGCCTTGCAAGGCGTTTACAAGTGCCAGTGAACTCTCCCGGCCCACAGTCAACGGCAGGACAGCGCCCGGAAACAGGACGGTGTCGCGAACCGGCAGGATCGGAAGAATCTCTGGCACCACAAATTTCTTTTCAGCCATCATGGCCCCCATATTCCAGCGCGGCGGGAACTGCCCCCGCGCAATACCATCTTAGATGCTGGCGAGCTTGAAAGGGTGCGCGAAAGTACAAATGTTGCTGTCACAAAATCTTAGCATTTTGCACTCATATCCTACCACTTCATCCGACGATCTGCCAGAGAATCAGTAAACATCTTATAATCAATGATATAGATTACTACAAGCTCCGCACCGGACCACCCGTACAGGCCTTCCAAATCTTCCGTCATACCCTACTCTTGTTTGCCCCAAACTGCTTGAGCACAAACTGGGCCGCTTCCTCACGAGTCTTGACTTGCCCCTCCAATTGGGCATCCTCAAGACCCCCTAGGATCTGGCTGTAAACCGGCCCAGGCCTGAATCCCATGGCTTGCAAGTCGTCTCCCGTGATCAAGCGTTCGGGACGAAACTGTTCCGGCGGCGTCTCGGCGAGGAATCGCCGGACCAAGTCATACGAGTCCAGGTTTCCGTGGCTCGAAAGGCAATCGAGTCGATGCAGCGCCAGGTGCTCGTCGAAATGCGGCAGGCGCACAAACCGTTTCAGCGTGGAAGCACGCATTGATTCCACATCCTTGAAGCGCATGTGGTTGTCGACCAGGGTGAGGATTTGTTCGGTGTCCTCGTTGGAAAAGCGCAGCCGTCGGCAGATCTCCTCGGCCATGCGAACACCCACGTCAACGTGTCCGTCGAACCGAATCCGATCGCCCGTTTCCGAGGCGGATTTGAACGTGGGCGGCTTGCCCACGTCGTGGAGCAGGACGCCCCACGCCAGTGTCGGCGACGCGCCTCCGGGAAGTCCTCCCAGCATCATCCGAGTGTGAATCCACACGTCTCCTTCCGGATGAAATTGCGGCGGCTGCTCCACACCCTTCATCGCAGCGATTTCCGGCAGGACTTGTTGAAGGAGTCCCGTCTCATCCAGTAATTCGAACGCTCGCTGGGCTGCCCCTTCCCTCAGCATCTTGGTGAGCTCATCGCGCAGACGCTCGGGAGACACTTGGCGGATTTCCTGCACATGTCTGCGGATGCCGCGCAAAGTATCGGATTCTATTTTGAAGCCGAACCGCGCTGCGAAGCGCACCGCGCGCAACATGCGGAGCTTGTCCTCCGTGAAACGGCGATCCGGTTCGCCGATTGCCCGAATTACTTTGGCTCGCAAGTCGGCTTGGCCCCCGACGTAGTCGAGCACTTCGCCGGTGTCATGCCGCATCAGCAGGCTATTGATGGTGAAATCGCGGCGCTGCACATCTTCCTCAGCCGTTTTCGAGAAGATTACACGGTCCGGATGGCGGCCATCGCTATAGCCGACATCGGAGCGGAAAGTGGCGACTTCTACTTTTAACGCCTCCCGGGGAACCAAAATCAGGCCGAACTGCGCGCCTACGGCCACGTTTTCCGGGAAGAGAGCCATCACTTGATCGGGGGTGGCGTCTGTCGTCACATCGTAGTCGGCAGGTTCGTGGCCAAGCAGCAAATCGCGCACGCATCCGCCCACGAGCAGCGCCTGGAAACCGCTGCGGCGAAGCGTTTCGCAAATCGAATTGGCCAGATCGCGTGGCGTCACGCAGTGATTATGCTCCAGACGCGGCTGCGAGGGGAGATCGGAGTTCTCGAAAGTATCAGCCTGCGCCTATCTACTGCGGAAGACCAGGCAGGTGATGTCGTCGGACTGCCGCGTTGCGCGCACGAATTCGTCCACTTTCTTCATCAAGTGCTGCAGCGTCTGGTTGGCGTTCCAATCGGAAAGATTGCGGATGGCCCCGTTCCATCGTTCGTTTCCGAACTCTTCGCCTGCTTCATTGAAAGCTTCAACGACGCCATCGGTGAAGAAAATCAGCGCGTCGCCGGGCTTAAGCTCCAGCTCCGCAGTCTCGTAAACGACGTTTGATTGAATTCCCAACGGTAATCCGCCAACGTCCAATCGCAGAAGATCTCCGTTCGCGCGGCGAAGGATCGGCGCATTGTGCCCGGCATTCACGTAGACAAGACGCCGCGTGACGGGATTGTATTCGCCCAGGACCGCGGTGGTGAACCGCCGGCCATCTAGGCTATACGCGCAAGCGTAGCGGTTCAGTCGCGCCACAAGATCCGCGAGCGGGGCATTTTCTACTGCGACGGTACGCAGGCTGGCTTGCAGCGTGGCCATCAGCAGCGCGGCGGGAACACTCTTGCCCGCTACGTCCGCGACCACCAGCATCAATTTTTCATGGTTGTCGGGATCCGGGTAGAAAGCGTCATAGTAATCGCCCGCAACGGAATTCTGCGGCCGTGTGGCGAACGCGATGTCCGCCCCCGCCACCTCCGGCGCCTGCGAAGGCACCAGCCAGCTCTGAATTTCGCGCGCGATTTCCAGGTCGCGCTTCATGGTCACCTTGTCGGCCAATTCCAGCGAAAGCAGCAGCAGGAAGAGAATTACGGCAATCACTTCGAAGTTCATCTGGGACTTGCTTACAGACATCACCAGCATCACAAACGCGATTAGCAGAAGGACGCGCCGAGCCGGCGACATTTTCAGGAGCAGCGCCCAGAAAAATTCCTTTGCCACGTGTAGAGGTCGGCGCCAGCGCGGCAGCTTCTGGATTTCTTCCCAATCCACGTCGCGGCCATAAAAACCGTAGCTGGCGCGTGCATCGGCTACGAATTGCGACCAGAGGTCGTCAATTTCGCGGCCTTCGCTGACGCGCTGCCAGAAGTGCCGCACGCGATCCGCGAGCCCCAGGCGGGGCTGGGCGGGCGGGGCAACGGGGGTAGGGGGCGCGCTCATGAAATTTTGCGAATGGAGAATAGAGTATAGGACATTCGCAGGTGTTTCGCTGAAAGTTAGGAATCGCCGTCGTTGTGATCCGGCTCATCATGCAAGAGTGAGCCGCCGAATTGCACTTTGCTGAATCCGAAGCGATCGCGAAGCCGGTCCGCGGCGCTGGTGAGCTTTTCGAGCCTTCCGCGGCGCTCCGCTTCGAGCAGATCCAGTTGCTCGTTGCCGTGCGTGAGGCCGCTGAGGCTTACGCCAAGCAGCCGGATTTTTCTGCGCGGATCGCGGTGCACGCGAAAGAGTTCCTGAAATACGGCGAAGATATCGGCGTCGAGACGCGTGGGTTCGCCGAGCGTCTTTGATCGTGTATGCGTTTCGAAACCTGCGTAGCGAACGGTAAGTGTAAGCGTCCGTGTGGCGAGGCCGGCTTCGCGCAGGCGCTTGCACGCTTTCTGCGATAGATGGCTGAGCATTGCGCCCAGCGCGTTGGAATCCTCCGTGTCTTCGCCGAATGTGTGATTATGCGAAATCGATTTCGGCTCTGCGTCAATCACGAATTCGTAGGAATCGCCGCCGCGCGCTTTGCGATACAGCGCCGTTCCCCATTGCCCGAAAATCGTTTCCAGTTTTTCCTGCGGAACAGCTGCGATCTGCTCCACGGTTTCGATGCCCAGCGCACGCAACGCCCGCTCCGTCACTTCGCCGATGCCTGGGATCTTTCGAACGGGAAGCGGTGCGAGGAATCGCGCCTCGCGCCCGGGCGCAACCCACACCAGTCCGCGGGGTTTTGCTTGATCGGACGCAACTTTCGCGACCAAGCGAGTGGTTGCGAGACCACCGGAGCAGGGAAGCGCCGTCGTTTGGGTGATCGTTCGAAGCAATTTGTCCGCAGCGGCCAGCGGCGGTCCATGCAAGCGCTCGGTGCCAGAAAGATCGAGATAGGCCTCGTCAATCGAAACCATCTCTACGATCGGAGAGAATTTCGCGAGGATGGTGGCGACGCGGTCGCTCCACTCTCCATATTTTTCGTGATGCCCATCCAGAAAAACTGCGTGCGGGCAAAGCCGTCCCGCCGTTCGCAGCGGCATCGCCGAGTGGATGCCGTATTTGCGTGCCTCGTAACTCGCCGCGGAAACTACACCGCGCTGGTCCGGCCGCCCGCCGACAACCACGGGCTTGCCGCGAAGCTCGGGCCGTTCCAACAATTCCACGGAAACGAAAAACGCGTCCATGTCCACATGCAGGATGGACGATTGCGCGAAGGCTGACTGGTCCTCAAGAGGCCCATGCTTGGCTCGGAACCGCGCGAAGTCCGGCATGCCCCTTAGCCTACTCCGGACATCTGTCAGCCTCAACTTTTCCAGCTAATGGCTCGCTACAATCGCTCGGCGGCGATGACGCGGGGGATGCCGGCGAGGTCGTTGGTGGCGCCGACGTTCGTCCAGAGTGGCGCATCGAGGAGCGGTTGGACAGCAGGCAGACTGTCGTGGCCGAGTTCGAGGACAAGGATCCCACCGGGCTTCAGCTTGGCGCCAGCTTGCGCGATGAGCTCGGCGTAGATTTCGTAACCCTCTTCGCCGCCGTAAAGAGCGATCTCTGGTTCGTGATCGCGGACTTCGCGCGTCAGTGTGGCGGCTTCGCGGCGGCCAATGTAGGGAGGATTGCTTACGATTAGGTCGAGGAAAAGTGACAAATGTGAAGCTTCATCGAGCAAATTAGATTCGAGGAAATGGATTTGCTCGGAGATGGAGTGGCGCGCGGCGTTGCGGCGGGCGACGGCGAGGGCGGCGCTCGAAATGTCCGTGGCGTAGATCGTTGCGCCGGGCAGCTCTTTTGCGAGGGCCACGGCGATGCAGCCGGAACCGGTGCCGATGTCGGCGATTTGCAGACCCTCGCCGCTGAATGTCTGCTTGCGGCCAGCGCGGATTTCGCGAACGGCGAGGCGGTCGAGCGCGACCTCAATGACGTGCTCGGTTTCCGGGCGGGGAATCAAGACGTCCGGCGTGACTTCAAATTCGAGGCTCCAGAATTCTTGCTTGCCCGTGAGGTGTTGCGTGGGCTCACCAGCGGCGCGGCGGGCGAGCAGGCTGGTAAAGAGATGTACCTCGGAATCGCGAATTACTACTTCAGGATTCGCATAGAGCCACGCGCGGTCGCGACCGAGCGTGTGCATAAGGAGCAATTCGGCCGCGAGGGTGTGGGATGGAACGCCGGCGGCGCGCAGTTGCGCGAAGGCTTCGCGAAGAGCGGTGCGGACGATAAGCGGCGCCGCCCACGGCTTCATCCGAAGAGTTTTTCCTTTTGACGGCCGCCAGCTTCGTGATAGCCGAAGGCTACACCGTTACCGGCATAGGCGTAACCGCCGATGGCGAGGCCGCCGAACGCGCGATAGCCAATGGCGCCGCCGCCGAGCGCCCGCCAACCGATGGCCAGTCCGCCCAGCGCGATGAAGCCGAGCGAGACGCCGCCGAAGGCGAGACCGCCCACGGCCACTCCCCCCACCGCGATGACACCGAAAGCAATTCCACCTAAGGCAATCACGCCGCGGGGGCGGCCGCCGATTGCGATAATGGCGATCGGGGCAGGCCCGGAAGCGTATAGAGGAACTCCTGCGATGTGCGTGGAGGACTCGTAGGAACGCATATCGTAAGAAGGCATGGCCCGGCGCTGCACCACCTGAAGGGTCACGAAGACGATGGCCATATAGGCGATCCACAAGAGCCAAAAACGACGCGGGACAGGACGATTGTCAGCGGGGCCGGAGGCCAAACGGGCGCTCAAGTCCCTCATCCAACCTGAACCAGGGGCAGAACCCGGACGAGTCAACATGGGGCACCTCCTTGCTAAGGATTATGCACCAGCGAGCTCCTGCTGGAGGCGCTCGGATTCATAGTGCGAGACGAGGCCGTCGACGAGCGGCGCGAGCTTTCCTTCCATCACGTCGGTGAGCTGGTGGAGCGTCAAGCCGATGCGATGGTCGGTCACGCGGTTCTGCGGGAAATTGTAGGTGCGGATTTTTTCGGAGCGATCGCCGGTTTTGATTTGGCCGCGGCGTTCGACGGAGAGCGCGGCCTGCCGCTTCTCCTGCTCCTGCTCGTACAAGCGCGCGCGGAGAACGCGCATGGCTTTGGCGCGATTCTTGATCTGCGATTTCTCGTCCTGCTGCGAGACCACGAGGCCGCTGGGAATGTGCGTGATGCGCACGGCAGAATACGTGGTGTTGACCGACTGGCCGCCCGGGCCGGAAGAACAGAAGGTGTCAACGCGCAGATCTTTCGCTTCGATCTTGATATCGATTTCGTCGGCTTCAGGGAGAACCGCGACAGTTGCTGCCGAAGTGTGGATGCGGCCCTGCGTTTCCGTCGCTGGCACGCGCTGGACGCGGTGCACGCCGCTCTCGTATTTCAGCTTGGAATACACCTTTTGCCCTTGAATGGCGGCGACGACTTCCTTCAGGCCGCCGAGCGAAGAGGGAGAGCTTTCGAGGACTTCGACTTTCCAGCCTTGCGTCTCCGCGTAGCGCGAGTACATGCGAAAAAGTTCTGCGGCAAAGAGCGCGGCTTCGTCGCCGCCGGTGCCAGCGCGAATTTCCAGGATGACACTCTTCTCGTCGAGGGGATCCTTCGGCAGAAGCAAGAGCTTCAATTCGCGCTCGGCTTTTTCTTTGCGCGCCGTGAGCTCCCTCTCCTCGTCGTGAGCCATCTGTTTCATTTCAGCGTCTTCCGCTTCCACGAACATTTGGTGCGCGCCGGCGAGATCCTTTTCGAGCTGTTTGTACTCGCGGTGCTTCTCGACAATTTCTTCCAGCTCTGCATGCTGTTTCGCGACTTTCTGGTAGCGCGCGGAGTCGGAGGCAACTTCGGAAGTCGAGAGTTGCTGCGTCAGCTCGTCGTAGCGCGCGCCGAGCTGATCCAATTTTTCAGTTAACGTCAATGTAGCCATGGCAAATCCTTTTTGAGCGAAATACGAAAATCGAAATAGAGAAACAGAAAATGGAAAGAGTCGCGGCGCTCCGGGCCGGAGCGGCAGGAGAGTCAGCTAATAGAAAGCAGCGTACATCGATTTGCTCAGCTAATAAGAATAACCCTGATGTCAAATCGGTGCAAATCGCGGTCGGAATTGCCGAATTTTACGCCAATATGTATTAACCCCTTTGTGGTAAATTGCTGGCCGTGACGCTACGCGAATTTTTTCTAGAAAACTTTGCTGGCGATCTGGAATACCATCCCCGCCGTGCGGTGCTCTATTTGGGCCTTGCCGTGGCTGCCCTGTGCTTTTGGATCTTCTCTCCTCCGGAAGCCAAATTCAGTACAGTTCCCGTTGTATTCGTTCTTGGCAGCCTAACACTCTTCCTGAAAGGCATTTTCCTTTTCCGGAAGTCATCCGAAGGACTTGGCCTTTCCCAGTCAGAACTCGATGCTCTCTCCCACCCTTCAAATCACAAGAGTCTCCCGTCGATTCCTAACCAAGCCGCCCAGATTGTTCAGGATTTCGGCGCAGGCTCGCTCATCCTTTGGCCCCTTCTGAATATCGGCAAGGATATCGACCACACCTGGATTAACCCGCCGCGAATTCCCGTCTTTCTGATCGGCGTCGTTCTCTTCTCCTTAGGCTGGCTTATCCGGCGCCTTTCTTCGGTTCCGCTCGAACATTCGTAAGAGTTGAAGGCGGTATACTACGATACGGCCGGATAAGGGGGGGCCCGCCTTAGAAGGCAGGCCCTACAAGAGCGCGCGGCGAAAGGACAATGAGCGAAGCGGTACGAACGATGATGCGGATGGATGCCGAGGCGGTGCAGGAGGCTGCGGCGCAGGCGGATGCCGGTTTTTTGTGGGATTTCTGGTATCCGGCGGTGCGGAGCAGGGAGATTCGCGGCCAGAAGCTGGTGACGGCGATGCTGCTGGAAGTACCACTGGTATTGGGGCGGACGAACGAGGGGAAAGCGTTTGCGATGCGGGATTCTTGCCCGCACCGGGGGATACCACTTTCGTACGGGCGGCTAGACGGGAAAGTGGTGGAGTGCTGCTATCACGGATGGCGGTTCGATGCATGCAGCGGGCAGTGCGTCGAGATTCCGTCGCTGACGAGCCAGGACAAGTTAAAGGTGGAGCGCATATTCGCGGGACACTATCCCTGCGAAGAGCGTGACGGCTACGTCTGGGTGTACATGAGTTCTAGCAGCCGCACGGCGTCCGACACTTCACGCGGCCGCGTCGGGGCCGACGACGAGCCAGGCTCAAGGCCATCGGGAACGATTCCGGCGGCGCCTGCGCTTGCTGTTTTCAGCGAAAAATACAAGATCATCCATCTTTCCTGCGAGCTTCCTTCGCACGTGGATCAGGGAATCATCGGACTGATGGACCCGGCGCATGGGCCGTTTGTGCACCAATCGTGGTTTTGGCGGAAACGCGTAAGCATTCACGAGAAAGCCAAACAGTTCGAGCCGATACCGAACGGATTCCGCATGAGCCCGCACCAGCCAAGCGCGAACAGCGCGCCGTACCGGCTGCTGGCGAAGATGACGGGCGAGACAGTGACCACGACGATTGATTTCGTGTTGCCGAATCTCCGCACGGAGATCGACCGCAGTGGGAAGCTGTGGTTTTCCAGCCGGGCGACGGTGACGCCGGTGCGGCGCGATCTCTGCCGAATCGATTTTGTGGCGGCGTGGAACCTGCCTTTGCCCGTCGCAATCTTCCGTCCCTTCGCGAAAAAATTTCTGCGACAGGACCAACTGACGATGATCCAGCAGGCGGAAGGATTGAAGTACAACCCTCACTTGATGCTGATCGACGACGCAGACCGGCAAGCGAAATGGTATTTCGCGCTGAAAGCGAATCTGCTGGAGTCGCGGCGGACGGGCGCGCCGATGGTGCACCCCATGAACGGGCCGGTGACGCTGCGGTGGCGGTCGTAGGAAGCGCCGAAGAGAGACCGTTAGCGGAGGCGGGTGAGCTCAAAGTCGAGGGAGACGGGATCGCCTTCCGGAGGAGTGACCTGGATGGTAGCGGAATCGGAAGCGAAGGATTCCGCGAGAAACTCGAACTGGATGGTGGCGCCTGTCAGGGTGCACCCGCCTTTATAGGAACAGAGGTACGTGGGCTCACCCGAAGAAGCAAAGGGCATCAGTTGCCGGTCTTCGCTGAAAACCTGGACGTCAAAATCCTTCCAGAATTGAGACGGACGCTGGGCGAAACCGGTGGGAGATCCGGAACGAGAGCCTGTTGGGCTAGGAATCAGTGCTCCATAGGATTCCGTGAGGTAGATTTGAACGATGATTTTCACCGATTCCGCCTGAGCGCGGTGATCGAGTGCGGCCTGTTGCGCGCTATAACCCGAGCTGTGCTGACTGGAAAGTTGGGCAGCGAGGGCGAAAGGCGTAAAGAAAGTGATGGATGCAATATGGGGGCCGGTCTTGGGTAGAGCGAGATACGAGGTGTACTTGTCGAGGAGACGAGCAAGGGATTCATCGTGGCGCTGGCCGAGGAAATAGGCTTCGCGGACGGCCTGATCGGACAAGGGGCTGTCAAAAGCAAGGGAGGAAGGGGACAGCAGGAGGGCCGCGGCGAGTATCGAGATGCAGGGTCGGAAGGATGAGAGCATTGCGAGCACCTCTGCAAACATTAGACGGTGAGAACCGCAGAGCGGTTACGGGATGCAGCCGATGGGAGCCGTTGGGGTTGTTTGGGTTTTCCGTTTTTCGACTTGCGCTTTTCGTCCCAGCCGCCAAGATCGAGGGCGACCGACATGCAGGCAGCGCGCAATTCGTCTGCAAGAGCGCGGTCGACCATGGTACGAGCCACGACCATGCCTCCAATGGACAGGGCCGCGATAGCCTGCGCGGTGGTGCGGCGACGCCGCCCATTCTGAGTCAAGCTCCGCTCCAGGACGCTGACCATTGCTTTGAACACAGTCTCGAAGGCCCGCCTCGCACTTACGCCGCTACGAGCGACGTCGGTTGGTAATGCGACCATAGGGCAGGAGTTCTCGACCTCCTCGAAATGCTGGCGAGAGAGATAGGCGCGGACAACTTGCGACCCTACATCGGTCGAGGACAGATCCACATGCACGCCTTCCCAGCAACTCTTCCATTCCGGGTCGGTGAAGAAACATCCTAGGACCTCCGCGTAGAGATCGCTCTTGCTTTTGAAATAGCTATAGAAGCCACCGTGCGTCAGGCCCGCACCGGCCATGATTTCGTGGAGAGAGACACTCTCAAAGCCATGGCGATTGAAGAGCTTGCGTGCGCTGTCAATGATGTTTTTCTTTACTGCCGGGCGATGACCTACAGGGTAGGGCATGAGGCCTCCTGGTTCGTTTGGTGCTGAAGTATGCCTCGAACTATGTTCCGCTGCCAGCAAAATATTATGTTGAACATATTTTCAGGCCGTGGTGTTATGCGGTCACCTCGGGCAACCGCAGGGGTAATCAAAATCTGGAGGGAATGATGAGCGATAGAAATAGTCTGGCGGCACTGGCTAATGCACCCACTCGGCGGCAAGCGATCGCGGGCGTGGCCGCCGCGTTCAGCGGCCTCGTCTTAGGCTCGACGAGGGCTTGGGCGGGAACTGAAGAAGAGATTTCGCATACGGCGGAAGCCATTCACCAAGAAACCATTTTCAAAGTGAGCCGGAAACGAGTCTACGAAGCACTCACCGACACCAAACAGTTCGAGAAGGTCACGCAGCTCGGTGCAGCCATGACGTCCGGGATGTCGCTCGGGACCAAGCCGACAGAAATCAGCCGCGAAGTGGGCGGCGCGTTCTCGATTTTCAGAGGGCACATTCTCGGACGGCACATCGAACTCGTGCCGAATGAGCGTATCGTCCAAGCCTGGCGAGTGGCCGACTGGGATCCGGGTGTCTATTCGATTGCGAAATTCGAGCTTGTGGAGCAAGGCTCCGGGACCAAGATCGTTTTCGACCATACCGGCTTTCCCAAGGGTCAGGGGGAACACCTGGCGGCGGGATGGACAGGGAATTATTGGGAGCCGCTCGAGAAATCCCTGGCTTAAGCGCTGCGCGGGACCGGGTTAGATGCGGCGGGTGATATTGGGGAAGTCGAGCCAGACTTTGATGCCGCAGAAGTGGGAGCCTTCGGTGCAGATGGGGGTGGTGATGCAGGCGCGGATATGGCAGGGCGGGCCGATGTAGCGAGTGAGTTCGGGGTGGACTTCGCGGAGCTGGGCAATTTCGTCCATGGAGGCCTGGTAGATTTCTTCCTGGGCGTTGAAGCAGGTGCGCATGGTCCATTTGTGAATGAGATGGAGGAGCGAGCCGGATTCGTAGAGGCGAATGGACTTGGCGTTGGGGAGGAGATAGAGCGCGATTTCCGGGGGCACGCCGCGATCAAGGAGTTGATTTTTTGCAGACCAGGCAGCGTGCATGGCACGGTCGTAGACTTCTCTTGCGCGCGGATTAGCGACGAGGAGCATCGGTGTGATGTAGTCGGGCTCTCGCGTGTCGGCGAGCGTCAGGAGGGGGCGCGAGCCGGGGACCATGCGGTGACGCTGGTCCTGGCTGTCGGCGGTGTGACTGATTTTTTTCGCGAACGTGTAGTTGGCGTGCTGGAGAGCGCGCATCATCGGAGCGTGGACGCCGACGTTGAGAGTTTCGAGGCGGTAGAGATTGCGCCCGGGGTTGAGCAGACGGTCGATAGCTTCGGAGTCGGAGCATTGCGCTGCAGTGAGTCCGGCGACGGCGCGGAAGGATTCGGCGATGACGCGGACGGCGTTGGGTGAATAGTCGACGAGCTTCGAGGTCTTGCCGTTGAGCTGGGCGTCAAATTCGCGGGCGAAGGGTTCGCCGGCCGATGGAACTGGCTGGATACTCTTCCATTCAGGGAATTCTTCGAGCGGTTCCGTGCCAAAGCGGTCGAAAAACTGGGCGTCCATTTCCTTGACGCGCGCGACCATGGCGCCGACGACGGTGCGCGCCTCGCTCGGCGTGTCCGAGGCGGCGCACATGCGCCAAAGGCGGTGGAGAACGATGCCGGAGAGCGTGTGGACCATGGTGGTGAAGGCGGCGAGGGGAAGGACGTAGCGTGCAATCTCGATGGCGCGCTTTTCGGCGGAGCGTTCGATTTTCTGGAGGCGCTTGGGATGAGACATCGGGCCGACGTGCCAGATGTCGTTGAGAATGTTGCGGGTGTCACCGATCAAGAGCGAGGACAGCTCGCGATAGTAGTTCCAGGCACGGGCGACGGCCCCTTCATAGACTTCCTTGCATTTTTCATCGAAGAAGAGCGAGACGGGAGGCACGTAGGCCTGGGCGCGATCCAGGCGGACGTAGCGCTGGCTTTGCTGCTCGGAATTGTAGAACGGATGCGCGTGAAGGAAGGACCAGACGAATTGGCGGCTGACGTTTTCGAGGCCGAATTCGAAATGAGCGTGCTGGTAGACCGTATGATGGCCGCTGTGGAAGGTGGCGGCGCCGATGTTGAGGCGCTGTTTATCGGTGATTTCTTCGGGGCCGATGAGGCGAGGGGCGTAACAGGTGCGGGCGGCGGCGATGGCGGAATCGAAAGGATGCGAGAAGGCATTCCGAAGGGTGACGCGGGGTGGAGCGGTTTCGACGAGTTCGCCGGGGCGCGTGCTATCGAACATGCGAGATTGAGTAGCCACGTTGGAAGTTCATTGTACACGGGCGGGGAGCGGAGGGAAGTTGAAAGTCGAAAGTTGAAAGTTGAAAGAAAAGAAGAAAACGCAAAGACACAGAGAGAAGCAGCGGGACCAGCTGTTGAGGAGAGCGCGATGAAATGTGAAAAAGAAAGAGGGAAAGTCATGAATGACTGTCCCTCAAGAGTCCACAGTGGTGAGGCTGGTTTGAGATCCATCACCCATCCTTCGAGGATGGGTGGTGATGGATGACGCGTGCTCCGAGGGCCTACTTCTTAGCGGCGCTTGTTTTTGTGGCTTCCACTTTGGCGGCGGCGTCGGCGTATTTCTTGGTGAAGCGCTCGACGCGGCCGGCAGTGTCAACGAGCTTCTGTTTGCCGGTGAAGAACGGGTGGCAATTCGAGCAGATTTCGACATTCAACTTGTCGCCCTTGATCGTCGAACGAGTCGTGAAATTGTGGCCGCAGGCGCAGTGCACCGTAACGGGATGATAGTCGGGATGAATACCGGGTTTCATGAGGCTCCAGTCAGTCGCGTCCGGTCTGCACGGCCGCTCCAGTAAGACCGAAGCACTACAGCCGCGTCGCTAGGTCGCGAAGCAGTTTTCTATGATACGCGACGTGTCAAATTCCGCCAAATGGGAAGCAAGGCAGTCGCGCGCGACCACCCTGTCACCTCCCGGGTAGTCCTCAAAGAAGAGTGCGTAAAACCAAGTGGGCCCGGTACTATTCCGGAAAATGCCAACGGGTGACAGCGTTGGCGAAATTTTCGGCGTGTTCATCCTGACCGAAGGCGACCTGCGGCCTGACGCGGAAGACGCAGCCTTCGGAGGACATGAGAAGAGGCTCGATATCGCCGCCGTACTTGGTGTTGTAGATTTGCGCGAGTTGTATCCAGACAGAGCGGTCTTTGATTTCTTCCGCGAGGCCTTCGAGGATGACGGCTTCATCGGCTTTTTCGGTGCCAATGACAACGTGAGGGTCCGCGGCAATATTTTTTGCTTTGCGAGTGCGCGGACCAGTACTGAACCAGAAGGCATCCTGCCACCAGATGCCCCAGACCAGCATGAGATGGGGGCGGCCGCCAAGCCGCGTGGTGCCGATCCAATAGTTGTGGGATTTTTCGAGGAGCGCGAGGGCCCAGGACCAGGGCTTGAGGCCGGCGGTCCCATCGGGAGTTTTTTCAAGAGCGTCGGGCCAGTAGGGATGGCTTGCCTTCGGTTCGATCATGAAGCTCCTTGCCGGACTTGAATATGCGCGGGGATTTTATCAGGCCAGGCACGAGGACGAAGAGAGCGAAATTTCTGTTGTGGCATGAAGGGTCATCGCGTAGGTTCGCATAGATGCGAGTCGATGTTGTAGAACGCCTCCCGGAACATGGAGCGGCGACAGGGGAAGCCGCTGAAGATACTTCGGTGAAGCTGGCGCTGCAGAACTTTCAGAGTGCGATGCAGGGCGATGACTCTCTCTTTGCCAGCGAGTACAGAGGAAATTGGCGGGTAAGCCGGGCTGGGGATAAGCGCGGGATTTGCAGCGGAAAGTTTTCGTTGTCTTTCAAGGAAAAGGAATTTGCGCGGAACCGGGGCTTGTATTTTCAAGTGATTCAAAAACTGATCGAGCTACTGAAGGGCGCGGGGTCGCCGGAAGTATTGATGGCAAGACTGTGCCTGGTTTCAAAAGGGAAGGAGGAATCGAGTCCGGGTGCTTTTTCTTTGGGGATTGAACTCGAAGCCGTGGGCGATAGCTGCGAACAGGCCGCCCTGCGCTGGGGACTGGGCCTGGCACATTTGCAGCAAGCGCTGCTATTCACGTCCCGCCATTTGCGGCAAGTGATTTCACAGAAGAACAGTTAAGGCAATTCCCTGAAGCGGACAACGAGCTTGCGAGCGGCAGGAACTGCTCAGGAAACGAAAGCACATCCGACGCGGAAGCTGCCCTGAGAAGTCTGTTGTTTCCAGACGGGCTTCAGGTTTACGCGAACAGGCGGAAGAATCGGGACGTGCAAGACTGCAAGTAAATTGTCCGGAAGGTCCTCAGGCGAATCCATTTCGATAGCGACACCGCCAAAACCAAGATCCAGGACGCGGGCGCGGCGCACGCCCTGATCGCCGAGAACCGCGTAGGCGTTTGTGCCAGTCATGGAGACACGCTCGGCTTTGCGCTGGACGGTGAAGACACGAGGCGCGGGCGCGGGAAGACTTGCGGAAATCTCGGCAGCGGTGGCGGAAGCGGCAGCTTCGATCGCGGATTCGGTTTTTTCGGGCGCGCGTCTCGTTTCAATCGAGATGGGCTGAGGAATCGGGGCAGTGCGATCCACGGGCGGAGGAGCAGGAGCGGCAGGCGGCTCTTCCTGTGCGGGGGGAGTCTCGGTGCGCGGCGAGCCGTTTCCCTTCCTGTGATTGGTGTGTTTCAAACGGTAGAGGCGTTCATCGGCGATGCGAATCAGCTGTTCGGCCTGTTCAGCGTCCTGAGGAAAATTGGCGAGGCCGTGATCCATACTGACGCTGACGGTGAGTTGAAGCGGCTGGAGCAGTTCCGCAAAAACGGTTTCGACGCGGCAGGCAAGAGCCAGCGCCTGCGCGGCATCCGTTTGCGGGAGAAGCAACGCGAACTCGTCGCCGCCGATGCGAAAAGCGGAGTCCGAGGTGCGCAGCGCTCTTTTCAGGGTAGCCGCTGCGGCGCGCAAAACTTCATCGCCGCGCGGGTGGCCATGCTTGTCATTCACTTCCTTGAAGCGATGCAAATCCAGCATGACGAGGCCGAGGGGCTGACTATAGCGGCGGGCGCGATTGAGTTCCTTTTCGAATGTTTCGGCGAAGAGCCGTCGATTGTAGAGATCGGTGAGCGGATCGGTGACAGCGTTGAGCTGGAGTTTTTTCAGGTCTTCGTATTCGATGAGGATGGGAACACGAAGAAGTCCCATTCGAGTGAGCACATCCATCAGAGCGGTGATAAGCGAAATCTGACGATCAGCGCGATCGCTCAGCTCGCGACGGCGTGCGAGCATGTCATCCCAGATTTGCAGGCACTGAGCTTCGCGCAGATCCAGATGAGCGATCACGCGGAAGTATCGCTGGAGAAACTGACCACGCGCAGGCAGATCGAGAGTATCGAGCGTATCGACAAGCAGCTCGAGATAAGAATCCTCAATCGACACGCGCGGGGGCGCAGGGGCGCCGGGGCTGGGCATATCCGGTATGGACCTAACCTCTGCCTATCCCCGCGGGGTTTGGGGAAAGCTGAATAAGTTTTCTACGTAAATGTGGAGCAACCAAGAGTCCATTCGTACTGGACCTTGAAGAGCCCACACGGGAATTAGACCTCCCCAATTCGGGGGTATCCTATTACAAAGCAGCCAAAGGGTAAAGAACGGTCAGGTATTGCATCGCGTTGTCGCTGGCGTGTCACATAACTACCCAGACTTGCAGGATGGGCAGGACTCATTCAATCGCGCGAAGAAATTCCAATCCAAAGAGGCGCATCTCCCCGACGGAATCCTGGCGCAGGACCTTGGCTGCGATTGGCGGGGTTTCACTGGGAACAAGACTGGAAGATGCGGGTGACGGCGCAGGAATGGTTAAGTGCACGACTTGATCGGCCCGGATGATGTGCGCCGAGGTAATACAAGCCCCAGTAGCGCTGATATTAAGAGTCTTGGTGAGCTCGATGAATTCGGCCCCGGAAGCGTCGGTCCCGCGGACGAAAACAGGCACCTGTAAACGGATGCGAGGCGAGCGCCGGGTTGAAGACGACGCCACGAACTGCTTCTTCTTGAAAATGTCAGTCTCCACGGGCTCTCACTAGGTACCAAGGAACTAGTACGGGTGCGAGCATCTCGAATGCCAGTCAACTCTCGAGCCCACGCCAATAAGTTCATTTGTATGAACGAGATGAATGTATGCGACAGAAGAAACAAATTGGCGCGACGAGTCCTTTGCCCCGGATATCCACTTCGCTTCCCCAAATGTGCAAATGGAACGCTTTTGCCATTGACACTTGGGGGGCACTTTGTAAGGATGAAAGCCCATTAGGGAAAATTTTTGCCACTTTACCCGAGAGGGGCGTTTAACTGATGTCTGGACGGATTGCAGTGCCGCCCTTATCGGATGAGCGGAATCGCACCGTTCTCCCCATGGGTTACGTTCGCGGGCTGCTCGACAAGGTCGAGAAGGCGCTGCTTGTGGCGGAGCGGAACGGCGATTTGCTACTGGTGAACTCGCGGGCGAAACAGTTGCTGGGATCTTACGGGTTGAGTGAGACTCCCGGCCTAAATCTCTTTAGTGAAGTGCTGCTGGCAGAAGCGAAACAGGTCTTTGCTCAAATCGAAAGTGGCGTGCACGAAGTCGAACTGCAAATCGAGCGCGGGGGAATAAAGTCCACCGCGCAGATCCAGTGGATGCCCGAGCCTGACTGGCTTGTTGTGGAACTTGAAAGCAAATCCGAAACACAACAAGCACAGGATCCTGCCACACAACTGACGATTCAAGAGCTACTGCAGGAACGGGAGATCACGTATCGAAATCTCCTGGCGGCATACCTGAAATTGCAGGAGGTAAACCGGCAGAAGACAGTGTTCCTTGCGTCCGCGGCGCATGAGTTGAAGACACCACTCGCGGTGATCAAAGGCTACTACGACCTTCTGCTGGCCGGCTCGTTGGGGCGATTGACGGACAAGCAACAGGATATTTTGGAGGAGTCGAAAGATAGCTGCGAACGGCTGGTGCGCCTGGTTTCGATGTTCCTGAATTATTCGGCGCTGGAGAGCGGCAAGTTGGTGCTGCAATTGCGCGAGAACGATTTGCGAGATTGTCTCGAGGAGCTTTCGAAAAGGTGGACGGAAGCGTTTCAGCGCAAGGGAGTGAAACTGGAAGTCAATATTGATCCGTCGATAGCGACGTTCCGGTTCGACTACCAAAAGGTGCAGCAGGCAGCGGCGAATCTTCTGGACAATTCCTTGAAACACACGCCAGCCGGCGGCAGCGTGACGCTGCGTGCGGCGCCGCATTTCTGGGAACGGCGCGTGGCGGCCATGGCCCCCGCGGAAGAGCGACGGAGATTTCGCTTGCCGCGACCGAACAGCGTGGAAGTGAGCGTGGCAGACTCCGGGCCGGGAATCGCGGCGGAGCATCACCAGGAGATATTTGAGGATTTTGTCCGAGTGGACCGGAACACTTCCGGGATGGGGCTGGGGCTGGCGATTGCGAAGCGGCTCATTCAGGCGCATCGCGGAAAAATCTGGGTGGAGAGCGAATCACGAAGCGGAAGCAGGTTCACGTTCTTGTTACCGATGGATCAGGGATAACGTAACGCAGAAGTTTTTTGATAGAGAGGGAACAGTTCATGGTCACGAAGGAAAAGATTCTCGTTGTGGATGACGAGCCGAGCATTCGAAAGTACCTGCAGACCCTGCTGGAAGTTGATGGATTTGATGTGGAAACCGTCAGTTCCGGGAGAGAAGCGCTCTCGAAAGTGAACGGAGGTGAGCGCCCGGACTTCATCATCCTGGATGTCTTGATGCCGGAAATGAACGGGATCGAGACGCTAAAAGAGCTGATGCAGATTGATCGCAGCCTGAACGTGCTCATGCTTTCGTGTTCGAACGAGGTGGGGACAGTCGTTGAGGCCATCCGCATCGGGGCGCACGATTATTTGACAAAGCCTTTTGAGAAAACGGAACTGGATGCGGCGATGCTGAAATCGCGCCAGAAAAAAAAGCTCACAACAGAAAACCAAGCCCTGCGGGATTATTGCGATCAGATCACGGAAGATTTGAGCTTTCTGGCGGCCAGCCCGCAGATGGTGCGGATCCGGCAACAAATTCTGCAAATTGCGCCAGTGGACGTGCCGGTCTTCATTTGCGGCGAAAGCGGCGTGGGGAAGGAAGTGGTGGCTCGCATGATCCATCTTCGCTCGAAGCGCCGCAACCAGCCGTTCGTGAAGGTGAATTGCGCGGCGCTGCCGGGAGAACTCCTGGAGTCGGAGCTATTCGGCTTCGAACAGGGCGCTTTTACGGGCGCAGTGCGCAGCAAGCCGGGCAAGTTTGAAATGGCCAACAAAGGCACGATCTTCCTGGATGAAATCGCGGAAATGAGCACACACCTGCAGGCCAAGCTTTTGCACGTTTTGCAGGATCATCAGTATTCAAGGCTCGGCGGGCGCCACCTGGTGGAAACCGACGTGAGGGTGCTGGCGGCAACAAACATTGATGTTCAGGAAGCGATGAAGACGGGGCGTTTCCGTGAAGATCTCTATTACCGATTGAACGTCTTGTCCATCAACGTGCCGCCGCTGCGGGAACGGACGGCGGAGATACCGCTTCTTTTCCGCCATTTCCTGACGAAGTACAGCGAGAAGTTTGGCAAGATGCCTCCGGGACCTTCGAAGTATTTGCTGGACGCAGCCGTAAATTACCCTTGGCCAGGCAATTTGCGCGAACTGGAAAATTTCGTGAAGCGCTATGTAATTCTCGAGGATGACGAAGGCAGCCTGCGCGAATTGATCGAAATGTCCTCAACACGCCAGCGGACTTCTCCTCGTGAAGAGCCTAGCGCGCCGAGGGAAGTGGGATTGAAAGCGCTGGTGCGCGGTTTGAAGGATGAGGCCGAAGCGGAGGCCATAGCCGACGCACTGGAAAAGACCCGCTGGTGCAGAAAGGACGCCGCAAAAATGCTGGGCATCAGTTACAAGGCGCTGCTCTACAAGATGCGGCAGTTTAACCTTGATACGCCGCGCGCGAAGCGATCCGCTGCGGCACCTGAGGCTGAAGAGCCGGCTTCCATCGTTGGAACGCGACGCGACTAGGACGGCCCGAGCTCGCGGCCTTTTTTCCTTGAAGTAGCCGAGATGGAAGGAGTTTCAGGCAGGCCCGCGCGGAGCTGCACCGCGACGCATCCGAAAAAAGAACGATACCAGTGTTTGCCGGAGTTGAGTTATTTTGTGTTGCGACAATGAGCGTGCGGCGCCGGGAGGTGCAAACAGGGGCTCCGACTGAGTGCCGACCGCGACTGTTTGGATTGTCCATCGCCAAGGTTGTTCCCCCAAGACTGTTATAGTGAATTTTGATTAGGAATTACAATTTGAGTCGCTTCGGGGCGTTCGAGTTCCATGGTCTCGTGCGCGGAGGAGGTTCGAGCGACTTATCGGAACGAACGGAGAAAGTCAGGACAATCGAACAAGTAGAACTCTGAGAAAGGGACGCGGGCAGGGAAGCTATCCGCGGAGTGTGCTGGAGGATGGGGGCAATGACGGAACGTCGCACGGCTCGGCGCTATGACCTCTCGCTGCCGATCATCATCCGGGTTCCAACGGAGCGGGAATTAGATACACAGCAAGGCAAGACGCGAGACGTTTCCACCCGCGGGTTGTACTTCGTTGTCGAGCAGAACCTGGAGGCCGGCTCTGAGTTGGATATTACAATGACCTTACCGGCAGAGATAACCCATGGCACAGAGGTATTCGTGCGAGCTCTCGGGAAAGTTGTTCGCGTGGAGCGCCGCATGGAAGACGGTAATACACGCATGGGGGTGGCGGCGGTCATCGAGCGGTACGATATCATTCGTGGTGAAGCGGCCAGGGCGTGATCCAAATCTCTTGAGCGCCGTCTAGGGGGAAAGCATATACGAAGTTCTCCTGCCTCTCCCACAGCTTCCTCTCTTCCGAGAAGCCAAGGATTTCGTCTTGCATTTTCTGGCATGATGGGCCTAACATCCGGCCAGACTGTCCCGCGGAGGGTCCAATGAAAGTGTCGGATCTAATCGGGTCGCGCAAGGAAGTGTTCTCCATAACCGAAGAGACGAGCGTGCATCAGGCGGCTCAGTATCTGCGCGAGAAACAGGTGCGCGCAGTGGGCGTTGTTGACGCGGGCGGCAAGCTCGTTGGGGTGATCTCGCATAGCGATGTCTCCGACAAAGTCGCGGCAGAGAATAAATGCCCCGCGTGGATGAAAGCTTCCGACATTATGACGCGTGAACTGGTCACTGTGACACCCGACATGACGCTTGAAGACTGCATGCGATTGATGGACCAGAACACAATCTTCCATTTGCTGGTACTCGGCGAAGGGCAAGGATTCCGTGGGATGCTATCCATCAGTGACATCTTGAGAGTGGTGGCATCGGATGAGAAGGCGCGCGCGGACTTGTTGGAATCCTTCATATTTCCTCAACGGTAGGGCTCGGCGGCTGCAAAGCACACATGCCACCGACGACAACCCTTTTGAAGTAGCGGACACACTCGCGAGCCAGGGAGAGAAAATAGAGTTCAAAGGTTGGATATGTTTTTACTATTGTGATTCTCTGCCTACCTTGATGCGCCGTTGGAAGTACTGGAACTATATGGACGACCCTCCTGTAAGTTATTCCGATTAAATGAGTTAAACAGAAATCCTTTCATTCCCTGGGTCTGAAGCCTTGGTCGCCCAATGGCCTACCTTGTGCAGCTTCCTCACCTGCTGGAACTTCGCGCGAATATGCCGTCTGAAAAGCCAAAGAAGACCACCGGTACCGAACCGGTCGATTTACTGCCGCCGGATCCTATTCTGTTCGGCCAATCCGAGGCCATGAAGGAAGTGCGGCTGCGCGCGGCGAAAATCTGTAATACCAACATACCTGTTTTGTTGTATGGCGATGGAGGGACAGGGAAAGAGGTCCTTGCGCGGTGGATTCATAAGCACTCTCCGTCGCGCACTGGCCAATTTGTCAAAGTCAACTGTGCGGCGATACCCGGTACGCTTCTCGAGAGCGAGCTATTCGGCTATGAAAAAGGCGCATTTACCGGAGCACGCGTATCCAAACCGGGGAGAGTCGAACTCGCGCACAACGGGACACTATTCCTCGATGAGGTTGCCGAACTAGATTTGGGGTTGCAGAGCAAGCTCCTGCAATTTCTACAGGACGGACACTATTCGCGAATTGGTGATGAGTCGGAGAGAGCAGTCGAAGCGCGCTTGATATGCGCGACGAATAAAGATCTAGAGCACGGAATCGATGCGGGAAGATTCCGCGCTGATCTGTATTATCGCATTAATGTGGTCCGCATTAGCATGCCGCCATTGCGCGAGCGCCGTGAAGACATCACAATCCTGGCAGAATACTTCAAGAAGCAGTATGAGAGGCAATTCGCAAAGGAATCCGCGGCTCTCGAACCGCAAATGCTGAATTACTTGCGAAACCTGGATTGGCCCGGGAATTTGCGTGAATTTTCGAATAGTATCGCACGGTATGTTTTGATCGGGCCGGAGGCTGCGATTATCCCGGAATCGCCGAAGCGGCGCACGGCGGCTACGCAGGCAGCCCCCGACGAGGCGAATGCCGGTCCCTTGAAGCGCATCGCCAGGGAAGCGATCCGCGACATGGAGCGCAATCTCATTCTCGAAGCCTTGCGTGCGAATCAGTGGAACCGCAGGAGAGCAGCAATGGCACTCAAGATCAGTTATCGAGCTTTAATTTACAAGATTCGCGATGCAGGTCTGATCTCCGGGCGCTCAAAACTTAGTACGGATTCCCAAGTGGATAACAACGGCGCTTCGCATTCCTCTACCGACTAGCGGATCACCTTACCATCCTCCTCTTTTGGCTGCTCTTTGGGTCGCGGGATTGTTCCAGCGTCCACCCCCCAGTGAATTTCTTCTGTTTTTCAATCGTTTTGCTTGAATCTGATTGGCCTATTCTTCGGACGGCCCCGTTTCGCCGGCCCAGCGCATTCCCATTCGCGCTTGTCCTACCGGTCAATTAGTCCCTGGCCCTCCGGCAGGATACAAACTGTTCTTAGAATGGTTTTGCGCCTACCCCAAAACTGTCCCGCATGCCAGTAGTAATGGTACTGATTTCTTTTCTATCCTGCTCGCGAAGTTGGGGCAAGACTTAGCAGCTATTTCCGCGGGCCCCCAACCCCCCGCCCCAGCTAACGAGCTGCCCAAAGCCCTGAGGAAATGAGAACAGTGAAAACGAGCCTAAGAGGATGGGTGTGCGCGGCAAGCGCGGTTATTTTGAGTTCTTCCGCAGCGCTCTTGAGCGGTTGCTCAGGACTGGTGAATGCAAGCGGGACGAATTCGATCGCGGCCATCCAAGTGAATCCGGCGAGCGTCAACTTTGGCAGCGCCGTCGTTGGTAAGAAAGTCTCCCAGGCGGTTTCAGTCGCAAACACTGGCAGTATGCCGGTCAACATCAGCCAGGCAAATGTATCGAACAGCCAGTTTTCTGTTTCGGGCCTCGTTATGCCGCTTTCTTTGCCGGTCGGCCAGTCCAGCAGCTTTCAAGTTTCGTTCGCGCCCAATTCTTCAGGCAACGTCACAGGTACGCTGACTGTCACGACCGACGCGGGAGTGGCTTCGGAACAGGTTGCACTCTCGGGGACCGCCACGACAGCCCCACAACAGATCAGCCTGAATCCGACAAGCCTAAATTTGGGGACCATCACTGTGGGAGGCACCGGGAACGGTACGGCAACGGTCAGTAAC
>JACXTT010001622.1_pt1 | contig 37101 bp, 33 predicted proteins | sample 9270951 | NCBI WGS metagenome assembly JACXTT01 (sample SAMN15532306, study PRJNA645909) | rock metagenome | isolation source: weathered quartz diorite | place: Puerto Rico | collected 2017-06-21
TCTCCTGTTTTTCAGTGGATTACCTCGTCAAAAGAGGGGCTTGACAAGCACGATATGATTTCCGGACCCAACTTATCACCGGGCTTTTAGGCTTTTTCATTTGGCGCCCAGCGCCTCATCCGTAAGGAGACCACCATGAAAAGACTCCTCGGGGTCGCACTTTCGTCACTCCTGCTGTTGTCAGTTGCTATCGCGCAAAATAGCAACAGCAGCACTACTGCTAACAGAAACTCTAACAAAGGCAGTACCAACGCTAACCGGCGGCCAATCTTTCGCGCTAATGCCGATCAGATCAAACAAGCTCAAGCCCTCCTGAAGCAGCGTAACTTCTACAGCGGCGATCAGACGGGCAAGCTCGACACTGCCACGCGCGCGGGTCTGAAGCAATATCAGCAAGCGGAAGGTTTGAAGGTGACTGGCACACTCAACAAGGTCACGCTTGAAAAGATGGGGATCACCCTCACCGACAAGCAGCGCGCGATGTAATCGATCAAGAGGTGCGTCGTTCGCGGGCTCGCCGCACTGCCACGAGAATGGTGGCGGTCGGCGAGTTCGTGTTTTAGTGCGCTTTAATATCTTGCCATTCTGACGTCCGAAAGATAGCATCCCTCACCGTTGAATAGCTCGAGGAGGCACCATGCGATCACTAACTCATCTTTTGGTGGCGGCGCTGCTGATCTGCGCGCCGGCGGGAGCGACTATGGCACAAGAGGGTGAAGGGGACGCGAACTCGGCGACGCGGACTTTGCGACCGGTTGTTCGCGGCCAACACTTCGCGGTTACCTCAATGAAAGCTGAAGCGACGCGCGCGGCGGAGCGCATTTTGGAAAAAGGCGGCAACGCTTTTGACGCGATCGTCGCTGGACAGGCGGTCCTTGGAATTGTCGATCAAGCGATGAACGGGATCGGGGCTGACGCAACCCTGCTTGTCTATGACGCAAAAACGAAAAAGGTTTATTCAATTAACGCTGAGGGAACGGCGCCGAAACTGGCCACGATCGAATGGTACAAAGAACACAACGGGGGAAAACTTCCCGTCAACGATTCGCTGCTATCCGCAACCGTGCCTGGATGCATTGACGCCTGGTACATCCTGCTGGATCGCTGGGGAACAATGAGTTTCGCCCAGGTACTTGGCGAAGCAATCAATCTGGCGGAGAACGGATTTCCAGTTGGCGATTCCCTGGCTCGCGCGCTCGCGAGTCAAGCCGCTAACCGCAAGCTGCACAAGTACCCAAGTAGCGTAAAGCTCTACTACGCGAACAGCCGCGCGCCGCAAGCCGGCGAGATCTTTCGTAATCCTGATCTGGCGCGCACGCTAAAACGTTTAGTGGAAGCCGAAGCGCGGAACAAAAACAAAGGCCGTCACCAGGCTCTGAAAGCCGCACGCGATCGGTTCTATAAAGGCGACATCGCGCGCGAGATGGCGGCTTTCTCAGAAGCGAATGGCGGATTGTTTCGTTACGAAGACTTTGCGAGCTACGCCGCGAAAATCGAGGATCCAGTCTCGATCGATTATCGCGGCTATCAGATTTACAAGAACGCTTCCGCGAGTCAGGGACCTTCAGAGTTGTTCGCGCTGCGCATCCTCGAAGGCTATGACCTGAAAGCGATGGGCCACAACAGCGCCGATTACATTCACACGAGCGTCGAGGCGACCAAGCTGGCGATGGCAGATCGCGAGAAGTATCTGGGTGATATGGATTTCATCAAGATTCCTTTCGCGGGCCTGTTGTCGAAGGAATACGCAGCGGAACGTCGGGCGCTAATCGACAAGTCGACGGCATCACTGACGTTCCGTCCGGGAACGGCGGAGAAATTCACGAGCGATGTAAAGCCGCTCGATCGTCCGGTAAAGATCACTACCAGTGACTTTGCCGATCACGATGGCGACACCAGCTACATTGCGGTTGTAGATAGCTCGCGCAATATGATCACGTTCACGCCGAGTCTGCACAGCGCGTTCGGAACGGGCGTCGTGATGGGAAACCTCGGTTTCATCTTTAACTGCCGTGGCGACTACTACTCGCTCGAGCCCGGCGAAGCAAACGCGCTCGCTCCCGGCAAAAGGCCGCGGAGCACTCTGCAAGGCACGTTGGTGATGAAAGATGGTCGGCCGCACATGGTATTGGGCACACCCGGCGCCGATCAGCAGGTCCTGCTCACGATGCAGACACTGCTGAATATGATCGAATTCGGCATGAATGTGCAGCAAGCGATCGAAGCGCCGAAATGGCTGACCCGCGCGTTCCCTGCTTCGCCATTTCCACACACGATGTATCCGGGCGATCTATCGGTCGAAGCGCGCGTGCCGGCCCCGGTCCAAAAGGATCTGCTCGCACGCGGTCACAAGCTTCGCGTTACCGGCGCATGGTCTGATGGGTCGCTGGCCGGCATTGTGGTTGATTTGAAAACCGGCGTGCTCAACGCTGGAACCGATCCACGCACTGAGGCCTACGCATTTGCCTGGTAGCTGGGTATTCAAATTGCTGTGCGATGCGTTTAGGCTGACCATCAATCATCGAAAAGCGAGGAGGAAGGACAATGACAAGCCGTTTTTGGTATCGAATCGGGACGATTTCGCTGTTGACGGTGGCGTTTGTCGGAACCGCAGCCGCCCAGCGAAATTACCGAAATTGGGATGGATATCCGAATTGGGGTGGCTCCTTTGATCTGCGCCAGACCGCACTGAACGCTGGCTTTAACGAAGGATCAAAGGAAGGACGTAACGATTATTCGCGCAACCGCTATCGGAACTACGATGAGTTTAGCGCGTATCGTGATGCAACTAAGGATTACAACTCACGGCTCGGTAGTCGCGATCTCTATCGTCGTTATTTCCAGGTAGCTTTTGAGCACGGCTATGACGCGGAGAATGCGAACGGATACAACAACCGGGATAATCGCGATCGTGACTATAGAGATCGAGACCGCGATCGTGACTATCGAGATCGGGATCGCGACCGTGACGATCGCAATCGGAATGATAATCGCCGGGGCCGGAATTGGGATCGTTACGGCCGCTACGGTGGATCATCCGAACTGCGCCAAACCGCACTCAACGCGGGCTACAACGCGGGAATCAAACGAGGTCGTGAAGATCGCCGTCGCAATCGCGATCGCAGCTATTCAGAATTCAGTGAGTATCGCGACGCCACAACTGATTACAGTTCGAAGCTTGGTGACCGCGAACTCTATCGGCGCTATTATCGTGAGGGATTCGAGAATGGCTACAACGACGGCTGGAATGGATATTGAGCGTCCCTCAATAGCCAATTTATTGATGAGCCCGGTCGCGAGATCGGGCTCATTTTTCATTGGACTCCCGTTATGGCGAGTTCCGACAACATCACTTTCTTAATTCCTTAATCGCGATTCGTATGTGGAGTCTGGAAAAATCGTCGATATAATTCGAGCGGCGCGATTCTAAACGATATCGATCACGAGGACACAGAAAATCAGTCAAGCAAAACGAGCATTGGCAACCGGCCCACTGGGAATCTGGCTCGAGCGTGCGATCCTCGGCGTCTTGTTGCTCTTTGTAATTGCGGTGCCTAACTCGATCGCGGCAACTCAGACTGCCTGGTTGATGGGGATGCTGTTTTGGGTTCTCAGGTTGTTGGTGTGGCCGCGGCCGCAGCTCGATCGCACGCCGATTGACTATCCGATTTTCCTGTTCTTCGTTCTTACCGGGCTGTCGGCGCTGCTGTCATACGAACCTTCGGTTTCGATCGGCAAGCTGCGCGCCGCGTCGCTGTTTCTTATCGTCTACCTGTTCGCCGAGAATGTCCGTTCACTAAAACTGCTCCGCGTGCTGCCGATTCTATTAGTCGCCGCGTGCATGGCGAATGTGATTTTCGTTTTTGGGCAGTTCGCCGTGGGGCGCGGTGTAAAAGTTTTGGGGGTGTCCACCGCGAGCCCGCTGTCGCAGGCACAACTGATTTCGCACGGCCAGAAGCAGAACACACCGATCGTGACAGGAGACACGATCGAGCAAGTCGACGGTCGACCCATTCGAAGCGTGGACGAGTTAGTCACGGCGCTCGATCAGTCGACCAACAAAGAGCCGGCAAAACTACAGATCTATCGCGTTGAATGGATTGTGACCCTTGATGTCCCGCGCGGGAAACTGCTGGCCGGCACAACGTCTGAGGAACGGCTTGGCATTGAGCGATGGAGTTATGGTCGCGATCGGCGCGCGACTGGCTTCTACAACAACTGGTCAACTTATTCGGAGAGCCTGCAACTGATCGGCTCGCTTGCGCTGGCTCTCTTCGTCGCGCTGCCCCTCAAGAGAAGTCGCAACGGCTTGCTGCTCGCGCTCGCTATTCTGGGAATCGCCGGCGCCGTTCTCCTCTCAGTAACGCGTGCCTCGTGGTTGTCATTCATGCTTTCGGCAGGTTTGATTCTTTCCCTAACGATCAGTCGTCGCGCGCTGGTTGTGATCGGACTCTGTGCAATCCCCTTGGTGCTGGCCGGTTTATTTATCCTTCATCAAAAACGCAACGTTGGCTTCTTTGATCGCAAGGATGATTCGATCGCCTGGAGACAAAAAGTCTGGCGCGATGGATTTCATTTGCTCGTGAGCAAGCCGCGTCATCTCTTGATTGGCGTCGGCATGGATTCTATTAAAGGACACTGGCGCGAATGGGGATTGTTCGATAACGGCCGGATGCCGTGGGGGCACATGCATTCCGATTATTTGGAGATCGCCTTGGAGCGCGGCGTTCCCACACTAATCGTTTGGCTTATTCTCATCGGAGTGTACGCCCGCACGTTGTGGCGCACACGGCGGTTCATACCGAACGAGAATTGGATTGAACGAGGAATCGTTTTGGGAGCGCTGGGTGGTCTGCTCGGTTTTATGACGAGCGGCGTGGTGCACTACAACTGGGGCGACTCAGAGGTGGTGATGATCCTTTACCTTTTAATGGGACTCAGCCTGGTGGTGGAACGATCGTGCCGCGAGATGAACGCCACGAATTAAATCATCAACTCGTCATCCGTCGTGACGAAGATAGTAATTGCAGTTTTTCTTCACCGGACATGCCTCACAGCGTGGATTATTCGCTTTGCACAACTCCTTGCCGTGTTGACGCAGGATGAGATGAGCATCAACTAGCCAGTCGAAATCGTGCTTAACTTCGCTTTTAATCGATTCCTGCATGGCGCGGTAAGTTGCGCCGTAGTCCTTCTTTTCTCCACCAAAACCCAACCGCACGAGTACGCGCAAACCATTTGACTCCAGGGCCAGCAGCGGATAAGCCCGGGCAAACAACAGAATCTTTTCCGCACCCGGCTCGCCGATGCCCGGAAACTTTCGCAGCGCCTGCTTCGCTTTTGCGAGAGGAAGCTGCAAAGCTTGTGCGACGTCGCCGTCAAATTCATTCATCGCAATTAAGGCGGTCTCTTTCAAGCGAAGAACCCGACGCTCGGGATTCATGCCGCCGAGTTTGGCGACCTTGAGTAGGGCTTCATTGCCGGCTTTGAGGATCTGGTACGGCTTCGTGCCACAGAGCTTTCGTAAGCTCGCGAAGGCGTCCGCGCGACGCTCATCGCTAATCAGGTATCCCACGTTCTCGAACAGTGCCAATTCAAACGGATCAGTCGTAATCGGCGGCGCCGGTTTGCCATAATGCGCGCGGAGGTTCGCGACTATCTTTTGCAGATTCGACCCATGCGACGACATTTTTACGCCACGTGTTTTGGCACTTCACTCATTAAGGCGAGAATGTTTCCTTCCGAGTCTTTGAAATCAGCGAGCCACAAGTCATAGGTCGGCATCGGCGCCACCAGGTGTGGCTTAACGATGAATTCCACGCCGCGGGCATTGAAGACTTCATAAACCTTTTCGATATCTTCAACCTTGTAGTAGATGACTGAGGCGGGGTGATCAACCAGTGGATTGTCAGCAATTCCCAGCATGATACGGATGCCCCCGCAATCAAAGAACGCCATGTGCGGCGGTGCCTGGAATAAGAAGGTCATGCCCAACGTGTCGCGATAAAAGGCAATTGCGCGATCGAGATCCTTCACGTTAACGAAAATCTGCCCGATCTGGGACAGCGTTGGGCCAATCGGAATTGGAGCTGACACGATATTCTCCTCTCGAATTTGCGCTTCCGTATAGCACGGCTGGTGACGTATTATCAATGTTCATTTTTTTCACATCTTATGAAAGCATTTTTGCGCTCCAGCGCCCTGCTGCTTACTCTGCTCGCAGTCTCTGGCTTCACCGAATGTTATAAGCCGGTAACCAAAAGCCAGTTGCCGCCCTACATTAAAACTGTCGCGGTTCCTGCGTTTCAGAACACCGCGCTGCGATACAAGATCGAGCATCGCTTTACCGACGCGGTAATGAAAGAGCTGATTCGCCGCGGCCATGGTTTGCGCGTCCAGAGTGAGCGCGAGGGAGCCGATGCGGTGATCGACGGCGTGGTGAAAGGTTTCGGATTTTCCGGCGTCCTGTTGGATGATCAAGGACGAGCGCGCGTATTTGAGGTCACGATCGTCGCCGGAGTTACGGTCCGCGACCAGCACGATAATCGAGTTCTTTATGATAATCAGAATTTCGTCTTCCGAGGTGAGTTCGAATTCGCCAATGATCCGCGCAACTTCTTCAATGAAGAAGACCCGGCGGTGATGCGAATCTCACGGAGCTTCGCTGAGTCGATTGTTTCCACTCTCGTCAACGGCTTCGGCGTAAAGGAAGGCAAGTAAGTGCCCCGTACTCGCAAAGACCTGGAAGCCTCGCTAAAGAAAGGCCAGCTGGAACCAGTTTATCTGCTCTACGGGTCCGAAACGTATTTACGTGACCGAGCGGCGAACGACATCGCTGAAGCTGCGCTCCAGGGAACGCTGCTGCGCGAATTCAACGACTCCACGTTTGATCTCACCACCGACAAGATAACTTCCGCCATCGCCGCCGCTGAGCAATTGCCGTTGATGTCGGAGCGGCGCGTCGTACGCGTTAAGAATCTCGACAAGCTGGAAGGTAGAAGAAAGGTTGAGGAGGATGAAGACTCGGTCAATCCGAGCGCGCAGATTCTGCTCGACTATCTGGAGCGGCCGGTCGCCACTTCAGTGGTTATCTTCATAACCGACGACATCGACAAGCGGCGTAAGTACGCCAAGACGCTCTTATCAGGGGCGGCCTACGAGTTTGGGCACCTGAAACCGAACGAATTGCCGATATGGGTCAAATCGCATCTTAAAACTCTCAAAGCGGATATCGAACTGCCAGCGTTGAATCATTTGCTGGAAGTCGTCGCGCCCGATCTGCTGACGCTTACGAACGAACTCAACAAGCTCGCGGCCGCCGCGCTGCCATCGGGACGAATCACTGTTGAATTAGTCGATCAGTTGGTAAGCCGTTCGCGCGAGCACATGAACTGGGACCTTACCGATGCCATCGTTTCGCGCAATGGTAAGAAGGCGCTGAAAGTTCTGTATGAATTTCTCGATGACGGAGTTGAGCCGGTGCTGCTGACGGGCGTGATTGCCGGGACATTTCGGCGATTGGCTTTGGCAAAAGAAATGTTCGCACTTGGCGCTACTCCGGCGGAAATATTCAGCGCGGTGCGCGTGACTTCGTGGAAACAGCGAGAGTACCTGGCGATGCTGGGCCGGACCGACGCACGCGAACTCCAACGGGCGATCATGCGCATCGCTGAAACAGATCTCGGTATCAAGACGTCCAAAGCCACACCCCGGATGCAGATCGAAATGCTCGTTTGCGAGTTGATGATCTAAATCTCCACGAACGCTGCCAATGGTTTTAGATCCGACGCCGCCCATCCATTCTTCGCGCTTTCCGAGTTCAACAACTCCTCCGAGTAATAATCGCGGATCAGATTCTTATCAGCACATTCAGAGCCGAGTCGATTTGCCAGGTCCGCAAGCGATGTTGACGTTGCGGCCCCGGCAAGAAACTGACGCACCATCTCCAGCCAGAACCGCGTAATGGTTTCGTGATAGCCGCTCTTGCCATACGCCGCTGCCAGTTTCTGAATGCCAGTACGCATCCTCGCGCTCGCCTCGTCGTACGGAAAGTTCGCAACGTACCACAGAGCGACCGCGAGATGCTGATAGTGCTTGAACTCTGCCGGATGAATTGAGCACGCTTCGAAAGCTTCCACCAACGAAACAATTTCGTCGTCGTTTTCAAAATACCGGGTCATTTCTGTTTGCTCCCCAGTGGAGTGCTATTGCGCTCCACAAAAAAGAAGTGAGGCGGACCGAATAATCGATCCGCCTCACCTGCTGAAAACTTATTGCCCAATCGCTCGCGCGAGTGGTAATTGATTACTTCGCGGTTGCGTTCACGCGGGCTGTTAAGCGCGATTTATGTCGCGCCGCAGCATTGCGGTGCAGCACGCCTTTCTGAACGGCCTTGTCGATTTCCGAAACAGTTGTCGGCAGCAAAGCGCTTGCCTGCGACTGATCGGATCCGCTTAATGCGCTCCGCAATTTTTTGACGGCAGTGCGCAGTTTCGTGCGATTGTGTCGGTTAACCGTGCGTCGGCGCTCACCCTGGCGCACGCGCTTTTCCGCTGATTTATGATTAGGCATTTCGGAATCTCCGTGACTTCTCAACAATAGCGCCCGCGATGTTCCGCGGGCGCCAAGTTAAGGACTATAAGGACGAGAACTGGCAGTGTCAAGCCGCGACGGCCCAACATCGCCGGCTCTCGCCGCCTTAGTCATTCAACTGTAAAGAACGCAGAATGTTTGAGAAAACACCCTGATAAGTCCCGTATTCATTGTTCGGGCTCACCTGAATCAGGTAGAACAATCCGCCGTTCCGTAACTGAGTGGTGACGACGTTTACGACTTCCGGCTGACCCGTGGCCTCATTCACATTATTTAACGTGATGAAATAACCGCCACGCCCGTCTACAGTGACACGCTGATAGTTACTGCGCGCGCGCAGGTTTGGATTTCCCTGCTGCAAATTGTTGATGAACTCATTCGTCGCTTGTTGCAAATTCCCGTAACGGCTCTGGGTCACGCCTGCGTTGACCGCATGCGTGAAGACAGTCTGACCGTTCGAAGCAGATCCGAATCCGCCACTGGGAGCGAACCAGAGACCATTCTGATCGTTCACCTCCCGCCAGTTGTCAGGCACGCTAATCGTGAACGTGCCTTCGTTGTAGCTGCGATACCGTGACGAAGGATAGTCAACGCGTCCCGTAGGAGCCGGATAACCAGTGCGATCGCCCGTCGGATAGTTGCCATCCTGGTTCGGATAGCGTCTGCCACTCTGCTGAATCTGCGCCATGGTTTGCGCTGCGGGATAGCCCCGCAGCCGCTCCTGCACACTAAAGAATTCCCGATCGTCTCTCCGCATCGCAGTGTTCACTCGCAGCAGCTCGGCTTCCTGATTGATTCGGGCATAGCGATTAGCCGGGCTTGGGTGATCGCTTAAGAATCCACCGCCCCCACCGCCGCCCTGACGCTCAATCGTCTGGAACATGTTGGCGAGATCGCGCGGATCGTAACCAGCGTTCGCCATTATGCGCGCACCAAGCAGGTCGGCTTCGGTTTCGTACTCGCGACTAAACTTCAAGAAGTAAACCGCGAAAGGCGCCTGTGCGAGCTGTCCGACGCCGGGTCCGCCCAAAATCGTTCCAGCGATCCCGGCAATGCCGGCGAGCAAACCATACTTCTGTGCTTTGGTCGCTTGCGCGGTTCCGTGACGCAGCGCCACGTGACTCAACTCGTGGGCCATCACCCCGGCCATCTCGCCTTCGTTGTGCGCCGCTTGAATCATTCCGCGGTTCACATACATCGGGCCACCCGGCAGCGCGAACGCGTTGATGTCGCTCGCATTCACTACTTTGAAGTAATACTGAAACTCCGGATGCTGGAACTCCGCAGGAATTGCTGCTACTAATCTTTGCCCCACGTTCGTGACGTACGAGTCAACGCGCGAGTCGCGCAGCAACGGAAACTGCTGCTCCGCCTGCGCCGCAGCTTCGCGACCCAACTTAACGTCGTCACTCGGCTTGTACCTGTTATTGTGATAAGCGATTTTGGTCTGAGCGAATGACGATGCCGGCATCAAAAAGATCGCAAAAGCGATTTGTAGCGCCAGCACCTTCGGCCCAATTCGATAAGACTTTCCAATCATTAGCTTTCTCCTTCGATTCTCTAATCAAGACAAACGTGACTTTCTCGTTGTGCCGTCACTGTCACGATTGCCATGAGGAGAGCCTTACAAACCTAGTGCCATTCACGACCAAAAATGTTGAGCAACATTTATTGTATTTTGAAGGCGTGTTAGTGCGCTACTCAGCAAGGCCAAACTCGCTTTTACTAAGCGAATTCGGCCAATGCAAACGAAGTTTTTCGAGACGAATTAAACCACCACTGCGTCGATTTCGTTCACGAGAACCCGATATGGTTCAGCCCTGTTTACGCGGCTTAATCTTTTCTTCGAACCACCTGGTAGCCCCGTCCAGGGGCGTGATGTGATGCGGCCGTCCTTTGAACGCGCGAATCATTGAGACGATCAGAAACACAAAGGCTGCAAAGCGAAACATCCCGGAACCGAAATTACTGCCAGAGATCAAAGTCAACATTCCGAACGCGCCTGACAGGATTAGAATGGCGATCTGTAAAGCCAGCCCCTGCGCGGCGTGAAACCGCGTGCGCCCCTCAGTGCGCGGCACCAGTAACAATTCGATCACCGCCGCCACCGCACCGATATAGCCCGGCACGTACGGCAAAAGACTGGCCCAACGTTCCTGAATTCCGAGGCCTGAAACTTTTCGCAATCCGGGATCGTGCATCACCGGCAGCGGGGGAGGCTGATAGAGGTTCGGCGGCGCCACCGGCGGAGGCTGGTAGATGTTCGCCTGATCAAGCCTGGGTGACTCGTACACGAACGGACGTTCCGGTTTCGGCGGAGCGAAGACGGATGGATAAGACGTTACTTTGTCTTGAATCAGTTGGGTGGGAGCTTCGCTCTCAGATCGCCCGCGAGATGTTTCGCCGCCCTCGATGCGAGTCGTCTCTCCGCCAAGGTGAATTGTCTCAGCGTCGCTGCCCGACCCGAATGATTCGCTCGCCCGATCGGCAACCGCCTCGTCGAGCGGATTGGTGTCGTACTTAGTACGTTTGGGCTGCATGGAAACTTCTACGAGAGCTTCACGGGCTGAGTTTCACCGAGCTGGCGGCTCAATGATTTCGTATTCGGCCGGTTCCCACCGCGCTTCGCTTTCAATCAATCGAAATGCGCGGACGCAAGGCTCCGAATTTCGGAATCCAACAATAAGGTAAACCGCGGCAGGGTAGTAGGCAAGACGCACATCAGTAGCGGACGGTTGAGGGTCGGATGAACGCGGATGCGAATGATAAATCGCAATCAGTTCTTCACCACGTTGACGCATTGCGCGCTGCGCAGCAAAGAGTTCCTCGGGTGCGGCTTCGTACGCAACGAGAGGCTCGCCGGCGACGTTTCGCGTCCGATAGATGGTTTGAGCTTTGTTGCCGAGACCGCCGATCAGGCCACAACATTCGTGAGGAGAGACTTCGCGAGCGTGGGAGATGATCGCGTGAAGATGATCCGTCGTGAGCTGAAGATTCATGTTCAATCCGAGCGGCCAAGGTCTTCGCTCCTAATTAACAATCTTAAGATGAAGTTCTTCCAATTGTTTTGGATCGACTTCGCCCGGTGCATCAATCATCAGGTCCTGCGCTGAAGCCGTCTTGGGAAAAGCCATGACCTCGCGAATGTTTTCAGTCGGCACCAACACCATCAAGGTGCGCTCAATGCCTGACGCGATCCCGCCATGCGGAGGCGTGCCATATGTGAGCGCCTCGAGAAAGAATCCGAATCGCGCGCGCGCCTGCTCTTCAGTCATGCCGAGTGCTTTGAAAACGAGTGACTGCACGTCGCTGCGATGAATTCTGATCGACCCGCCGGCCACTTCAACTCCATTGATGACTGCATCATAGGCTTTCGCCCGAAGCTGACCGAACAATTCGTTCTCACCTTTAACGGCGCGTTCCAGCACGGGCACGTCTTCATCGAGTGGTGACGTGAAGGGATGATGCATCGCATAGTAACGATCGTCGTCCTCGTGGTACTCGAACATCGGGAATTCCGTGACCCACAGTGGGGCGTACACACCTTCCGGAATCACACTTTCGCGTTTTGCTATTTCATTGCGTAGCGCGCCGAGGCTTGCGGCCACTACCGCAGGTTTACCGGCGACAATCAGCACCGCGTCGCCCTTCTGTGCGCCGGCCATTCCCGCAAGGTCGACAACCTTGTCGTGACCCAAAGCCTTCAATAGCGAAGATGTCAGATCATCCCCAAGCTTGATCCAAGCGAGCGCAGTTGCGCCGTATCGCTTCGCGAACTCCTGCAACTCGTCGAGCGCCTTGCGCGACATCGCGGCACCACCGCTGACAACCAATCCTTTGATTTCACCGTTCGCGGACAGCACCGACGCATAAGGCGCGAAGGTCGTTTCGCCAAGCGCTCCTGATAAATCCTGCAACTCCATCGCCGGTATGCGCAGATCCGGTTTATCGGAACCGAACCGGCGCATCGCTTCGCCAAACGTCAAACGCGACCAGGGCGTCGGTAGCTCAACCCCAATTAAGCGAAAGATGCGCGCGAACAATCCTTCGACGAGCTGGTAGACCTGTTCGGGCGTGGCAAAACTCATTTCAACATCGAGCTGCGAAAACTCCGGCTGACGATCGGCGCGCAAATCTTCATCCCGGAAGCAGCGCGCAATCTGGTAATACTTGTCGAGCCCCGCAATCATGCAAATCTGTTTGAAAATTTGTGGAGACTGCGGAAGCGCAAAGAATTTTCCGGGCTGAACGCGTGACGGCACAACGTAATCGCGCGCGCCTTCCGGCGTTGATTTGATCAGGTTCGGCGTTTCAATCTGCGTAAAACCCTGCTCGTCCATGTACCGGTTGATTTCTAGAATCAATTGATGACGCAAGCGCAGGTTTGACTGGAGTTGCGGCCGGCGCAGATCGAGATAGCGATATTTCAGGCGCAGGTCTTCCGCCGCTAGCGCAGTTTCCGTCGCATCCAGTTGAAACGGCAACGTGCGCGCGTCGTTGAGAATTCGGATCTCGGTCGCCTGAACCTCAATATCACCGGTCGCTAGTTTCGGATTGCGCGAACCTTCATCGCGCAGGACGACTTCGCCAATTGCGACAATCACGTATTCGCCACGAACCTCTTTCGCTTTCGCATGAGCGTCAGCGGCTCTTTCCTGATTCACCACGATCTGCGTAATGCCTTCACGATCGCGCAGGTCGATAAAAGTCAGCGGGCCAAAGTCGCGCCGCCGCGCGCACCAACCCATGAGCGTGATGCGCTCGCCAACGTTCTCTTTCCGCAACGCGCCGCATGAATGAGTGCGTTCAAGATTTCCGAGATTTTCGATCATTTCAGTTTACAGTCTTGAGTTTTGAGTTTTCAGACACAACTCAGTACCCAACTCGAGCTGAAACCTGAGAACCGAAAACTAAAAACTACGACAGCACCGTCCCGCCATCGACATTAATTGCCTGTCCGTTAATTCCTCGTCCTGCTTCGGACGCGAGCAGCAACGCTAACGCCGCGACCTCTTCCGCGGTGACCATGCGATTTTGCGGACTCATTCCAGCCAACGCGTTCGCTGCCTCGTCCTTGGTAATGCCAGTGCGCGCGACGATGTTTTCAATTCCGCGCGCGGTCATCTCGGTGTCGACATAGCCGGGACAAATCGCGTTGACGGTGATACCAAACGCCGCGACTTCCAATGCCACCGATCGCGTCAATCCCAGCACGCCGTGCTTTGAAGCTGTGTAGGCCGACACGTATGGCGCGCCCGTCTTGCCCGCGATCGATGCGATGTTAATTATCCGTCCCCACTTTGCCGCGACCATCGCCATAAGCGCGGCTCGCGTGCAGTGATAGGTCCCCGTCAAATTCACCGAGAGATGCCGCTGCCACATCGCTTCGTCGGTCTTTATGAATGGCGCGGTCTCGACGATCCCCGCATTGTTCACGAGAATGTCGGGGGCGCGTTGGAACTTGTCCGACGCCTGCTCGAACGCCCGCTTCACGCTTTCCGAAGATGCAACATCGCATTCAACTGCGAACGCGGCGCCATCGCGCCCCGCATTTATTTCAGCCTCAACTGTTTCAATCTGTTCACGCGTCCGCGCTGCGACCACAATACTGGCGCCTTCAGCCGCGAACTGGAGAGCAATCGCGCGGCCGATGCCGCGACCACCACCGGTGATGAATGCGAGTCTGTTCGCTAGCTTCATGAGCAAGAAAAATTTGGAGTGCGGAGACAGAGTCCTGATTCATCGGGACGGCGACACCGCTTTGGATCAGCGATTAAGTTATCACGCTTTTCGATCCAAAGCGCCGTCGCCGCTGCGCTGCCGGCGCACGCCAAAATTATTTTCCTGTAAACCGCGGAAGTCGTTTTTCCAGGAACGCGCGCACACCTTCAGCGCAGTCTTCCGATTCGAAGCACCGCAACTGCGCGTCGACTTCGTACTGCAGCATCTGCTCGAGGGTGTCGTGCTCGCTTGCATACACCGCATGCTTTGATCCGGCGATGGATACTGCGGCACTATCGTGCAACCGCTCAGCAAGTTTCCTTGTTTCGCTTTCCAGAGCGTCAGGCTCGACCACCTTATTGAGCAAGCCTAACTGAAATGCGCGTTGCGCATCGATCGCGTCACCAAGAAAGAACATTTCGCAGGCGATGTTTGACGGCACCATGCGCGGCAGGAAGTAGGTTCCGCCCCAATCCGGATGAAAACCGATTCTGACGAACGATTGCGCGAACGTCGCGTCCGAAGATGCGATGCGCAGATCGCAAGCGAGCGCGAGATTGAATCCCGCACCCGCGGCCGGTCCTTTGATTGAAGCGATCACCGGCTTCGTCATGTGCCGAATCGCGAGAATCACGCGTCGCGCCGCGCCCAGCAAGCGTGCGAACTCTTCAGAATCGCCGCGCTCAACCAGTTCAGCCATGAAGTTCACATCGCCGCCGGCACAGAACGCGCGACCTGCGCCGGTCACCACGACTACCCGCACATCGGGATCGCTGCCCGCTTCTTCCAAAGCTTCGGCGAGATCGCGACGCATGTGATCCACCAGTGAATTCAGCCGCTCCGGCCGATTCAAAGTGATCGTCACAATGCCGGAGTCTTCTGAAATAATGATTTGTTCTTCGGACATAGAATCTTGGTCCCGGCGCTCCACAACTACTTACCTTTAAACTCTGCCTTCCGCTTGTTCACGTAAGCGTCCAGGCCTTCCTTCGCATCTTCAGATTGGAACAACTGCTGCTGCAGTTCGCGCTCCAGCGCCAGCGCTGATTCAAACGGAATCTCTGCGCCCGCCTGCACGGCGCGCTTAATTCGCCCGACCGCGCGCGAAGCTTTATTCGGCGTGGTGAAGTGCCGGGCGTAATCCATCACTTGATTCATGAACTCCGCGCCATCGGTTGCGTCGATGATTCGATTTACCAAACCAAGCGCTTCACCCTTCTCGAAATCAAACAGGTCGCCCGCCGCCATCAACTCGATGGCTTTCGATTTACCAACTAAGCGCGTAAGGCGTTGCGTTCCCCCGGTCCCTGGCAACACTCCGAGCGAAACTTCCGGCAGACCCATCTTGCCGGCGCCGCGCCGCGCGAGGCGCAGGTCCGCAGCCATCGCAACTTCCAATCCACCGCCGACGCAGTGACCGTTGATTGCCGCAATGACCAGCTTCGGAGTTTCCTCCAGTCGATTCAGCGTCTCGTTTGCATGCAAGCAAAAATAGTATTTGAACTCCGGCGTGACCTCACCCAACATGCTGATGTTCGCACCCGCGCAAAAGAATTTCTCGCCGGCGCCCGTAATCACAATGACCTGCACACTCTCGTCCATGCGCGCATCGAGAATTCGTGCATCGAGCTGCTGCATCATTTCGTAGGAATAAGTGTTCGCCGGAGGATCGTTCAGCGTAATAAGGGCGACGCGGGATTCGACGCGGTATTGAACGAGCCTTTGTTGAGTTGGTTCTGCTGACATATCGAATTATGCGGTCCGCCAAACGCTCACTTTTTCCGACGAACGCGTTGGCGGCAGCGCAATTGAGTCCGCCGATGACGATAGAAATCCATTCAGGAACAGCCGCGTAATATTATCGACGAGATTCGCGACCGACAACTTGCCGCGCGGATCGTACCAGTTGTAAATCCAGTTCATCATGCCGAAGAGGGCGTACGTCGCTACCGTGAGATCTACTCGAGCATTGCCGTTTGTGCCATTGCCTCTTCCTGACGGTCGGGCTCCCGATGTGTCTTGAATCTCGCGGAGAATCTTGCGCGCGAGCTTCGCGTATTTCTCTTTCCTGGTCGAAACATGTTTGTGCAACTCGCCTTCCAGTGATTCAGCCTCATGCGAAAGCACCTTCATCTCAGCCATGTTCGCGGCAAAGAAGGAAAGGTGATTGTCGATGAAGATGTGCAGCTTCTCGAATGGATCGTCGATGTCCTTAATGCGCTGCTCCAGGCTCTCACTGACTCGTCCGAAGCAATGATCCTGAATCAGAAACAGCAATTCTTCTTTCGATTTGCAGTAGTGATAAAGGCCGGCGAGGCTGACGCCCGTGGCGCGCGAGATGTCGCGCATCGAGGTTGAGTGATAACTCTTCTCGGCAAAGATGCGCGCGGACGTGCGCAGGATGTGCTCGAGCTTCTGGTCGTAACGAGAAAATTGCTTCATTGAGTCATCGGTTCATTGATTCACTGGCGTGATTACGAAGATTCGAAATTGAATCAATGAGTCAATGAATCAATGACAAAATCTCACAATCTCACGTATTCAAATTCAAACGGCTTGCCTTTGATGCCGCTGGTCGGCGGCGCGATCCAGTTAGCGATCTTGCCGACTTCAGTGACTGGCTTCATCAAGCTGCCAACGTATTCGCGATCTCTAACCGTCGGCAGCCACTCAGATTGCTTCGCTGCGAATTCTTCTTTCGAAATCAAATTGCCCTCGAGATCAAAGGAGTGTCCGGCATACTCGCCGACGTGCCGATGAAAACGAATATTCGGCAGGAAGAGTCTTTCGCTACGGCCTTCATCCGCCAGCGCTTTGTTCCAACGCGCCAGACCTTTCTCGCAATCCTTCACGTATTCGCCGCGCAGGACTTCGTTCAGAGCATTGCGCAGCGGGACTTCACGCGGCACCAGCTTCCCATTCTCAACCACCGTCATCGTGAACGAACCTTCGGTGGCAATGTGATCCGTGTATTGCTCCTGCTCTTTGAACCGCCCCTTCAAACCTGCTGCGAAGAAGTCCGCTGAGTTCGAGCTGATCTCGCCACCAAACAAGTCGAGCGAATAGCTGAACCAAAAGTTGATGTACTTCTGAATGATGTCCAGCGGGATGCCGCCGACTTTGCGCACGTCTTCGTTTTCGTTCATCAACTGCGCGGTGCGTTTGACGACGCGGCTCAATCCCGTGTCGCCGACGAACATGTGATGCGCTTCTTCGGTCAACATAAACTTGCACGTACGCGCGAGCGGTTCGAATCCTGATTCAGCTAAAGCCGACAACTGATACTTGCCGTCGCGATCGGTGAACATCGTGAACGCGTAAAAGTTCAACCAGTCGTCGCACGGTTGATTGAACGCTTCCAGGATGCGCGGCTTGTCAGGATTGCCGCTGCGGCGTTCGAGCAAAGCGTCCGCCTCATCGCGGCCATCGCGCCCAAAGTATGCGTGCAGCAGGTAAACCATCGCCCACAGGTGACAGCATTCTTCGACGTTCACTCGAAAAAGATTGCGCAGGTCATACAGCGACGGGCACGTAGCACCCAGTCGTCGCTGCTGTTCAACTGAAGCAGGTTCGGTATCTCCCTGGGTGACGATGATGCGGCGCAGCGCGTTGCGAAATTCACCGGGCACTTCCTGATAAGCCGGCGCGCCATAGTTATCGCCGAAGCCGACCTTCGCGTCGGGCTGCGCCGGTTCAAGAAAAATCCCCCAGCGATACTCAGGCATCTTTACATAGTCGAAATGCGCCCAGCCTTCGCTGCCGACATCGATTGCCGTCCGTAGCCACACGTCTTTCTCCTGAAAGCCTTCCGGCCCCATGTCATGCCACCACGCGAGAAAATTCGGCAACCATTTTTCCAGCGCGCGCTGCAAGCGTTTGTCTTCGGAGAGATTTACGTTGTTAGGAATGCGTTCGTATAAATTCATAAGCTTGTCTCCGGAGCGCGGGCGTCCTCGCCCGCAGGCGTGCGCAGCACGCTCAATTTCAGGTGTAAAAAGACGTTCGCACTTCGTGCTCAATGCGGGCAGAGATGCCCGCGCTCCAATCATGTCCTCTTGTAATCAAACTGCGCCTGGGTCGGCTTGCCGTAATTAGTCAACGCGCCGTTCGGACCAACTGCGTTCGGGCGTTGAAAGATCCAGTTCTGCCACGCCGTCAGCCGTCCATAGATCTTCGTGTCCATCGTTTCCGGTCCCGCGAATCTAAGTGAGGCCTCCATGCCGGTCAGCGCATCGGGCGAAAGCGAAGTGCGCTCCTCGATCGCTAAACGAATCTCGTCGTCCCAATCAAGATCATCCGGCGCGAACGTGACCAGACCCGCTGCGTCAGCCGCTTCAGTATCGAAGGGCCCTTCATGCGCGAAGGCTTCGTAAGCGTTCTTCGGCTCAGCCAGGAAGCGCGACTGCAAACGCGTCAAGCCGTTGCTCATGGGAAACGTGCCCACGTTCAACTCGCTCAGGGCGACTTCAACTGTTTCGTCAGGATTGTTCAGCATGTAGCTGCGATCCGAAGCCAGCACCAGCTCAAACAAATTGCCGGCGAAGCAACTACCCGGCTCGATGATCGAGAAAAAGCTCTTCGCCGTCAGATCCATCCGGCGCAGCGTCCGCGCCATTTGCAGCAGTGTCTCGCGGACCAGCCAGTGATCACGATTAGCAGCAAGCGTCTTATCAACCGCGAGCACGTTTGCGACTTTTCCTTCGGTGCGAACACAAACCAAACCAATCTCCGGCTCGTTCACTCGCAGGTGAAGGAGCGCGTCGTCCAGTTCGCGATAGGCACGCAGCGCCCAGTAATCGTCACCCAGTTTCTGAATCTCATCACCGGTGGCCGGCAGATCCGATTCCGGCGCGCGGACGGTTAGATCCGCATACCGTTTATCGCGATGAAACTGGAGCGAGACATATTTGTAGTCGCGGGAGTCATCGCTTGAATTGACTTCGAGCGGATTCAACTTGATCCCGCTGTAACGCAAGTTGTTAACTTGCGTATCGCCCTCACCGCCGCGCAAATTAACAATTTGCGCCACCCGTTCATCAACTCCGTCCTGAAACTTGGTAGTTGCGAATGTGTCATCAATCAGTCCCCACTCTTTCGCGCGTTTACCTTTCAGCCCTTCTGCCAGAGTTGAGAACACGTCGGCGCGATCGCGACGCACCTTTCGCTTATCAACCAGTCGCGTCAATCCGCCCGTGCCCGGCAACACTCCCAACAAAGGAACTTCGGGAAGCGAAACCGCGGAATTGCCGTCATCAACCAAATAGATTTCGTCGCAAGCGATCGCCAGTTCGTAACCGCCACCCGATGCAGTTCCGTTCAAAGCCGCGAGGTAGCGACGGCCCGAGTGATGCGAATCGTCTTCAATCGCACAGCGCGTCTCGTTCGTGAATTTGCAGAAGTTGACCTTGAAAGCGTGCGACGAAGTGCCGAGCATATAAATGTTCGCGCCGGCGCAAAAGATGCGCGGCTTCAAACTCGTGATGACCACCGCGCGCACTTCGGGGTGCTCAAAGCGGATTCGCTGAATCGCATCCGCCAGTTCGATGTCGACGCCGAGGTCGTATGAATTCAATTTGAGTTTGTAACCCTCGTTCAGGGTCTCGTCTTCTGCCACATCCATCGACAAGCGCGCGACCGCGCCAGCGAAAGAAAGCTTCCAGTGTTTGTATTGATCGGGTGAAGTTTGGAAATTAATCATGCAGCCTGTTCGCGCCTCGCGCTCAAAGCGGGCGAGGACGCTCGCGCTCCATTCATTCGAACGTTCGTTCGGAAATTCGATAATACGGTAATGATCCGAATGGATCAAGGTTGGGCGAGAACAATTTGGCGGAGGCGTGTAGGAATCGAACCTACCTAAGCCTGCTCTCGCAGGCTCACTAACGGTTTTGAAGACCGCGCCATTCACCAGAACAGATGCGCCTCCGCGAGTAGCGCAAACTGTCAGTTTGCGTCCGGTTGGTTAGCTTCCTTCCGATCAGGACGTATAGATTAACTATTGAAATCGGATTTTGTCGAACCGGGGTGACCCGCGCATCTTATCTGTCTTGTGGGCGTGATGCCTGCGCCACGCTTATCGGATCAGCATGATGACTTTTCGTTCTCGCCCGCCGTCAAACTCGCAAAGAAATATTCCCTGCCAGCGACCAAGTAGAAGCTTGCCGTCGGAAAAAGGAATCGTCACGCTCGGACCGACCAGGCTGGCTTTGATGTGCGCATCTGAGTTTTCTTCGCCGTGGCGAAAGCCCATGCCATGTTGCGGAATCAGCGTGCGCAGCGCGTGCAGCATGTCGCGCGGCACGTCAAGGTCGGCATTCTCGTTCACGGTTAATCCGGCCGTCGTGTGCTGCACATAGAGAACGACAACGCCTTCTTGCTTTCCCGACTCAGTCAATTTCTGCTGAACTTTATCGGTGAATTCGACGAGTTCTTCGCGTTGATGTGAACGGATACTTAACGTGTACATGCGATTCTCTTCGATTGGCGAAAGCCGCATCGCATCATGGAACTACGAATCCATTAAGGGGATTTCCAAAGAACGCGTCAGTCTTGTAAGCGTTGTGATCCCAAACGCCATCGAGGTCGCCGAGGACTTGCGCGGGCACGACGATGCGCAGCGTACCCAGGTTGTTTTGCTTCGCGATGCCGTTGTCTACGATTTTGTACTCCGACCCGAAACTAAATTTCGCCGTGCGCACCAATTTGCCGCCGCGCAAAACCTTGATCTCGTATTCACCCGGATTGCTCCACATCGGAAAGTAATCGCAGTTGGGAGCGCAATACTGACCTTTGTCCCACAGCATCGCTTTCTGAAAGCTGAACTTCCTGAGGCAGTAGCCGTAAGGCGAATCCTGATTGGACTCAGGCCGATTCAGCACGTCGCAATTGGACATCTCGCCCACCGCGTCGGCAACCATTTGCCCTTTGTAATAAAGGTAGCCCTCGTACTTCGCATAATTAACATCCGCGATGCCTCCGCCGCCGGTGTTCCCTTTGAACCAAAAAGAAACCCGCAGGCGCGAGTCGTTGAGATTTGGGGAGAAGGTGTTGCCGAGAGGATGAGCATATTCCCAGTTGTAGACCAACTCGTCGAAGATGTAAGCGACCGGCAACGTCCAATCGTAATTGACGTAGTAGACGTTATTGTTGGCGAATTTAGGCAAATTCACCACGCCTTCATGAAACTTTTCGACCTTAAACTTTCCGCTGAACAGAGCCACGTGTTTGCTTTCGAGTTCGTTGTTGAGGTTGACCTTGAAATCTACCGGACCGGTATAAGTCACCGCTTCACTCTCTGGCGGGTTCAGCCCGCAATCTGTGACGCCTATCCAGGCGCTCGATGGCCCGGCATCCTGAGGATTGCAGTCGAATTTCCAGGACTTGGCTGGCGAAGCGTATTCGACTGAAACCGCGTCGCCCGCTTTGAATGGGCCATTGACGCGAAAGTCTATGACCGGGGTCCAGCTCCAGGTTTCGGGATCTCCCTTATAGCCCTTGTGGACTTGCAGGCGAATTTGGACCGAAGTCTTGTTTATGGTTTGCGTCAATACGGGGTGAGCAGCAAGCATGAGGAAGATCGAAACCAATATTATGTTTCTAACTCTAATCATTTTTTCTACCTCCTGAACTCCTGAACGCTATGCGAGGCAGCTCGATGGTTATCGGATGACGACGTGAAAAAGAGGAAAAGTGCAAGAGCAAGCCTCACAGCTACCAGCGATCAGCCAGAAACCTACGCGACGGCAAATGCTGACTGACTCATTGCGGCAGTCAGCGACGCATCATGGACACTTTGCCGAACCTTTCATTCTTCCGTCCTTCACTTTCGCGACGCACTTCAGGGCGCACTCAACGGTCAGGTAATCCATCAGGTCTTTATCTTTGTAGATGGACTCTTTCTTCGGCGGACTGCCGGCTGCACGGCCCTTCGCCGAATCGAGCCAGATGCGATAGTGCGCATCGAATTCCGCGTCCGCTTCCAGACAGTACTTATTGCACGCGAATCGTTGCGCGTCTTCCAGATTGCCCGCCTCGCCGGTGTAAGTCGTGCCTTGATACTCGACCTCGCCGGTGCACGTCTTCCCCGACGAAGATCGGCAAGCAATGCCGGCGGCCAAAAGCAGCGCGACAGCTAACGCAACTGCAGCAAAATTATCTGCGGGCGCTAAGGAGAAAACTTTCATACGCCTTTTCATTTCGACCTCCTCTTGCGTTCAGGAATGAAAAGCACTCGGCGATAAGCTAAAGTGCCGCTTCGATCATATCGGCAATATCGAAAAAGTCTTTCGCATCGATGGCCGCTCCAAAACCCATTTTGATTGGCCGAGGCAAAGTACCGATGACGAGCATTGAGCCGCCTTCATGAGGCACAACTTTGCAACAGCGCTTGATCTTCAGAGCCAGTCCACCCGACTGAGATTCAACCCGTGCGAAATCGTTGGCGAGTTTGATTAGATCGCCGTTGGCATTCAGCTTCGCCGCCGCGGTGGCTTCACCGCCAAATTTCGATTTGCCGAAAAACTTAGGTTCGTCCAACGCCACCTCGCCCGCGACCGGCTTGGCAATCCTCGTTGAATACAGCAGCAGTCCGGCATGCGATCCAACGCCCTGGCGATTTACTGACACTTGCAACGTGGCTGGCCGGCGTTGCGCCAAATCAAAGTTCAATCGAAACAGTGTTTCGTCTTTGCCGCCGAGCAGACCCGCGCCGATGTCGCTTAAGAAAGACCCAATCGTGGCCGGCGCGGCTTCTCCTACCTGCACCTGATAAGGAACCGGCGCGGTCGCGCCAATTTCTTCGCGCACTTTTTCTTCGACCTTCGATCCGATGTAAGCAGCGTCTTGTGATGTATAAGCAAGATTATTCATTTCCCTCACTCCTTTCGCTTTTGCTGGTTACGATCAGTTTCTGAAGCAGCGAATGAACCTGCCTGCTCAATCAACGAGCGTGATCTAATCAGCGCAAGTTGCGCATCGCGAGATGAGACACAAAAACGAAAAGCAGGGGGAAGGATCTCCGGACCGAAGGCGTATGAAGAATGAACGGCGGGAATGCTAGCGAGTTTGTCTCGCCAGCGCAAGGTTTTTTGAGGTGATTTATTCCTCTTCTTCACCAATCACGCGACGAATGCGAATCGTCGCATCGGCGGGCGACGCGTTCGAATTCGGCGAAGGATAAATCGCGCGCGCCCCCACTTCCGGGCGGAAGTTGCCATTGTCGTCATACAGTCGCCGGTATTGCAGCGTGTTGCGCACGACGCCCTGAATGTAAAGGCGCGTCTCGCGGAACGGCACCGCTTCCTGCCACTCGTCGATTTGCAAGGGCAAAGACGCGCGCCATTGCACCACCCGATTTGGTCCGGCGTTATACGCCGCGGCGACATATTCAATGCGTCCGTACTTGTCGATCTGATCTTTGAAAAACGCGGTGCCAAGTTGAATGTTCAAACGCGGCTCGAACAGCGCATCCATCGTGATCGATCGATCGACGCCGACGCGTCGCGCTGTGGTGATCGCGGTCGGCACGATCAACTGCATCAGGCCGTAAGCCCGCGCCGATGAAACTGCGCGCGGATTGAAAACCGTTTCCTGGCGAATTAAACCGGCGACTTGATACGGATCGAGTCCCCGCGCGCGCGCTTCCTGCTTGATGATCTCCCAGTACTGGAGCGGATAGAAAACGTCCCATTCGTCCGGCCGCATCTCTTCCGGTTTCATCTGCGAATAGTCGGGATAACTTCGCTTCAGATAATTTAAAGCCTGTACATTGTCATTCTTCGCGCGAAAGATTTTCGCGATCGCCAGGTTGACGCGCGGACTGTTCGGAGCTACCGCCGCCGCCGAGTTCAATTCGTCGAGCGCCCAATCATCTGTGCCGATGATGTTCAGTTCATCGGCTTTCGCGATTTGCAAATTCTCCGTAGGACCTGCAGTCTCTTCCGCGACTGTCACAGTTTTCAGATTCGCGACCGCCTTGCCGATTTGCGAGTCATCCGAAAACTCCTTCGCCGGCGCGCCGTTACGATTCAGATCGTCGAGTCGCTGCTTCGCCAGATATCCGTACCAGTTCGCATCGTAGCGATAGAGCAGGCCTTGATAGATGGCTCTCGCTTCAGCCAGCTTGCCGACGCGTTCGCTGTCGCGCGCGGCCCAGTAAGCGGCTTTGCCGCGAAAATCAGAATTGTTGCCGGCGTAAAGCGCGAGATGCTCAGTCAGCAGTCGAGATGACTCGTTCAAGTTTTTCGCATCATGGGCAGCCCAGGCGATGTAGAACTGCGCGGGCGTAACTTCCGGATTGCCGGGATAGAAGTTGACCGCCGCGCGATAGAAATAACTAGCGTTGACGTCGTCTTTGTTGTTCTCCGCGGCTTGGCCCAATTGAACGAACGCGCGCATGGCCCAGTTGGTGCTCGGAAACTGTTTGCGCAAATCGTCCGCGACACTGCGTGCCTGCGCCCACTGCTTCGCGCGACCATAAGCGGTCGCCAGGTTGTACATCGCTTCGGCGCGTTGCTCTCCGCTCAAACCGCTCAAAGCGGCCGAAGCTTCCGGGTACTTGCGCGCATTTGCCGCCGCGATCACTCGATGAGCCTGTGTAGTTGAGTTCGCGCTGTTTGAAAAAGTTGTGAACGCGGCAGTGTAAGCGTCGTAAGCTTCGCTGTAACGCTTGCCGGCGTAAAGTTTTTCCGCGCGAGTTTGTGCTTCTTCCGCATTCGCGGCAGCAGTCGATGAACCCAGTCGGGTGAGCGATGTAGCAGCTTCACCAGCTTCGGACGAGGCGGGCGCATAGAAGTAGACTCGACGATAGTTCGCAATCGCGCGCGTCGAGTCTCCCGTTTGCTCGTAAGCCTTTGCCGTTAAGAGCAGCGCCGCACCGTCGTCTTTCGCGATCAAAGACTTCAATTCAACCGGCACCGCAACCGCCTGTCCCGTCTGCATCAACATCTGCGCGTCGTGAAGCAAAGCGTCGCGCGCCCGCAAAGAATTAGGAAACGTCCGCGCCAGACTCTCGTAAGCCGTCCGCGCCTCCACCTGACGCCCAGCTTGTTCGAGCGCGCTCGCTTTCAACCACAACGCGTAATCTCCGATCGCGGTGAAATGTCGAACGCTGCTGTCGTCGATCAGCGAGGCCGCGCCGGCATAGTCCTTCGCGTTCATCCGAATGCGTGCATGAACGAGCTTGGCCAGCGTGCCGGCGGTCGTATTCGGAAAATTCTTTTCCATGCGCGCCACCGCGTCCTCAGCCGGCAGCACGCCGCCGCGCGTCATCGAGCGCAGCGTCTCGCGCGCCTGGATTTCCTGCGGCGTCTGCTGGAGCGAAGTGCAACTGGCTACCAGGAACAGCGGCGCGAGCGCGATGAGAATTGAACTCAGACTCATGAAAATGAAGGCGAAGCGATGTTTGTGAAGAGTGATCATAATGTGACGACGACTTTGATGCGAAATCTGGGGCAGGCGATTCATATTAACACGAAGTTTGACGACTGACTTTAGTTCTCTGCATCTGTCTTGATATCCTCTCTGGCAATGACTCCTGATTCTCAGGCGACTCGAATTATGAGCCGCGATTCGCGCCCGATTTCGGTCGGCGACATCCTGCGTAGCCGTTATCGGCTGGATGCCCAAATTGGGCGCGGAGGAATGGGCGTCGTCTATCGCGCGACTGACCTCGAACTCATGCGCGAGGTCGCCGTCAAAGTCATCTCGGAAAATTCTTCCGCGGATGCGCGCCAACGTTTGATTCGCGAAGCGCGGGCCGCGGCGGCGCTCAATCATCCCAACATCATTTCCGTCTATGACGTGGGTGAAGAGAACGGCACTCCATTCTTTGTAATGGAATTGGTGCACGGCTCGAACCTGAACAAGAAAGGCGGCCTCGAGTTGTCGCGCATCGTTGAGTTGGCGACGCAGATTTGCGCGGCACTCGAACATGCTCACGCCAACGAAATCGTCCATCGAGATCTCAAGCCGGACAACGTACTTATTTCCGGGAACTCGAGCACGGTGAAACTCGCTGACCTGGGTTTGGCGCTACCGGGATACGGCGCGCGCATCTCTCGCGCGGGTTTAGTTGTCGGAACGCCTTCGTACATGGCGCCGGAGCAGGCGATGGGCCAGAAGGTTGATGCGCGCACGGACCTGTACGCGCTGGGCGTGCTGCTCTACGAACTTACCACCGGTCGTCTTCCCTTCACTGGCGAAGATCCGCTGACCGTAGTTTCGCAACACGTGCATGCGCCGGTGGTGTGACCTCGGGTGCTGCGACCGAATCTACCGCGTCCATTCGAAGCGGTGATCCTTCGGCTGCTGGAGAAGAATCCAGACGCGAGATTCTCGACTGCTAAAGAAACTGCACTGGCGCTAAGAAAATCGCTTGAGGCAGCGGATCTCAATGAAGAACCAGAAGCCGCGGCGGCAGTGGCGATACTCGATGCGCTGGCACGCGGACGTTTGGTGGGGCGCACGGTCGAGCTCGATGAAGCGCGACAACTCTGGCGGCGTGCGCTTGAAGGAAACGGGCATGCGGTGCTGTTAAGCGGCGAACCGGGCGCGGGGAAAACTCGTCTGGCGCGCGAGGTCACGATCCAGGCGGCAGTCGACGGCGCGACCGTGATGGCCGGCGGTTGTTACGAGTACGAAGCGACTACTCCGTACCTGCCGTTCGTCGAGGCGTTTCGCCGGCTGGTGCGCGAACAGAAAGATGACTCGGCCTTGCGGGCGATGCTGGGCGACGCTGCGCCACAGATCGCCAAGCTGGCTCCCGAAATTGAATCGCGACTGGGTCCGTTTCCCGCGCGCGCCGAACTGCCGCCGCATGAAGAGCGTCTGCTTTTTTTCGACGCGGTCGCGCAGGTTCTGGCAAACATTGCCCGCCAACGCGGATTGCTTCTGTTCGTGGACGATTTGCACTGGGCGGATCGCGGGACGCTCTGGTTGCTGGGACATTTACTACGCCAACTTCGCGACGAACGCGCACTAATTGTCGGCTGTTATCGCGAAACGGAACTTGATCGCACGCACGCATTGTCGCGCGCGTTTATCGATTGGAACCGCGAGCGCCTCGTGACGCGCATCGCCGTGCGTCGATTCGAAGTGGCCGAGACGAACGCGCAACTTAGCGCTCTGCTGGGCGAAGAAGTCAGCGCTGAATTCGGTGAAGCGGTTCATCGCGAAACCGAGGGCAATCCTTTCTTCATCGAGGAAGTCTTGAAAGCGCTGATAGAACAAGGCTCGGTCAAGCGCGAGAGCGGACGCTGGAAACGTTGCGACGTCGGCGATCTGGTCATCCCGCAGAGCGTCAAGGAAGCGATCGGCAATCGTCTGGATCGCGTGAGCGATCAGTCGAATGATGTCCTGCGGGTCGCGGCGGTGCTCGGCAAAACGTTTACCTTTGAAGAATTGCAAGCTGCCGCAAATGATGCGTCGGAGGATGCGCTCCTCGATGCGCTGGACGAATCGGTGAACGCGCAACTCATTGTCGCCACCAGCAACGATTCGTTCAGTTTTACTCATGACAAGATTCGCGAGGTGCTCTACGAAGAGCTGAACCCAATTCGGCGTCGCCGGCTGCACCGGCACGCGGCGGAAGGTCTGGAACGGCGTGGGGTTGAGTGTGAAATCGAACGTCAGGGCGTGCTGACGAGTTGTACGGTGGAGCGGCTGGCATATCACTACATTCAAGCCGGCGATTATGAACACGGGCTCGATTATGCGAAACGCGCGGCCGCCGCCGCCGAAAGTGTTTTCGCGATCGACGAAGTGATCGCCGCTTACAGCCGCGCGCTCGAGTGTGCGGAATCGTTGTCACTCGTCGATGAACAACTCGCTCTCGAAGAAGCGATTGGCAAAACGTATCTGTTGCACGGTGATCTAATTCCCGCAGCCGAACATTTCGAGCGCGCGATGATGCTGACGAAAGACCCATTAGTTCGCGCGCGGCTCCAGTGCGAAGCGGCCCAGTCGCTGGTCGCCAACGGTAATCAGCGTGGTGTGGAGTACCTGCACGAAGCGCTGAAGGTTTTGGATCCCGTCAAGCACCCTTTGGAAACGGCCAACGCTTTGGCGAACGAAGCGCGGTTTCATCACCTCGCCGGGCGGCATCGCAAAGCAATCGAGCTGTTGACGCGCGCGGCCGAACTGATCGAGCCCGTCATTTCGTCCGGTTCTTTTTCATCCGCGCAAGCACCGATGATTTCGCAGGTCTACCCGTATCTTGCGGGCGCGCATCAACACTACGGACTGTTCGAGGATTCGAACGAATGGGCGCGCCGCGCGATGGCCCTCGGCGAACGGCTAAACATCTCTTTCATGCAGGCGATGGGCTGGGAGTTTCTCGGCGAGAACGCAATACACCTCGGGGAATATGCGCGCGCGTTGGAGTATTGCGAACACGAAAGAGAAATTGTTGAGCGAATCCATTCGCGTGAGCGGCGCGCGTGGACACACTTTGTCGCCGCGATGTCCGCCTGGCGCAGTGGCGACACCACGCGATCAGATCGCGAGTACAGCGAAGGAATTGCGATCGCCGAGGCGACCGGCGAACGTCGCGTCGGCAATCTCTTGAAAGGTAACTACGCTGAGTTTAAAGCGATCCAAGGTATCGCCGTCGGGCGCGAAACTCCCGAAGGTCAGACGCTGTTGGACGCGGCGTTGGAACTTGCGCGGGAGAACTTCCAAGCCGATCACGCTTCCACCTTGCTCTATTCGCGCTTTGAATCGCACCGCTGCCTCGCGTCAGTGCGATTCAGTCGCGGCGAACTGATCGAAGCGGAACAGTTGTGCGCCGCAGCTTATGACTTTGTGTGGGGCACCGAATCCAGAGTGACCCAGATGTGGATAGGGCCGCTCTACACCGACGTCTTGATCGCGGTCGCGCACGATCTGAAATCCCATGAGAAAGACGGCGAAGCCACCGAGAAGCTCAATCGCGCCCGAGAAATCGTTCATGGCTATCGCGAACTGGTAAGCGTCTGCCAATCACCTCACTACGTTCGGGAAGCCGAACGGCTTGAGCGCGAACTATCGCCGTAGAGAACCGACGAAAGCAGGATTTCTTAAACAAGGCTTGCGGCTCTGAGCCAAAAGCTGTTGACCGCTTGCTTATCCCGCAATAGAATCCGCGCCACTCAGTTCTTCAATCTACTTTTCCGAATGAGGTGGAGATATGAAAACCAAAGCGGTCGTGTTCGCGCTGGCAGTGTTGTTTGCGAGCGCAATAGTTTGTTCAGCCCAAACCAGTCCGCACATGGGCACCTGGAAGTTGAACGAAGCAAAGTCGAAATTCCCGAAAGGCGCAACAAAGAACCACACAGTGGTCTATGAAGCCGCCGGCGATCAGATCAAGGTCACAGTCGATGGCACCGACGGATCGGGCGCGGCCGTTCACAGCGAATGGACCGGGAAGTTCGACGGCAAGCTTTACGCGCTAACCGGAGACCCAGCTGCCGACATGAGATCTTATCGCGTGATTAACCGGCGCACGCTGTCGCTGAAGAATACAAAGGGTGGAAAAACAGTAGCGACCGGGACGATCATGGTCTCGCGCAACGGCAAAGCGCGCACGGTGACGGCCACAGCAAAGAACGCCCAAGGCAAATGGGTCACCAGTACGGGCGTTTACGATAAGCAGTAAGTGAGCAGCAGGCGGTTACAGAACCGCGGCGCTTGGTCCCCTCACTACGTTCGCGGTTCTGTAACGCCTCACCCAACTGCTAACGGATTATGTTCACAGATTCGAAAGCCGAGGGCTGGCCTTCGCTCGCAAAGGTTCAGGCTCGGGCGTGAAGTCTTCGCCGGGATTGATGAACTGGTCGCGCTCAAACTTGTATTGCTTATCGTAGAGCTGCCGGTAGCGCCCGTCCGTTGCGAGCAGCTCTTCGTGAGTGCCGCGCTCAACAATCTCACCGTCTTCCAACACCAGGATTTGATCGGCGCTGCGAATCGTGGACAGCCGGTGCGCGATTACGAACGTCGTGCGCCCGCGCCGCAGCTGGCGCAGTCCGTCCTGAATCAAGGCTTCACTTTCGCTGTCCAGGCTGGAAGTTGCTTCGTCCAGGATCAGCAACTTGGGATCGGCGAGAATCGCCCGCGCGATGGCGATGCGCTGGCGTTGTCCGCCCGAAAGTTTTACTCCGCGCTCGCCAACAATCGTGTCGTACTTCAGCTCGAATTTTTCGACAAACTCTTCGACGTGCGCGATGCGGCTGACCGCCTGAATCTCTGCGCGCGTCGCGTGCGGTTTGGAAAAGCCGATGTTGTCCGCCACCGTGCCATCAAAAAGAAAGTTGTCCTGCATCACGACCCCGAGATACGAGCGAAAGTCGCGGAGGCGCAGCTTGCTCAAATCTTTCCCATCGACTTTAATCGCGCCGGTCAGCGGCTTATTAAAGTTCATCGCCAGACTGATCAGAGTGCTCTTGCCTGAGCCGCTGGAACCGACGAGCGCGGTAGTGGAACCGGCCGGCGCTTTGAAGGAAACATCTTTCAGCACCGGCGCGCCTGCGTTGTATTCGAACCAAACGTGCTCGAACTCAATCTCGCCCGAAACTTCCGGCAGCGGCTCGCGCAGCTCATCCTGTTCGTCTTCGGTCTTCATGTCCATCACTTCGCGAATGCGATCGAGTCCGGCGAAGGCTTCGGTGATCTGCGTGCCAATCGCCGCAAACTGGATCAGCGGCATCGCCATCATGCCGGTAAAGAGGACGTACATGAAAAGATCGCCGACCGTCATGCTTCCGCTGACGACCGAAGGGCCGCCCACGACAATGATCACTACGCCGACCGCGCCGACGATCAGGCTGGAGAACGCGGTGGTCGCTGAAACGCCGGTCATCGATTTCGCGATGTTGCGGAAAAGTTTGTGCGCGCCGCGCGCGAAGGTAAGCTCTTCACGTTTCTCGGCGGTGTAGGCTTTGACGATGCGAATGCCGCCGAGCGATTCAGTCAAACGCCCCGTGAGGGTCGCGGTTATTTCACCGCGCTCGCGGAACAAAGGCCTCAGCCGCGTAAAGGCGAACGACAATGCCGCGCCGAAAGTCCCCAGCACCAAGATGGTGATCGAGGTCAGCCGCCAATTGAGCCAGAACAAAACACAGAGAGCCACCACCGCGGTGATAAGGCTGCCCACCAATTGCACCAGACCGGTGCCGACCAGATTACGAATGCCTTCGGCGTCGTTCATGATGCGTGAAATGAGCTTGCCGACCTGAGTGGAATCGAAATAGCTGACGGGCAGGCGGGCAATCTTGGCTTGCACCTTCTTGCGCATTTCCGTGATGGCGCGCTGCGCCGCAACTCCCAGGACCTGCGACAAACTGAATGAGGTGAGCGCTTGAATGATGGTGGCTGCGCCGGCGGCCAGAGCGATCTTCCAAAGCAGATCGATGCGTCCTTTGACGATCACCTGATCGATCAAGAACTTCGTCGAAGCGGGCAGCACCAGCCCCATCGCCTGATTAATCAGCATCAAGACGGCGCCGAGCAGCAGCCTCCGCCGATGCGTCCAAACCAGCTCACGAGCGTCCGCCCATGCAGCCGACCAGCGAATCTTTTTCTTTTTCGGTTCAGCCATTTGTTTGGAGTCGGGACCTTCTTGCGAGACATAAAAGGCCACCATGTTGGTGGCCATCACTAACGATTTATCTGCTTACTGCCTTCTGCTTACTGCCCTACTGAAATTGGTAGCGCATACGGGACTCGAACCCGTGATCTCTGCCTTGAGAGGGCAGCGTGTTAACCAACTACACCAATGCGCCGCGAGTTGATGTTCGGGATTATAGGGGTCGCGAACCGAAGCCTGCAAGTTGCACAGTTTCGAGATTCCAAATGCTTGCCCACGGTGTGAGCCCCGTCACGTCCTGATTCTTTCAACGCATGCTATACTCCGCGTTCGCAATTCGACTTCGCCCTTGGGTGTCAGAAGCCCGACCGTCAGGGAGGGCTAGTTAGCAATCCTCGCCCTTGCTTACGCGCGGGCTTCTGACACGTAACCTGATCAAACATAAATGAAAATCGCGGTGCTGAACGAGACCTCGCCCGGCGAAGCGCGCGTGGCGCTGATGCCAGATTCAGTTACCAAACTTGTCGCCGCCAAAGCATCTGTCTCGATCGAGACCGGCGCGGGACTGGGCGCGGCCCGGACGGACGATGACTTCAAAAACGCGGGCGCGGAGATCGTTGCTGATCGAAACTCGCTGCTCGCGAACGCCGATGTACTGGTCACCGTCGCACGTCCTGACGCGGAAGATTTTCAAAAGTTAAGAAAAGGCGCGGTCGTGTTGGGATTCTTACGCCCACTCGATGAACCGGCGAAGTTAACTCCGGCACTCGAAAACGGATTGACGACCTTTTCGATGGAACTGGTGCCGCGCATCACGCGCGCGCAGGCGATGGACGCGTTGTCGTCGATGGCGACGGTGGCGGGATACAAGGCTGTGTTGCTCGGCGCTGATCGCATCCCACGCATGTTTCCATTGTTGATGACCGCCGCCGGCACCGTGCCGCCGGCACGCGTGCTGGTACTGGGCGCGGGCGTAGCGGGATTGCAAGCAATCGCGACAGCGCGACGGTTGGGTGCGGTAGTTGAAGCTTACGACGTGCGTGCGGCGGCCGGTGAGCAAGTACGTTCGCTCGGGGCGAAGTTTTTGGAAGTCGATCTCGGGGGCATTCAAACCGAAGACAAAGGCGGATACGCAGTTGAGCTTTCGCCGGAAGCACTAAAGCGTGGCCGCGATCTAATCGCTGAACAAGCGAAATCAGCCGACGTGATCATCACGACGGCCCAGGTACCCGGCCGCAAAGCGCCAGTGTTAATGGATGAACATGCAGTCAATGGCATGAAGCGCGGCTCAGTAGTAATCGATCTCGCGGGTGCGACCGGCGGTAATGTGACCTTGAGCAAGGCGGATGACGTGGTCGAGCGAAAAGGCGTGACGATCGTGGCGCCAACGAACTTGCCGGCGACCGTGCCCGTGCACGCGAGCCAACTCTATTCGCGCAACGTGACCGCGTTTCTGAATCTGTTGATTAAGGACGGCGAGCTGCACATCGACATGAGCGATGATGTGGTCGGTCCGTCGTGCGTCACGCATGAAGGCAAGTGGGCGAATCAACGTGTAGCGGCAGCGATGGGAGCGAGTTGATTGGGAGCTAACGCATGGCGCATCTGATTTCAATCATATTGTCTGAAGGCACTGGCAGCATGTCGGCGACGGCCATCATCGCCGCGCTATATGTCTTCGCGCTCGCGGCGTTCCTTGGCTATCAGGTTATCTCGCGCGTGCCGCCGCTGTTGCACACACCTCTAATGTCGGCGACGAATGCGATCTCCGGCATCTCGCTGGTTGGCTCGATTGTGATTGCTGGCGGCACCGGGCCGCATCATGCAAAGGTGGCCACGATTCTCGGCTTTATCGCGGTCGTGTGTTCGACTTCTAATGTGGTTGGCGGCTTCGCGCTGACTGATCGCATGCTGCGAATGTTTAAAAGGAAAAAATAGTTTCAGGTTTCAAGTTTCAGGTTTCAGGTTCGCGCCTGACTTAACTTGAAACTTCAAACCTGAAACTTGAAACCAGTTCTATGGTTTGGCAAACCTACTTCATCGAATTCAGTTACCTGCTCGCTTCGATCCTTTTCATTTTCGGGCTGAAGGGCTTGAGCCATCCTGAGACCGCCAAGCGCGGCATGCACCTCGCCGAAATCGGCATGACGCTGGCCATCGTCGGCACGCTCATGCACTTCGAGATCGTCAGCTACACCTGGATCATTGTGGGCCTCTTGCTGGGCGGGCTACTGGGCGCGGCCATGGGCGTCTGGGTGCCGATGACGGCGATGCCGCAACGAACTGCGCTCTCGCACGCGTTCGGTGCCTTCGCAGCGGCGCTGGTTGGTATCGCCGAGTATTACAGCTACACGCATGGCTTCAAACCTCTCGCCGACCTGGGCCACGTAAAGATGGGGGCGATGGGATTCGAGATCATGCTCGGCGCGCTGACCACGACCGGCAGCTTGATTGCTTTCGGAAAGTTACAGGGCATATTGCCCGGCCAACCTTTGATCTATCGCGGCCAGAACATCTTCAACATGGCGTTATTGGCGACGACTGTCGGCTTATTCATTTACCTGATCTTTGTGCCGACGGCGGTGATTCCATTCTACGTAATGCTGGCGCTCGCGTTTGTCTTCGGTGTGCTGTTGGTGATGCCGATCGGATCGGCCGACATGCCCGTCGTCATGTCGCTCTTGAATTCCTACGCAGGTTTGGCATCAGCGGCGACCGGCTTTGTACTAGGCAACAACGTATTAATCATCGCGGGAACATTGGATGGATTTTCCGGATTCATCCTCTCGATCCTGATGTGCCGCGCGATGAATCGCTCGATCAATAACGTACTGTTCGGCGCGTTCGGCAGCGCGAGCACCTCGACAGTGGCCGCCGGTGAACAAGGCGCAATGCGCGAAGTTAGTCTCGACGACGCGGCCGTGCAGCTCGCTTATGCGAACAAAGTCGTTTTCGTTCCGGGCTATGGTTTGGCCACCGCGCAAGCGCAGCACGCAGTCAGAGAGTTGGCGAACACACTCGAAGAAAAGGGCGTCACCGTGAAGTACGGCATTCATCCGGTCGCCGGCCGCATGCCCGGCCACATGAATGTTCTGCTGGCGGAAGCGAACGTGCCTTACTCACAGCTATACGAACTCGAACAGATTAATCCAGAACTCAACACCACGGATGTTGCGGTCGTCATCGGCGCAAACGATGTGGTGAATCCCGATGCGCGTGACAATCCGGGCAGCCCGATTGCCGGCATGCCCATCATCGAAGTCGATCACGCAAAGTCAGTCATCGTCCTCAAGCGTGGTCAGGGCAAAGGTTTCTCCGGCCTCGAAAATCCTCTCTTCTTCAAACCGGTAACCGGAATGCTGTACGGCGACGCGAAAGACACGCTGACTAAGTTGGTTGGCGCGGTGCAGCACGCGTAACCAAACTCCTGCTTCATCCGTATAATCGAACAACCATGCGGAGAACATTCAGACTCTACCTACTCGTCTTTATCATCGGCGCGTCGTTTGCGCTGCCAACTACATTCGCCCAGCGCCGCGTTGAGCGCGCCACTGCACACGCTTCATCAGCACTGCTCAAAGCACGCGGTGTTGACACGATTACCGCAGCGCAACTCAGAAGCTATCTAACCTTCATCGCGTCGGATGAAATGGAAGGGCGCGACACGCCGTCACGCGGGCTCGACACGACTGCTAAGTTCATCGCGATGAACCTCGGACGTTGGGGCTTAAAACCGATGGGCGATGATGGCACATTCTTTCAGAAGATCGCTCTGCGGCGCGAAGCTCTCGACGCCACGAAAACAACCGCATCGATCAATGGAAAAGATTTCATCGTCGGGGACGATTTTTTGCCTAATGCAGTTTCAGCCACGTTGTCCGGTCCGCTGGTGTATGCGGGGAATGGCTGGGTGCTGAAGTCAAAGAACCTCAATCCTTATCAGGGCCTCGACGTCAAAGACAAAGTCATCGTGGTCGTGGGCACGGCCTTTCCGCGTGGCATTACGCGTAGCGATCTCGCCGGCCGTATGGGCGAGGATTGGAGCAGCCCGACAGTCTACGCGCAACAGCACGGCGCGAAAGGTGTGCTCGCGATTCCAGATGCGAACGCGCTATTAAGTTGGGAGCAGTTGCGAGCGCGCAGCTTGCAACCGGCGCGTTCAGTCGTCGAGAAATTCACCACCCAACCGAACGCCCCGCCCGTCCCCAGCGTCGTGATGTCGATGAAAATGGCGAAGGCGCTGTTCGAAGGCGAAAAGCTTGATCCGGTCGCAATCGCGAATGGCTTTGAGGCCGCCTCGTATGAACTCAGCCCGAAGAATTTCAACATTACGGTCGCGGTTAAGAGCGAACATCCGATGACCCAGAACATCGTGGCGGTTTGGGAAGGTGGCGATCCGGTTCTGAAGAGCGAATATGTCGCCGTCGGCGCGCACTACGATCACGTCGGCATCTGCGCGCCGGGCACCGCCGATCCGATCTGCAACGGGGCTGATGATGACGGCTCAGGCACGACGGCTCTGCTGGGAATGGCTGAAGCGATTTCGCATGCAAAACAACGACCGAAACGATCAGTTCTGTTCGTGTGGCATTGCGGTGAAGAGAAAGGTCTGTGGGGCTCGCGTTACTTTACCGAGTATCCGACGGTGCCGCTCGATAAAGTGGTGACGCAACTCAACATCGACATGATCGGTCGCAGCAAGAAGGACGGGGACACAAACGATCGCAACAAAGAGTTGACCGGGCCTAATGCGATTTACGTGATTGGCTCGACGATGATGAGCACTGAGTTAGGCAAGCTGAGCCAGGACGTCAACAAATCATTTTTGAATTTGAGCTACGACACGAAATACGACGACCCCGCGGACCCGAACCGGTTCTTCTTCCGCAGCGATCACTACAACTACGCCCGCAAAGGCATTCCGATCATTTTCTTCTTCGACGGCGTGCACGAGGACTATCACCGCCCCGGCGATGAAGCGCAAAAGATCGATTACGACAAGATGGAGAAGGTCGCGCGCACGGTTTACCTGACGCTTTGGGCGGTAGCAAACCTGCCAACGCGTCCGAAGGTGGATAAGCCGCTACCGGCGCAGTTGAATCAGGGACGGGCGGGTTGAGCTATTTTGCGTAGTACATGATGACTCGGATTTCGACATGCTTAGTGTTCAGGCTCGACGAATCGAGAGGCAGGGTGGCTGTCTCCTTCACAATCCAATTTCCGAAGTGGTCAAA
>JACXTT010001623.1_pt1 | contig 37054 bp, 32 predicted proteins | sample 9270951 | NCBI WGS metagenome assembly JACXTT01 (sample SAMN15532306, study PRJNA645909) | rock metagenome | isolation source: weathered quartz diorite | place: Puerto Rico | collected 2017-06-21
CGCGCCGCAAGATTGGCATCCTTGGCGCCGACGCCTTGCCAATTGCAGAGAGCGCCACCGCCATCGTCAGTGCTCTACAAAAACTCGGTCACACGACTCTGCCGCGCAGACTCCTAGCCAAAGGGTTCCATAGGTATGACTTGACAAACCTACCACGGCAAACCGGTTGAAGAGACTGTCGCCCAGAGCTTGTCCATTGCCCTGGTTGAACATGCTCTCCAGATTCACCACAGCCTTGAGCCCTCCCCCAAGGTCCTCAGTCGCCCTGAGGCCCCACCAGCTGATGCCCCACTGACTTCCATAGCGCAGGGTATCGCCCGTCTGTCCATTGCCAATTGCCACTTTGTTGACATAGTCGACGCCTCCCGACACGCGGCCGTACAGCGTGACACTGCTCTGCGCGACAGCGCCACTTGCACAGCCAAGCATGACAATGCCTACGGCTGTATGCACTTTTTTGCCCTTACTGACATACTTCATCAACACTCTTCTCCTCCAACGGTCTCTTTTTTTTGCCTCTGATAAAACTTCTCCCGGCTTCCCTCGCGAGGGCCGAATGTTGCCCTCGGCCTTATCGCCGCAAACAGTCTTCTAGTGATGGCCACCGCCATCAGTCGCTGGTATCCGGGGTTCTTGGGTGCGTCAGACCGCTGGTTGGCGAATGCATTCGCCAACCGTTTGTCCTTGGTCGCAGGCTTGGTTTGCGATCCATGCGCAAGTGGAGGGCACACCTCGCCCCGAAATCCGGTTGAGAGCCGGAAATGGCCTGCGTGCCTGCATCCCGTCCCGCGTCGCTAGCGAGACGGATCGTTGCAACGCAACCTCAGGTCAAAGTCATGACTTGCGGCGCCGGCCTGCTCCGCCGACGGTGTAAATGGCGGCTGCTGCGACAACAACAGTTCCTTCGATCACGCCCTGGTAATTCGCCCCCAGGTTCAGAATGTTGAAGCCATTGGTCAGCGTGAACAGCAGTAGTGCGCCAGCAAGTGTTTTTACCACGGAGCCGGCACCGCCGAACAGCGATGTGCCACCAAGAATCGCCGAGGCAATGACGGTGAGTTCTGCGCCTTGCATAGCCGTGGGATTCACGGCTCCCAGGCGGCTGCCGAAGAGAATGCCCCCGAAGCCGGCTGCTGCACTGCACAGGATGAACCCGGCCATCTTGTAGCGCTGTACGTTGATCCCGGATAAGCGCGCCGCCTCGGGATTGCCCCCCACCGCATAGATGCGCCTGCCGACGCTGGTGAACGTCAGCACAAACCAGACGATGACGGTAAAGATCGCCATGTAGACCACCGGCTTGGGCATTGCCAGCGCTAAGCCGCCCGCCCATACGATTGCCAGCAAGCAACCTCCACCGGCGAGCATGCCGACTGAACTTGCCGACACGCTGACAGTATCGCGCCGGGCGTGCAGCGCCAGCCGGATTCCCGCTGCAACCAGCAATACACCAATGATCAGGCATGCGAGGCCGACAGGCACCCGCCCGGACTCGAACATGCGCATCGCTTCCAATGCCTCGGGGCTCTCGACGGACAACGAGCGCCCGTCGGTGTAGATCTGCACCACGCCGCGAATGGCTGTTAAGGTACCCAAGGTCACGATAAAGGCATTGATGCCCACGTACTGCACGATGACCCCATTAAGCAGTCCGGCCAGTATCGACACGGACAATGCGATCAGGGCTGCGGGCCAGAATCCAATGGTGTCCGCAAGGCCGATCAGGACCGCGGCAGACAACGCCGCCACCGAGGCGACCGACAGATCGAAGTTCCCGGTGATGAGGATTACCGTCATCGCGACTGCAATGATGGCGATCAACGAGGATTGATAGAGAACGTTGGTAACGTTGGCAATGCTGAGGTAGCTCGGCCTCCCGGTATAGACCGTTACCGCGGTGATCACCAGGACCAGCAAGATCAGGGCATAGTAGACCCCCATTTCCCGTAGGCTCAGCAATCGCCGCCAGTCGGTTCCTGCTTGGGGCGCCACCGGCCAGGCGCCGCCCGTCGGCCCGCCAGGCGCCGCGTTTCCCCCGCGAGATGAGCCGGAATGGGTAGAAGTCGTGAGGTTCATGATTACTCGCTCTGTGTAAATTCGGCGCCTTGTTGTGGCGCGCCGGCAGTCATGGCGCTGTGGCCGCCCGCCAGCAAAATCAACTCATGCTCAGAGGTCTCTTGCGCTGTCCGTTCCGCGATACAGCGTCCGTCGCGCATGACCAGGATCCGGCTGCTAACGGCCAGCAGTTCTTCGAACTCGGAAGAAACGATGACGACGGCATTTCCCGCGGCCGCCAATTCACGCACCAGCAGGAGAATGTCTGTCTTTGCCCCGATGTCGATGCCCGCGGTGGGCTCGTCCAGCAGGAACACCTTCACATCGCTGTACAGCCACTTCGCGATGGTGACCTTTTGCGCATTGCCCCCGCTCAGTTCTGTAACAAGGATGTCGGGCGAATTTGCCTTGATCTGCAAGCGTCGGATCGCATCGCTGCCGCGCTGCCGCTCGGCATCGCGTCGCGGCAACCAGCGTCCCCACGAGACGCCGGGCAGCGCCGGCAGCGTGGTGTTGCGCCAGATCTCGAAGCCCGGCACCAGTCCCTGCGCCATCCGATCCTCCGGCACCAGTGCCAGCCCTGCCCTGACCGCGGCCGACGTCGAACGTCGCGTCGGACGACCTGCCACCCGCACCTCGCCGGTTGCCTCGGGATCGGCACCGAAAATCGCATGAAGCAGCTCACTGCGGCCTGAACCGAGCAGCCCCGCGATGCCAATCACTTCGCCGGCGTGCAGCTGCAGCGAAACGGGTGCCAGCCTGCCCGGCGACGAGAGCGCGCAAACCTCCAGGAGCACCGGCGCATCCGGCCGTACCGGCGGATACACTGCGCGCTCCAGTGCCGCGATCTGTCGACCGACGATAGCCTCCGCGATACGCGCTTCGTCAAGTTGACTCGTCTCGGCATGAAACACTGCCAGGCCATCCCGCAGGACGGTGACGCAGTCCGTCAGCGCCATGACTTCGTCGAGAAAATGCGAGACAAACAGGATTGCCTTGTTCTCGACTCGAGCCAGATGCTGCACGAGCCGATAGACCACCTCACGCTCGCTTGTCGCCAGCGAAGCCGTCGGCTCGTCCATCACAATCAGCTCGGCGCCGGTTCCGAGCGCCTGCAGTATCGCCACCATTTGTCGTTGTCCGATGGAGAGCTCGCCGACGGGACAGTCAGGGTCCAGCCAATACCCGACGCTTTGGCAGAGCGCCAAGAAGCGTCCACGGCAAGCGGGATCCTTGCGCCAGCGGCTCATGTCATCCAGAAAGACATTTTCAAGCACGGATAGCGTAGGCACGAGTGGGATGTGCTGGTGTATCGTTGCAATGCCCAGATCATTCGCCGCTTTCGGGCTCGAGTACGTCACCGGCGACCCTTTCCAGACAATGCGTCCACCCGACGCCGGAAACGATCCGGACAGAACGTTGATCAGCGTCGACTTGCCTGCGCCATTCGCGCCCAGCAGACCATGGACCTTGCCGCGTACCAGCTCCAGATCGACCCCGCGCAGCGCCACCACGCCGTTATAGAACGTCTTCGTAACTCCCTCCAGGCACAGGAGCGGGAGGTTTTTGGTCATGTTGATGCCTCCTTGCCGCATGATTGGGCGGGTTCCGCGCATGCTCTTACCATTCCGGCACACAACTGGCCACACTGGCCTTGGTGACTTGCGGCGTATCGACCTCGACAAACTGTGCAGTCGGCGTGTTGGGCTGGGTCACCGCCGCGTACAGCGCCTTGAAGGCGAGCCGCCCCATCTTTCCGGGTTCGATACACACCGTTCCGTCGATATCGCCCGCCTTGAGCGCGTTGATGCCAAGGCGCGATCCACCGCGGCCAACCAGCTTAGCGCGCGATCCTGCCGCGCGCACGGCTCGGGGGCTGCCAATCACCATGTTGTCGGCCTGGTTGAAAATCAGGTCGACGTCAGGATGGGCGGTGAGAATGTTCTGGCAAACGGACTCGCCTTGCGCGGGGGTCCAGTCCGTGGGCTGGGAAGCAACGATCCGATACTTGATACCTGCTTTGTCGAGCCCGTCCTTGAAGCCCTGCTTGGTCTGCCAGACCGTGGGGTAACCTGGCGCTCCCTCGACGATCGCGATCTTCGCCACGCGGTCCTTCGGCAGCAGGCGTGCCGCAATCTGCCCGGCGTTATAGCCGGCGCGCACTTCGTCGCTCGCGACGAGCGCGGTCAGCTTGGGATAGACATCCTTGATCGGGCGCTTCTGCGGATCGCCGATCTGCGTTGCCACCGCAACAAAGGGGATCTTGCTTGACGATGCGCGATCGACCCATGCCTGCGCGACCACCGCGTCGATTGGCAAGACCGCAATACCGTCGACCTTTTGCGCAATCAGATCGTCGACGGCATTCCCTTGCCGCTCGACGCTCGTCTTCCCGTCCAGGACCACGGTCTTGACCCCGGCCTCTTTTGCCGCCGCTTCAAAGCCCTTTGCCGCCGCAACGTTGAAGGGAAACTGCATCCCTGCCGCCACATAGCCAAGCGTAATGTCCTTGGCGCTCGCGGCATCCACGCACATTGCCAGGGCGCTGGCCACACTCGCCACGCCAATTGCCTTCCTGTAATGCGATTTCATTGCTGTCTCCGTAAAATCCGTTCTTATGTCACCTTCGATTAACGCGCCATCCGCATCCCGGGATGGCGCCCTACTGCCTGGCGCTCGGCATACGACGCGCATGACACCGCAAAGCGGCCAGCCACCCGCGCGCCCGTTTGGCGCTCCCAGGTGCCCGCCGCAAAGGCCCCCGCCTAGGAGCGCTGCGCCGGTTCCTGCGAGCCCGGCCCGCCTCGTGTCAAACACGCACCGTTCGCTGAAGCACGGTTTTGGTCACGACATAGGCGTCCAGCGTAGACGGTCCGCCCTCGCGACCGATGCCGCTGTCCTTGACGCCGCCGAAAGGGGTATCCGCGTCAGGCGTTCCGAAATGGTTGATGGAGAGCACACCGCACTCCAACTCCCGGGTAATGCGCTCGGCATCCTCCAGCGTGTTGGTGAATGCATAGGCCGCCAGACCCACTGACAAGCGGTTGGCGAGCGAAATGCCCTCGCCGAGGTCAGCAACCGAGACGCATGCGGCGACGGGGCCGAACGGCTCCGTAGTCATCGCGTCCGCATCCAGCGGCACCTCCGCCAGCACGGTAGGCTCAAAGAAGTACCCGTGGCTGCCGATCCGGCTCCCGCCCGCAGCGATGCGGGCACCACGTTGCCTGGCGTCCGCTACCAGCGCCTCCATGGCAGCGAGTCGCCGCGCGCTGGCGACAGGGCCCATTTGCACGTCCGCGCGGAATCCATCCCCCACGCGAACCTCTTTCACCGCGCTGGCAAATGCGCTGACAAAGTCCTGATACACGCTGTGGTGGACGATGAAACGCGACGGAGACGCGCAAATCTGACCGTTTGCATTCACTTTGCCGCGTGCCGCCAGGGTGCCAACCTCCGCGCCGTTGACGCCCTCGCAGACAAGTACCGGCGCGTGCCCGCCCAACTCCATCAGCACGGGTTTCATGGCGGCCGCCGCCAGTTTCGTCAGGTGCTTTCCGACCTGGACCGACCCTGTGAACGTCACCAGGCGGGTAACCGGCGAGGCAATCAGGGCGCTGGAAATCTCCGCGGGATCGCCGAAAACCAGATTGAGCACGCCAGCAGGCAAGCCGGCATCCTCGAATGCCTGTACCAGCAGGCAGGCCGCGCCGGGCGTCTCCTCGGCAGCCTTGAGAATGACGGAGCAACCCGCCGAAAGCGCGGCGCTCACTTTACGGGCTGCCGAACTGATGGGCACATTCCACGGAGTAAATGCCGCCACCGGTCCTATAGGCTGTCGCAGCACAAATTTCTGCATCTGCGACTCGCCCGGGACAACGAGCCCATAGTCACGCAGCGACTGCGCCGCGTTCCAGTCGAAGAAGTTGAGTGATCGGTCCGCCTCGGCATAGGCGTCGGCGTAGCGTTTGCCGTTCTCAAGCGTAATCGTCCGAGCGATGACGTCCAGGCGTTCGCGCATCAGTCCGGTGGCCTTCTGCAGAACCTTCACGCGTTGCTGCGGTGGCGTATCGCGCCAGGTCAGAAAGCCCCTTGCAGCAGCATCCAACGCATGGGCGATGTCATCGCTGCAAGCCTTCGGCACGCTCGCCAGCACCGCTTCTGTGCTGGGGTTTCGCACCTCCGCAGCAGTTGGGCGATCGTAGGTCCATGCGCCATCGATATAGAGGCCAATTCGCGGATATGCGCCGTGACGTTGGTTCGTGGTCATATTCTGGTTCAAGTTGGACACCTATGGTTTCCTCTTCCCTTGTTGCGGGCTCAAGGCATGAACGTCGAAGGCTACGGCGCCGGCCTGTCATGCCAACCACGCTGCGCCCATGCCGCCTCGCGCTTCGCGGCTTGGAGGCCGCGCCCGGCACAAGAAGCGCAGCGGCATTACCGCCTCGACGGCGTCGAATCGGGAAGACGAGCCTTTGGGAGCGCGTACTCGCGCCCGTGCCCCAGCCCGTGCCTGCAGCTAATCACACGCGCGGCGTGCAAGAAGGGGATCAGACGCCTGCCGGTAGTGAACGGGTTGGAGAGGGGTTCGAGAGCGGTTTGTTTTCGGCTGGCCAAGCCATCCGCAGATGCGCTGCCGGGATTGCCAGCGCTTGATGAAGGTGCTGTGGTACATCGCCATTCAGTGGGGGGGTTGTCTCCTGTGGCTCGAAGAATATTTCCGCCCTGTCGGTTAGGTCTAGTCGATTTTTCTAGTCTTGACGGTAAGTAACACTGAACCCCCAGAATCCGCCTGCCTTCGGCACGCCACGGCTTTGAGCAACGGCAAAGCTTCCGCCGCGTCAGCCTAACTTACCGTGAAAGCGGGAAAAATCGACTGGACGCGGCAAAGGCCCGCGCAATATTCTTCACCGAAGCTCAGCCGGCGCAGACGCTGAGCCGAGCCTTCATTCTTTGCAAAGATCACGTACATGAGAGAACACCAGGCCAAATTGATGGCCGACAGCTTTGTCTTTCTGGAGTCGCCGCGCTGGCACAACGATCGCCTCTATGTGTCCGACGTGTTTGGCGCGAAGCTGTACGCCGTCCAGGAGGATGGGCAACGCACCTGCATCTGTGAGATCGATGGCCGTCCCGCCGGCATCGGTATCCTTCGGGACGGCACCATGATCGTCGTGTCGTGTGCGAACAAGAAGCTGATGAAAGTCTCGGGGAACACTCTGTCGGAGCATGCCGATCTTTCGCGCATCGCCACCGGCGACCTCAACGATCTGGCTGTGGACGGCGACGGTCGCGTCTATGTAGGGAACTTTGGTTATGACCTGTTCGGTGGTGCCGAGAAGGTGCTCACCGACCTGCATCTCGTCGAGCCAGATGGTTCAGTCCGTGTCGCCGCCTCAGGTCTGGAGTTTCCCAATGGCATCGTTATCAAGGATGAGGGACGCACGCTTGTGGTTGCTGAAACCTGGTGCGGGCAACTCACTGCCTATGACCGCGCTGGAAACGGTGACTTGTCGAACCGGCGCAGATTCGCGGACTTGGGCAAGCGCCAGCCCGATGGCATCTGCGTGGACGCCGAAGGCGCGATATGGGCCGGCTGTTACAACACCGGGGAGTTTGTCCGTGTACTCGAGGGCGGCGAGATCACCGAACGCATCCGGTTCAACGGGAACGCGGTGTCCTGTGCGCTGGGGGGCAAGGACAGCAAGACGCTTTACTGCTGCGTGTACCTCGGGACTGATGAGGAACTAAAGGAACGCAAGCCTTGCAGTGCCATCTACACCGTTGAAGTCGACGTTCCGGGCCTGGCGCCTGCCCACTGATGGGCCTTGAGGAACGCGCGACACGCGGACGTGCCAACATCGGTTGGCGTAAAGAGATTCGCCCCACTCCGTCTTGTCGGGACGCGGTCCGGGGCGAACAGGCCAGCGCCCAATGCGTTCAGGCTCCGCCCGGAGGCGTTGATGACTTCCGAGGGCGTGGAAGCTGGCCCAGTGCAACCCATCAAACAATCAATATGGAGTGGAGATAGTGACAAACATGACTACGAACCGGCGATGGAATTTCGAGGGCAAGGTTGCCTTTGTGACTGGCGCTGCGAATGGCATCGGCCGTGCGACGGCCATGGCGTTTGCACAGGCAGGTGCCAACGTAGTGGTCGCCGACCTCTCGGAGGAGGGTGGCAAGGACACCGCTCGATTGGTCGAGGAACTGGGGGTACGCGCTCTCGCGGTGAAATGCGACGTGTCGAAGGCCGAGGAGGTGAAGCTCGCGCTGGACCAGACCGTCGAAGCCTTCAACCGTCTCGACTTCGCTTTCAACAATGCAGGCATCGAACAGCCCTTGTCATACACCGCCGACGTCCCCGACGAGGTGTTTGAGCGGAATCTGCGCGTGAACCTCGGCAGCGTCTTCTACTGCATGAAGTACCAGATTCCACTGATGCTCAAGCAGGGTGGCGGCGCCATTGTGAACACCTCGTCGGGTGCCGGTGTCGTGGGCATCCGCGGCCAGGCCGCATACTGCGCCGCCAAGCATGGCGTGATCGGCTTGTCAAAATCCGCTGCGCTCGAGTATGCGAAGGACGGTGTTCGCATCAACGTGGTATGCCCCGGCATCATTGACACTCCGATGATCGGACGATTTACCGAGGGCACCGACGAAGGCCGTCAACGGATGATTGCACAAGAGCCTATCGGTCGCCTCGGGAAGCCCGAGGAAATCGCTGAAACCGTGCTCTGGCTGTGCTCGGACCTCGCCGGCTTCGCCATCGGGCATGCCGTCGTCGTTGACGGCGGCCAGACCGCCGGCTTCTGATCCTGTCAGGCAGCGCCGGCGTGATATCGGCGACGCTGCTCGATCCGGGAGCGACACGCGGCCGTCCTTGGGACGTGTCGCGTGACATAAACACCGGACTCCATATCATGCAGCGCCGGTCGCAACGGGAAATCCCGTCCTCCTACCCCTCCGGCAAGCCCGTGGTGCTGTGCCGGGCGCTCAAGCCGCTATCCTCCGTCAGGGACATCCTGGCGCTCTCCGCAAGCTGAAACGCTGCGCAACGAAGAAACCATCCCCTAAGCCAGAAAATGTCCGCCTCCACTGACTTGTGCTACGACATCGCCGATTTCATCGTCAACACTCGCTATGACAAGCTGCCGCAGAATGCGATCGACGGCGCAAAGAAAAGCATTCTCGATACGTTGGGCGTGATCCTGGCTGCGGGAGGCATGGAGCCGGCAGTACGGGCGGTAGTCGACTTTGCCATGGAAAGCGGCGGCCGCCAGGAAAGCTCCGTGCTGGGCTTCGGCGCAAAAGCGCCAGCCGTCACGGCTGCATTTGTCAATGGCGCGATGGCCCATTGCCTCGACTATGACGATCAAACGCCCTGGGGACAGCACTCTGCCAGCTCCATGATTCCGGCTGTGTTCGCGGTTGCGGAGAGACAGGGCAATATCAGCGGCAAGGACATGATCGCTGCAGTGGCAGCCGGGCAGGACCTCTTCAATCGACTGCGCCTGCACGTCGACTGGCGCAAGGACTGGAACTTCTCGACCGCGATGGGCGTGTATTCGGCCACCGCGGCAACAGCTTATCTGCTGGGACTGTCGCGCGATCAGGTAGCCAATGCCCTAGGCATCGCCAGCATGCAATCGTCAGGCACGACAGCAGTCATCAATGCTGTCGGAAGCGATTTGCGCGCCATGTATGCGGGTTTCCCCGCGCGGGGCGCCGTCACCGCCGCGCTTCTCGCAGAGAAGGGCATCACCGGCGTGCCGAACCTGTTCGAGGGGAAGTACGGGGTCTTCGAGATGTACTTCAATAATCAATACGACAAGGACAAGATTCTGGAAGGCCTGGGCACCGATTACACCGGGGGCTTGACGCTCTATAAGCGCTGGCCCTCGGTTGGCACGGCGCACAGTCATATCCACGCAACCATCGGGCTTGTCAGAGAACATGAGATTCAGGCCGATGACATCGCCGAGATCAGAGTGTTCGTGGGCGATTATCATCAAATCATGTGCAATCCCCTCGCAGAACGTCGGCTGCCCTCCACCCTTGTCGATGCCAAGTTCAGCCTGCCGTTCCTGGTCGCGGTTGCCGCGGTCCGACGCGAGATGAGTCTGTGGGACTTCACCGACGAGGCCCTGAAGGACCCCTGCGTGCTGGCGGTCGCGCAGAAGGTCGTTCCAATCGATGATGACGCGCTGGATTGGAAGCTGGAACTGCCCCCGGGGCGGGTCCAGATCCTGACACGGGATGGCCGCCAGTTTGAGCGCGTAGGCACCAGTATCCCGGGAAGCGCCGAGGCACCCATGACCTGGGACCAGATCGTCGGGAAGTTTACCGACTGTGCATCGGTCGCCATCGAACCGCTGTCCGCCGACCAGATCAAGGCCGTGCACAGGATGGTGCAGACCTTGGAGCGTGCGGACGATGCTACCGAGGTATTGCAGGCGCTGTCGTGAAGCCTGAACCAGGCGCGTGCCGGCGCAGCTAACCCGAGTTCGGTGCCCGGCGCGACCGACACCGAAGATCAATAATTCGCGAGCCGGGCCCCGGCTCGCACGCTTTATGCAAGCGCCCGCAATACCTCGGTAGCGTCTTCCAACGACTCCAGCCGCTGCACCATACCGCATACTGCTTCGGTCTGGTCGGACGCGCGCGGGACCGCAGCGAACGAAGCGCAGTCTTTAAACTTCGTCACAATATCGCCCCAGCCCATCGGCGCTTCCACGCTACCAGGGATCCCGGTGCCCACCCTTTCGAACCTGCGACCGTCGTTCGTAACGATCTCGACACGGCCCGGAGGCAGTTCGAGTTTCCAGTCCAGGGTTGCGTCGTTGACCGGCACAACCTTCCGGGCCGCCGCCAGCACGGCAGGGTTCTTCAGCGCCTCGTCGGTGAAGTCCTTCAGCCCCATCCCCCGGCGGGCCGCCGCGACACCCACGAGGAACGGAAGGCTGAACTTCGCGTCAACGAGGGTCGACGGCGCGCGGCGCTGCTCCAGGGGGTCGCACATGAGCTGATGGTAATCGCCCACGAATACGCGGATTTCAGCAATCTCCGCCAGGTCGAGATGGTGGTCCCTGATCAGACCAATGGTGGCGTGGATGTGGCTGTGCGCCGTACCAACAGCGGGCCAGCGCTTGTAGAGGGTCTGCCCACCAGAAAAGTCTTCGCCAAGACCGGCGACGATTTTCTCGCGATTGTATCGGCCGCCGAAGTACAACGACAGGATGCCGTACTTGCCTTCAAACAAGGTGGGTACGCCGCTTAGCCCTTTCTCGGCCAGCAGCGCCGCCATGACCGCACCCTTGGCTGGAAATCCGGCGTACACGGCACGCAGGTCACTGCCAGTAGCGTTGATCATCTCTGTCGTGCCGCTCGACTGCAGGCTCGCGATACCCAGGGCGTTGGCGATCTGGTCAGACGAAAGCTTGAGAATACGGCCCGCCGCGGCGGTGGCTGAGAACACGCCCATTACCGTGGAAAAGAACCAATCCTTTTTCCAGTCCGTAAATTGCCGGAATCGATTGAAAATATCCTGGCCGATAGCGACTGCGGCGATCATTTCCTGTCCGGACACCCGCCCTCTCCGCTCGGCGACCGCAAATATGGCCGGCAACAAGGAACTCGCCGCATGTTGCCCCCAAGGAGTCTGGTCGTCGTAGTCGAGACTGTGCGCCATCGCACCGTTGGCAAACGCAGCCATGACCGCTGGCACCTTGCTTCCGAACCCCAATATCGAGCTTTCCGGCTTTCCTCCGCAGTCCTTCGCCAATTCCACGGCAATGCGGGACGCCGGCTCCATTCCGCTCGCCGCCAGGATTACACCCAGCGTGTCCAGCGTACTCCGCTTCGCCCCCTCGATTGCCTCCGTCGGGAGCTTCTCATAGGGCGTATTGGCGGCAAAGTCTGCGAGTACGTGGCACAGATCACGCTCCATGGGCCTGCTTTCACTCATATCTGAAAAGTGGTGTTAGTGTGGGTTGAGAACCAGCTCGCGCGCCAGCGGCACGCCATCCAGGATCGATCTGGTCGGCACATACTCCAGCCCGATCGAGCCGTTGTAGTCGAGCTCTCGCAAGGTCTTGAACAGAAGGGAAAAATCGATCATGCCAGTGCCTGGCTCGTGCCGTCCAGGATAGTCCGCCAGTTGTATATGAGCGACCTTGTCCGCATGCATCGCGAGGAAATCGACAGGATCTTCGCCGTTGACGTGGGCGTGATAGACATCCAGGATGATCTTCACCGCGGGCCGGCCGATGTGGTCGATCGCGCGCAGCACAAGCCCAAGATGATCCATGAAGTATCCTTTGAAATCCCTTGCATTGACCGCTTCGATCACGACGCTCAGACCTTCCGCCTGGAGCCGGTCGTGTGCCTGCGCGACTCGCTCACAGTAGGTTTCGAAAGCAAGTGCCTGCGAAACATCGGCAGCCTTGGGTCCGGCAAATACATGTACCTGCGGGCAATCGATAATCTTGGCGTACTCGATGACCGTATCGATCGAATGATCGAACTCGGACTTCTTGCCAGGTGTCAGCGAGAATCCCGGCTCGCCGCCTTTGTAGTCACAGGCGGGCGCCCCGATCGAAATCTGCTGCAGGCCATTGTCCTTGAGCAGTCGGGCATACTCGGATGCCGGCACCTCGTAGGGAAACGGAAACTCCACGGCATCGAAGCCGAGCTGCCTTGCCGCGACAAACCGTTCTTCAAGGGGCAGCGCCCCAAGGACATAGCTGAGATGAACTGAGGTGCGCATAACTTTCCCTGTTGAAACACACGAATCGGCGCAAGACCAATGTAGTCGCTGCCACGATTGCGATGCGCGGTGGCGACATACGGCGCCACCTTCGCTAGGGTTCAGACTCTTGCGGTACTTTGCAGGATCGTCTTTGTAACAAGATATGCGTCAAGACTAGATGGCCCACCCTCCCGGCCGATTCCACTCTCCTTGACGCCGCCGAACGGCGTGTCCGCATCCGGGGTACCAAAGTGATTGATCGCCAGCACCCCACATTCCAGCCCACGGGAAATGCGTTCAGCATCCTCCAGCGAGTTCGTGAAGGCGTACGCAGCAAGCCCCACGGACATGTCATTCGCGATAGCCAGCGCCTGGTCGAGATCCGGGACCGAAACGCAGGCTGCCACGGGGCCGAACGGCTCCAGCGTCATGGCATCGGCGTCCAGCGGCACATCGGCCAACAGCGTGGGCGCAAAGAAATAGCCTCGCTCTCCGATTCGGTGCCCGCCCGCCGCGATGCGCGCGCCTCGCTGTTTAGCGTCCTGGACCATCGATTGCGCGGCGGCAAGCCTGCGAGCGTTAGCCACCGGGCCCATCTGCACCCCCGGTGAAAAACCATCCCCGACCTTCAGTGAATTCAGGGTTTCCGCACAGGACCCGACGAAATCCTCGTAGGAATTGCGATGAACGATGAAACGCGAGACCGAGGCGCATATTTGCCCCGATGCCCGCGCTTTTGCCATGGCGGCGAGCTTGCCAATCTCGACCGCGTTCACCCCATCGCCGATCAGCACCGGTGCGTGCCCGCCCAATTCCATCAGTACCGGCTTCATGGCTTGCGCTGCAAGCTGCATCAGATGCTTACCGACCCGCACCGAGCCGGTAAAGGTGACCAGCCGCGTAATGGGTGAGGCAATCAGGGTCGACGAAACATGGTCCGGATCGCCGAATACAAGGTTAAGGACGCCTGACGGCAATCCTGCCTCCTCGAAACACCTGACGAGTTCGCAGGCCGTGCCTGGCGTTTCCTCGGCCGCCTTGAGAATGACGGAACACCCTGCGGCGAGTGCCCCACTTGTCTTGCGCGCTGCCGCGCTCATTGGCACGTTCCACGGCGTGATCGCGACCACGGGACCGATCGGTTGCCGTATCACAAACTTCTGCATTTGCGGCTCGCCGGGAACAATGGTTCCGAAGGCGCGAAGGGACTGCCCGGCGTCCCACTCATAGAAGTTGCCGCACCGCTCGATTTCCGCAATCGCATCTTCAACATGCTTGCCGTGCTCGAGGGTCAGCACCCGGGCAATTGCGGCCGTCCGATCGCGAAGCAATTTCACTGCCCTTTGAATCACCCGAACGCGCTCTTGCGCCGGCGTGTCGCGCCACGCCAGGAACCCGCGTGCTGCCGAGCTCAAAGCGCGCGACAGATCGTCGCCGGTCGCCTTTGGCACCGTCCCCAGCACCTCTTCCGTGCTCGGATTGACGACATTCGAGCACGGCGCCCGGTCATATATCCATTTCCCATCGATGAACAGACCAATCCTTGGGTATTCAGAACTGTTCACCGCCAAGGGCTGGTGATTCTCTTGCTCAGACATTTCCTTTTCCTCATATAGTGCGGTGGTCGCCACGGCCGTCGACCACCCCAGGGGCTTTCGTGAAAGAGCTAGTCACACATGAATGCGACGACGCGGCACTGCGTCCTGGCTGATCATGTCCGCTCCCTTTGCACCAATCATTAGCGAAGGTGCATTGGTATTGCCGGAGGTGACGTGAGGCATGATGGAGGCGTCGACAACGCGCAATCGCTCGACCCCCCGTACCCGAAGGCGTTCATCGACAACCGCCATTGCATCGCAGCCCATCCTGCATGTGCTTGTTTGATGGGCTGCAGTGTTGCCGGTTTCAGCCATGAAATCGAGCATTTGCGCATCGGTCTGGACATGGGGACCCGGGATATGCTCGCTGATCACCCGCGACGCAATCGGCTCTGTGGTCATGATCTTCCGGATTTGCCTGAGACCACTCATCATCGCGCGGACATCGTCTTCATCCGTCAGGAAGTTGGGGGTGAGCTTGGGTGTGTCGGCGGGATTCGCAGACCGAAGGGTGACCGCACCCGTCGTTCGAGGGCGCAAGATGAATACCGACACGCCCATGCCTGGCTCCGAATCGACCTCCACCTGCCCGCTTGGGTGATACGTGAAAGTCATGGGACGGAAGCTGATCTGAAGATCGGCGTACTCCACGTCAGGCCTGCTCTTCACAAACGCCGCGACCTGGGATGTTCCGAGCGCCAGGTAGCCGCCGTGTGTGGCCAAATACCGCGCGCCTTCGAGGTACTTCCACAAGCCACGGATGTTTCGGTTATAGGAGCTTGACTCAGTGGACCGCCACGCCGTGTGTACGTAGAAGTGGTCCTGCAGACTTTGGCCGACGCCGGGCAGCTCATGGACTTGCCTGATCCGGTGTCGCTGAAGCTCCTCAGCCGGTCCGATCCCAGACAGCATCAGCACCTGGGGAGAATTCAAAGAGCCGGCCGACAGTATGACTTCCCGGGCAGCCAGGATAGTTTGCTTCTCCCCATTTGCCGAAACCTCGACGCCCGTGGCTTGCTTGTTCTCAAAGAGGATACGTTCCACCAGGCATCCGGTACGCACCGTCAGGTTGGGACGGTCAAGAACAGGCTTCACGAACGCGACATAGGCGGACTGCCGCTTACCGTCGCGGATGGTATGCTGCATGAAGCCAACGCCATCGTGAAGGACACCGTTCAGGTCCTCCGTGCGAGGAATTCCAATGCGATGCGCCGATTCGATGAAGTCAAACGAGCTGGGCATCTTTACCGCGGGATCACTGATCCATAATGGGCCACCGACACCGCGATATTCGTCCGCGCCACGCTCGTTGTGTTCGATGGCTTTGAAGTATGGCAGGACATCGTCGTAACCCCAGCCGGGGTTGCCGAGTGCCTTCCAGTTGTCAAAGTCGCTCCGATGTCCGCGGATGTAGATCATCCCATTGATCGCACTCGAGCCGCCCAATCCCTTGCCACGCGGCCAGTACATCTTTCGACCGCGCAGTGCCGGCATGGGTTCGGTGAAGTAATTCCAGTTCAGTTCCTTATCGAAATAGAGCTTTGCCATCCCGGCAGGGGTATCCACCCAGAATCGGTCTGAATGAGGACCCACTTCCAGCAACAAGACTTTGTTCTCGGGGTTGTCCGTGAGCGCTCGAGCGAGGACGCACCCAGCCGATCCCGCACCAATGATAATGTAGTCGTAGATTTCCATGGCGCTAGTCGCCTCTCCTGCTAAGTTGCTCTTATGCTTATCGACGCGCGATCGCCGCGCCCGCTTTGAGGGTAGCTGACTTCGCTGCAGACGTATCCACAGACGTACTCAGGTCAACATCCTTGGTTTCTGGCACAAAGCGGACAAGAATGAAGCACAGGATCGCAATGAACGTGACATACCAACCAGGTGCGAGTGGGGAACCGGACGAATTGACGAGCCACGCGCAGATCAGCGGGGTGGTTCCGCCCAGGGCAGCGACAACCGTTTGATAGGCGATCGCATGTCCGGTAGCTCGGAATGACGTCGGAAAGAATTCCGGCGCAGCGGCAAAGCAGGGACCGGAGTAGATGCCGGCTCCAATCGCAATCAGAATCTGACCGATGAAGAGTTCCGGCAGTGTCCCGACCGATGCCATCCGAATAGAGAAGTACGCGAAGACCGCGATCCATAGCGCGCCAAACGACAGGACAGGCTTTCGACCATAGCGATCGCTCAGATGGCCGCCAATCGGAATGAAGACTGCGTAGGCGAAAATGGCAAGTGCATTGGAGAACAGCGCCACTCTGGAATCTACGCCCGCTTGCTTTACCAGAAAGGTGTACATGAAGCCAATCAGCAGATAGGCAGACACTGTCTGCACCGGCTGAATCATCGCCACATACAGCATGGACTTGAAACCAGTTTTGCTTACTGCACGCAATGGATTCTGAAATTCGGACTTGCGTGCAGCCTTGTACTCTTCCGGATCATCGAGATTGCGTCGAAGCCAGTAGCCAACGACGCCGATGAGCCCGCCAACCAAGAACGGAACTCTCCAGGCCCAGTCCAGGTAGGTTTCCTTGCCGACTAGCAGTTGCAGTCCAAGTAGCATCACCGCTACCACCGCATTGGGAAGCGTGGCGAATGCAAAGATCACTCCAACCCATCGACCTCGATTATGTTTCGGGGCGGATTCCAGCACGAAGCTTGTGCTACCCGTAGTTTCCCCTCCCATCGCCAGGCCCTGGCATAGCCTGCACACGACCAGCAAGACCGGCGCGGCCAACCCAATACTTGCGTGGGTAGGCAGCATTCCGATGACGGCCGTACCCAGCGCCATTAGCCAGATAGTGATGGCAAGGACTTTGACACGACCTACCCGGTCTGACATACAGCCAAACATCAAGCCTCCTACCGGTCTTGCCACAAACGCCACCGCATATACGGCGAAGGTGCTCAGTAAGCCGGCCTTCGGATCACTGCTTGGAAAGAAATGTGCCGCTATGAACGGGACCGAGAATCCAAATACAGCGAAATCGTAGATCTCACCGAAATTCCCAATTGAAGCTGCCCCTAAGGTGCGCTTGGAACTACTTTGTGTCACTTCTGTCTCCTGATAAATCCGCCGCCAGGCGACGACGTCTTATTGGCAGACCACGTATGATCCGGCGGCGCTTGGCTCACGTATCCTGGGGATGTAAAGCCGACCGCCGTCGTGTCAGCGCAGTCTTCCGCCCTGTTGTCCGGGGCGTGCGAAGTATTATGGAAGTCAGCTCCGCCGAACGGAAATGAAGAGATCGGATGCATGCATAAGCAAAATCGCATGACCCATGATTGTGTGGAAGACAGGCTTGGCTTGAGCATGGATTTGCCGCGCAAGCACCCGCCAGGAAGCAGGACGTCATGCGCCTCTTACGATACGTCCAGAGCTGACCGCGACTCTGCTCGCAGCGCCTTCAGAAAATGCGACACAAGGGGACTGGCTCGCTCGTTGTCCCAGATGGCCCCGATATCTGGAAACGGAATGGCTGCAGTGAGCGGCACATTTTGAAGTCCGAGCGGGCTGTATAACAGCGATTCCGAGGCCAGGAGGATTGACAGGTAGTTTCGTTCACCCATCAGAAGCTGCGCGCGAATCGATGAACCCGCCTCTACACATGGCAGCGGTGGCGGCACGCGTTGCGCGGCAAACGCAGCGTCGAAGATCGTCCGCATCTCGGCACCCCTAGGGGGAAGGATCCACGGGAAACCGAGGATATCCTCCCAACGACAAGCCCCCTTCTGCAGACACGGATGCCCCGCCTGCGCCACCACCTGAATACTATCTGGTATCAGCGCTTCGCAGGCATAGCCCGTTTCGAGGGCTTGCGCCCCCAGCGCGCCGATGATGACATCGATCGACCGATTGCCGAGCATATCGATCAATGCAGCAAAGGGCGCCTCGACGACGGAAACAAATATTCCCGGTCGACTTTCTTGCAAGCGAGCGATTGTCTTTGGCAGCAGAACACGTGGCAGGCCGCTCCCAACGTTCAAGCGCCCTTGCAAGCCACCCTGGACGGCTTTCAGTTCCGCGTCAGTGCGGTAGACGTCCCCAAGCATTCTCTCTGCATGCCGGCGCAGCACATCGCCCTCCGACGTCAATGCGAGGCGACGGTTGCGCAAGAACAGCGGGCGGCCGATGACCTCTTCCATGTCAGACAGCCAGTGTGACAACGCCGGTTGGGTCATGTGAAGCTGGGCGGCGGCTGCCGTGATGCTTCCGGATTGATGCACGGCCAGGAACACCTCGAGATGCCGCAGCTTCAGCTTGCGCGCCCACGGGATGCTTTCAAGGGTATTTTCCATGGTCGGGCTCCTGCACTGTGCGTTTTCCGCTTACTTGCTCCGCGCAATAGTCTTGACAAGTAACGGGCCGATCGACACGACTGTGAACAAGCGCAGCGTTTGCGCGGCGACGACAAAGTTCAGATCCGCACTCGTTCCCATCGCGACGGCGACGACAGAGTCAATGCCACCCGGTGTTGTGGCAAGGTATGCGGTAAGGAAACTGATTGAAGCGATGTTCGACAGTAGCCATGCGCAGAATCCACAAAGAGTCAGCATGGCGAAAATCGCAAGCAGCATTTCCGGAAGGGACTGAATCATCGATATGGCCAGCTCGCGACGGAATTGAAGTCCGATCGCCCAGCCGAGAATCGTAAAGCAGCCAGCCAGAAGTGGCGCCGGAACATGCAAGGCACGGGAAAAGGTGACGGTACATAACGTGCCCAGCAGGAGCGGCACCAGGAATGCACCTGCAAGGATCCGGAACCTACTGCCGATCCAGCATCCGAGCAGACTTACGGCAAGAGCCAGGACGACGCCACTTGCCATGTATGGCTCGCTCGAATGGTTCGATGCCGAAGTCGCAATCACCGCTGGCCCGGCGTCTTCAAGTGCGTGGACGATGATGGGCCCAGTCGCCACCACAAGCACAACCCGAAGATATTGCATGAGCGAGACAAGAATGCCGTCGGCACCATTGTCCATACCCAACGGCCCCATCACGGAGGCTGCCCCCGGCAAACTGCCCCACGCCCCCGTGGTTCCAGGGAGGGATCCAAAGCGGACGATCATCCACCCCACCACGACTGGGATCGCGATAGTCAAGAGCACAGCCACAAGGACCCAGCCGTTTGTCGCCGCTTTAACGAGACCTCGTGTATCAACCGTACTCGCGATCGCGACAGCCGTCGTTGCCTGGGCCAATCGAACAAAGCTGGGTGGCACCCGAAGCTGGGCGCCAGACAAGCCAAAACACACCGCGGTCACCATCGCTGCGACCAGGACTCCTGCAGTAGACAGCCAAGGCTCAAGGGAAAATGCCAGCGCCGAAGAGCCGGCTAGAAGTAAGCACCATTGCAGCGCTGTAGCAAGATGACGCATGCGCATTATCCGCTGTGTCCTATGAGCGTGTGCACTATCGAATTACCGGTGCATTGAACTCACTTGTGTCATTAATTTCGATAACGGATCCAGAATCCCGGTTCCAGCCAGCGGTACAAGGGACATCCCACGATGCGATTGCCTGCGGTACATCCGGCATGGATGTACCGCGTGCTACAAGCGAGCGACCTGCAGCCGAGACCGCTGCATTAGAACTTGTGACGCAAGCCCAGCATCACGCCCAGCCGCGTACTGTTCCCGAACGTGTTTCCACTGCCCGTGAAGGTGGGCATGCTGTTCAGCGCGATCCAGCCGCCCTTCAGATTGGTATAGTCGACTTCGATATACGCATCGGTCCGCTTGCTGAAGTTGTAGTCCAGCATGGCTGCGGTGGTGAGGCGCTTGCCACCAGTACCGGCGTGCTTCAGCCAGTCATAGTAGAACTGTCCGATGAAAGCAAGCGACGGGGTGAACTCGTACTTCGCGCCTACATAGGCAGCGTCGTTCCTGTAGTCCGCGACGTCAAGGCGGTTATTGGTGTAGCCGAGGAAGTACTGAGCGCGCCCGACCTTGTACTTGCCGCCTGCGGCCCATACCGTTTGCTTGCTGGCCTGGCTACTCGGCAAGCCAAAGTAGGCCGACGAGACATTATGCGAGACTTGGTAAACAGCGCCTACCTCAAAAGGCCCGGAGCTATAAGCAACACTACCCGCTGCAGCATTGTTGGTGGAGAAGCTTCCCGGCACTTCACCAAACGTATAGGCCGCCGCCAACTGCAAGCCACCGAATGCTTTGATGTACTTGATCGTGTTGTCGTAGCGCACCCCCGTATACGCCGCCTGGTAACCGACGATGCCATTGTTCGGGATGCCCATTGCATCGTATGACCCGATCATTTCGTGGGCGAGGGTAAATTGGCGACCAAAGGCGAGCTTCCCGAAGCCGCCGTCAAGGCCCACCACAGACATTCGTCCGAACAGGCGGCCACCTTGGAGACTGGTTCCGGTATCCGGGGCGAAGCCCGATTCAAGGATGTACCAGGCCTTCAGATTGCCACCGAGATCCTCTGTGCCACGCAAGCCCCAGCGGCTTCCGGTCAACGCCCCGTCGGTCATCTGGACCTTGTTGTCCCCGGCAGCGTTCTCGTTCGTACTGAACCGGATTGTGGTGTCAACCAGACCGTACAACTGCACCTCCGCTGCATATGCACCGCATGGCAGGCTCGCCACGCAACTTGCGGCCAGTGCCACCAGCTTCTTATTCATCCTGTCTCCTCCGTGGTTCATAGTTATTTGAGGCACTCATGCGTGACTTTCGATCTTCGAGCGCCTCTGGGTTGTGGCGATGGAACCGCCTTATACGATCATTGGCCGTGCGGCGCCGTCCATCGAAACGATGGCGCCCGAGATGTAGCCCGCGCATGGAGAGGCCAGAAACACGACGGCATTGGCCACGTCCTGTGGTGTTGCCAAACGGCCTAGCGGCAGCGTCTCTTTCGCCTTCGACAAGGCCTCTTCAACGGAAATGTTGCTCTGTTTGGCCTCGGCCTCCACCCCGTGGGCCAGACGAGCGGTAGCGGTCTTGCTCGGGTTGATGGCATTGACGCGTACCCCTTGCGGCCCGTACGCCATGGCGAGGCCGGCGGTCGCCAGCATCAGGGCCGCGTTGGCGGAGCCACCCACCAGATGCGTGGTAATAGGCATCTTCCCTCCCATCCCGATGATGTTCACGATCGCACCGCTGCCTCGTGACCCCATGCGCTTGATCAAGGGGTCCATCATGTTGATGTAGGTGAAGAACTTGGCATCCATCGCATCGCGCCAATCCTGCGGCTCCAATTCCGCGAACGGCTTCTGCCGCGCTCCGCCTGCCGCATTGACGAGGATATCGATCGGACCGCTCGCCGCCTCCGCGTCGTTGATCGCCTTCAAGGCCTGCGCCGCATCGCCAAGTTCGGCAAGGAAGGCGTTGACACGCTTGCCTTCCGGATCGAGGGTCGTCCGTGCATTGTCGAGGTGGGTCTGTTCACGGCCGACGAGGGTAATGACACAACCTTCCTTGTAGAATTCTTGCGCGCAGGCAAAGCCAATGCCACCGGAACCACCGGTAATCAAGACGTGCTTGCCTTGTAACTGCAGATCCATCGTGTCTCCTTTCGACAATCGTTACGCGGCATGACGCTCGCGGAGAATCTGGTCCGCGATCTTTTCTGCCAGCATGATGGTGGGAATGTTGGTATTGCCTCGCGGAATCGACGGCATGATCGACGCATCGACCACGCGCAGTCCTTCGACGCCAAACACGCGGCCATCGGGATCCACCACCGCTTCGGGATCGTCGGATTGCCCCATCCGGCAGGTACCGACGGGGTGATAGACACCCGTCACCTCCCGCCGGACGAACTCCACCAGCGCCTCCTGGTTGTTCGACAGGGCGTCCAGGTCGACAGCCTCTCCAGTCATGCGAGCCAGCAGTCGATCCGCGACCGACAGCGGGAGCGCATCGAGCAGCGCTGCAAAGGCGGCTGCCTGCAACGCATTCTTCCGCGTGTAGGTATTCCACTTGCGGATGCGATCCCCAAGCCGTACCACGAACGGCCTGCCGATGTGCGGGGCGACGTGAGACGAGCGCAACACGCGGAAGGTCTGGCGCAGAGCCACTGCGAGGCGTTGCATGTCGCGCGCGTGGTCGCCGAATCCGAACTCGACGATAGGCTCTTGATCGGGATCCTGCGGTGCCAGGCGCACGGTGCCGCTTCCTTCAGGCTTCAGCAGCACTGCATTCAGGCTCGCCAGGCGGTTTCCCATTGCGTTCCATGACGTCTTGCTTTGGATGTTGACGTACAGGTCCGATGACGGTGCCCCCGGAAGCCCTGACGACAGGCGCATGCATGTCGTCGGATGGGTGCGCAACGTTTGCTGCTGTCGAAAGCCACGCGGAAGAATCGCGCCCACAAACAATGCCGCATGGTTCTGCAGGTTTCGTCCCACCCCCGGGCGATTGGCGAGCACCGGGATGCGAAGATGCTGCAACTCTTTGGCATCGCCGATACCTGCGCGCTGCAGCATCGCAGGCGAATGAATCGCTCCGGCCGACAGAATCACCTCACGCGCCTGATAGGCAGCGGTCTGCCCCTGGGCAACGACCACGACGCCGGTCGCGCGCCGTGCTTCAAACACGAGGGAACGAACCAAGGCGTTCGACAGGATCTTCAGGTTCGGCCGCTGGCGCACCACCTGTGTCAGATAGCCCGAGGCAGTGGTGACACGTCCCGCTTCGGTATTGCTGATGGGCGTCATGCCAAAGCCGTCACGGAAGTCGGCGTTCATGTCCGCAACGAATGGCATGCCGGCACCCTGCGCATATTGCTCGATGGCGCGCGTCAGCGGCGGCCATTGCTCGCGCGGGACACGGCGAATCGGAATCGGCCCCCCCGAGCCATGCGCTTCGCCGTTGAAATCCTGGTCCGCTTCCAGCTTACGGAAGTAAGGCAGAACATCGTTCCACGACCACCCTTTCGCACCAGCAGCTTCCCACTCCTGGTAGTCGTCCGCCGTGCCGCGGAAGGCCACCATGCCCGCAACGCAGGATCCGCCGCCCATGACTTGTGCCTGCGGAAACTTGACAGCGCTGCCGGTCGACTTGTTGCGCCAATAGGCTTTGACGTCGGGCCAGAAGTAGGCGGCGTTGTATGAAGACAAAGGATAGGGATCCCGGATATCCGCCGGCTCGTTGCCAGGCGGGTTCGCATTCCCGGCCTCCACTAACAGGACCGTGCAATCCGGATTGGCCGAGAGCCGGCTGGCCAATACACAGCCAGCTGATCCCGCGCCCACGATGATGTAGTCGTACTTGGTTTCCATGACTTTCTGCTCTGCCACGCCGCCCTCTCTCTTCGACAGGGTTTCGGCTCAGGCCTCCAACACAATCTTCGGCGCGATCGGCCGGGTTACCGAATGCGGGGCAGCCCGCGTGCCTTTGGGAACTGCACGCCAGTGCAGGGCCCGAATCTCGCCGAACTCGTGCGGCAGACGCGTCCAGGAATCCCCCCCGTCGACGCTACGGAATAGCTGGCCCAGGTTTGTACAGACAAAGATCAGGGAAGGATTCGACGGATGGACGGAAATGCACCACACCGTGCTATTTACGTCGCCAGGCAGTTCCAATCGCTCCCATGTGTCGCCACCGTCCCTGCTGCGCAGCAGCCGGCCATCGTTGCCCGGAGGGCCGTTTCCGTTAGCGAGAAACACCGTTGAAGGATCGTCCGGGCGCACTACGATGCCGCGGCCGTATTGCCACGGCGAATCCAGTTCCACGAAACGCCATGTCTCGCCCTGGTCTTCGCTTGCATGCAAGCCGCGGTTGGTGGTTGCCAATACGCGCGGCACCCCTGCCCGCGTTTTGGTCACCGCAATACCATGGACATCGCCGGAAACCAGTCCATTGGTCAGCAGGCGCCAGGTCGCTCCCCGGTCGTCGCTTCGGTAAATGCCGCCAATCTCAACCGTCGCCCAGAGCGTGTCTTCCAAAAACGGGTCGAACAGCAGTTGCGTCACTCGCGTCGGCCCCATGTTGACTTCGGAGAACTGCGCAATCCCCGGCGCGTCTAGCTGACTCCAGGTCACGCCCGCGTCTTGCGAACGATAGAGGCCCGCGGGACGCGTGCCGGCAAACAGCGTATGGGGATCCTTTGGATCGTGGATGATGGCCCATACATCACCCAGCTCGGTGGAAATGTGTTCCCAGCGCGCCGTGGTTTCGTTCCACCGATACACGCCGTCGTCCGCGCCGGCATGCAGCGAAGCGGGCGTGGCATCGTGGCTGCTCATGGCCCACACCCGGGCTTCCAGATACATCCCCGAATGGCTGTTCGGATGCACCCAGGTCATTCCCAGATCATCGCTGAACCATGCCGAGTGACCTGCGGTGCCCGCATAAACGTGGATCTCGCCAGCCTCCGCGTCCGGACTCCCGGTCCAGTGAAGGCGACTTACTTTCTCTGATGTCATATACGGCCTCATGGGAAGGTTTATAACATTGTCTCGTATGGTGACATTTTGTGCAAGACGATTTTTTGCGCAGACCGAAGATGCGAAGTCCAAGGCCTACATAGTGGCGGTTCGCTGCGCACCCGGCCTCCCAGGGGAGTGAGCAAGAAGCTGCTCCTCGCCTCACTATCACGTTATCCCGTATTTCGGGACTTATTGACTTCGATGGCCGGGGCAAGGACAATGTTCTGACAACCCTCACAGGAGAGATACCTTGCAGCAGCCCGTTATCCTTACGTGCGCAGTGACCGGCGGCGACGATACCGCCGGACGTTTCCCTGCCGTCCCGGTCACCCCCAAGCAGATCGCCGAGGCCGCCATCGAGGCGTGCAAGGCAGGCGCAGCCATCGCCCACATCCATGTACGCGACCCTCAGACGGGCAAGCCCAGCATGGCATCCGAGCTGTATCGCGAAGTGGTGGAGCGCATTCGCGACAGCGGCAGCCCGGTCATCATCAACCTGACCACGGGCCCTGGCGCCCGCTTCGTTCCCAGCGACGTCGAAGCCAACCGGGCCGAGCCGAGCTCCAACCTTCGTCCGCCGGCGGAACGCGTGCAGCACATCCTTGATCTGAAGCCCGAGATTTGCAGCCTGGACATGGGCTCGCTGAATTTCGGCAAAGGCGCGCTCATCAACGTGCCCGCACACGTCGAGATCATCGCCGCCGCGATCCGTGAAGCCGGCGTCAAGCCTGAGCTCGAAGTATTCGACAGCGGTCACATCGCGCTGTCCGTGGATATGATCCGTCGCGGCCTGCTGGATCCGAAGCCGCTGTTCCAGATGGTGACGGGGGTGCCGTGGGGCGCGCCGGCGAACAGCGAGGTCCTGGCTGCCATGAAGAGCCTGCTGCCTGCCGGCTCGCCGTGGGCGGCATTTGGTGTGGGCCGCTCGCAGTTCCCCATGGTGGCACAGGCGTTCCTGCTTGGCGGCCATATCCGTGTCGGGCTGGAAGACAACGTCTACATTGCCAAGGGGGAGCTCGCGCCGGACAACGCGTCGCTGGTTCGCAAAGCCGCCACGATCATTGACCTGCTGGGAAGCCGGCTGGCCACGCCGGCCGAAGCCCGCGAGCTGCTCGGACTGCCTCAGCAATGAATGCCACCAGCTTGATTGTGGGGTGCGTGCAGGTCAATCCAGGCGATGACCGGCAGGCGAACATCGAGGCTGCATCGGCAGCCGTCTGCACGGCAGTGCGCCGCGGCGCCTCTCTTGTGGTGCTGCCGGAATACTTCAGCTTTCTGCACGCCAGCGGACGAGCCATGCGCGGCAATGCGCTGCGCGAGGAAGATGAACCCACCCTTGCGCACTTCCGCAAGCTTGCCAGGGAGCAAGGCGCCTGGATCCTGCTTGGATCCATTGCCACGGCAATCGATGAGGACAGGCTCGCCAACCGCTCGTTCCTGATCTCGGCAGAAGGCGATATCGTTGCACGATATGACAAGATTCATATGTTCGATGCAACCCTGCCGGGCGGAAGAGTCATCAATGAGTCGTCCAGCTATCGCCCGGGCAGCGCGGCGGTTGTCGCCAGCATGCCCTGGGCGCAGCTTGGCTTGTCCATCTGCTACGACGTACGCTTTCCCGGCCTGTATCGCGCGCTGTCGCAAGCCGGAGCGGAAATCCTGGCGGTCCCGGCCGCTTTCACCAAGGCGACCGGTACGCTGCACTGGAAAGCCTTGCTCCAGTCCCGGGCCATCGAGAACGGCGCCTATGTCGTGGCCGCCGCTACCTGCGGCAACCATCCTGGCGGGCATCAGACTTACGGTCACGCGATGATCATTGATCCCAATGGCACGGTGGTCGCCGAAGCGGGCGATGAGCCCGAGGTCCTGTGCGCGCCAATCGACCTGTCCCTGGTACGCACGGCGCGTACCCGTATTCCCTCGCTGGAACACGACCGCGAGTTTGACCTGCAGCGGATCAGCACGAACAAGGAGCCCCATGGCACGGTTTGAAATCCTCCCGCGCGAAGCGATGTCCGAGCGGCAGCGTGAAGTCGCCGACACCATCGCAAGCGGCCCACGCGGTGCCTTGAAGGGCCCTTTCCTCGCCCTGATCCACAATCCTGAACTTGCCTCCCGGGTGCAGGCGCTCGGCGAACATCTTCGCTATGGCACTGGCCTGCCACAGGCGCTGGTAGAGATCGCCATCCTGGTCACGGCCCGCCGTTGGAGTTGCGACTATGAGTGGGCCGCACACTCGCGCATCGCCCGCGAGGCAGGACTGCGTGAAGAGATCATCGGCGCCATTGCAGTACGCACCCGCCCGCAAGACCTGTCCGAGGACGAGGCCCTGCTTCACGACTTTGCCATGGAGACGGTCTGGAACGGCGAGCCGTCCGATGCCTCCTTCGACGCGGTGGTCGCGCGCTTCGGGCGCGCGACGGCGCTGGACCTGCTTGCCGTGTGCGGATACTACTCGCTGCTTGCCTTTGTTCTCAACGCGGCAAGGTTGCCCTTGCCGCCGGGCGCTTCAGCACTGGCGCCCCTTTCCTGAAGAGGGTCGAGAGCAAAGCATGAAGGTATGCAAGCTCATGCTTGAACAGCCTTTACCAGAAGGTGGCGCACAAGTTGCGCCACAATCGGCGGCCGACAAACTGTAAGAAAGCGATGGCAGAACCAAGTACCGCGCAGGGCGCGACCGAAGCACTGGCGAACTTCATCCATGAAGTGCGCTTCGCCGACCTTCCCGAGTCGGCACGTCATGCCGCACGGCGGGCATTCGTCAATATTGTCGGCTGCTGCCTGAGCGGCGCGCGGCACGAAATCGTTGACATTACGGCGCGCGCGCTCCTGCCTTTCGGCGGCAAGGAAACTTCCAGTCTGATTGGCCGGGTCGAGCGGACCGACGCGCTTACCGCAGCACTGCTGAACTGCCTGAGCTCCGCCGCGTACTCGTTTGACGACACGCACGCCGAAACGATTCTCCATCCAAGCGGCGCCGTCACGGCTGCGCTGCTAAGTCTCGCGGAGCAGCAACCGATGAGCGGGCCGGAGTTCATGGTTGCCTTGGTCGCAGGCGTGGACGTGGCGTCGCGGTTGAGCAAAGCCGTTTGTGCGCCGCCCGCAAAGGGAGACATCGGTTGGTCCCAGACCGGGATTGCCGCTGGGATCGGCGCGGCGGCGGCAGCTTCCAGGGCACTGCGACTTGAGCCCCACGCAACGGTCGCAGCGCTCGGTATCGCCGCCATCCAGGCATCGGGCTTGCGGGTAGCGCATGGCACCATGGCCGCTACCCTGATCTTCGGGCATGCCGCGCAGTGCGGGCTGCGCGCTGCCTTGCTGGCGCGGGAAGGGATCACGGCCCCGACGGCACCGATTGAAGGCAAGCATGGTTTCGCCAGTCTGTTCGCCAATCACGCACACCTGGCCTACCTCACCGACGCCCTCGGCAAGCAATTCGAAGTCGAGGCACTCACCTTTAAACCCTACCCGTCCGGCATTGTGATTCACCCGGCAGTGGACGCGGCCCTGGAATGGTATCGGACTGCGCGCGGGGATAGCACTGCCATTGGCAAGATCCGGCTGCACGCCCACCCCAGCGCCCTCACGCTGGGATCGCGACGACATCCGGCCAATCCGCTCGAAGCGAAGGTCAGCTTGTGCCATTGGATTGCCGCCGCGCTACGCTATGGTCGCGCGAGCCTTGCCGAGGTGCAGGAATCGGTCATCGCCGAGCCTGAGGTCAAGCGGCTTCGCGACACCATTGAACTCGTCGACGATCCCGCGCAGACGCCCGAGAGCACGTTGCTGACAGTCACCGAAGCGGGCGTCGAGCCGCGGACGATTGTCATCGCGCATTGCAAGGGCAGCATCGCAAACCCGATGACGGACGAAGACCTTGCCGAGAAATTCCGCGGCCAGGCGCAGTTGCGCTTGTCAGCGCAACGCACGTCCGAATTGCTCGAAAGCTGCTGGCAAGTCGACCAACTTGCCGACCTGGCTCATCTCTTGCGGCTGGCACTACCGGCTTGATGTGATTGGTAAGCACCGGTCATTGCGGCCACCGAATGACGTTGCCTTTCACAACGTGGCTATAATGTGCCGCAGTATGGGAAACTTTCCCGCACCTGCTGCTTTCTGAATGTGGGGTGTATCGGCTAAGCACTTTCACCAGGCATTCGGAATCGCCACTCAGCCAATTCCGGATACAAGACATGGTGAAACGCGCCACGCCGCGAGCATCGACCGAGGGGGCCGAAACCAAGGCTACCAAAGCAAACGCAGCGACCAAAGCAACCAAACGGGAAACCGACTCGCAGAGCAGTTTCGAGCGGATGCTCGGGCTGCTCGACCTCTTCACGCATTCGGCCCCCGTTCGTCCTGTGACCGACCTGGTCACCTACCTCGGCACATCGCGCTCGACATCCTATCGCTATATTAAGGCGCTGCATGCGGCAGGACTGATCGAAGCCGTTGCCAACGGAAAATATGTCCTGGGTCCCCGCATCGTTGAATTCGATCGGCAGATCCGTATGAGCGACCCCCTCTACAAGGGTGGCGGACACGTGCTCCATTCACTGATGAAACTCACCGGCCACTCGGCCTTGCTGTGCGGCCTCTACAGCGACTCAGTGATGTGCATTCGGGAGGAGCTTGCCGAAAACAGCCCGCCGAACCTGTTTTCACGCGGGCAGCGCAGGCCGCTGTTTTCAGGTGCGGCTTCCAAGGTCATACTGCCGTATCTTCCGCCGCACCGCTTGCGCAGCATTTTTCAGCAGCATCAGCGTGCAATTGCGCTGGCCGGGCTTGGCACGGATTGGCAGAGTTTCCGCGACAGCATGACGGCGATCCGGCGTGATGGTTACCTGATGAGCCACGGGGAATTCAACCCTGGCGTATTCGGCATATCCGCACCGGTATTCAATGCCGATGGGCTGGTCGTGGGCAGCATCGGGATAGCAGGTGCCGAAGAAAGGCTCGACCGCAAGAAGATGTCAGCCTACGCGGAAGCGGTGGTGGAAGCGGGCAAGAAGCTTAGCGACATCCTCACTGATTCGGATGCAGCCCTGGTGAATCCGCCCCGCGCTTATGGTTCCGTCTCTGCCCGAGGCGGACGCTAGCGTGACGGATTTCATTCGCGGCGCCGCACCCTCTCTGATGCCAACTCAGGCTGGGGGAAGGCTAACATGGCCTTCACCTCGAGGTACTCCTCAAGGCTGAACACCCCCATTTCGCGGCCATTGCCGGATGGCTTGTACCTGCCCATGGGGGCAAGCCTCGATGATCCGCTCAAAGAGAACGATGGGAACGCGTCGCGCGCCGCTTTGACAGCGCGATCGACATCTTCCGCGCCGCCAAGGCTCACCGTAGCAAAGGCAGCCTCGGTTGCCGGATTAAGGAGTTCAAGCGTACGGGACGACCGGGATTCGACCCCGTTAGCCGCCGACGTAGAACTTCCCATGCTTCATCGTGCCGCCCCTTGCGGTGCCAGAGGTTAACTGCTGTGGGTAAGGCCGCCGTCGCAGGCGATGGTCTGCCCGCTGATGAAGGCCGACGCCGGCGTCGTCAGGAACATGACGATGCCGACCAGATCGGTTGGCACCTGGCCCTTGGGCACGCACTGCTGAGCCAGCATCTGCTGGCGACGCTCTTGCGTGGGGTTGACGGTGCGCTCGACTTCGGTCGCCACGCCGCCAGGGCGGATGCAGTTGACCGTGATGCCATGCGGACCGAGCTCGCGCGCGAGGGACGCGGTCATGCCGATCAGCGCGGATTTCGAGGTGACGTAGTGCAGGTAATTGGCAACGCCAAGCCGCACGGAATCCGACGAAATGTTGACAATGCGGCCCCAAGCGGCTTCCCGCATCACCGGTGCGACCGCACTCGCGCAATTGAACACGCCGGTGATGTTGATCCGCATGACCTGCTCCCATTCCGGCAGCGGAATCTGATCAAACGGACGCTTTTGCAGCGTCGCGAAGATTGCCGCGTTGTTGATGAGGCCGTCAATGCGGCCATGGCTGGCCATGACTGCAGCGACCATGGCGTCAACGGATGCACGGTCGCCAACGTCAACTTTCACAGCCATCGCCTTGCCGCCCGCGGCCTGGATCTCGGCCTGGACGCGTTCGGCATTCGCAATGTTCAGATCAGCGACCACCGCCACGGCGCCGGCGGCTGCAAATTGCCTTGCGAACTCGCGTCCAATGCCTTGGCCCGCGCCGGTGATGATCACGACGCGGTTCTCGACACTGAAATCTCGCGCCGAAGCGGGAACGCCGGAATCCTCGGGTGCGTGGATGAATACATCTTGGGTCATTTGCGACTACCTGTATAAGTCCAAAAAAGTGGTGGAGCTAGCGGACCGGCATAAAGCTGGTCAATGGACTGCTCATATAAAAATGTACCGTATTGCGGGACTTTATTCAATGAGTAAAGTCCCCTGGCCGCCAGTGTGTCAGTGGAAGGATCGGCCGCCGTCGGCAGCGAGCGCCGCGCCGGTGATATACGATGAGTCACTGCTGGTCAGGAACAGAATGGCCCGCGCGATTTCCGTCGCATCGGCCAGGCGCTTGAGCGCATAGTTGCCCACATTGCCTCGAAAGCCGTCAGCCATGGGGGTGTCGACCATCCCCGGGCAAACACTGTTGGCGCGAATTCGCGGGGCCAGTTCGGCGGCCAGCGCGCGAGTGAGATTGATCACTCCCCCTTTGGATGCCGCATACGCGGTAAGCCCGGGCGCGTTGGGCAGCAAGCCGGCTGCCGAAGCAATGTTGACGATGGTGGCGGCGGGCTCTTGGGCCATCCACCGCAGGCAGCTTTGCGTGACGATATAGGTGCCCGTGAGATTGACCTCCAGGACTCGCCGCCATGCCGAAGCCGGCACGTCCGCCACCGGGCTGGCGCACATCACGCCCGCCGCGTTGACCACACCGTCAATCCCGCCCAAGGCGACGCTGGCCTTCTCGATGACGTCGGCCACATGTTCCTCGTTGGTGATATCCACTTGATACGGGTGACCGCCCGTCTCGCGCGCGATCTCGGCCAGGCCGGCCTCATCGCGGTCTAGGAGCGCAAGCGATGCACCTTCGCGCGTGAATAGCCGTGCGGTAGCACGTCCGATACCGGATGCCGCTCCGGTAATCACAATGCGGCGCCCGCGAAGCTGGCCTCGCGGCGTCTCGATTGCAGGTTCAGTCATTTCCATAACGTTGTCCGTCCTTCGTGTCTCGCCGTGTCAGTGAATTCATTCGTGATTGACCATTTTCCAATTGCCGCTAGACCGGCGACTGGATCTTGTTCTCCGTGATGACGTTGCGCCACCTGTCAGCTTCAGCATTGAGGTATGAAGTGAGCGCAGCACCCGACTTGATCTCCTCCTGGAACGCCAATGGCTTGAACCGGCTCTGGAACGCCGGCGCTTTGACGGCTCGGGTGATGGCATCGGAGAGCTTGGCCACGATGTCAGCGGGCGTCCCGGCCGGTGCGACAAAGCCGTGCCAAAGCGTTGAATTGATGCCGGGAAAGCCGAGCTCGCGCATCGTCGGCACGTCAGGAAGATTCGTGGCACGCTGGCTCGACGTGACGGCCAGCACGCGCAACTTGCCCTCGCCTCTGAGCGCCGCCACCTCGGATGCGGAAGCGAACATCATTTGGGTAAACCCCCCCCGCCAGAGCTTGCAGGCCTTCCGGATTGTTCCGGTAGGCAACGTCCACCCCCTTGCCCTGGACCGTGTTAAGAAACATGACAGAAGTCAGGTGGGCTACGGTGCCGACCCCACCGCTGGCAACCGTCACGCCTTCGGGAGATTTCGCCAGCGCGATCAGATCCTGGATGTTGCTCAGCCTTGCCTTCGAAGTGGCCGAGACGGTCAACGCCAGGGGGAATCCGCCCACGCCGACAATCGGCGCAAAACTGCCGAGGTTGTACTTGAGCTTGTCCCGCAGAACGGTTTGCACGATGCCCGCGCTGATGAGACAGAGAATCGTGTAGCCATCGGGGGCCGCCGAGGCAACCGTGGATCCGGCGATCGTCGTCGACCCGCCACCTCGATTCTCGACAATCACACTCTGCCCAAACTGGGCGGCGATGTCATGGGCGACGGCGCGGCTGATGGCATCATCGGTACCACCTGCCGCATTGCCGACGACGATCCGTATCAGGCGCTGCGGATACTGCGTCCGCGCGAGGGCGGGATTCAAGCTGCCTAATGACACCAAGGCAGTGGGCGCACCGAGTAGGCTCCTTCGTGTAACCATGCTGTCTCCGGTTGATGCGCGTGGCTGGAACCGGCACGTATCGTTGGGCCGCTCCCACAACCAGCGCTGATTTTTCTCGGTTTTGCTTCGGTGACGAAATGCGTTAGCGCTGCACAAAGGGATTGGCAGGCACACCGGTGGCGGTCGAGATCATGACGCTCTTGGTCTCGAGATAATCTTCCACCGCCTCCATGCCGCTCTCACGACCAAGACCGGACTGCTTCATGCCACCAATCGGCACCAGGAAGCTGTACGCCCGGTAGGTATTCACCCAGACCATGCCAGCCTTCAACGCCTTCGACATACGGATTGCCCGGCCGATGTCGCGCGTCCACACCCCTGCGGCGAGGCCATAGATCACGTCGTTGCCGATTGCAACGGCCTCCTCTTCACTGTCAAACCCGATGATCGACAGCACCGGACCAAAGACTTCTTCCTGCGCAATGCGCATCCGGCTGGAAACGTCGACAAAGATGGTTGGCTCTACAAACTGACCCACGCCCAGCCCGTCGCCGCGCGCCGGGTTTCCCCCGAGCACGCAGCGCGCCCCTTCGGACTTGGCCAGGTCGATGTAGTGGAGGACCTTCTCGTATTGAGGACGCGTCGCGATAGGCCCGATGTCAGTGTCTGCCGCCATCGGATTGCCCAGGCGCAAATGCCGGGCCATCTCAAGCAGCCGCTCAGTGAACGCCTCGCGGATGGAGTTCTGTACCAGCAGTCTGGAGCCCGCCGTGCACATCTGGCCGGCTGCGCCGAAGATGCCGGCGACCGCGCCAACGCAGGCGCTGTCCACGTCTGCATCCTCGAAAACGATGTTGGGCGATTTTCCGCCGAGTTCCATCGAAACCCGCTTCATCGTCCGCGCGGCGGTTTCATACACTTTGGCACCGGTTGCGTCCGAGCCGGTAAACGTCACCTTTGCCACGTCCGGATGTTCGACAAGCGGCGTGCCAAGTTCCTGGCCAAGACCGGTAACCACATTGATGACGCCGTCCGGGAGACCGGCTTCCTTGGCCAGTGCGGCAAGCTCCAGGGAGCTTGCCGATGCAAACTCCGAAGGCTTGAGCACCACCGAGCAGCCGGCAGCCAGAGCGGGCGCACACTTGATCGTGAAGAACATCAGCGGCGAATTCCATGCCGTCAGCGCGACCACCACCCCTACCGGCTCGCGATACGTCATGGCGAGCATGTCCGGCTTGTCCACCGGCAGGACGGCCCCTTCGATCTTGTCCGCCAGGCCTGCAAAGTAATACCAGTGTTCCGGGAGATACTTGAGCTGCCCGTGCATTTCGGCAAGGATCTTGCCGTTGTCACGAGACTCGATTTCGGCCAGGCGCTTGGCATGCTCCGGATCGGAAAGCAGGTCGCCGATCCGCCGCAGGATTCTGCCGCGCTCGGTTGCGGTCATGGTTGCCCAGGGCCCTTTCTCCATGGCATCGCGGGCGGCCGCTACCGCACGATCCGCGTCTGCCTTGTTGCCTCGGGGGATTCTCGCCCATACCTCTCCGCTATAGGGATCCACCGTATCGAGCCACTCGCCGCTCGCAGGCGCGACGTGATCTCCATTGATCCAATGCTGGTAAGTTTTCATCGTTTTGTCCAAGAAGCTAATGTGCCCGACTTATTGGATTGACCTCGCCGGGACGGTCTGTTCAACGGTCCTTAAGGACCCTTTAGGACAGCGTCTTGACAAGCGTGTTGGTGCTGTCAAGAAACTCGAGGTGGCGGACCATTTCGGTGACACTCCGGATCTTGTCCTCTGCTACCGGCACCGCCGCCACCGAGGCGCAATCGCGGAACTTTGCGATGAGGGCTTCCCACGACATCGGCGCTTCGGGACTGCCGGGCACGTTGTCACCCACGCGCTCGAGCTTGCGGCCGTCACGGGTGATGATCTCCATGCGCCCATCAGGGATCTTCACCTTCCAGTCCAGACTGCTGTCTTCCACCGGGACGACCTTCTGTGCGATGGCAAGCACCTCGGGATCCTTGAGCGCTGCGGCGCTGAAGTCGGCGATGCGGATCTGGCCGCGCGCAGCGGCCAGCGCCACGCAGAAGGGAAGGCTGAACTTGGCATCGACGAGTGTTGCCGGCGCTCGCCGGATATCGATTGGGGTGCACATACGTTGGTGGAAATCCCCCACGAACACGCGAATTTTCTCGATATCACTGGCATTCAGGCGATGCTGCTTCATCAATTCGATGGTGGCGTGGATGTACGTGTGCACATTGCCAACCGCCGGCCACGCCTTGTAAAGCATCGTGGAACCAAGATGCTCCTTGCCCAGGTTTTCGACCATCTTCGCTCGCTCGTACTTGCCGCCGAAATAGACGTTGAAGATTCCCGCCTTGCCTTCGAACAAGTTCGTAATGCCCGTGATCCCCTTCTGCGCCAGCAGCGCGGCCAGCACTGCGCCCTGCGCCGTAAAGCCCGCGTACATACCGCGCAGGTCGCTGCCAATGCCGAAAATGACTTCCATAGTGCCGCTCGACTGCATGCTGGCAATGCCCATCGCATGCGCGACCTGTTCGCGACTGAGACCCAACACCCACGACGCGGCGGCAGCAGCAGAAAAGGCGCCGACCACCGACGAGAGGTTCCAGTCCTGGCGCCATCCCACGTTGCAGCGCAGGCGTACGAAGAGATCCTGCCCCAGCCCCACCGCCATGACCAGATCCCGCCCCGTGATGCCGCCTGTGCGCTCGGCCATCGCCAACACTGCCGGGACCAGGGAGCTGTCGGGGTGGGCGCCCCACGGCGTCTGATCATCGAAATCCAGGCAGTGCGCCATCACCCCATTGGCAAAAGCGGCCGTCGGCGCCGGTACGCGACCGCCGAAGCCCAGCACAGAGGCTTCCGGGCGGCCGCCGCCTTCCAGCACGACCTCGGCTACGCCGCGTACGGCTGGCTCCATACCGCTACCTGCGAGGATCACGCCCAGCGTGTCCAGGATGGATTTCTTTGCAGCCTCGACCGCCTCGCCAGAGAGATCCTCGTAGCTGGTGTTAACAACATGGCTTGCAAACAGGTGACACAGATCGGTGTCAGTGGACATGGGGATACGGTGGTAGGACGGTGGATAAAAGCCGGGCGCGCGCCTTCATTCGCATGCACACGGCAGCAAGCCGGCAATGTAGGCGCCTCGGCATGGCATGCGATGCCCTCGCCGATATCGCAGCGCTTCTGACTCAGTTATCACCGATCTTGACTTTGCCGCGCAGTTGCTTCCACGTAGCAAGATCCTTCCCCAACTGCCGCGCAAATGCCTCAGGCGAGTCGGTGTGCGGCCGCAGGCTGACCTCGCGCATACGCTGAGCCACGTCAGGCATCGCGATGGCCTTGTTGAACGCTTCGTTGATTCGCTTGACGATTGGCTGTGGCATGCCGGCTGGCCCCATCACGGCATAGAACGTGTAGCTGCCAACCGCTTCCAGCCCCGGTACACCGGTCTGCGCGATGGTGGGCAGATCAGGCATCGACTTCAGGCGTTCCGTACCAGTCACGGCAATCGGTTTGAGCTTTCCCGCCGTGACCAGGGGAACGGCGGTCTGAACCATGGCCAGTACGACGTCAACGTTGCCCGCCATCGCATCTCGCGTCGACTCGGCCTCTCCCTTGTACGGAATATGCAGCATGGATGCGCCAGTAAGGGAGATCATGTACTCCATCGCCAGATGACTGCCAGAGCCCATCCCGGCGGAGCCATACGTCAGCTTGCCTCGATTGTTCTTCGAGTAGGCAATCAGTTCGCTCATGGTATTGCCCGGCGCCTGCTTACGCGCGAGCAGGACTGCCTCCCCGTCGGCAATCATCGCGATGGGCGTGAAATTCTTGACAGGGTCATACGGCAAATCGGTCCTGACCGCGGGCCCCTGCACCATTGCGCCGGCCGAACCCAGCCCGAGCGTATAGCCGTCTGGCACCGGATGAAGCACGGGCTGGGACGCCATTAACTCTGATGCGCCAGGAGTTTTCTCAAAAACCCGCCAATAGTTACAAATTTGGGTGGCTTTTAGCC
>JACXTT010001624.1_pt1 | contig 37041 bp, 31 predicted proteins | sample 9270951 | NCBI WGS metagenome assembly JACXTT01 (sample SAMN15532306, study PRJNA645909) | rock metagenome | isolation source: weathered quartz diorite | place: Puerto Rico | collected 2017-06-21
GGCGGTGTGGGCAGGCACCAGGAGCCAGGTCGTAGCCAAGGTCGTAGCCACTGATTTGTAACCTGTTGTGGCCCCGTAGCTCAGACGGATAGAGCAGCGGTTTCCTAAACCGCGTGCCGCTGGTTCGACTCCAGCCGGGGCCACCACCACCGACGTAGCCTCTGAGCAACGGCGGAGTTTGCCGCGCGCCTACCGCGCTTTCATCGGGCGTCGCGATCCGTCATTGTCTCGGCATGCCGAGCCTGACAGACACGCTGTGCACTAGGTGTGGACTGTGCTGCGACGGGTCGCTGTTTGCCGAGGTGGAGCTGACCGGTCGGGCGGAATCCACGGAGCTGGAGATCCTCGGGCTCGAGATCGAGGACGATGACTCGAACGGTGCGCAGCTATTGCAACCGTGCGCGGCGTTGCAGGGGAGGCGCTGCAGCATCTACGCCCATCGCCCGCAGTGTTGTCGAACGTTTGAGTGCCGGTTGCTTCAGGACGTGCGGTGCGGTGCGGTGAGCATGAAGCTGGCCCTGGAGCGCATCGTGGAAGCACAGAATGGAATTCGGCGGGCTGAGGAGCTGTTGATGCAGTTGGGGCAGCGCGCCACACGTCTGCCCCTGAGGGAGCGCTGTGCCGAGGCGCTCATCTTAGAAACCGGTGGGAATCCAGAGATGAACCGGAAGCGTGCAGAGTTGGAAGCCGTGATGGTCGGCGTGGAGAAGTTGATGCGAAAGACGTTTCTAGGTCCGGGAGGGGGGCATGGCGTCACGGATCAGGGCTGAAGTGCCGCGACGCCGCAGCCGAGATCGACTTCTGCAAGACTACGTTCGACGCCGTTGAACTGGGACGCCGAGCAGGACCAGATGGGAACGTGGCGCACGCGTTGATGGCGCTTGATCGGCGCTGCTCCGAGACGCGGATGGCAGTGACAAGGCGAAGCCGTTGCGAAGGCGCGCACTAAGGAAGCGACTTGCGGAACGCATCCGCCTCCTCGGGCACCTCCGGAGGCCCTCCTCCGAACAGCAACTGCTTGTAGGTGACGCCGCGACCGTAGTAGTTGGCGATGTCCTGCGGGTTGGGCGCCAAGCGCGCGCCCTCGAGCGAGATTCCGGCGAACAGTCCCTTCGAACGAGCGTACGAGTAGATCTCGGCCTTCAACTCGAGATTGGTCGCCGCCTCGCCGCTGCGTCCGAACGGGCCGGCGGCAACGCTCGCCTTGCCCCCGAGCGTGATCCGGCTCCCATTGACGAGTGAGCGGGCTCCACGGTCGTTCATGAAAAACAGCACGAGATCGGTAGACTCAGCCCCCAACTGGAATCCCACACTGCCTCCCGAGATATTGACGAAGGCCGGAGCTGACCAGCCGCTGGCCGTGCGACACGTCATCACCCCGCTTCCATGCCGCGCCCCGTAGCCCAAGGCCGCCTTGAGGACGCCCGGCAGCACGGCGATGCACCTGCAGTTCTCGAGCAGTTCCTTGGGAACGGCTTGATCCGACGCCGAAATCAGCTCGTGGTAAACCGCGGTGGCGTCGGTGAGCTTCTTCACCTGCTTGGCTGCGTCCTCGGACGGACTCGCCATGGCAATTCCCGCCGTCGCAACGGCTGCGCACAGCAACATCCCGATCACGTGTTTCTTCATCATTGACCTCCGTGAATTGGCCGTCTCGGCCTACCCCGCTGAGCACTGCAATCTTCTCGCCAACGTCGCACGACGGCCCGCCGGCGCAACGAAGGTGAGTGAATCCACCAGCTTGTGGGCGCGCAGGGCGCATGTCTCGACCGCTACAGGCGCATGGAGCGCAGGCCTGGAATGTAGATCGGGGTCCCGGCGCGGAAGGTTCTGCAGGGGAGCGCAGGTCCTTCACCCGCACCTCAACTAGACCAGACCCTAGCCGCCGCGTTTACCTCACCCTCGTACGCGGCGCAGGAGCACCATGAACGTGAGAGCGCATGTGTCATGAGCTGCGGCGGGACGATCGCCGTGGGGAGCCGGCAGAAACCTGCTCACCTGCCGACCATCCGCCGTGCGGTGATGCGCTCCTCGGCCGCCGCCCAACCGGCATCGAACGGACGACCCTGCTGGTCAAGATCCACCACGAGCGGCGCATGATCCGAAGGCGTCGGCTTGCCCTTGCGTGCCTCGCGATCGATCTCCGCCCACACGATCCGATGCGCCACGGGGGCCGTCGCCAGCAACAGATCGATCCGCATGCCGATGTTCTTGTAGAAGTTGCCGGCCCGATAGTCCCACCAGGTGTATCGGCCCGGCTCGGAGTGCCGCAGGCGATGCGCGTCAACCAAGCCCCAGCGATACAGCTCCGAGAGCGCCTCGCGTTCGCGCGGGGAGACGTGCGTTCCCCCGTGTGCGGCCTGGGGATCCCACACGTCGATATCGTTGGGCGCGACGTTGAAGTCGCCCCCGATGACCACGGCTCCATGAGGATCTGTCGTGGTGCGGAGCCAGCTCAACAGGCGCTCGTACCAGGCGAGCTTGGCCTCGTAAAACGGTGAGCCGACGAATCGTCCGTTCGGCGCGTACACGCACACGACGCGCAGGTCACCGCACGTCGCCGCCATCATTCGGGCCTCGGCGAGTGGCTCGTCGTCCCCGGTCTCGGGAGTACGCGCCGGGCGCAAGGGCTCGCCAAAGTGAGTCACGACATTCGTGAGGCCGGACCGGCTCGCGATCGCCACTCCGTTCCAGCGTCCCTCGCCGTGATGAGCCAGCTCGTAACCGGCTTGCTCGAACGCCGTGACGGGCGCGTCGGCATCGGTGAGCTTCGTCTCCTGCATCAGGAGGACGTCGGGATGCGTACGATCGAGCCACCACGAGACCTTCTCGAGACGCGCCTTCAGTGAATTCACGTTCCAGGTCGCGATGCGCATGACGCGGTGCCTGAGCCCTCCGCGGGGTCTGTCGTTGAAGCCCGGGCGGATTCGTCCCGGGTGGTGCTTAGCAGGACCACGGCGGGGAGGCAAGTCTGATCGAGCGCGGTGCGGCGGCCGGCTTCCGCGTTCGTCGTCGCCTCACCGACGCAGGTCGAACAACGTTGTGGCAGAGCACGGGCCCCCACGATGATGTGGCCGTTCAGGTCTCCAAGCCGTCCGGCCCGGTTTGTCCTGGGAGCCCTCGTATGGCCACGCCCGCTCTCCGTCGTCTCATCGTCACGTTTGCCGCGTTGTCTGCGACCGCCTGCATCGGTCCACAACCCGCCCACGCCGGCGACCCGAAACCGCAGTACGGGAGCTTCGGATTCGACTCGGACGGCGGCGACAAGACCACGCGCCCGGGCGACGACTTCTTCCGCTTCGCGAACGGAGCGTGGCTCGACCGCGTCGCGATCCCGGCGGATCGCGCGTCCTACAGCCTGCGTGCGGCGATCAGCGATACGACGGAGCGGCGGCTGCACGATCTGATGGAGCAATGTGCGGCGACGGCGGGTCGCGCGCCGACGACGCTCGAAGGCAAGGTCGGCGCATTCTACAAGTCGTTCATGGACGAGGCGCACGTCGAGGAACTGGGGGCCCGTCCGATCGCTCCGCAGCTCGCCGCGATCCGGGCGGCGCACACGCGCGACGCCATCGCTGCGCTCATGGGGCACGACAACGACGACTTCGAGGGCACGCTGTTCTCGATCGGCCCGGACGTCGACGTGAAGCAGCCCGATCGCTACGCCGTGTATCTGGAGCAGGCGGGGATTGGCCTGCCGGATCGCGATTACTACGTCGAAGCGTCGTTCGCAGACACGAAGGCGGCTTACCGCAACTATGTCGCCACCGTTCTGCGCTCGATCGATTGGCCGGACGCGGATGCGCGAGCGACCGAGATCCTCGCGTTCGAATCCGAGGTCGCCGAATCGAGCTGGACGACGACGGCACGCCGCGATCTGGTCGCGCTGTACAATCCCGTGTCGGTCACCGAGCTCGAGAAGTTCGCGCCCGGCTTCCCGTGGCGGCCGTTCCTGGCCGCGGCTTCGCTCGGGAATACCCAGCGGGTCGTGATCGGCGAGAAGAGCGCGTTCCCCAAGCTGGCGGCGATCTTCGCGCGGACACCGATCCCGACCCTACAAGCCTGGCTGGCCCTCACCACCGTGGACAACGCGTCGCCGTATCTCGCCTCTTCGTTCGCGAACGCATGGTTCGAGTTCAATCAAAAGACGCTCAACGGCCAGCAGGAGCAGGCGGTTCGATGGAAGCGCGGCGTGCGCATGGTCGCTGGAGGCGACTACGCGGCGGGTGGACGGCTGGATCGGTTCGGCAACCTCGGCTGGGCCGTGGGTCAGCTCTACGTGGAGCGATACTTCCCACCCCAGGCGAAGGCGCGGATCCAGGACCTGGTGCTCAACCTGAAGTCGGCGTACCACGCGCGGATCGCACGCCTCGACTGGATGGGGCCTGCCACGCGGAAGATGGCGCTCGAGAAGCTCGACACCTATGTGATCAAGGTCGGCTACCCGGACCATCCGCGCGACTACTCAAAGGTCGAAATGCGCGACGACGATCTCGTCGGCAACGTGCTCCGTGCGGCTCAGGCAGAGTGGGCGTTCCAGGTCGCGCGGCTTCCGGGGCCGGTGGATCGCGGCGATTGGGGCATGACGCCGCAGACGAACGACGCGTACAACGGCTTGCTCCGCGACATCGTGTTCCCCGCCGGCATCCTCCAGCCGCCGATCTTCGACGCGAATGCGGATCCGGCGATCAACTACGGCGCGGCGGGCGCCGTGATCGGTCACGAGCTGACGCACGGCTTCGACGACCAGGGCCGCAAGCTCGACGCTCAAGGCAAGCTGCGCGACTGGTGGACCGCCGCAGACGCCAAGACGTTCGAGCAGCGCGCCGCGCGACTCGGCGCCCAGTATGGGAGGTTCGAGCCGCTGCCCGGCGTCAAGATCAACGGTGACCTGACCATGGGGAGAACATCGCGGACCTGGGTGGCCTGACGCTGGCGCTCGAGGCGTACCAGGCCTCGCTCGGGGGCAAACCGGCGCCCGTGATCGACGGGCTCACCGGCGACCAGCGCGTGTTCCTCGGCTGGGCGCAGGCGTGGCGCGGCAAGTCGCGCGACGCGGCCGTCAAGCGCCAGGTCGCAAGCGACCCGCACTCGCCGCGCATGTACCGCGTCAACGGCGTCGTGCGCAACATCGACGCGTGGTACGACGCGTTCGACGTCAAGCCGGGCGATCGGCTGTACGTTGCGCCCGAGGATCGCGTGCGGATCTGGTAACGTCCTCGCAGTCCCGAGCGACGTTCGAACGATGAATCGATCCTCCCGCGTCATCGCCGTGGCATCACTGCTCGCCGTATCGGCGTCCCACCGTCCGGCTGCCGATACGGCCTCGCAGCCGCCGCGACCGAGCGCCGACTCGATCCGCGCGCTCATGGTGATGCCCTCGCGCGGCGATGTTCGGGGACGCATCGACTCGACCGGCTACGCACTGCACGCGACCCAAATGGCCAAGGTGTGGGAGCTCTCGGCCGAGCCGCCCGCCCCAGACTCGTTTGGAGCTTCGCCTTCACCGGGTGTCGCCGCCGTCATTTGCCCGCACGACGACTTCAGCTTCGCGGGCAGGGTCTACCGGCGCGTGCTGCCGCTGGTGTCCGCCAAGACGGTCGTGCTCGTGGGTGTGTTCCACCGTTATTACAAGTTCGGCGAGCATGATCGGCTGGTGTTCGATTCCTACCGGCAATGGACGGCACCCGACGGGAGCGTCCCCGTCTCTGATCTGCGCGAGGCATTGCTCCGGCGCTTGCCGAAGGCAGACTGGACTCAGGATGCGGTCGCACACGATGCCGAGCATTCGCTGGAGCCGCTCGTGTGCTGGTTGCGGCACATCCGGCCCGATCTCGAGATCGTGCCGATCATCGTTCCCGGCGCCCGCTTCGAGCGGTTGCGAGAGCTAGCGGACCATCTGGGTGACGCGCTGATCGGCGAGATGCAGGCGCGCGGCTGGCACCTGGGTCGCGACGTGGCGGTGGCGATCTCGGCGGACGCGATCCACTATGGCCCGGACTTCCACCAGACGGCGTTCGGAGAGGGCGGAGTCGCCGCCTACGATCGGGCTGTCGCGAAGGATCACGCCCTGCTCACCGGTCCGCTGAGGGGCAAGCTCACGGCGTCGAAGATTCGATCGCTCTACGAGACGTTCGTCGACCCGGATCACCCTGACAACTATCGGTGGACGTGGTGCGGTCGATTCTCCGTGCCGCTCGGGCTGTTGACGCTCGAGCGGTTGGCGCGCGATCGGGGCGGCGCCGTAGGGCAGCCGGTGGCGTACGGCACGTCGATCGGCTGGCCGGAGCTTGAGCTGCGCGACGTCGGCATGGCGCCGACTGCGCCGTCGAATCTCTACCACTTCGTGGGTTATCCGGGCGTCGCGTTCACGGTGCCGGACCACTGAGCGCTGACGCGAAATCAGGAGGAGTCCCCAGCCGTTTCGGCCCAGATCTAGAGTCACTCACCGGTGGCCGTAAACGCGCGTCGCCTCGTCGGCGACGGGCCATGACGGCTCGAGCACCGCGGCACTTGGGTGCGCGAGGTCACGCTTGAAACCCGCGCTGAGCGTCAGCGTTCCACCCGCAGCGTCGCGGTGTAGGCGCTCGGATCGGGGCGGATGCTGACCAGCGGGGCGGGTTCCAGCGCATCGATGCTGATCCGATAGCCGGCGTACGCCACCGCAGCACCCGCTTGGGACCCCGCGCCCCCGGGCACGTGCAGTTCCAGCGTCGCGTGCTCCCGGGACAGGGTGCTGGCATCGATCGCGACCACGGCTTCACCGGCGGTGATGCAGTTGACGCCCTGGGGACAGCGGCTATCGGAGACGACCCGGTCGAAATAGAGACGCAGGTCTGTTCCGGCGACGCGCACGACGTCGCCGGCAGCAATCTCGAACGGCCGCCCGAGCGGTACCATGAGGTCCCGGCGGCACGATCCAACCGCGACTGCCGCGATCAGGAGTGTGCAGCCCACAGCGCGACTAGGACGCATGGCATGTCCTCCGAACCATCCTCGAATCACGCGGGCCTTGGTCCCAGAAGGCGCCGCAACCATACACTGGTTCTCGGAGCGGGTAAGCGACGCCGGCAATCGTGGCATGCGCCGCTTACGGGGAGTATTTTCCGGCTCGGCCGAAAGGAGGGACGACGATGGCAGAAGCGGATGCGCCGCTCGCGGGGCCCGACCTGGCGAAGGGCATTGACCTCGCCGACGTACCGAGGGCGGGTACGCTGCTCGGGCACGCGCATGGCGAACCGGTGTTGTTGGTCCGGCCGGGCCAAGGCGACGAGGTGTTTGCGATCGCGCCCACCTGCACGCACTACGGCGGGCCGTTGTCGGAGGGGTTGCTCGAAGGTCATCGGGTGCGCTGCCCCTGGCACCACGCCCAGTTCGATGTGCGCACGGGCGATGCGGTCGCGGCACCCGCTCTCGACCGACTGGCCTGCTGGAAGGTCGAGCGGCGCGGTTCGCGCCTGGCCCTCGCGGAGAAGCTGGCCCCTGCCGCACCGGCACCACCCGCACGCTCGCCCGCCAGCGTCGTCATCGTCGGCGCCGGGGCGGCCGGAACCGCCGCGGCCGAAATGCTTCGGCGAAGTGGGTACGCCGGCCCCGTCACGATGATCGGAGCCGAGACGGCGCCGCCCGTGGATCGGCCGAACCTCTCCAAGGACTACTTGGCCGGCACAGCACAGGAAGCGTGGGTGTCGTTGCGCGGCGAGGACTTCTACGCGGCCCACGACATCGAGCTCGTGCTCGGCACACGCGTCGTGGCGCTCGATCCCAAGGGTCGCAGCGTCTCACTGTCGGACGGGACTCGCCGCGGCTACGAAGTCATGCTGCTCGCAACGGGGGCGGACCCGGTCAAGCTCGCGGTGCCGGGAAGCGACCCCGCACGCGTCTGCTACCTGCGCTCACTGGCCGACAGCAAGGCGATCATCGCCAAAGCCACCGCGAAGGAATCGGCTCGCGCGGTCGTCGTGGGCGCCAGCTTCATCGGTCTCGAGGTCGCCGCGTCGTTGCGCACGCGCGGCCTCGAGGTGCGCATCGTGGGCCGGGAGGCACGCCCTCTCGAGCGCGTGCTGGGTCCGGAACTCGGCGACTTCGTGCGGGCGCTGCACGAGGAGCATGGCGTCGAGCTCCATTTGCGGCGCACGGTCAAGGCCATCGAGTCGGACGCGGTCATTCTGGACGACGGATCGCGACTGCCCGCCGATCTGGTGGTGGTCGGCATTGGTGTCCTCCCGGCCGTGGCGCTGGCCGAGCAGGCGGGACTTGAGGTGGATCGGGGGGTCGTGGTGAATCGTTACCTCGAGACCAGCGCGCCCGGCGTCTACGCCGCCGGCGACATCGCGCGGTGCGTCGATCCCCGCACGGGGAAGAGCGTTCGCGTCGAGCACTGGGTCGTCGCCGAGCGACAGGGCCAGACCGCCGCCCGGAACATGCTGGGCCGCGCGGAGCCGTTCAACGCCGTACCGTTCTTCTGGAGTCAGCACTACGACGTGCCCATCCGCTACGTCGGCCACGCCGAGGCCTTGGACGGGATCGACGTGGCAGGCAGCATCGCGGCGAGGAGCTGCCTGGTCGCGTTCCGCAGCGGCGGAAGGGTCGCCGCCGTCGCGACCATGGGTCGCGACCTGGAGAGCCTGAGAGCGGAATCACTGCTCGAGCGCGATGATCAGGAGGGTCTCGAGGCGCTGGTCGCGCGATCGAAGGAACCGCACGCCACGCTCCACCCAGGAGGCTGAATTCCCAGATCTCGTGGGGGTCGGGGGCGTGCCCGCAGCCTAGCTGAAATGAATCTTTAGCAGTGGGTGAAGCTCGAAAGCGTTCGGCGGGTGACCGATGCTGTGGCCGAAATCGAAGAACCCAACTCCCTCCACCGTGACGCTCTTCGGTACCGGAAGTCTGTGCACTCCGATGGGCGGCGGGCCGAGAGCGGCCAGCGTGCTGGCGCGCGCTTGGTTGACGAGAGCCCTGAGGTCCGCGGGTGCCCCCGCGATGCAGCTCGGGCTGGGGATTTCGAGGACGATGGTCGAATTGGTGTCGGTCGCTGCTGCGAGCACGAGATGAAAGTCCTGGTCCGCCTCGAGGCCCCAGCGCGTGACTCGGCCGGTGACGCGGAACACCGTTTCCTCGACGCGGTTCGCCCTGGATTTCTCAGGCCTTTGTGCCGGTGCCGGAAGTGCGCGGAGCTGCGCGATGGTTGTGGGCTGTGGCGTACGGATGATGGCACCGACGTCCTTGTCCGTGAGGTCCTTCACCGCGCCCCTCGAGACGGGCTTCGGGCATGTCGAGCTCCGTCTGAGAACGGAGAGCGGAGTGTGATGGGCCGGAGTCGCCGTCCATTCGACGAGGTGTTCCGCGGCCACCCACCCGCGATCCCCGCGCGCAGTCATGACGTGGTACATACCCGCGAAGTCCGTGTGCGGGCCTAGCGGCGTGAGCTCGTCGCCCGCGGCAAGCGTCCTGAGCGGTCGCGCGGTTCTCAACGAATCGGCGCGCAGCCTCGCCGCTGCCGTGGCCACGTAACAAGCCTCGGCCCGCGCCGGTTGCGGGGTGGGCAGCTCGGCGACCAAGGCGACACCCATGGCGGCTGTATACACGAGGCCTGCTTTGCGAATCCACCCCGGTGGCCAAGGGTCTGGAATCGAGACGCGTTTCAAGGGTGACCTGCCTCTCTCTGGCTCGTCCCCGCCGAGCGTCGCAGCAGGAGCGCGCTCGCAATCTGCGATCCGACGTGGCCCAACCCTGGATCGAGGGACACCTTGAAATGTTGGGTCTGTCTTGGATGGGCGTGAAGCCTTGCGACGGGGTGAACGACCATCGTCACACCTCGAGGCGCAAACACGCTGGCGCTTCTGACCGCGGCCTGTTGGGGTTGGCTGCTCATCGGGCCCTCGGTTTTGCGACCGCGGTGATCGCCTCGAAGCTCTATGCCCTCGCGGCACTCTACATCAACGAGCCGGTGCTCGTTCAAGCGCACGGGGCACGCCGCCTCACGAAGTGCCTTGACCAAGTCACCCTCGGGCCTGGAGCCTGGATCCCCGGTGCTGGAGCGGGTCGAATGGGCCCGCCAAGGCGGCGCAGCAATTGCCCACCTCGAGGGCGACGACTCCTGTTAGCATATTGGGACGCTCCGGAACCTGGGCAGCGACTTCTCACCGCACACAACAGCCTGCTGCGACATCCGAGAGGAGAGTTCCCTCATGCGACGCTTGCCCGCAATCCTCATCACCATCGCTTCGCTCGCCCTCGTCGCCTTCGGGTGCGGGAAGGGCACCGTGACCTCGCCTCGTGGCACCGGCACCGTCCGAGTCTCGCTGACGGACGCCCCTGCTGACTTCGACTCGGTCGTCCTCGTCATCCGCGAGGTATCCGTGCACCGCGAAGGTCGCGACGAATCGGGTTGGTCCTCCGTCCCGCTCACGGGATCCGTGTTCGATCTATTGCAGCTTCGCAACGGCGTCTTCACGAACCTCGGCGTGGCGATCGTACCCGCTGGCCATTACACGCAGGTCCGTCTGATCCTCGACCCTGGTTCGTACCTCGTCGCGAATGGCGTCCGCCACGATCTCGTCGTGCCCAGCGGGCTCCAAACCGGTCTCAAGCTCGTGGGGAACTTCGACGTACCCACCGGGGGAGTGGTGGACATCGGGATCGACTTCGACGCGGCCCGGTCCATCCACATCACCGGGAATGGCCGCTACATGATGAAACCAACGGCGCGCGTCGAGGTGATCGCGATCACAGGAGCGATCACCGGCGTGGTGACGCCCGCCGATCCGCCGAGTGCCCTCTATGCCATCGCGGGCAGCGACACGGTGGCCCGGACGATCTCCAGCGCGAGCGGCGCCTTCACCCTCACGCTGCTTCCGCCGGGAACCTACGCCGTGGGGATCGACGCACCCACGGGCTTTCGAGACACGACGCTCACCGGTGTGAACGTCGTGGCAGGTCATACGACCGACGTCGGGACGGTTACGCTGACCCCACAATGATGTGCTTCCGTGCGACGGGGCGATCCGCCGGGCGAAACGCCTGGCGGGTGGCCCCGCAGTCATTCATGGAGCATATGAAGTCGTTCACGTTTCCGTTCGCCGCGCTCGCCGTGATGGCAGGTCTCGGCTGCAGCTCCCTCGCGGTCGGTGTGGGTGGATCGAGCGGGGCCGTGGGAGTCGGCGTCACCCTGCCCGCCGGATCGCGAGGCGAAGTCCGCGCGCTCGCGGATCGCATCAACCGCCACCGGGTGGCAATCGGGTGCCGAGGGCTCGCTTGGGATGAGCGCCTCGCGGCGGTGGCGCGGCGGCACAGCGAGGACATGGCGCGGCGCCGGTTCTTCGGCCACACGAACCCCGACGGGCTCGATCCGTTCGACCGGCTGCGGCGCGCGGGCGTTCGCTACCGCGCGGCAGCCGAGAACCTCGCCCAGGGCCAGGTCCACGGCCGCGACACCTACGACGACTGGATCGAGAGCCCGGGCCATCGCCACAACCTCGAGAACTGCGAGTACACGCATTTCGGTATCGGGCTCTACGACCGGAACTGGACCCTCGTGCTCGTGCGCTATGCCGACTGAGAGCGTGGGATCGACGCCCCCGGCCCGACTCCAGCAACGCGTTAAGAGACCCGGCGGAAGTCGAGCCGGGACAATCGGTTCCCTGGCGAGCCATAACCGCTGCCGTCCCGTCGCCCGGTGGGCTCAAGGACCGGTCGCGCCAAGCCGATAAAGCACGGGTTGGCAGGCCTCCTTCCGGAAAGGATTTGCCATGGGCACGGAAGCACAGTTTTGGATCGGGACTATTGCGCTCTGGCAGCAGATGAAGAGCGCGTTTCTCTTCGTCTGGGGAGTCGACGACCCCTTCTGGCTTCTCGCCACGAAGCGGATCTTCCTGCTCGTGCCGCTCGGCGCGGTCGCGCTCGGCTATTGGACGAGCGTCCTGAGCCTTCCGACGATCGTCGTGCGCTCGAATCGGCGCACCTTCGTGGGCCTCGTGCTGGTGACCTGGTGGGACCTGGCGCGCGCGATCTTCACGTTCTGGGGCGGAGTGTTCCGCTTCATGCTGCAGCTCGTGATTTCCGTCCTGGGCTTGCTCCAGGTACTCGTCGTCGGTCTGTGGACGGTCGTTCACGAGGCCGTCGTCCTACCGCTGCGCCTGATCCGGAACGTCGGCAGCAACGTGCTGAATCCCGGAGTTCCCTGGATCGCGGTGATGATGACGTTCTTCTGGTGCGTCTTCGAGGCGATGATCTTCACCTACGTGATGACGTCCCTCGTCATCGACACGCTCTCCAACCTCGCGGGAACGGAGTTGTCGGAAACGGCGGTGCGCATCCCGCTGTTCTTCTTCATGTTGTTCATCGTGCTCGGGAGCTACGCGGTATTGGCGACCTGGGCGGATGCTTTGAAGACGCGCGATGTGGCGGCGATCGTGAAGATCGGCGTCATCGAGCTGGTGGCCATGTTCGTCGAGGTCGTGTTCCTGTACCGGGAGTTCGTCGACGCCCTGGTCCCGTGGTTCGCTCAGCACACCTCCAAGAACTTCGACCTCGGGATCGTCGGCACGCTGTCGATCGCGGGGCTCACGTGGCTCGGTATCCGCAGCCTGTCCTGGTTCCTGTTCGCGCGCGCCGGGGCGCCTACGATCATGGCGATCATCCAAGGCCACGGCGTCGGCAACCGAGATGCCGGCAACGGACCGCGGCCTGACTTCAGGCTGTTCTCCGACACCTTTACCGGTCACCTGCGCCGAGAATTCCAATGGGCCGAGGGGGCGGGTGAGCGGCTCCTGGATTCGTTCCTCGTGCCGCCCATGCAGATCGTGGCCGCCGCGCTCAACTTCGTCACGCTGCTGGTGACGAACCGGCACTTCATCGATTTGCCGCTTCAGAGCGTCAAGGACTTCAAGGACGCGCGATTGCTGGTCGCAGAGTTGAACAGCTCACGTACCAAGAAGGCAGCCTGACATGCGCCCTCTCTACGCTTCAGCCCTCGCCGCCGCGATCCTCGGAGCGGCGATGCTCGCTCCGGCACGCCTCGCTGCGAACGCCCCCGCGAGTTCCCGCACCGCCGCGCCGCAGGAAGCCACCGCCAGTCGCCTCGTCATCTTCATCGGCGTCGACATCAGCGGCTCGTTCATGGACAGCAAGTATTTCGACGACTCGATCGCGTTTCTCGCCCGTTACATCCATGCCCATTTGAACGGGCTCGGGGGGATGGCGATCCCGCATTCGCTGTTCGTGGGAACGATCGGCGGCGTGAAGAAGGGCGAGGCGAAGACGTTCTTCCCGATTCAGACGTTCCAGGATCGCAGCGTCGAGCAGATCGAGGCAGAACTGAGAACGCTGTTCCCCAGGCAGCACGAGAATCCGTTCACCGACTTCAACGCCTTCTTCACGCAGGTCGCCGACATGATCGACTCGAAGAACCTCATCTTGAAGCCGGTCTCGATCGTGCTGATTACTGATGGGATTCCCGATCTGGGCGGCACGAGCCGTTCGGAGAAGTTCCGCGCCATCCGCCTGAGGCCGCTCGAGAACCTCTCGCGCAACATCACCCTGCGGATCCTCTACACCGACGCGGTCACGGCGAAGAGCTGGCGCGACGAGGTCCCGCGAAGACGCGTCAAGGTCTGGACGCAAGACGCCGTGGTCATGGCGGAATGGAAGGATCCGAAAACGCTCGATCCCTCGAAGACCCCCGCCAACCAGCAGAGATTCTTCTCCTGGGTCCGGGACAACGTCGACTTCCAGCCCCGTCTGCGACCGGTGGACTGACCGCAGCACGTGGTGCCCAGCATTCGGGCGCCCCGCGGCCTAGGGGCCGCAACATGCATCGCTCAACGCGCCGACTCGCGCCCCGCAAGACGCTGGGTCTGGTCCTCGGGCTCGCGGCCGTGGCCATCGTTGGCATCGCGGTGGCGTTCGCCGTGCGCGTCAACGCGCTGAGGGAGCAGAGGGCGACGGGACCCAATTGGTCGTTTCCGTCACGGGTGTTCTCGGACGGGGTGTCGCTCATCGTCGGACGCACCGCACCCGATGCCTATCTCGAGTCCGAGCTTGCGGCGCGCGGGTATGCGCGAACGCGGTCGAGGCCCGTCGCGCCGGGACGCTATGCACGCGTTCCGGGAGGATTCGAGATCGTGCTCCGAGGCTTCCCCGACGAGTTCGATCCCGAAGGGGGAGGTGGCCCGGAGCGGGTGCGGATCATGCTCCGCGAGGGTCGGATCGCCGGCGTTCAACGCCTGGGCGGCATCCCCGGAGCGGCGCGACCGGACCACTCGCATCCGCCGCGACTCGAGCCGGTGCTGGTCGCGATGCTGTTCGACGACGAGCGCATGTGGCGCACCTGGGTCTCGCTCGAGCGCGTCCCGCGTCCGGTGCGCGAGGCGATCATCGCGTCGGAGGACCGGCGCTTCTACGGCCATCCCGGGATCGACGTTCGAGGCGCACTCCGCGCACTCTCCGTCAACGTGGAGCGAGGTGGGGTGCGGCAGGGGGGCAGCACGATCACCCAGCAGCTCGCACGCGGCCTGTTCCTCGGACGCGAGCGCACGTGGAGCCGCAAGCTCGAGGAGGTCCCGCTCGCGATCGGGCTCGAGGCGATGCTGCGCAAGGACCAAATCCTCGAGATGTACCTCAACTCGGTCTATTGGGGACAGGCAAAGGGGTTTGAGATCGGCGGCATCGCCGAGGCGGCACGCTGGTACTTCGACGCTCCCGTCGAGTCCCTCGACGTGCTCGAAGGGGCGACGCTCGCCGCTTTGATCCCCGCCCCGAACGCGTTCGATCCGTTTCGCGAACACGAGCGGCTGCGCCAGCGCCGCAACGCGGTGCTGAACGATCTCGTCGAGACTCATCACCTGTCTCGCGGCGAGGCGGATCGGCTCGCGACGGAGCCCGTCGGCCTGCATCGTGGTGCGACGCCGACGGAACGGTTCCCGTCCTACTCGAGCTTCGTGAACGGCGTCCTCGACGACGTGTTGCAGCCACACGCGGCGACGCACTTCGGCCTCGCGGTCTTCACCACGATGGACCTCGCCTGGCAACAGCAGTCTGAGCACGCGGTCGAAGGCGGGCTTGCGGCTCTGGATCCTACCGGCCGGGGCGATCGCCTGCAGGGCGCGTTCGTGGCGCTCGAGCCGATGCGGGGATCGGTGCTCGCGATGGTGGGCGGCCGCGCGGCGGCGACGGGAACGTTCAACCGCGCGTTTCAGGCTCGTCGTCAGTGTGGCTCCGCAATCAAGCCGATCGTGTACGCCGCGGCCTTTGCGGGCCGGGGGTTCACGCCCGCGACGACCATGCCGGACTCACAACGCAGCTTCGGGGAGGGGCGCGGCGGGTGGCGGCCGCAGAACTTCGACGGCGTCTACCATCCGCAAGTGACGCTGGCAAAGGCGCTGGAACAGTCGCTCAACGTGGCGACCACGAACCTGGTGGAGCAGATCGGCCCCCGGTACGTGGTGGACGTCGCCGAGCGGTTCGGGCTCCTCGGGCTGCGACCGGTGTTGAGCGTGGGCCTCGGCAGCAGCGAGGTGACGCTGCTGCAGCTCACGAACGCGTATTCCGCGTTCGACAACGGAGGCATGCTGCGCCGCCCGAGCCCCCTCCGAATCGTCATGAACCGCACGGGCCGAAAGGTCGTGGGGCCACCGGAGGAAGCGTCCGAGGCGATTCCGCCGAGAATCGCGTCGTTGATGACGGGCTTACTACAGAACGTGACGCGCTATGGCGTGGCGAGCGCGCTCCGAGGCGCGTACGGGTTCACCCGCCCGGTGGCCGGAAAGACGGGCACGACGAACGACTTCCACGACGCCTGGTTCGTCGGCTTCACGCCCGAGATCGCCGCGGGGATGTGGGTGGGCTACGACCGCCCGCGGAGCATCGGGCGCCAGGCCTCGCGCACCGCGCTGCCGGTGTGGGCTCGCGCGGTCGGCCGACTGCTCGACGGCTTTCCCGCCACCCGATTCCTGAGCGACGGCGAGCTCGAATGGGTGGACATGGATCCCTGGACCGGCTGCCTCGCCGATCCGACGTCGTCGCGCGAGACGACGCCATTCATTCGGGGCACCGCGCCGTATTCCACCTGCGAGCACGACACGCTCGTCGAATACCCAACGAGCTACGAGGACTCCGTCACCTTCGCCGACAGCAGCCGGCTCGAACCGCCGGAGACAGCGATCGAGCGCGATACGGTCGAGAGCGACACCGCGACGGTGCATCGGATGGGCCCGCGGCGCTGACCGTCAGGACTCCATCGTGTTCGGGCTCGTCCGACTTGCTCCGAGGATCGGGATCGGCGGGGACCGCCGAGTCGCGAACGCCGCTACTTGAGGCAGGCGATGACGACCGTTCCGCCCTCCGGTACGTCGGGCCTCACCTCGGCGGTTGTCTGAAGCCGAGCCGGATCCCCGATCAGGTACGGCAGCATCTGTCTCGCCACCGTGGAGGCCAACGTCTGAGCCTCGTCGTAGCTTCGGGCGCAGGCAGTCACACGGACCGGGTGGTTCGGGCTGGGCGCTTGATTGATCCAAGTCGCGGCCTCGATCAGGAGCGGGACGGGTGAGGAGTCCGTGCTCGCCGCCCGACGCGGATCCTGCGCCGGCAGTTCGCGGCCGGGAAAGGTCAGCATCGGACCTTGGGGTGTGTCGAGCCGGTAGGCGCCCACCTTGAAGCCTTGGCCGACGAAGTTGCGTTTGTTTCCGGCCCGGTCGTGGGCTTCGAGCACGTAGCTGTACGTGAGGCCGGGGACCACGGGTGCACCCGACTGCGATCGTCCATCCCAAGCGATCTCGCGCGGTGGCTCGCCGCGCCCCTGGTAGTTGGCAACGACCTCGCCTCGAGCATTGACGATCGTCAACTTCCATCTCTCCACACCCTTCAACTCGGGTCTGAAGCGCGCCACCGTCCCCGAGGCAAAGCTGCAGAGCCACGGGTGAGCCACCCATGGTGAGGGCTGATGTGAAGAGCAAGCCACCAGAGGTGAGACCAGATCGGGCACGGTGCGATCGAGCACGTCGACGGCGGTGCCCCAATCGAGGCCGGGTGCCTTCGATGGGTCGAGGTCGACCTGAAGCACCGGCCGCTCGATGTCGAAGCGGATGCGGTCTTCGCCTTCGACAGTGAGGCTCTTGAACACGGTTCCTTCGGAGCCGCCCTTCAGCGTGTAGGCGCTGTCCTGGGACGACGGGGCTCCCGTCGTATGCGCGGGCGCAGCGCCCGATACCTTCAGCGTGGCCTCGGCCCTCGAAGTGCCGGGCGCCTTCGGTGAGGCCGACGCTAGAGCGTTGGCTCGCGGCTTCGCCGGCGCGTGGACCGCGGCGGCGCTTGCGATGCTCGCCGTCAGCGCGGCGCAGCAGACCACCATCGCGAGTCGCTTCATGTCAGCGTGCCTCCCTGATCCGGAAGTGGAACGTAATGGTGCCCCATTGCTCGCCCGTGCGGCCGCCGGTCAGCGGCTGGAACCGCCACGCCCTGAGTGCGGTGCGGGCGTTCTCATCGAAGTCTTCGAAACCCGCCGTCTTCTGCACCAGCACGTTTTCCTTCACCGAGCCGTCCGGGCGCACCTCGAAGTAGAGCGTCACCGAACCTTCGACCGCGTCGCGCTTGGCCCAGTCGGGGTAAGTCGGAGTCGCGTAGGAGAGCACCGGGCGATCGGCGATCGGCCCCATCAGCGTCGCCCCCGCCAGGCTCCGGCGCGCCATCCCCTCACCGCTCTTGGCCGGCGCGCTCGCAGCCGAGGCTTCGCTCGGGAGCCCCGTCGCCACGATCGCCGGTCCGAGGCCGGCGCTGGCGCCACGCGTCAATGACAGCGCGGGCCCGTTGCTGGTCGTACTTCCGCGGTTGAGGCTGATCGCCTTGCCGCTCCCACCCGCGCCGGCTCCGGTCACGGGCGTCGCCGGTCCCCATGCCGCACTGGGAGCGCCGGCCGTGCCGGTCCCCGCCACGGCCAAGGGCTCACGCTGCTGGAGGCTAGCGAGCCGGGCCGCAATACGATCTTCCGCCGCGTTCGCGGTCTGGGGTGCGGGCTCGATCGCGGCGCGGTTCAGAGTACGAGCGAAGCTCTGTTCGTGGGAACTGACGCCCTCCGGTCTCGCCCCCGGGGCTTCGGCGGATGCAGGCGCCGCCGCGGGGGCCGCCAGCGCGCCGGGCTCGATCATCGTGATCTCGGTGATCTCCGGCAGCTTCGACTCGCGTGTCTTTGCAAAGACCAGCAACAGGAGCAGCAAGATCGCATGGATGACGATGCTTGCCGTGATGCTCCACGACGTCCGCCGGCGATCGACGATCGGATCCAAGGTCGCCGCGGTCATGGTCTGGCCTCGGTGCGCTGTCGCGTGGCGATGGCCAGACGCGTGGCGCCGGCGACTCGTGCGTGACTCAGGACCCGCTTGACGCTGGCGTACGGCGTGTTCGTGTCGGCCCGCACGATGACCAGCACCTCGCGATTGCCCGGTTCGGCCAATCGCCGCGACAGGACCGGGCCGAGGGACTCCCATGACACGCGCTGCGCGTCCACCGCCATGGCCCCGTCGCTCGCGACCGTGATGCTGACGTTACGCTCGTCCTCGGCTTCGCGCGTCCGCGCGGAAGGGAGGTCGACCGGAAGATGGGCCACCGACATCATGGGCGCGGTCACGAGCAGAATGATCACCAACACCAGTGCGACGTCGATGATCGGCGTCACGTTGATCTTGGTGATGGCCTCGGGATGAGGCACGGCGCGTCGGATCATGTCAGTCGCCCACCACGGCGATTTGAACCGCACCGAGGCTCTTGGCGTCGTCGAGCACGCTCACGAACTGGCCCTGCGAAACGTCGTTGTCGCAGTGCACAACGACCAACCGCGTGTTGCTCTGCTCGATCAGCGGCTTGAGCGTGATCGTCAGCGCGTCACGGGGCACGACCAAGCGGTTCACTCCCACCGTACCGTCGGCGTGGATCGCCAGCTCGATCCGCGCGGTCCGCGCCAGGTCCGGCGCCGCCTTGCCCGTGGCTGAGGCATTGCGCACGGCGATGCTCGACTGGAACGCCAACGGTGTCGCCACCATCAGGATCACGACGAGCACGAGGCTGACGTCGATCAACGGCGTCATGTTCGGCTCGTAGATGCCGCCGCCGGTTCTCGGCGCGTATCGGTTCCCCATCGCCATCTTAGGCCGCCTTGGCGCTACTGGTCCCCTCGGCGCGCGCGGCGTCCACCGCGATGCGCAACGAGCGAGCATGGTTTTCCGCCACCGTCATCATCACCGTGATGCGACGCAGAAAATGGTTGTAGAGCATCACCGCTGGAACGGCGACGAGCAGGCCCGCCGCGGTCGTGAACAGCGCCTCCGCGATGCCGGCCGCAACCACCGACGGACCCGCCGATCCGGTACGTGCCATGTCGTGGAATGCGCGCATGATGCCCCACACCGTGCCGAGAAGACCGATCAGCGGCGCCGTGTTACCCATGGTGCCGAGCCAGCCCAGATTGCGCTCGAGCTGGAGCCTTTGCTCGCTCAGCTCGATCTGCATCCTCTCCTCGATCGCGCCCGCCGGCAGGTGGGCGTTCTCGAGGACCAACTTGGACACCGGGCCCATCGGATGCATGGTCGACGCGCACGCCCAAATGGCTTCCCTGAGGTGACCTTGCTTGAGATCCTCCACGGCCCGCTTCAAGACGGCGTCGGGATTTCCGCGGCGACGGTTGAAGTACACGAGGCGCTCGATCGCGAATCCGAGCGTCACGATGCTGCACGCCAGAATGATCAGCATCACCGGGCTGTTGCGGATGGCCTGGATCCAGTCGAAGTTTTCGAACATGCTGTGCGCTCCTTCTTGCGTGATTTCGATCCGAGGGTGGTGCTCTAACGTCCGTTATCCGAGAGCGCCGTGGCACGGTCTTCCGCCGCCGACACGAGCTCCGGGTCCTTGGCGTTACGGATGATGTCCCGGTACGCCGCCAGCGCCCGGGGATAGTCCTTCTTGCTTTCGTACAGCGCCGCCAAGCGAGCCACGGCCGATAGACGGTACGGGTGGTTCCGTTCGGTCGCCGCCGCCGCGCCTTCATAGGCGCGCAACGCCCCTCGGGCGTCGCCCTGCTGCTCGCGTACCCGGCCCAAGCGGTAGCGGACTTCGATCGCGAGTGAGGCCGACGGCCGGCTGGCGATCGCGGTCTCGAACTCCTTGGCCGCGTCGTCGAGCCTGCCCGCTGCTTCGTCGAGGTCGCCGAGCTGGAATGCCACCTCGGCCGAGCGCGCGTCCGTCGGGAAGTCCTTGCGGTACTGCTCGAGCGCGCTCCGGGCCTCATCGGTCTGGCCGATCAGCCGGTCACACAACGCCAGGTTGTAACGAGAAGCCGAGCGCACGTCGGGTGCCACCGAATCCTCGAGGACGCGAGTGAACGCCACGGCTGCCTGAGCGTATTCCTTCCCCTCGAACTTCAGGAGCCCGAGTCGGAACTGCACCGTCGGCGCCAGCTCGCTGTTCGGGAAGTACGACAAGAACTGCTCGTAGGCCTGGAGGGCCTCGTTGTTCGACTTGCCCAGCGCGTAGGAATCGGCCAGCAGGAACTGCGCGTGATCGGCAGCCGAGTAACCGGGGAACTGGCTGACGACACGCCGGAACTGCTCGGCCGCCTCCGCGTAACGCTTCGCGTTGTAGAGTCGCTTGGCGATCTGGAACCGTGCGTCCGCAGCGAATGCGCTGTTCGGGTACTGCTCGACCAGCTTTTCCAGCGTCTGCGAGCCGCCGGCCGTCTGGGTCAGCCGATAGAGCGTGCGCTCGCTGCCGCGCGCCGCCTCGCGCGCCGCGGGTGTGCCGGGGAAGTGCTCGGTCACCGCCGCGTAACCGGCGAGCGCCTCGGCGTCGTGGCCGGCGTTGTACTCGCACTGCGCCAGCCGCAGCGTCGCGAGCGATGCCGCAGCGCTGCCGGCGAAGTGCTGCAGCAGACCCTGATACGCGCGCTTGGCGTCCGGGTAGCGCTCGGCCTGGAAGTAGACGTCTCCCGCGCGCGCCCACGCGCGCTCGGCGAGTGGCGACGTCGCGCTGTCGCGCACGATCGTCTCCCAGCGATCCACGGCGTCGCCGGCGCGGTCGATCCGCAGATAACACAGCCCGGCCTGGTAGAGAGCGAGCAGACGCTTGGGGTGACGTGGGAAGCGCTTGAGGAAGTCCTCGTATGCCGCTGCCGCGTCGCGATAGCGCTTCTGATTGAAGCGCTCGTGCGCGATGTCGAGCACCGCCGCCGAGACGATAGCCTCGTCTCCCCGCGCGCCCCAGCGCGCCAGCAGGTGCTCTTCCGTGGCGATCGCCAGGCTGTCCTGCCCTTGCCGCGAATAGGTCCAAGCGAGCAGCTTGGTGGCCGACGCGCCCACCGGATGGTCCGGGAACTCACGCATCAGACGCTCGAGGGTCTCCTGGGCCAGCGGATAGCGCCCCATCGCCGCCGAGGCGTCCGCGTCGATCAGCAACGCATACGCACGCCACGCGGAACGGCTGGTCGGCATCTGTTGCAGCAGCAGGTGTGGCGCTCCCGACAGCTGACCCATGTCGCCGGCGCGGTGGTAGCAAAGCTCCAAGAGGCAGAGCGCAGCTTCGACCAGCTCCTGGTGCTCCGGCTTCACGAACACCACGTGGCCGGCTTGGTCCCGGGTGCCGGCGTAGCGGTCGAGCACCAACTGGAAGTAAGGCGCCGCCGCGATCGGCTTCCCCTGATCCATGAGGCCGACACCCGCCAGGTAGGCGGCAGCGGGAGCCTCGGGCTCGAGCGGGTAACCCGACACGACGGCTTGATAGCTGCCGGTGGCGTCGGCGCGCCGGCCCATGCTGTCGAGCGCGCGCGCGACGCGATACTGCGCGCTGGCGGCTACCTGGTGTTGAAAGTGCTCGGAGAGCACGCGGTTGAACGCGACGATCGCTTCGGCGGGCTTGTGCTGCGCGACCAGCGCCTCGCCAACCAGAAACTGGGCCCGAGCCGCGACGTCGGTGCCCGTGTGGTTCTCGACCACCCCACGCAGAAGTGTGAGCGCCGAATCGACGGCGCCGCTCAGGAACACCGACCCCGCAGCGCGGAGTTCGGCTTCGGCCTTCACGTCGGAATTGCCCACCTTGGCGGCAACCCGCTGGAACTCCTCGGCGGCACTGCGATAGTCACGCGCGGAGAGAAACGCGTTGGCCTTGCCGAGCAGGGCATGGTCGCGCAACGGTGAATCGGGGTAGCGTTCAGCCACGTCCTGGAACGCGGCCGCGGCCCTGAGCCGTGAGCCCTGCGCGTCGAGGCACAGCGCCTTGAGGTAGGTGGCGGTTGCTCCGGCGGGCTTGGGCCCGAGGATCGCGACTGCATTTGCGGGCTTTCCCGAGAGATAGGCGATCGTGGCCCGCGCGAGGATCGTGCCCGGATATTGATCCATCCAAGGTGCGCCCGCGCTCGCTTGCGCGAGCAGCGTGCTGGCCAGCGCGACGTCGCCCCGGCGCATCGCATTCCATGCTCGGTCGAGCCGCGCCGCGGGGATCAGCGGGCTGTGCGGGAAGCGTTTTTCCCACTTAGGCCATTCTCGTGCGGCATCCCCATCGCGTCCGGCCGCTTCCAGTCCCTGAATCGCGGCAAACGCCGCATCGTCCGCAAACGGACCCTTGCCATCCCCGACGGCTTCGTCGAACGCCCTCGAGGCTCTGGCATAGTTCCCGAGCTCGTAGTCCGCGGCGCCGGAGAGGAAGTGCGCGACGGCGCGGCGGTCGGCATCCACGCCACCACGCAGGACCTGCTCGACGGACTGCTGGACCTTCTCGAGCGCGGACACTCGATCGACCCGAGCCAGCAAGCGTCCCTGCTCGAAGCCGATGCCCGCCTCTCGGAGTGGAGACGATGAGGCCTCGGGCGTGCGACGCGCCGCCGCGACGGGGGACGCCGTCGCGACGATGAGCACCGCCCCGACGAGCACCATTCGGGAGCGGACCCGGCGGATCACTTATTCTCCTCCGGCACCGCGCCCTGAACCGGGATCACGGGCACGTTCCCCTGGGGTCCGGTCGTCGAGATCTCGATCGTATGAGCGGTAGCCAGTAGGCTACGCCCCTCGTGGTCCTTGACGGACAGCCGGTATCGGTAGACGCCGTCTGCGAGCGGCAGTCCGGTTTCGTCCTTGCCGTCCCACTGGATGTGCGACGGGGGCTGACCCTTGCCGCTGAAACGACGCACCACTTCGTCGGATTTGTTGATGATCTGGAGCGTCCACTCCTCGGGCTCCGCCTTGGTCCGCGCATTGAGCGCGATCTTGGTGACGGCGTGCTCGCCGGTCGGTGAGAACACCGAAGGCTCGGCGTTGGAGCTCGCAAAGAACCCGCCGAAGCGGTAACTGATCCCGACCCGGTGAGTGAGACCGAGCGGCTGATCGGCGATGCCGTAGTCGAGCTGGTATTGCGGCGCGAAGCGATAGCTGATGCCTCCGGTGCCGTACGAGTCATCGAAGCCGGCACGCAGCCCGAGTCCGGGCTGCAGCCAGTACTCCGCGCCCGCGTGCAGCCGCGCGCCCAGCGCTTGGGATTGGTCGATCTGCGCCGCCACCAAGCCGCGGCCGCTGAGCACGCGCATCGCGGCGCCGCCGCGGAACTGCACCGGGTAGGTCTCGCCGACGTCCCGAAGCTTGAGGCTGGGTCCCGACAAATTGGCGACCGAGAGCCCGACCCGCACCGAGGACGTCACGTCATAAGTGGCGCCGAGGTCCATACCGAAGCCCTGTGCCCTGAAATCCTCGACGCTTTGCTGGACCATCTTGACGTTGGTGCCGAGCGCGAATCGCGTCGAGAACGCGCGCGACACCGTGAACAGGTAAGCGGTCTCGCTGTTCTTGAACGTACCGAGCGCATCGTTCATGTCGTTGGTGCGCTCGAAGTCACCCGACCCGAGCGACAGCATGGTGACCCCGAAGCTCGGCAGCCAACTGCCGGGCACGGCGAAGCCGAAGCCGTTGATCGAGGTCTGGTCGAACAATTGGGCGTTCTCGAATCGAACTTCGTTCCGATCCATCGCCGAGAGGCCGGCAGGGTTCCACAGCACTCCCAGCGGGTCGTCAGCGGTCGCGACGTAGGCGCCTCCGAGGCCGAGCGTGCGGGCGCTGGTGTAGCGCGCCAGCCACTCACCGGGAGCGCCCGCGTTCTGTTCCTGCGCGAGCGCGGGAAGGGCCCAAGTGAGAGCCACGACCACCCCCGCGCGAATCCAAGCCCTGCGGTTCATGACGCCTCCTAGCGGACCACCGCGAGCTTGCGGCGGATAACGTGAAGGGTGGATCCGTTGGCTTCGGCCTCGATCAGTGCGATGTAACCGCCGCTCGAGACCACGTTGCCTTTGCCGTTCTTGCCGTCCCAGGTGAACTGGTTGAGGCCCTGGAGACCACCCGGCGCGCCGCGATCGAAGGCCTTGCGGAGGACGAGATCGCCGCTCATCGTGAAGATCCGCAGCGTGACCGAGGCCTGATCGGACAACTTGTACGCGATGATCGTGGACTGCTGAGGCGGATGGAACGGATTCGGGTAGTTCGTCACGAACCCGCCTCCGGCGTTGGGATCGACGAACGCCGTCTCGAGGTTGAGGTCGGTCTGCAACCCACCCGAGGTCGCGCGGATCAGATCGTGCTCGGGCTGGCGCGGGCTCACGAAGTCGGCGGCCGCCACGCCGTCGGCTTGGGTGAGCGCGTCGATCGGCGTCAAGGTGCCCGTGCCGGTCAAGAGTTGGAACGTCATCGCGGCATCAGGCACCGCGTTGTCGTAGGCGTCGACCAGCCGTGCCTGCACGGTGGCGTGTTTGTTGCCGCCCACCCAGCTCGGCACGCTGGTCAGCAAGATCGTGTCCGGCTGCCCGGGTGTGATCTTGATCGTGTTGGACCTGGCGGAACCGTTGCCCGCGTCGTCGGTCGCGATGATCTGGATCGGTTCGACGAACGTGTAGGTCTCGGACACGGTGCGCTGACCTTGCAGCAACTGGAACCGCGTGGTGAACAGCGTGCCCCTGCCCGCCTGGCGCGTCGACGCGTTCTCGACGCGAAGCGTGACGTCGGAGTTGATCTCCTGAATCACGCTGCCGGCGCTGTTTGTGACTTTGACCGTGATCGTGAACGTCTCCCCGGCGCGCGCGGAGTCAGGCGTGACCGAAGCTTGGAGATGGAAGCCGCTCGAAATCGCGTTCACCTGAGTGGTGCTGGCCGGAATCGAAGGCTGGGTCAAGTCGGAGGCGGTGATCTGGCTGTAGCCGCCTCGCGACAGGCGCACGGGCAGGTCCGCGCGACCATCGGCCAGTGGCGTGTCGGGCGGGAGCTGGGCGAGTGAGTCGTTCGAGGTGATTCGCACGGTGTGCGTCACGCCGGTCACCGGGTTGTACCAGTTGTCGGTGGCAAGCACGGTGACGTTGAAGGAATAGTTGATCGACTGGTTGGTCGCCGTGCCGGCTCGGCCGTTGGCGGTGCCGGGGGCGACGAACTCGCCGGGCGCGAGGATCAGCAGTCGCGCGAACGGGCCCCCGGTTACCGGAATCACGCTCGAGGTGTCCGATCGGAGTCCCGGCGTGGTGACGTCGGTTCCCCAAATCCGCTGCCCACCCACGAGAAACAGAGTGGTCTGCACCATGGCCTGGCCGTTGAGGAGCGGGACGCGGGCCGGCATCCCCGCGAACGCGTCGCTCGAGCCGAATGCGACGGTGTCGTTGACGCTGGGTACCAAGTTCCAGAACTGGTCCACACCGCGCACCGTGATGATGAAGGGCGTTCCCGCTTGCTGCGTGTTGGGCGTTCCCTCACGACCATCCGTCGTGCCGCCGCGCGGCTGCTCGCCCGGCACCAGCACCTGGACGCCGGCCAGCGGGCCGGGGTTTACGGCGAAGCTGTTGCTCGTCCCCGTATGCGGCGGCGCCGAAAAGTCCGAGACGGTGATCGACACGTTGGCACCGGAGCCCTTGAACACCATGGGGCCGGCCCAGACGCCGTTCGTGAACGTGACGAACTCCGGTGCAATGCTCCCGGCGCCCGTGTTGGCTTGGACGATTGCGTCGCCCGCGTAGTTGGGGATGGTGTTGCCGTTGGCGTCGGTCGCGCGGATGGTGACGGCCGTCGACACGCCCGCGGTCTGCGGCGAGACGATCGTGCTGATCACGAACCTGTTGACGCCGGCCGGAATCACCTGAATGCCGGGGCTGGTCGTGCCTTGGATCGAGCCGTTCGTTAAATCGGCAACCGTCAGCGTCTGGGTCCCGACCGTGCCGAGCGAGACGCTGAACTGACGGGACCCGTTCGTCATGGCGCCGGACTGTGGCGTGTTGGCGGCCGGATCACTCGAGGTGATGCGCACGTTGTCCGTGCTCGGCAATGGATTCCAGTAGGAGTCGGTGGCCCCGACGCTCGCGCTGAACGCCTGACCGGCACTCTGAGTGACGGGCGTTCCGACTTTGCCGGAGACGCTGCCGGGCAACGGCGTTTCGCCCGGCACGATCAGCTGCACCCGCGACATCGGCCCGGGATGAACGATGAACGGGTCACTGGTTCCGTTCTTCTGCGGTGCGGCGTCGAGGAACGCGTACATCTTGGCGTTGCCACGATTGATGCTGGACTCATCGGCGCGGTACATCGTGACGTTGCCGCTCCACACGCCATTCGAGAAGGTCACCCACTCCGGCGTGATCCGGCCGTCGCCGAAGCTCGTGATCTCCTTCAAATGCACCTGGCCGTTGAAGCCGCTGACCGTTTGACCGCTGGGGCCGATCGCCGTGATGGTCGTACCGTCGGCAACACCCGCGTACTTGTGCTTCTGACTGATGGTGGCGAACTGGAAGCTCTGGAGCACCAGCGACTGGACGTTGGAAGACGCGCCGTCCGGAATGGTGCCGTCGGTCCGGTCGTGCGCGAGGAGCTGGAACGTGCCGGCGGCGTTGAACGTCACCTGGAACGTGGCCGCTCCGGCGCTCATGAAAGCCGGGGCCGGCAGCGTGGCGCTCGCGTCCGAGGACTGGATCTCGATCTGATCGGTGACGCTCGTGACGGTCGTCCACGTATCGTCGCAGGCGCGGACGGTAAAGCTGAAAGGAACGCCCTCCGTTTGCGGCGTTGGAGAGCCGGTCTTGCCGCTCGGTGTGCCCGGAGCGGCGGACTCGCCGGGAAGCAAAACCTGAAGTCGCCTAAAGGGTCCGGCAAACGCGGGTGTGGCGCACGTCATCGCCGACCACAACGCGAACGCGGCCATCCGAGTGAATCGTGATCTCCGATGAAACATCGCGCCTCCGTGGTTCGTTCGTCCGGATGTCCGTATCGCTCCCGTGTTCCGTCGCTCGTGCGTTCCGCCGTCGAGCACGGGGGGAAATCTCGCGTCACGCCCGCGAAGGCGGACGGGCCCAAGGGGTGGGAATGGCAGGTGCTGTGCCGAGAGGCAGTGCAGATCGCGACCCGCCTGCTCAATCGCGGTCTAGACACGATTTGACCCGATCTTCGCGACGTTCCTTCGAGCGGATCGAGCAAGTTGAAACGCCCGCGTCGAAAGATTGGGTCAGGACCCTCATCGTCTCCATTGCGGAGCGCATCCGCCCGACTGCAACTCGCGAGTGCCCTGCGGCATCTTCCCCGATTGCGCTGGCCGCTTCACGAGCGACCCGTTCGAAGCCCGGCTCGCGACCGCTGGGTGGCGGATAGGCAGGCGCACCGAGACGCCACGGCGCGCAGGACGACGGAGAGGGGTGACGCCTACGACGCGTCGACGCGATCCACGGGGGTCCCCGGGTGCTCGCCCAGGAACTCCACCCACGCCTTCTTCATGCATGGGTAGTGCTTCGCCGCCTCGGCCAGCTCGAGAAACGCCTTCACGTTGTTCTCGAACCGGTGTTTGAGCGTGGCATCGGCGATTTCGTCGCCCGAGAACGCCTTGTGCGCCATCGCGAGTGAAAACATGTCGGGGAAGATCCTCGCGCCCAGGTGTTCGAGGGGGACCCGCAAGCACCACAGGCCCATTCTCCCGCCCGCCATGGATGGGGAAGCCGAGAGCAGGAGCCCGTGGCGCTCATGAAACGGTTGGGGGCGCAACCGCGATGTCCAGTCGATCAGGTTCTTCAGCAGCCCGGGCATCGAGGCGTTGTACTCGGGCGAGGCAATCACGAACGCGTCGCACTCGGTGAGACGTCGATTCAGTTCGCGTGCGCCGGCCGGAACCTGCTCGTTCGCCTCGACGTCGGCGTCGTAGCTCGGCGCGTCGAAATCGCGCATCGCCGCCAGGTCGACCGTGGCGCCCCATTGTTCGGCGCGGCGCGCGGCGAGGCGGGCGAGCTTCGTGTTCAACGAGCCCACGCGCAGGGACGCCGAGAACACCAGGACGCGGAGCGGGGGATGCGCGGCCTGTGGACTCTTCTCGGACATGCCCGGACTGTCTCACAACCTCGCGCGGCGCGGCGAACGCGCGGCATCGGCGCCGACACTTGGGCTAGGCACGTTTTCGGCGACCCGTCACGAGCCTTGTGCGGCCCGGGATGGAGCGAGTACCGTCTTCGTTCACACTTTGGCGTGCGGCCGCCCGCCCACGGAGGCTCGACCCGATGGCCACGACCACGGAGAAGAAGCGACACGATCTGACGAGCAAGCGAGAGGCGCCCCTCGATACGCCGACCGACCTGAGGCCGGCCGCGACGCGCGACGTCAGCGCGGCGATGAACGCGATCCTGGCCGACGTGTTCGCGCTGTACGTCAAGACCAAGAACTTCCACTGGCACTTGAGCGGCCCGCACTTTCGTGATTATCACCTGCTGTTCGACGAACAGGCCGAGCAGATCTTCGCGATGACCGACGCGATCGCCGAGCGCGTCCGCAAACTCGGCGGCGCCACGATCACGTCGATTGGTCACATCGCGCGCTTGCAGCGGGTGAAGGACAACGACGCCCGCTACGTCGAGCCGTCGGACATCCTGGGCGAGCTGCGCGAGGACAACCTGGCGCTCACCAACCGCCTGCGCGAGGCCCACAACGTATGCGACGAGCACCGCGACTTCGGCACGGCCAGCCTGATCGAGGTCTGGATCGACGAGACCGAGCGGCGCACGTGGTTCCTGTTCGAGACCAGCCGGCGCGCGGACTCGAGCGGTCGCTGAGCGTAGCCGACTCGCGCGACGGGCCCGTCGGGGCAGCGGGCGCCGCGAATCAGCGCGTGCAGCGATACGGCGTCAGGCGATCGCGGCGGGCCGACTGCCCGCGGAGCCCTCGCGCCCCGCGGCCTCGACGAGCTGAGCGAACTTCTCCATGTAGGTCTGGCCGGTCGATCGCCCGGCGTGCATGATCAGCCAGATCAGCGCGCGCAGGAAGATGTTGATTCCGGGAGCGTGGATGTCCACCTGGTGGACCACGCGCGTGCGCCCGCCGTGTTGCGAGACGTCGTAGCTCTCGACCATGTAACGATCCATGTGAGCGCCGTCGCCCGTCGCGCGCTCGACGAGCTTCGCGGCGAGCCGCGTCGGCGGCGAGAACTCCGTGATTTCCGCATCGAACTGGCTCGAGCGGCCCGACAGGTCGTAGCTGACGCGGTAGCGCATCCCGAATCCCGGCTCGCCTGAGCCGTAGATCTCGGTGGCCGTGATGCGCAGGTTCCATGATCCGTGTCGAGCGGGGTCGCAGAGCATCGCCCACGCCTGCTCGGGCGTCGCCTGCGTCGTGACTTCCTCGCGGATCCGCATGGGCAGGTTATCGGCGGACGATCGGCGCATGCGCAGCCCGCGCGTCGTTCTCCATCGATTGCGAGCGCCCGATTGGATCACACGAACCCCGTTCGTCGGACTTGGCACGAACAGGACGTCGCGGCATTTGTAGCCGCTACACGTCGGATCCTGCACTTACACGCTCGAATACCACCCCGACCACGGTACCCCGGCCAATGCCAGCGGCTTGGCCCTGGCACGCCTGGTGCTGTCCTTTGTTTAGTGAACTCGAACCGCCGCTCTGCTGCTTTCGGCCGGTCGCGCGGGCGAGTTCGGGTCGCGAAAGGAGAAGCCATGCCACTGCGCGTTGGACATCGCGTGCTTGCGGCGGCGGTCGTTTCGCTGCTCGCCGCGGGATGCCACCCGACGGACCGTGCGCCGCAGACGGACCGCGGCGGCTCTTCGAGCAACGTCATCATGCGCCTCTTTGGAGGATCGCGCGTCACGGTGCCGTCCGGATCGAGACTCGAGGTCCGACTGAATCAAACGCTGTCGTCCAAGACGGCGCGGGAGGGTGATCGCTGGCACGGCGTGATCGTCCACCCGGTCGTCATCGACGGTCGCGAAGCCATTCCCAGCGGCGCCGACGTGGAGGGAGTCGTGGTCGCGGCCGAAGCGGCGCAGCGCGGGAACCGGGCGACACTGGAGCTCGGAGTCACTGCGGTACGGATCGGGGACCACAAGACCTCGCTGCGCGCGAGCTCCGATCCGGTCATCGCCGGTTCACCGCGCGCGCGCAACCTCGGCGCCATCGCCGGGGGAGCCGCGGCCGGCGCCCTGATCGGCGAGGCCACGAGCGATCGACCGGGCACGGGCGCCCTGATCGGCGGGGCGATCGCAACGGGTGCGGTGGCCGCGTCGAAGGGCTATCAGGTGGTGCTCCCGGACGGGAGGATCATGAGGTTCGTCGTCAACGAGAATGTCGCGGTCAGGGTGGGATGAATCGGCGTTTCGCATGGACGACGCGATGAAACACGACGATCCGACGCGATATGAAAGGAGAGGTGTCATGAATCGGCAGAACGACAACGTATTCGAATCCGTCAAGAACGGGCTCGTCTCGACCATCGAAGGCACGGGCGACGTCGTCAAGGCGGTGGTGGACACGACCTCGAGCACGCTGGCGACCACGATCCGAGGCGCCGGCCGAACGGGGAGCGAAGGGGCGCGAGCGATCACGGAAGTCGCCCGAGGCGTGATTCACGGAGTCACGGAAGTAGGCAGCGACCTGGGCGCGGCCGCCCAGGGCACCGTCATCGGCGTCCTTCGGGGCACTCAGGATGCCGGCACTCAGGCCGTGAAGACCATCGGCCACACGTCCGGATCCGTCATCCGCAGCACGGCGGAGGTGGGCGGGGACCTGGCGACCGCCGCGAAGGGAGTGGTCGAAGGAGCGATCCGTGGGGCCCGCGACGTAGGCGTCACGGCGGAGCAGGCCGCCGGCGCCGCCGCGTCCGGAGCGATCGATGCGGCCGGCAAGGTCAGCTCGAACGCCGCTGAGAAGGTGCGCAACGCCGTGACCGGCACGATTGCCGGAGTGAAGGTCGTGCTCCAGGAGCCCTTCAAGCCTCGCAAGTAATCTGCACCAGGCTCGTGACATACGGCTGCTCGCCCAGGAAACATGGGAGTGCTCAGCCGCTGGCGGGGCGCGCGGTGAAGCGTGCGGTCTACGCGGCGGCTCCGGCGGACGCCCGACTCGGTCGTTCGAGCAGCCAGATCACCGCGGCAAACACGGCGTAGGCCACCAACGCAGTGCTTGCCGCGGCCTTGTCCGACACCGGGGGTGGTCCGAAGAAGACGTAAGCCTGGGTCGCGAGCATGATGAGACCGAACGCGACGAAGGCCGGGCGGCGCGGCGCGCCCGTCCCGAAGTAGAGCCACATTCCCCCGAACAGCAGCAGCGCTTCGACGGCGAACGCGGGCCCCGGATGATTCCACAATCCGAGCCCGACCTTGGCGGTGTTGTCGAACAGCGGCAGGTCCGGGCGATGGACGACGAGGTCGAGCAGCCAGTGGGAGAACACCGCGGCCCCCACGAGAACGGACGCGCGGACACTGCCGCGGGCGACCCAACGATAGACGGCGAACGCGCCGGCCGACCACAACAGCGCGGCCGGGAGGCCGTGCGTGTACGGCATGAAGTAGAGGTCGAGCGGATTCGAGGCGGTGATCCCCGGAACGATCCGCACCTTCTCGACGCCCAGGAGAACCAGGGGCGCCCACGCGACGTCGAGCAGCTGGACCGCGATGAAGAGCACCCACAGCGGGATGGTCCGATCCAGCTTCGGGACCGCAAGGCTGACTCCGTAGTGCCCCACGAACACGTGACGTCGCCCCCGTGCAGAGCCAGGACGCTTTCGGAATGGGCGCCGATCACACCGAGGGCGGCGTGATCCCCATCATGCGCAGGTACATGTTGAGCTGAGCGCGGTGGTGGATCTCGTGCTCCTGCACGTGATCAAGGATCCAGTGCAGCGTGCCGCGGCGCTCCACGCCGTCGCTTCCCCGGTACGTGATCACGCGACCGAGCTCGGCGGCCGGCTGATCGAACCAACGCTGCGTCGGCCGGTGCGATTCCTCGAGCAGCGCGACGAGCGCGGCGTGATCGGGGACGTCACGCACGGTTCTCCATCCCTGCGCGGGATCCGCGTGCTCGACGATCCATTCTTCGTACGTTCCGCCGTTGACGATGTTTTGGATCCACGCGTGCTCGGCCTCGGCAATGTGCACGATCGTTTGATGAGCGGTGAGCATCTCGGGCCGGGGCTTGAACTCGAACCGATCGCGCGGCAGCGCATCGACCGCCATGAGGAGGTACGGTCGATACTGCGCGTCCCAGTAGGGATAGTAGGAGCGGATCACTCCGGGGTACGCCGCGGCCGAGAGCTTTCGGCTCGCCTCCCGAAGCTCGACGGTCGTCATCTGGGACATCGGACCCTCCTCGGTAAGTGGCCCCGCGCTTCCCGGCTCGTCGGCCGGTGCGGTGTGCGGTGTCCCAGTCTAGCGCGAGCGCCGTGGTTTCACAGGGGGGGAGCCGCACGAAGGCCTCGCCACGACCGTGGTACGATACGCCCGCTCGAGCTCGACGCGGACGGGCCGCCTCATGGGCTCGGGTCGCGCCATGCCCGTCAACGGGATCGATCCTATGGTCGCTGAACCCTGGTCCATCTGGGCTGCCACCCCCCGTCCATGAGGGCTGATCCCCCCGGGATCACGCGCCGCGTCACCGGGATCGCCGCGTCGTGCGGGTCCGGCCGAGAGGCGGACGGGTGATCGGAACGGTCCTCGGCCAGTTCCGGATCGAGGCGGAGCTGGGCTCGGGCGCGATGGGCGTCGTGTATCGCGCCCGCGACGAGCGCCTGCACCGCGATGTGGCCCTCAAGTTCATCGCTCCGGACCTGCTCGCGAGCAGCGAGGCTCGCGGCACCTTCCATCGAGAAGCGCTGGCGCTTTCGCGCTTAAATCATCCGGGGATCGCCACGGTCCACGACTTCCAGTCCAGCGAGGGCCGTGACTTCCTCGTCATGGAGTACATCGCGGGCGATTCCCTCGACCAGCGCTTCGCACGCGGACCGCTCTCCGAGACCGAGGTCATCGCACTCGGCGTGCAGCTCGCGGAGGGATTGGCGGCGGCACACCGCGCTGGCGTGATCCATCGCGACCTCAAGCCGGGCAATCTCCGCATGACCCCGGAGGGGCGGCTCAAGATCCTCGACTTTGGGCTCGCGAAGTGGCTCGGCCGCGAAACCGCGAGCGTGGCCCACGTCACCGACACCGCATCGCAGGGCACCTTGAAGGGCACGCCTGCCTACATGGCGCCCGAAGTGCTCCGTGGCATGCCCGCGGACGAGCGCTCGGATCTTTACGCGGCAGGCCTCGTGCTCTACGAGGCCGCCACGGGCCAGCGACCGTTCGCGAACCTACCGTTGCCTGCGTTGTTCGAGGCGATCCTGAACCGCAAGCCGCCCATGCCTCGCAGCCTGAACCCGTCGATCTCGCCCGCCCTCGAGGCGGTCATCGTGCGCTGCATCGAGAACGACCCCAACCTACGCTACGCCTCGGCCATCGACCTGTCGCAGGCGCTCCACGCGCTGGCGGACATGACCCCGGAGCGCCGCGCTCGGGTCACGCCGCGCGCGCGCGGTCCCGTCGCGCTCGTGGTCGGAACACTCGCTCTACTGGCGCTGCCCGCGGGCTACTTCGGGTGGCAGCGGTTGGGCCCCGGGCGGGCGACGCCCGCGGCGTCGATCCGCTCCTTGGCAGTCCTGCCGCTCGGGAACCTTTCCGGTGACCCGGAGCAGGAGTACTTCGCCGACGGCATGACCGAGGAGTTGATTGCCAGCCTGTCCAGCGTTCACGCCCTCCGCGTGACCTCCCTCACGTCGGTGATGCGCTACAAGAAGACACGGGCGTCGATGCCCGAGATCGCGAACGAGCTGGGCGTCGATGGCGTGATCGAAGGCAACATCCTCAAGTCACGCGATCGCCTGCGAACGACCGTGCACCTGATCTCCGCCCGTGAGGATCGCCAGCTGTGGTCGAGGCAGTACGACGGCGATACGAGCGACGTGCTCGGGCTGCAGCGCCGAATGGCGTGGGCGATCGTCCGGGAGATCCGCGTGCGCCTGAGCGCGGAGGAGCGTAATCGGCTCCCAGGTGAACGGCGCGTCGACCCGGTCGCGCACCAGCTCTACCTGCGCGGACGCTATCAGTGGAATCGGCGCAGCGACGCGGGCATCCGCTTGTCGATCGACTTCTTCCAGCGAGCGATTCGCCAGGACTCGCTTTACGCGCTCGCCCACGCCGGCCTTGCCGATGCATGGGGGGCCGCAGGGCTCTACGGCCTGATCCCGCCGATCGAAGCCCGCAAGAACGCCTTCGCGTCGGCATCGCGCGCCGTCGCGCTCGATCCGGACCTGCCCGAGGCTCACACCTCGCTGGGCAACATCCTCCACAACTTCGATTGGAATTGGCAGGCCGCCGAGCAGGAATACGATCGCGCGATCGCGCTCAACCCCAGCAATGCCGTGGCGCATCATTGGCGCGGTCACCTGCTGGCGCAGCAAGGGCACTTCGATGCCGCGAGAGCGGAGCTGCGGGAGGCCCGTGATCTCGATCCGCTTTCGGTGACGATCTTGCTCGGCGGGGGAGTCGTCGAGTATTTCGCGCGCCGTTACCCGGCTGCGCTCGAGTTCGTCCAACGAGCGGCCGAGCTGGATTCGACGAGCTCGTTGCTCCACCGCGTCAAGGCCGCCGTACTCGATCAGCAGGGAAACGAGCGTGAGGGCGTGCGCGAGCTGGCGCGTTCGCTGGCGCTTCGCGGGCAGCCGGAAGTAGGAGCGGCGCTCGTCCGCGCGTACGAGACCTCGGGCACCCACGGCGCCCTCGGACTCCTGGTCGCCGGGCTTCTCAAGAAGCGCGCCTCCGATGCGTACGAGCCGGCGGAGCATCTCGCCGAGCTGTACGCGCGCATGGGGGACCTCGAGCCCGCGATTCGCTGGCTCGAAGTGGCGTATCGCGAGCACGACACCGAGCTCAACCGGCTCGGGGTCGACCCCATCTTCGATCCGTTACGATCGGACCCGCGATTCGTGGACCTCGTTCGTCGCGTCGGCCTCGCTGCGCGGCCGGTGCGCTCCTGAGCCGACCGTAGCCCTCGGTCGCCCCGGCGTCGGTCGTCCTCGACGCCACCGTGTAACGGCTCGGGAATCAGCCCTTCATCGCGTCGCGCGCCCGCGCCGAGATCGCGTCCCAGTCGACGACCTGCGCAAACGCCGCAACGTACTCGGCGCGGCGATTCTGGAACTTGAGGTAGTAGGCGTGCTCCCACACGTCGATGCCCAACAGCGGCCGTCCCGCGCCGGTCGAGATCGGCGTGTCCTGATTCGGACTCGTCACGATGGCGAGCGCGCTCTTGGACGTCCACACGAGCCACGCCCAACCGCTGCCAAACACCGACATCGCCGCGGCGTTGAACTTGTCCTGGAACGCGGTGAAGCTGCCAAACCCTTTGTCGATCGCCGCGGCGAGCTCGCCGGTCGGCGCCTTCGCCGCGTCACGCTTGAGCGACGGCCACAACAGCGAATGGTTGTAGTGGCCGCCTCCCTGGTTCTTGATCGCCGTCACGCGATCGGCGGGAAGCTTGTCGAGCGAGGTCAGGAGCTGCTCAACCGACATCTTGGCGAGCTCGGGCTTGTCCGCGACCGCCTTGTTCAGGTTGGCGACGTATGCCGCATGGTGCTTGTCGTGATGGATCTGCATGGTCTGCGCGTCGAGGTGGGGCTCGAGCGCGTCGAACGCGTAGGGGAGCGGAGGCACCGTGAACGGCCCGGTCGGAGCAGGTGACGCCGCCGGCGCCGGCGGTGGCGCAGCCGGCGTCGGCGCGGCGGCTTGAGCCGACGCGGACGCGACGACCCGGGGCAAGGCTTGGGCGATGAGCGCGGCACCGGAGCCGAGCGCCAGCGACTTGAGTACGTTTCGGCGGGTGGGCATCGTGACCTCCCTATGATTGAAGTGGGCTCGAGACAGGCTGGGGACGGCGTCGGCGACGCCCTCTGCTTCCGATGTCGCGGCGACCGTTTGGGGCCGCTCACCTGTCGGGCGCGCTTACAGTTTTCTCATGGCCTCTGCGGCGGGCCTTGCACCGGTTCGCCGCCGCGCGGCGTCGTGTCCCCAGTCAGGCTCGAGCTGCGTTCTAGCCATGGGGCTCCAAGGCGCTATCGGGGAACCACTTGAGCCTGTACGGCAAGACGATAGACAAAGCGCCGGCAGGCCACCAACCGAGGGGTGAAAAAGGCTCGCGGCGGCAAGGGCACGCGCCACGATTCTTGCGTCCCCTGCATCCGGTTTGCCCTGGCGATTGCCCGAAGCAAGAAACCTTCGCGTCACCCAACCGGTTCCATCGCGAGCACGGGAGAGCTGCCGATGATGATTGCATCCGAAAGCGGTGTGGAGCGGCGGGGTCGCTCCATCCGGAACCTGCGCCGCTGCGTCCACGCCCTTGCCTCCGCCGGGCTGCTCACGCTCGTGCTGTGCGCGCAGGCGAGCGCCCAGAACGCGATCGTCACCGAGAACGCGCTGACGGGAACGCCCCAGTCTCAATGGGACGTCTCGGGCGCCGGGGACCTGTCGATCCAGGGGTTCGCGACCGACATCAGCGTCAACAAGGGCACGACGGTTCGCTTCAAGATCAACACCGCCGCGTCCGCCTACACGATCCAGATCTACCGGCTCGGCTATTACCAGGGGAACGGCGCGCGACTCGTCGGCACCGGCGTGATCACGGCGACGCTGCCACAGAGCCAGCCGAACCCGCTCACCGACGCGGCGACGGGTCTCGTGGATTGCGGGAACTGGGCGGAGTCGGCGCA
>JACXTT010001625.1_pt1 | contig 37039 bp, 27 predicted proteins | sample 9270951 | NCBI WGS metagenome assembly JACXTT01 (sample SAMN15532306, study PRJNA645909) | rock metagenome | isolation source: weathered quartz diorite | place: Puerto Rico | collected 2017-06-21
CCGCAGCGCCGCGCGGCCGCGCCCGGCGAGCAGCGTGAAGATGCCGGCGGGGAGCGCCGCCCAATAGGCCCGGTTGCCGGCGAGCAGGGTCAGCAGCCCCGCGCCGCCCGCCAGCGCCGCGCGCAATTTGTCGCGGGGGCCCTCCAGCGCCAGCCCCGCGAAGAGAAAAAACCCGACGCAGAGATAGCCGCCGTAGGTGAGCGGGTGGTCGAAGAAGCCGTAGACGCGCCCCTCGCCGCCGAGCCGGGAGAGCGTCTCGCGGCCGATCAGCAGGTGCGCCGCGTCGCGCCCGAGCGCCGCGTAGAACGCCGGGCCGATCCCGTCCCAGCGCAAATTCCAGCCGCTGAAAAATTCGAAGAGTCCCGCCCCCAGCGCGACCGCCGAGGAGAGGGCGAAGCCGGCCAGCGCCCGCGCCCGCCGGCGGGCGCCCGCGAAAGCCCACAGCGCGCCGGCCGGCAGCAGCCCGACCTGCCAGTAGTCCATCCACGCGCGCAACATGCGGCGTCCCGCGGCGTAGTCGGGCACGGCGGCGGCGAGCCGGTCGCCGGAAAAAAGCGCACCGATGAAAAAACGGAATTCGCCGTTCCAAGCGGTGGCCCAGAAGAGCGCGGCGATGAAGAGCAGCGCCGGCCGCTCGAGCGGCGAGCGCGGCAGCCTCCCGCGCAGCCGCAACACAAGCCAGCACAGGACGAGCAGCGCGCCGGCCCCGGCGGCGAGCCCGGGGAAGACCGGGAAGGCCGCGGCGGCCAGCGCCAGCAGCCCGCCCGCGAACGCTTCCGCCGACGGCGGCCGGAATTCCGGCTCGTTCGCAACCGCGGCTGCGCGCTCGAGGGCCGCCGCCAGCCGCGCGCGGAAGTCTTCGAGCCCGCCCCCGTTCTCCACCCGGAGATCGGCCAGCGCGAGGGCCGCGCCCAATTGCTGGCCGTGGGGGTCGGCGGTGTCCTCGGCCGCCTCCTGCGCGGTGAATTCCGCCAGCGTCGCGCTGTCGCCCGCGCGCCCGCGCGCTTTCAGGCGCGCGAAGCGGAGCGCGGCCGGCGCCTCGACGCCCAGCAGCCGGAAACCGGGCAATTCGCGCAGCGCCGCGACCTCGGCCGGCGAGCGGACGGAATCGATCACCCAGTCGCCCTCGCCGGCTTGCAGTTTCGCGAGCGCCCGGCGCGCGAGCACCGCCGGCCCCTCCGCCGCGCGCAATTCCCTGCCGACCCGGGTGAGGTTTTCGCGCGTCGCCGCGATCCCCCGCGCCTGCAATTCCACCCGCAGCAGGTCGCTCAGCGAAAGGTAGCGGAAGCCGCGCGCCTTGAGGAATTCCGCAGCCTCCCCCTTGCCGGAGGCGTTGCGGCCGGTCAATCCGATGAAGCGGGTCAAGCGCCCACCGCCCGGGCTTTCCGCGAAGGCGCGACGGCCAACGAGGGAGGCGGAGCCGCTCGAGTCGGCGCGGGCGGCTCCCCCATCCACCGCTGCTCCGCTTCAGAACGCGGAAGGTTCGCGCGGCGACCGGTCGATGTTCTCACGCCTTCGCCAGCGCGTCGCGCAGGAGCTTCTGCACCACGTCGGGGGCGGCCTTGCCGCCGGTTTTTTTCATCACCCGGCCGACCAGCGCACCCAGCGCCCGCTCTTTGCCGGCCTTGAAATCGGCGATCGCCTGCGGGTTCGCGGCGACCGCTTCGGCGACGATCGGGGCCAGCGCCCCCTCGTCGTTCACCGCCTTCAATCCTTGCTGGTCCGCGATGGCGGCCGGCGATTCGCCGCTCTTGAACGCCTCCTCGAGCACCGGTTTCGCCATCTTTCCGGTCAGCGTCCCCCCGGCCACGAGATTGACCAGCTCCGCGAGATGGGCGGGCGGCAGCGGGCATTGCTCCCACGGGATCGCCGCGCCGTTGAGCAGCGCGGACAGCTCCCCCGCGCACCAGTTGCCGGCGGCCTTCGCCTCGGCGCCGGCGGCGAGGGCGGTCTCGAAATAATTCGCGGCGGCCGGCTCGCCGGTCAGCGCGTCGGCCGCCTCCGGGGAGAGGCCCAGCTTCTCGATGTAGCGCCGCTTCTTCGCCAGCGGCAATTCAGGAAGCAACTTCCGCCGCGCCTCGATCAGCGCCGGCGGCGTGATCATCGGCGGCAGGTCGGGCTCGGGGAAGTAGCGGTAGTCGTCGGCGCCTTCCTTCACGCGCATGACGAGCGTGACCCCTTGCGCGGGATCGAAGGTGCGGGTCTCCTGGCGGATCGCCTCGCCCCTCGCGAGCGCCGCGACCTGGCGGCCGATCTCGTGGTCGATCGCCTTGGCGAGGAAGCGGAAGGAATTGAGGTTCTTCACCTCGACCTTGGTCCCGAATTTTTCCGTTCCGATTTTCCGCACCGAGACGTTGCCGTCGCAGCGCAGCGAGCCCTCTTCCAGGTTCCCGTCGTTGACGCCGCACGCCACGAGCACCGCGCGCAGCGCCTTCATGTAGGCGGCCGCCTCCCCGGGCGTGCGCATCTCGGGGCGCGAGACGATCTCGGCCAGCGGGGTGCCGGCGCGGTTGAAATCGAGCCCGGTTTTTTCCCCCGCCGACTTGAACCCCTCGTGGACCGACTTGCCGGTGTCCTCCTCGACGTGCAGCCGCTCGAGGCCGATCATCTTCACGGAGCCGCCCTCCAGCTCGATCTCGAGCGCGCCGCCGGTGGCGAGCGGCCGCTCGTACTGCGAGATCTGGTAGCCCTTGGTCAGGTCGGGGTAGAAATAATTCTTGCGCGCGAAGACCGAGGTCGCGTGGATCTCGCACCGCAGCGCGAGCGCCGCGGTCACCGCCTGCGCCTGCGCCGCGGCGTTGTAGGCGGGCAGCGCGCCGGGCAGCCCGAGGCAGACCGGGCAGGTGAGGGTGTTCGGCTCGGCGCCGTAGGCGACCGGGCAGGCGCAGAAGGCCTTGGTCCGGGTGATCAACTGCGCGTGGACCTCGAGGCCGATCACCGCCTCGTAGCCCGCGGCCCGCGCCGCGTCGAATCCGGGATGGAGCGATTCCGCCATGCGGGGATTTTAAGGAACGCGGGGTGCGTCGATCGCCGGACCGCCACGGCCGCCGCTGCGGCCTCAGCACCGACATTCTCGACATGAGCGAACGGCCGGCCGCCGAACTCCGCGCCGGAGCCGGCCCCGTCGACGCCGTCCGCCATTCCTTCGGCCTCATGGTCCTCGCCCAGACGCTGCGCGAGCCGGGCGTCTCCGTCCGCCGCCTCGTCTCGATCGCCTCCCCCGGCCGCTTCGACTTCATCGTCGACCAGTTCCTCTCGAAGACCCGCCCCTCCCCCGAAGTCCGCCCCGCGCTCGTCCGCGCCGTCCAGCGCCGCGTCGCCGGCCGCATGGACGTCGAAACCGGCATCGATCTCCAGCCCGACTTCTTCGCCGCCGACCGCTGGCTCATGATCCACGACGAGGAAGACCGCGAAGTCCCCTTCGCCCAGTTCGAGCATCTGCGGGCGATGTTCCCCACCGCCCGCCACCTCACCACCCGCGGCTTCGGCCACAACCGGGCGCTGGGCGCGGATGAAGTGCTCCAAGCCACGACCGCGTTTCTGGCGGGAGATTGAGGGCGAGGTACGCGTAGTTCACTGTTAGAACTTCCACTTTACTTTGCATCAAGAACAGCTTGCCAAGAAGCTGCAACACCCTCTCGGATTGGACATGACCTCTGACCGCCCCTATTTCACCTGAACAACAACCTTGCCCTTGGCCCGTCCCTGCTCGACATAGGTCATCGCATCGGCCGTCGCTTCGAGAGAGAACACGCAATCGACGATGGGGCGGATGATTCCAGACTCGATCAAAGCGGTAATCTCGCGCAGCTGGTTTCCGTCAGCGCGCATGAACAAGAACGCATAAGCGACGCCACGCCGCCTGGCCTGCTTCCTGATGCCGTGGCTCAACAGGCGCAGTACCTGCTTCAACGGCCAGGCCAACCCCTGATCGACCGCAAATTCGGGCGTGGGCGGACCGGAGATGGAGACGAGGTATCCACCCGGCTTGAGCACCTGCAGCGACTTTTCCAGTTCATCGCCGCCGAGGCTGTTCAGCACCACGTCGTAGTCGCGCAGTTCGGCTGCGAAGTCCCGCTTTTTGTAGTCGATGACGACATCCGCGCCCAGTGCCTTGACCCACTCGACATTGCTCGTACCGGTGGTTGTGGCGACGAAGGCGCCGAGATATTTGGCTAATTGGATGGCGATGGTGCCCACACCGCCGGAGCCGGCCTGGATCAGCACTTTCTGTCCCTTTTTCAGCTTCGCGGTTTCGACCAGCACCTGCCAGGCAGTCAAGGCGACCAGGGGGATGGAGGCGGCTTCCTCCATGGATAGATTCGTGGGTTTGCGCGCCAGCGATGCTTCTTTGACCGCGATGAACTCGGCAAAGGTGCCGATGCGATCCTGGTCAGCACGGGCATACACCTCGTCGCCAGGCTTGAATCGGCTGACCCGGGTGCCAACACCCACCACCGTGCCCGCAACGTCGTTGCCCAATATCAGGGGCAGGCGATAGGGAAGGATCAGCTTGAATTCGCCGCTCTTGATCTTGGAGTCGAGGGCATTGACACCGGCCGCGTGGATCCGGATCAGGACGTCGTCGTCCCGCAATTCGGGCTCCGGCATTTGGGCGATCCGGCCGGTTTCTTTCTTTCCGTAACGATCGATGATGAAGGCTTTCATGGTCTTGGTGCAACAATGAACGAATCGCGCGGGCGAAGCAAGCGCGCGCTCCCGTGACCGCGCATTCGGTGCGCCCGGTCAATCTTGGGCGCCGACGCCCGACGACCGAGCGTAAGCGAGCCCGGCCGCGGAGCCCCGCTTGCGGCTAGCGCGGCGTCCGGCGCCGGAGAAGCTCGTCGAGAGGCGCCCAAGAATCCCCGGGCGCCGGCGGCAAGCCATCCGCCGCCGCCTTGAGCCGCTCCTGCTCCGCACCCACCCAGGCGACCAAGGACGGTGACAGCGAGATCATCTCCCCTTCCTTCGCCGCCACCTTGCACGCGCGGATCCCGCCGATCTCGACGCACTGCCCAGCGGGCAGGCCCGCCTCCTCGACGAGACGCCAGAAGTCGGTCGGGGGCATGGTCGCCCGCGACGCGATCCAGTCGGCGGCGCGCAGCGGGCGGAGCACATAGAAGAATTTCTTGATGCCGATCCGCCCGTCGCGGAGATGCTCGGCGGCGATGCCGCGAGCGAGGCTGAGGTAGTGGTGCATCGCCTTGCGGGGGTTGAAGTAGCGCGGAATGAACGCAGCCAGCTCGTCCCGGAACCCGTCGCGGTCCGCATAGACCACGGGGCTCCCCAGCCACTCGTACAGTGTCGCGTTTCCCTGCGCGAAGAGCCGCAGGGCCTTGCGCAGCTCCCAGCCCGAGAGGTCGAGGTCGCCCGGCAGCATCGCCTCGAGCGTGTCGCGCCCCGGCTCGAGAACGAGATGCCAGTCGACCGGCATCGCATACAGAAACCGCAGGTCGTAGTCACTGTCGGGCGAAGGGAACCCCCACGCCCGGCTTCCGGACTCGCAGGCGAAGAGCACCCGGCAGCCGTGCTCTCGTTCGATTCCCGCCAGTGCCGAGGCGATCTGTTCACGCATGTCGAGCCTCCCAGGCCGCGGTGACCTCCGCGAGCAGCGCCGTGACGCTGCCGGAATCCGGCGCCTCGTCCAGGCTCGAGCGCGCATGCAGCTCGCCCAGCGCCGCGACCTTCTCTTCCGCGAGCGCCATCAGCGCGTCATGGGTGAATTCCCCCGCGAGGATCCGCTTCAGGAAGGCCAAGTCCTCCCCCTCCGCGCGAACCCGCACGATCCCGTCGCGCAGGATCGTCTCCGCGGCGAAAAGCAGCCGGAAGGTGTGCATCAGGTTTTTCACGTCGTAGTCCGTCACGCCCTTTTCCTGGGCGGTCCAGCGGCTTTCGTTGCGGTTCTCCCGCCACTGCCAATAGTGACGGTGGTCCTTGACCGCGCGCTCGTGGGCGGCGCGGTGGTAATAGAGCAGGCCGACGCAGCGCACGGCTTCGTCTTCTTTCGGCACCGACTCACACAGGATCCGCCCGCCGCGCAGCACCCCGCGCTCCTCCGGCCCGTAGCGGTATAGCCGGTAGCAATCCGGCATGTGCTCGACCGCCGCCGCGCGGCACTCCGCGAACGGAATCCCCGATTCGCGCAGTGCCACCGGCCGCAGGGGCGGACCGTCAGCGGCTCGCGGGATGAACCAGCAGAACGATTCGATCTCCGGCGGCGCCTCCGGCTGCGGATTGTTGACCCACTTGTTCTGCCCCCGCGCGCGGTGAATCTGCGCCCGAGCGTACTCGACATGCGAGGCGTACGCCCGTTTCGTCACGAAAAGCGGCCGCTGCGCGATCAGCCTCTCCATCTCCGGCTCGCGCCGGCGCACGCAGTCCGCGGGCATGTGCAGCAGCTCGAGGATCGAGGGATTCGCCTCGACCGCCAGCTCGACGAACCGCCGCACCGAGTAATAAATCGTGTTGTTGCGCTCATCCGAAAGCTGCTCCGGCGCCTGTGTCAACGCGAGATACGCCGAGGCCGGCAGCACGAACAGACCCCGGACATCCTCGTCGCTCCCGGCGTGCGCCGTCCCGTACGCGTGGCTCCCCGCGATGCACGAGAAGATGACGCACTCCGATCCAGGCCCGAGCAGGGCTTCGAGCGAATCAGGCATCTCGAACGGCTTTTTCATCGCGGGACCCCGGATTCTAACAACGAAACCCGCGCGAGCGAAGCAAGCGCGCACTCCCCTTGACCGCTCATTCGCCGTGACCGGCCCGCCCTTGGCGCCGACATCCGACGACCGAGCGTAAGCGAGCCCGGCCGCGGGGCCCCGCGCAGCGGGGTCGGCGGCCGTCGTGTGGGGGAGAGGCGGAATTCGCGCAGCGAATTCCCAGCCGGTTCAAGGGGGCGGCAGCCCCCTGAAGAAACCGACGACAACAGCCGGGCGCCGCGCCGTTTGCCGCCGAAGCGATGAAACAGGCGCGAATCCGATTTGCCGGAATGCCCCGGCTGGTGGAGGCGGGGGGAATCGAACCCCCGTCCGAAAAAGCTCCGCGGCGGCTTCTACAGGCTTAGCCGGCTTCGTTTACGAACGCGCATAAGAAACCGGCGAAGAACGCGCGCCCGGCGCCCCGGTAGATCCCGGACCCGGCTGCCGGTGCCGCCACCGGATCCCGCCCCACTAGGTACGCGATCACCGCTCAGTGGAGGTCGGCGGGATCACGTCACGGCGAATTAAGCCGCGAGCGCGAGAGTGTTAGTGTTCGCGTTTGGTTGTTCGTCCCCGTGTGCGGGCGGGAACCACCCCGGCCTGCGACCGGCGCTTCGCTTTCCCGTCGAAACCAGATCGCCCCCGGAATCGCGGAATGCGTCGCGTCGACGCGGGGGAATTATAGGCCCGCGAGAGTGGCGGGACGGGCGACGAGTTCCCAGTTCCGAGAAACGAGTCCGGAGCGAGCCGATGGGACGTGATTGTCCTGATGCGGCTCGCTCCGGACACTCGGAACTCGGAATTCGTTACTCGGAACTCCCTAAGATTGCGCCATGAAATTGATCCGCGCCGGCGCCGCGGTGCTGAACACCACGCCGCTCGACTGGGACGGCAACCTGCGCCTGGCGCGCGAGGCGGTTGCCGAGGCGCAGCGGCGCTCCGTCACCCTGCTCTGCCTGCCCGAGCTGGCGCTCACCGGCTACGGCTGCGAGGACGCCTTCTTCGCGCCCCACGTGCAGCAGACCGCGATGGAGCAATTGCTGGCGCTCATTCCCGGGACGAAGGGGATGGTGGTGAGCGCGGGGCTGCCGGTCAACTTCCGCAACGCGCTCTACAACTGCGCGGCGCTGATCGCCGACGGGGAATTGCTCGGCCTGTTCGCCAAGCAACACCTCGCCGGCGACGGCATCCACTACGAGCCGCGCTGGTTCAAGCCGTGGCCCTCGGGGGCGCGCGCGACCGTCGCCCTCGGCGGGCGCGAGGTGCCGATCGGGGATCTCTACTTCTCGGTCGGCGGGGCGCGGATCGGCTTCGAGATCTGCGAGGACGCCTGGGGCGCCGACCGCCCCGGCGCGCGGCTCGCGCGGCTCGGGGTCGACGTGCTGCTCAACCCCTCGGCCAGCCACTTCGCCTTCGACAAGATCGACGTGCGGCGCCGCTTCGTGCTCGAGGGCTCGCGCGCCTTCGGCGCGGTCTACCTCTACTCGAACCTGTTGGGCAACGAGGCGGGGCGTGCGCTCTACGACGGCGGCGCGCTGATCGCGGAGAGCGGGCGGATGGTCGCCGAGGGGGCCCGCTTCTCGTTCCGGGAATGGGCGCTGACCGACGCGGTGGTCGACCTCGAGGCGGGACGGACGCAGCAGACCCGGGTCGCCTCCTTCGAGCCCGAAACCGGCGGACCCGCGCCGATCGCGCGCGACTTCGCGTGGCCCGCGTTTCCACCCGCCCCCGCCGCCCCCGCGCGCGTGGCCGGGTGGGAGGCGGGCAGCCAGCGCAAGGAGGAGGAGTTCGCCCGCGCGGTGGCGCTGGGGCTCATCGACTACCTGCGCAAGTCGCGGGCGCGCGGCTTCGCCCTCTCGCTCTCGGGCGGCCACGACTCGGCGGCGGTCGCCTGCCTGATCGGATTGATGGTGAAGTTCGCGCTGAGCGAGCTGAGCGCGGCGGGGCTGCGCACGCGCCTCGCCTTCATCCCGGGGCTCGAGAAGTGCGAGACCCCGGCGCAGTTCGTCAACACGCTCCTCGTGACCGCCTACCAGCCGACCCGCAATTCCTCGGCCGTCACCCGGGACGCCGCCGCCGCGGTCGCCGCCGCGCTGGGCGCCCGCCATTTCGTCTTCCCGGTCGACGAGCTGGCCGAGGGCTACAAGCGCATCGTCGGCGAGGCGATCGGCCGTCCGCTCGACTGGAAAACCGACGACCTCGCGCTGCAGAACATCCAGGCCCGCGTCCGCGCCCCCGCGATCTGGCTTCTTGCGAACCTGACCGGCGCGCTGCTGCTGACGACTTCCAACCGCAGCGAGGCGGCGGTCGGCTACGCGACCATGGACGGCGACACCGCGGGCGGGCTCGCCCCGATCGCCGGCATCGACAAGGCCTTCCTGCGCCACTGGATGAAATGGCTCGAGAGCAGGGGGCCCGAGGGGATCGGCCCGATGCCGGAGATGAAGTGCATCACCGGGCAGCCCTCGACCCCCGAGCTGCGTCCCGCCGACGCGGCGCAGAAGTCGGAGGGCGACCTGATGCCGTTCCCGGTCCTCGACGCGATCGAGCGCGCGGCGATCCGCGACAAGCAGGGGCCGCTCGACGCCTGGCGCCGCCTCTGCGCGCTCTACCCCGAGCACGACGGCAGGACGCTGGCGGGCTTCGTCGAGAAGTTCTTCACCCTCTGGTGCCGCAACCAGTGGAAGCGCGAGCGCTACGCGCCGAGCTTCCACCTCGACGACGAGAACCTCGATCCCAAGACCTGGTGCCGCTTCCCGATCCTCTCCGGCGGCTACGCGCGCGAACTCGCCGAGCTGCGCAAGGCCGCGGGGATCTGAAAAAGAGAATCAACACGAAGGGCTCAAAGGTCACGAAGACATTGTTGCCGCGTCTTTGAGACCTTATCCGTCCAATATTCTCCGCTCGATCCTCCGGACTCCCCGCGATTGGAATCGATCTACTTGTTCTTCGCCAGCCACGCGACGAGGGCGATGGCGGCGAGGGCGAGGATCGTCACCAGCGCGACCTTGACCCACGAGATCGGCTTTTCGCCGGAGACCATTCCGGTCTCGCCGTTGACCACGAACCGATAGGTCTTGCCGCGGAATTTGTAGCTGCTGACCCAGTAGGGGAGCAGGGTGTGCTTGTACTTGACCTTGGAGAGGCCGGTCTCGACCTGCAGGTTGCGGTGGGTGTCGCCGCCCACGTCGTCGCCGCAGCGGTCCTCCTGCGAGGCGAGGATCTTCGCCTGCGCGCGCGCCCAGCCGGCGACCCGGTCGATGGTGTAGGCGAGCGCGTTCCAGCCCGCGAGGTACTCGGGCAGGTAGGGGACCAGCCCGTGCTGCGTGTCGAAGCTCCCCGCCCCCTCGAAGAACTTCTGGATGTCGTCGCGCGCGGCGGGGATCATCACGTCGTCGTAGTCGTCTTGGCGGGAACCGGAGGCGTACTCCCAGCGGGTGTGCTGCACCTGGCGGGTGGAACTGCGCCCCTGCGAGTCGGTGGTGCTCTCGGTGGTGTAGTAGTGGTGGCCGCGCTCGGCGGTCCAGCTCGAGTCGGCGGCGGCGTCGAAGGTCCAGGCCGGGATGTAGAAGCCCTGCAGCCCCTCGAGATACTGGTCCTTCCTGAGCGCCCGCGGGGTGAAGAAGCCCTTGCCCACCCACTCGAGGTAGATCTCGCGGACCTTCTTGAGCCCGATCTTGAGCGGCAGCACCGACTCGGGCGCCTCGAGCTCGCGCGGGCTGCGCTGCTCGATGACGTAGTCGGAGCCGCAAAAGGGACAGCGGCCGGTCTTCGCGCCCGCCGGCACCTGCATCTCGGCGGCGCAGGTCTTGCAGGCGCGGTGCGCGGTGTCGAGCCCCAGCCCTCCGCCCGCCCCTCCGGCGGTCGGCGGTGGCGGCGCCTGCGCGTCCAGGTCGTGCTCGAGGGCGACGAATCCCTTGGGCGCCGCGACCGGCTTCGTCCCGCCGCAGTGGATGCAGCCGAGCGCCCCCTTCTCGGGCGCCCACGCCATCCCGCCGCCGCAGCCCGGGCACGAGAAACGATCCATGGTGCGCCATTTTGCGCGCGGCGTCGGGAAAAGTTTTAACGGCCCGGTAAAATCCGTCCATGAGCGCGAACGATCGTCCGGTCGCGGTGATCACCGGCGCCTCGGCCGGGATCGGCGGGGCGACCGCGCGGGCGCTCGCGGCGCTCGGATACGAGGTCCTGCTCGGCGCGCGCCGCTTCGATCGGATCACCGCGCTGGCGGAGGAATTGAACGGCCGCGCGCTGCCGCTCGATGTGACCCGCGAGGAGAGCGTCGACGCCTTCGCCCGGCAGGTCGAGCGCGTGCGGGTGCTGGTCAACAACGCCGGCCTCTCGCGCGGGCTCGATCCGCTGGCGACCGCGAAGGAGAGTCATTGGCGCGAGATGTGGGAGACCAACGTCATGGGGGTCATGCGCGTCACCCGCGCGCTGCTGCCCGCGCTGCGCGCCGGCGCCCGCTCCGATGCGCCCGCGCACGTCGTCACGCTCGGCTCGGTCGCCGGGGTCGAGGTCTATCCCGGCGGGGCCGGCTACACCGCCTCCAAGCACGGCGTCCACGCGATCGCCAAAACCCTGCGCCTCGAGTTGCACGGCGAGCCGGTCCGCCTCACCGAGATCCTGCCCGGTCTCGTGGAGACCGAGTTCTCGCTCGTCCGCTTCGACGGCGACGCCGAGAAGGCGGGCAAGCCCTATGCCGGGATAACCCCGCTCAGCGCCGCCGACATCGCCGACGCGATCGTCTGGGCGGTCAGCCGCCCGCCCCATGTCAACATCGATGAGATCCACCTCAAGCCGGTCGCGCAGGCGACCGCGGCGCTGGTGCGCCGGAAAAGTTGAGTCGGCAAGGCGGATAATTCCGCCATGGCGAAATCGAAGCAGCCCGCGCCCCGCACCGCCGTGAAAGGCAAAGCCGCGAAGTTCGGGTCGGCCGCGCCCGGGAAGCCAGCGCCGCCGCCCGCCCCCGCCCTGCCCCTCCGCCCGAAGGACGAGGAGGAGGCCGCCGAGCCGCTCGCCGCGCGCGGATTGCCGGCGACCCCCGTCCCCGCGGTGCGCATCCAGGGGCACGAGATCCACCCGCAGATCGCGGTGCAGGCCTTCTTCACCGAATTGCGCCACGAGATGAAGCTCTCGGTCTTCGCCGGCGAGGCGGGGATGCAGAACAAGATCCTCTCGCCGCGCATCCAGAAGATGGGGCTCGCCTTCGCCGGCTACCCCGAGTACGTCCACGCCGGGCGGGTGCAGATCCTCGGCAACTCCGAGATCAAGTTCCTCGCCCACATGTCCGACGCCCAGCTCAAGGAGAACCTCTCGCAGATCCTCGAGCACCGGCTGAGCTGCATCGTCGTCACCCGCGGCCTCGAGCCGCCGCCGCGGCTGCGGGAATTGTGCGAGAAGACCTCCACCCCGCTCATCGGCTCGCAATTGATGAGCTCGCAGGTCATCTACAAGATCACCGATTTCCTGGAAGCCCGACTGGCGCCCACCGTCAAGGTCCACGGCACGCTCGTCGACTGCTACGGCCTCGGGGTGCTCCTGCAGGGCCACTCGGGGATGGGCAAATCGGAGTGCGCGCTCGACCTGATCGAGCGGGGCCACCGCTTGGTCGCCGACGACCGGGTCGAGATCACCCGCCGCGGCTTCGAATTGGTCGGCCGCGCCCCCGACATCTCGCGCCACTACATGGAAATCCGCGGCCTCGGCATCCTCAACATCAAGGACCTGTTCGGGGTCGCCGCGGTCCGCCCCAACAAGAACGTCGAGGTCCTCATCTCGCTGGTCCCCTGGAGCGAGCGGATGGAGGTCGACCGGCTCGGCCTCGACGACATCGCGGCCGACATCCTGGGGCTCAAGATCCCGCACATCACGGTGCCGGTCGCACCGGGCCGCAACCTCGCCAACCTGGTCGAGGTCTCCGCCCGCCTCACCCTCTCGAAGATGAAGGGCTACCACCCCGCGCAGGAATTGATGAACAAGCTCGAGGAGGCGCGCGCGCAGGCGAGCGGCGGGAAGAAGTAGGGGCGAACGGCGCTCGCCCCGGTCCGACGGGCCCTTTCGGCCGCCGAAATCCGCGCCTCAACCCGCGCTTTAGGGCCCGGGGAAACAGCCCCCATTTCCCCTGCGAAAACGGGTAAAATTTCGTCCTCGCAATTCGCGGCGTTTCCGGCGGGGTTGAAGCGGCCCGCTGGATCGGTCGCCCGGGCGAATCACCCGGGAGCCGCCGCCAATTTGTTGCGGAACGGAACCCACCATGGCCCAGGAATTGTTCGAGAAGATCCAGAAAGTCTCGATCGAGGAAGAATTAAAAAAATCCTACCTCGACTACTCGATGTCGGTGATCGTCGGGCGCGCGCTGCCCGACGCGCGCGACGGCCTCAAGCCGGTGCAGCGCCGCATCCTCTACTCGATGCAGGAGCAGGGGAACCTGCCGGGCAAGCCGTACCGCAAGTCGGCGCGCATCGTGGGCGACGTGATCGGCAAGTACCACCCGCACGGCGACACCGCGATCTACGACGCGATGGTGCGCATGGCCCAGGACTTCTCGATGCGCTACCCGCTCATCGACGGCCAGGGCAACTTCGGCTCGATCGACGGCGACCCGCCCGCGGCCTACCGTTACACGGAAGCCCGCATGGCGAAGCTGGCGAGCGAGATGGTGGCCGACCTCGACAAGGACACCGTCGACTTCGTCCCCAACTACGACGGGCAGGAGCGCGAGCCGTCGGTGCTGCCGGCCAAACTGCCGCACCTCCTGCTCAACGGCGCCACCGGCATCGCGGTCGGCATGGCGACCTCGATCCCGCCCCACAACCTCGGCGAGCTGTGCGATGGCCTCACCGCGCTCATCGACGACGCCGAGATCGACCTCAAGGGGCTGATGAAGCACATCAAGGCGCCCGACTTCCCGACCGGGGCGCTCATCTGCGGCAAGCAGGGGATCATCGACGCCTACACGACGGGGCGCGGCCGCGCGGTGCTGCGCGCCAAGGTCCACACCGAGGACCTCAAGCGGCGCGACAAGCAGGCGATCATCATCGACGAAGTTCCCTACATGGTGAACAAGTCGACGCTGATCGAGAAGATCGCGGAGCTGGTGCGGGAGAAGAAGGTCGAGGGGATCACCGACATCCGCGACGAGTCGAGCCGCGAGGGCATCCGCGTGGTCCTCGAGCTGAAGGCCGGCGAGATTCCCGAGGTCATCCTCAACAACCTCTACAAGCACACCGACCTGCAGACCACCTTCTCGATCATCTTCCTCTCCATCCACGAGGGGCAGCCGCGGGTCATGGGGCTCAAGGAGATGCTGCGCGTCTTCCTCGAGCACCGCAAGGCGGTGGTGGTCCGTCGCACCCGCTTCGAGCTGAAGGAGGCCGAGGCCCGCGCCCACATTTTGGAAGGGCTCAAGATCGCGCTCGACAACCTCGACGCGGTCATCGCCCTCATCCGCCAAGCGCCCAGCGTCCAGGAGGCGAAGGAAGGGCTGCGGCTGAAATTCAAGCTGAGCGAGATCCAGGCCCAGGCGATCCTCGACCTGCGGCTGCAGAAGCTGACCAGCCTCGAGCGCGAGAAGATCCTCGAGGAGTACCGCGAGGTGCTCAAGGAGATCGCCCGCCTCACCGAGCTGCTCGCCTCCGACCCGCTGCAGTGGGCGCTCATCCGCACCGAGATCTCCGAGGTGCGCGAGAAGTTCGCCGACAAGCGGCGCAGCGAGATCGTCAAGGCGATCGGCGAGTTCTCGATGGAGGAGCTGATCGCCGACGAGGAGATGGTGATCACCGTCTCGCACGCCGGCTATCTCAAGCGCACCCCGCTCGACACCTACCGCGCGCAGAAGCGCGGCGGCAAGGGGCGCATCGGCATGGCGGTCAAGGACGAGGATTTCGTGGAGTGGATGTTCGTCGCCTCCAACCACGCTTATCTCCTCGTCTTCACCAACCACGGCCGCCTCCACTGGCTGAAGATCTACGACATCCCAGAGGTCGGCGCCGCGGGCAAGGGCAAGCCGGTCCAGCAATTGCTCAAGCTCGACCACGGCGAGCAAGTCGCCACCATCCTCTCCACCAAGGACTTCCCCGAGAGCGAATTCCTGGTCTTCGCCACCCAGCGCGGCGTGATCAAGAAGACCTCCATGGACCAGTTCGCCAACGTCCGCCAGGTCGGCATCAAGGCGATCGAATTCGAGGAGGGCGACTCGCTCATCTCGGTCGGCCGCTCCACCGGCAAGTGCAAGATCATGATGGCCTCCCGCCTCGGCCAGGCCTGCCTGTTCGAGGAGTCCGACGTGCGCGCCATGGGGCGCGGCGCGATGGGCGTCATCGGCATGCGGCTGGAGGAGAAGGACGAGATCATCGAGATGGACGTCCTCCCCACCGACGGCGAGATCCTCACCATCACCGAGAAGGGCTACGGCAAGCGGACCCCGATCAACGAGTACCGCGAGACCAAGCGCGGCGGCAAGGGCGTGATCAACGTCAACATCACCGACAAGAACGGCCCCGCCATGGGCGTCAAGTTCGTGACCGGCGACGAGCAGATCATGGTCATCACCGAGCAGGGGATCGTCATCCGAACCGCCGTCGACTCGATCTCCCGCATCGGCCGCAACACCCAGGGCGTGCGCGTCATCAACCTCGAATCCGGCGACAAGGTGGTCGCGGTCGCCAAGCTCCCTAAAGAAGAGGAGAACGGGGAGACCGGCGAGGCGAAAAATTAGTTAAACACAAAGATCACGAAGGCCGCATAGAAGGAATTAAGGGCGCGGCTCCGGCCGCGCCCTTCGCGTTTCAATTCCCGGGCACCGGCTCGAGGGACACGCCCCGAGGGTAATACGCTCACCCGTAGGCGAAATCGTTGGCGACCCTCGACGCCTTCAGGATGTGGGCGTCGACGATCGCGAGGAGGGCGTCGGCATCGGGGCGCTCGATCTTCCGGTCGATGAGGATCTCGCCGAGGTGGTTGCGGATCGCGTGCCATTCGTCCGGGCCCAGCTTGAGGTCGGTGCCCTGCGGCGCGCCCCCCTTGCCCTTGAATTCGCACGGGCCTCCCGCGGCGCGGCAGAGCTCGATGGCGAGGTGGAACTTGACCGCGGCCTTCGTCAGCCGATCGCGGGCGGCCTTGAGCGCCTCGTTTTTGAGCAGCGCCTCGTCGTCCCACATCCGGTCGACCCAGGCGTCGGCGATCTCGGCCACGCCGTAGACCCCGCCCAGCCGGGTGTAGAGCGGCGCCGGCTTCTCCCGGTTCGCAGGTCGGGGCTTCCCGGCGCGGGACGCGGGGGCGAAGAGGAGCAGGAGGGCGGCGGTGGCGGCGGCGCGCATGGGGTGAATATGACCCGCGAGGGGCGCAAGCGCTCCCGGAAGTCGCCGGTTTTTACACGGATTTTGCACCCGGCGGCGGCGCCCCCCGAAAATCGAAAACCCGGGCCGCGCACAGGAGGGGCGCGGTCCCGGGTCGGAGGTTTTTTTCCACGCGTTGCGGCACCCGCCGTCGCGTGCGGGGAGATTGACGCGCGGCGGCCCGGAAAGTTCGCCCCGGGTGTAAAAGCGGGGTAAAACCTCAGTGGGCGCTTTGCTTGCCTTCCCGCGCCAGCGCGCGCGAAAGCCCGAGCGGTCCGGCGATCGTGGTGATCAGGATCGCCCCGATCAGCGCCGCCTGCCATTCCGGGGAGAGCAGCGGGTCGCCGGCGCCGTTCCGGAGTCGCGCCCCCTCGGCAACGAAGATCAATCCCACCTCCCCGCGCGGCACCATCCCCCATCCGGTGACGGACGGGGAAAGTCCGCGGCCGGCGGCGAAGCCCGCCAGCCATTTGCCGGCGATCGCGAGCGCGGCCAGGGCGAGCGTCGCCGCGAAGACCGCCGGGGTTGCGAGGCGCTCGATCTCGACCGCGGCGCCGGTGGCGACGAAGAACAGCGGCGCCAGCGCGGCGACGAGCGGCCGGACCAGCTCCTCGAGCGGCCGTTTCTCGCGGGTTTCGAGGTCGGTCCAGCCGGCCGGCTCGAGGACCAGCCCGGCCGCGTAGGCGCCGACGATCGCGGCCAGCCCGGCGCGGGTCCCCAGCCAGGCGAGCGCGAAACAGAAGCAGAGCGCGACCGGCAGCAGCCATTCGTCGGCGCGCAGCCGGGAGGCGGCGCGGAAGAGCCCCCGCCCGAGGCGCGGGCCGACCAGCAGCGCGCCGGCGAGAAAGGCGATCGCGAGCGCGAACCGCCCCGCGAGGGCGCCCCGCGCATCGCCGCCCGTCGCGGCGGCGCTCACGCCCATCAGCACCAGCAGGCCCAGCACGTCGTCGATCACCGCCGCGCCGAGGATCACCCGGCCCGCCTCCCCCGCGAGCGCGCCGCGTTCGCGCAGCACGCGGGCCGTGACGCCGACCGAAGTCGCGACCAGGCAGGCGGAGAGGAAAAGCGCCGCGGACGGCTGGCCGGGCAGCGCGAGACGGGCGAAGCCCCACGTGAAGGCCATCGGCAGCGCCACGCCGGCCAGCGCCACCCGCAGCGACGCGGCGCCCGCGCGAAGCATCTCCGGCACCGTCGCCCCGAGCCCGACCGTGAACATCAGCAGGATCACGCCCAGCCCGGCGAGCGCGCGCAGCGCGGGGTCCGCTTCCGGCGCGAAGAAGAGCCAGCCGCGGCGCGCGAGCCAGCCCAGCAGCAGCCCCGCTCCCAGCTCGCCGGTCACCGCGGGCGCGCGCAGACGCTGCGCCAGCTCGCCCCCCGCAAGCGCCGCGAGCCAGACCAGCGCGAACGCTGCGAGCGGGAGGGCGGTCATGCGCGAATTCTAGGCGGACGCCCGCCGCGATCCGCGCCGCCGCGGTTTTCGGTAGGCTTCATGCCGGACCCGAGCGCACGCCGCCTTGCCGGAACCCGCCGCCCCCGCACCGCCCCCGCTCCTCCGCCGCTTCGCGCCGCGCGCGCGGCAGATGCGGCTGATCGTTCATTCACGCCGCGTCGCGCTGGGCATCCTGCCCCTCGGGGCGCTCTCGGCCTGGGCGATGACCTGGCTGCTGCGCGGCATGGCCTCGATCGAGCGACCGGTCGAGGGCTTCGCCGATCGCCATCCGGCGCTGATCCTGCTGCTGCCGGTGATCGGCGTCGGGCTGACCACGCTGTGGCTGCACTTGACGCGCATCGGCGAGGCGTCGCTGGTCGACGACCTCGAGCGGGCGCACGAGAACCCCGAGGGGGCCTTCGCGCCGCGCGCCACGCTCGCGAAGATCGCCGCCTGCGGGCTGACCATCGGGCTGGGCGGCAGCGCCGGCGTCGAGGGGCCCGCGAAATGGTTCGGCGCCGGGCTGGGGCTTCAGTACCACCGGGCGTTGCGGCGCCTCTCGCGGAAGCTCCGCCCGGTGCGCAAGGCGCTCTCGCGCCCGCTGGTCAGCCTCACCGCGGGCGCGGCTGCGGCGCTCACCACGGTTTTTCGCGCCCCGCTCTCGGGCGCCCTGCTCGCCGCCGAGCAGGAGGGGTCGCTTCCCGCGAGCGAGCAGATCCCGGCGCTCGCCGCGGCCGCCGCCGGCTACACCGTCCATGTGCTGATGGAGGGCCACCGCCCGCTGCTCGCCGCGCCGCCCGCGGAACTGGAGCCGCGCGAATTGGGCTGGGCCTTGGCGCTGGGGACGCTGGCGGCGGTCGCGATCCGCCTCCACCACGCGCTGGACGGATGGCTGCGGCGCGGTCTCGTCCGGGTGCCGCTGTGGGGGCGCGGCGCGGTCGGCGGGCTGGGCCTTTCCGCGCTCGCGTGGCTCTCGCTGCGCGCCGCGCCCTCCCCGGTGCCGTTCACCTACGACGGCGGCATGCCGCTCATCGCTCGACTGCTCGCCGCGCCGGCCGACCCCGCCGCCGCCGGCGCGCTCTTCGCGCTCAAACTCGCGGCGACGACCCTCACTTTCGCCTCGGGCGGGCTCGGCGGCCGCTGGCTGCCGACCCTCACGATCGGCGCCGCGCTGGGGGGCGCGCTGGCGGGCTTCGCGGGGCTGCCGGCGCCGGTCTTCATCCTCGCCGGCGCCGCCGCCTACGCCGGCGCCTTCCACCGCACCGTGCTGCTGCCCGCGGTCTTCCTCGCCGAGGCGACCGGCCGCAGCGAATACGTGGTGCCGGGGCTGCTGGCGGCGGTGATGGCGTTCCTCATCACCCAGTGAGCGCGCCCGGAATGGCGCCGCCCCGCGGGCGTTAAAATCCGACCCCATGCCGATCTTCGAATATTCCTGCGCGCCCTGCCGCCACCACTGGGAAGTGATCGTCGCGCACAGCGCCGAGGACGCGCCCGGCTGCCCGCAGTGCGGCCGGCCGGGCAAGAAGGAATTGTCGGCGCCCGCCTTCCAGTTCAAGGGCTCCGGCTGGTACGCCACCGACTACGCGAAAGCGGGCGGCAAACCGGCGGAGAAGAATGCCGACGCGAAAGGCGACACCCCGGCGCCCGCGTGCGCCACCCCCGCGCCCGGCTGCGGCGGCGACGGTTGCGCCACGAATTGACCGCGAAAAATCGGGGCGCCCCGTCCCGGAGGTTTCCATGATCCGCCATCTCGTCGCCGGCGCATTGCTGACGCTCTCCCTCGCCGCCTTCCCGGGCGGCGAGCCCGCGGTCAAATCGCAGCCGTCCGCCCCCGCGAAGCCGGCCGCCGTCCCCGCGCCGACCCCGGCCGCCGCTCCGGCGTCGCTGGGACGGCCCGCCGCCGGCTGGAGCGCGACCACGGTGGAGGCCGTGAGCGGCGAGGCGCACAAGGCGCAGCTCGCCAAGGGGGCGCCGGCGACCCTGACCGGCGAGGTGATCGACTACTCCTGCTTCCTCCAGCTCGCCAAGAGCGGGGAGAAGCACCGGGACTGCGGCCGCAAGTGCATTCTCAACGGCCAGCCGGCGGGGCTGCTGCTCGCCGACGGCTCGATCGTGATGTTGGTCGCCGAGGAGCACCACCCGCGCCGAGACGGGCAGGTCTCGCTCAAGGAATTCCTCGCCGACCACGTCGGCCTGCCGGTGACCGCGACCGGGATGGCGACCGAGAAGGGGGGCGTCAAGGCGCTCTTCGTCGAGACCCTCGCCCCGGTGGCGCCCGCAGCCGCCCCGGCCCCCGCGCCGGCGAAGTGACTTCCCGCTCGGCTACAAGCGGCCCGGCGGATCGCTCCGCCGGGCCGCTCGCTTTTCATCCCGCGGAATTCATTTCTTGAGGTAGGCGCCCGCCACCGTGACCGCCGCCCCGCCCAGCGCGAGCGCCCCGCTCAGCCAACCCGGCATCTCGATCCTCTCGCGCGTGCGCGCGGTCGCCTCGAGCGGCCCCAGATGCGCGGTGTGCTGCTTCATGTAGGGGAGGCCCCCCTCGGGCAGCGAGAAGGCGCCGAGAAAAAACAGGGCGAGGCCGCCGAAGACGAGGAGCGCTTTTTTCATGGCGCCATTTTAGTGCGCGGTGCGCGGCGAGAGAACCCGCCGGGGCACCCGCGCCGGCGCTGACCCGGCGACCGGCGCGCAGCGATCGCCGCACCGCCGCCCCGCGTTCACTGCAACCGGTACACCTTCACCCGCCCCTCGCGGCCGCGGATGTCGATCTCGCCCAGCGCGTCGTCGTCCACCGCCGCGGTGACGCGCTTGCGCACCGATTCGGTGACGAGGATCTTCGCGCCGCGCGCCTTCGCCTCGCTCTCCAGCCGCGCGGCGACGTTGACGGTGTCGCCGATGACCGTGAATTCGAGGTGGCGCGGGTCGCCCAGCGTCCCCACCGTCACCGGGCCGGCGTTGATCCCGATCACCACCTCGAGCGGCTCGCCGGTGAGCGCCCGCCAGCGCGGCTGCAGCTTCTCGACCGCCGCCTGCATCCCCAGCGCCGCGCGCACCGCGGCCCCCGCGTGGCCGGGCAGCGCGACCGGCACCCCGAAGACCGCCATCAGCCCGTCGCCGAGGTAGCGGTTGATCGAGCCGCGGCGGGCGAAGACCTCCTCGCCCATCGCCGCGAAATACTCGTTGAGCAGCGCGAGGGTCTGCTCCGAGTCGAGCCGCTGGCTGAGGCGCGTGAAGCCGCGGATGTCGGCGAAGAGGACCGAAACCTCGCGCTTCTCGCCCCGGCTGCCGAGCGCCTCGGGCTTCTCCAGCAGCGTCTGCACCAATTCGGGGGCCACGTAGCGCGAGAAGAGGTCGGTGAGGGTGCGGTTGGCCTCGCCGAGGCGGCGGTTGACCGCGGCGAGGTGGATGGCGCCGGCAACCTGGTCGACGAAGGTGCGCAGCAGGATCTGCGCGGCCGGGGTGAAAAATTCGGGATCGGTGTGCTCGAAATTCATCGCCCCGAGGACGCGCCCCTGGAAGCGGATCGGCACCGCGTATTCCGCGCGCACATCAGGGCTCGCCGCCACGTAGTCCGGATCGGCGCGCACGTCGGGGACGAGCTGCGGCTCGCCCGAGCGCACGGCGCGGCCGATGATTCCCCGGCCGGCCGGCCAACGCTCGCCGATCTTCACCGCGACCACGATCTCCCCCTCGTGCGCGGCCAGTTCGCACATCCCCGCCGCTTCGTCATAGAGCAGGATCGCGGTGATCGAGAGACCGAGCCGCGACTGGATGAAGCGGGCGATCCGCCCCAGCAGCGCCGAGAGATCCTCGGTCTCGAGCGCGGTGCGGCTCACCTGGCTGAGCAGATCGAGTTCGGCGGCCCGGCGGCGGGAATCCTCGAGCAGGCGCGCGCGCGCAATCGCGCCCGCGATCTGGTCGACGATGGTGCGCAGCACCGGGATGTTGGCGGGCGAGAAGGCCTCGGGCGAGGGGCTCTCGAGGTCGAGCACGCCCAGCAATTCCCCCTGGCTGAGGATGGGCAGCGCGTATTCGGCCTTCACCAGCGGGTTGATCGAAACGTAGTCGGGGTCGGCCGCCACGTCGAGCAGCAGCTGCGGCTCGCGGGAACGGACGCAGCGGCCGAGGATGCCGCGCCCGGGCGGCCAACGGGCCCCGCGCCGGAAGGCGACCTCCATCTTCCCGGCGAAGGCGGAGAATTCGAGCTCGTCGGAAGCCGGGTGGTAGAGCAGCAGCCCCACGATTTCCAGCGTGAAACGCTGCTGCACGTAGGCGACGACGCGGTCGAGCAGCGCCTGCAAGTCGGCGCTCTCCATCGCCTCGCGGGAGATCTCGCTGAGCATGCCGAGCTGGCCGGCCCGCTTGCGCGCCTCGGCGTAGAGCTGCGCGCTGGCGATCGCCCCCGCGACCTGCTCGGCGACCGTCTCGAGCAGGCCGAGCTGGTCGTGGAAGGCGGCGGGACGGACGCTCTCGAGGTTGACGATCGCGACGATGCGATCGCCGTGGCGGACGGGCACGCACAATTCCGAGCGGGCGCCGGGGAGCGTCTCGACGTAATTGGGCCAGCCCGCCACGTCGTCGATGAGGATCGGACGGCCCGTCGCCGCCACCTCCCCGACCACGCCGCTGCCCAGCTCGCGGCCGTAGCCGACGAAGACCTCGGTGGGGACCGAGCTGGTGAGCGCCTCGCAACGGAAGCGGCGCCGCACCTCGTCGATCGACATCAGCGCCACGAATTCCCAGTTGAAGCGCTTGGCGAGCGCGTCGGTGACCCGCTGCAGCATGGGCTGCAGCTCGAGGTCGAGGGTGGCGATGCGCGCGACCTCGTTGAGCAATTCGAGCTGCGCCGCCTTGCGCGCGAGCCCCTCGCGGTCGGCCTCCTCGCGCCGCAGCAGCTCGGCGTTCTCGAGCGCGATTCCCAGCCGCGCGGCGACCAGCTCGAGCAGCGACTGCCGCCCTTCGAGCCCGCGCGCCTCGCGGCTCTCGCAATTGAGGACCGCCACCACCCGCCCCGCGACCTTGACCGGCGCCGCCAGCTCGCTCACCACCCCGGGAATGACCGCGAGGTAGCCGGGATCGGCCGCCACGTCGGGCACGTAGATCGCGCGCCCCTCGCGCGCCGCGCGCGCCACCACCCCCGCGCCGAGCGGAAAACGGCCGTCGCGCGTGGCGGGCAGGTCGAAATCGGTCGCGACCGCGAGGCGGATCGCCTCCAGCGTGTCGTGGTCGACGCCCACCAGCGACACGTAGGCGAGCGAGAGCGCCTCCTTGACGACCGCCGCGGCCTCGCGCGCGATCTCGCGCAGGTCGGTGCGCGCGGCCGCCAGCCGCCCCAACTCGTCGAGCGCGGCGAGCAGCCGGGCGTCCGAGCGGTCCATCCCCGGATTCACGCCCGCGACCGGCATTGCGGAAGTATATCCGTCATCCCATGAGCACGGGCGGGCGGGCCGGCGGCGCGGCGATAATCGCCCCGCGATGGTCGCCGAGTCCGCCCCCCTGCCGCCGCTGCCGCTGGCGGGCTTCGTCGCGGCGGTCGCGGGCGCGCAATTGCTGGGGGCGTGGAATTCCCTGGTGACGGTGCTGCCGCGGGTGCAGCTCGCGCGCATGGCGCAGGAGCACCCGCGCACGTGGGTCAGGAAATTCCTCGCCAAGGCGCTCGACCATCCGCTCCGCCACGGCCTGGCCGGGCCGCTCGCAATCCACGGCTGCCTGCTGACCGCCTTCCTCCTCTCGCTCAAACTGGGCGCCTCGTGGCCCGAGGCGATCGGCCTGGGGGCCGGGCTGATCATCCTGCAGCAGGCGGTCCCGAAGCTGCTCATCACCCTCGCCCCGGACTGGGCGGCGACGATCTCGGTCCCCGTTCACACCCTCGCCCACTACCTGCTCAAGCCGCTCACGGTCCCCATCGCCGCGGCCCTCGGCTGGCTGGGCGCGCTGCGCGAGGAGGTCGCGGGCGAGGAGGAGCGGAGCCCGGCTGAAGTGCAGCAGGAGGTCGATGCGCTCATCAACCTCGGGGCCCGCGAGGGGATCATCGAGCCGGGCGACCGCGAGCTGATCCGCGGCGCGATCGACTTCGGCGACAGCGTGGCGCGCGAGGTGATGACGCCGCGCACCGACCTGGTGGCGCTCGCCAAGGACGCCACCCTGGCCGACCTGCTCGCGGTGCTGGTCGAGAACCGCCACACCCGCATCCCCCTGCACGGCGAGTCGCTCGACGAGATCGTCGGCGTGCTCTACGTCAAGGACATCTACCCCATGATCGAGGTCGGCGCCTTCGACGCGCCGCTGCTCCCCCACGCGCGACCGCCGGTCTTCACCCCCGCCTCCAAGCCGCTCCACGCCCTGCTCCAGGAATTGCGGATGAAGCGCGAGCAGCTCGCGATCGTGGTCGACGAGTACGGCGGCACCGCGGGTCTGCTGACGCTCGAGGACCTGCTCGAGTGCATCGTGGGCGACATCGCCGACCCGCACGAGGAATCGACTCCCGATTTCGTGCGCGCGGTCGACGGGTCGCTCACCGTCGCCGCCTCGCTGCCCCTCGCCGAGCTGAACCAGAAGACCGGCTGGGAATTGTCCGCCGACGGGGTCGAGACCGCGGGCGGCTGGCTCATCACCCACCTCGGCCGCATCCCCCAGGGCGGCGAGAAGGTGAAGGCGGAGGGGCGCGAGGTCGAGGTCCTCGAGGCCGAGCCGCGCCGGGTGCTGCGGATGAAATTCCCCGCCCGAGCCTGAGGCTTTTCCATGGCTCCCGCCGCCGCGCGCGCCGCCTTGATCCGACTCCTGCAATCCGCGCACGCCGGCGAGATGGCGGCGGCGCTGGCGTACCGGGGCCACGGGCGCGCGACGCGCGACCCGGACGAGCGGGCGCGCATCCGCGAGATCGAGGCGGAGGAGCTGCACCACCGGCGCCTGGTCGGGGAGCTGCTCGCGCGGCTCGGCGCAGCCCCGGCGCGATCGCGGGAATTCCGGGCGCGTTGCATCGGGGGGGCGCTGGGGCCGCTCTGCTTCGTCGCCGGCTGGTTCGCGCCAATGTACGGCGCCGGAAAATTGGAGCGCGGCAACATCGTCGAGTACGAGAACGGCGCCCGTCTCGCCCGCGACTGCGGCGAGTCCGGCATGGTCGAGTGCCTGCTGACCATGGCCGAGGTGGAATGGGAGCACGAGCGCTTCTTCCGGGAGAAAGTCGGCGGCCATTTCCTCGCGAAATTTTTCCGCCCGTGGGCGCCCCCGCCCGCGAAGGCGGCGATCCGCGCCTCGTTCGCGGCGGAAGCGCGGGACCGCGCGCCCGCAACCGGGGGCGAAACGGCGCCCGCCGTCCCGCCCGCCCCGTAAAATTTCACCCGCCCCCCGCGGGGATTTTTTTCACCCGGAGCGCCCATGCGCCGTGCCGCCGCCATTTTCTGTTTCACGCCATCCCTCGCCGCTCTCGCGGGCGCTTCGTCGCCGGCGCCCGCACCGACGGCGCCGATCGTCACCCGCCCCAACCCCAACCTGACCGCGGAGGGAATTCCCGGGATCCCGCCCGAGCTGGCCGCGCGGGTCGCCCGCTACCAGAATTTCCGCGCCGCCTCGCTCGTCGACTGGCACCCGACCCGCCGCGAGCTGCTGATCGCCACCCGCTTCTCCGACAGCGCGCAATTGCACCGGGTCGCGATGCCGTTCGGCGCGCGCGCCCAGCTCACCTTCGCCGCCGAGCCGGTCGCGGGCGGCTCGTATTGCCGCCCCGCCGCCGGCGACTGCCTGATCTTCTCGAAGTCCGAGGGGGGCAACGAACAGGCGCAGCTCTACCGCCTCGACTTCGGCGGCGGCGAGATCGTCCGCCTCACCGACGGGAAGAGCAAGAACGAGGGGATCCTGTGGAATCGCAAGGGCGACCGCTTCGCCTTCCGCTCCACCGCGCGCAACGGGAAAGACGAGGACCTGTGGCTGATGGAGCCGCGCGCCGGCGCCTCGCGCAAGGTCTTCGATGCGACCGGCTCCTTCAGCGCGAGCGACTGGTCATTCGACGACGCCCGCCTCGCCGCGACCGAATACATCTCCGCCAACGAGAGCTACCTCCACGTGCTCGACCTCGCGACCGGCGCGATAAGGCGGCTGACGGCGAAGGACGGGACGAAGGTCTCCTACGGCGACGCCCGCTTCACCCGCGACGGCAAATCGCTCATCACCACCTCCGACCGCGGCTCGGAGTTCCAGCACCTCGCGCGGGTCGAGATCGCCACCGGCCGCGAGACCCCGTTCGGCCCCGCGTGGCCGTGGGACGTCGAGGATTTCGCGCTGAGCGAGGACGGCCGCCGCCTCGCGGTGCTGGTCAACGAGGCGGGGCGGACCGCGCTCCACCTGCTCGATCCCGACACCGGGAAGGAATTCACGCCGCCGAAACTCCCCGCCGGCCAGATTTCGTCCCTCCGCTGGCGGCCGGGCGCGGCGGAACTCGGCTTCAACCTGCTGGGCAGCCACGCGCCGAACGACGTCTATTCACTCGAGGTGACGACCGGCAAGCTCACCCGCTGGACCGCGAGCGAGACCGGCGGGCTGGCCACCGACGGCTTCCGCGAGCCGGAATTGGTCTCCTTCAAATCGTTCGACGGCCGCGCGATCGGCGCCTTCGTCATCCCGGCCGCCGGGAAATTCGCGGGCCCTCGCCCCGTCCTCATCGACATCCACGGCGGGCCGGAAGGCCAGGCGCGCCCCTACTTCCCCGGCCGCTGGGCTTTCTTCTCCCAAGAGCTGGGCGTCGCGATCGTCGAGCCCAACGTGCGCGGCTCGAGCGGCTACGGAAAATCGTTCCTCGCCCTCGACAACGGGATGAAGCGCGAGGACTCGGTCGCCGACATCGGCGCGCTCCTCGACTGGATCGCGACCCGGCCCGACCTCGACAAAACCCGCGTCATCGTGATGGGCGGCAGCTACGGCGGCTACATGACCCTCGCCTCGCTCACCCATTTCTCCACCCGCCTGCGCGGCGGCATCGCCTCGGTCGGCATCTCCCACTTCGGGACCTTCCTCAAGAACACCTCCGATTACCGCCGCGACCTGCGTCGCGCCGAGTACGGCGACGAGCGCGACCCCGCGATGGCCGCCTTCTTCGACAAAATCTCCCCCCTCAACAACGCCGAAAAAATTTCCGTCCCCCTCTTCGTCATCCAGGGGAAAAACGACCCCCGCGTCCCCTGGACCGAAGCCGAGCAGATGGTCCGCAAAGTCCGCGCCGGCGGCCAGCCCGTCTGGTATCTCCTCGCCGACGACGAAGGCCACGGCTTCGCCAAGAAGAAGAACGTGGATTACCAATTCCTAGCACAGGTGCTGTTCGTGCAGGAATTCTTGTTGAAGTAGGTAATGTGAAATGACACTACGGGATACACTTCCGAGAGTCGCGCTCCTGGCGGCTTTCGCCGGCTTGCTTAGTGTCCAGGTGTCGCCGGGCGGCGAACCGTCGATCAGCGAGGGTTATTACCTGCTCGCCAAGCCATTCCTTATTGGGAATCACAAGCTAAAGTGGCTGGAGATTTGGTACCACGATTATTCGAAGAATCCACCGCAGTCGCTGGCGATTCCCATTGTCCGGTTGCGGCTCGAGCGCGACGCTTCACCAAAATCGATCCAACAGGATGCAACCTGTGGATTCACGATCATGGGGGAAGACAGCTTGACGACTGAATGCGGGTCGCGATCCGTCGGTTTCCTGAAGGTGCGCTTCAAATTGTCTTCGCATCACTACGATCGGCACACGTCTTCCTCGGTTGCGAAACTCACTATTTCTCTTCGTGGCAAGAATGGTGCGATGAGCAGCGTGAATTCAGAATGCTGGTTCTCTGAAGGAGATTGAACCAGCAAAATCGCTCGACGGCGCAGAGCCGCGGCGAACGAAGCAAGCCGCGATTTAAAAAGAAACTGCGCAGCACTCAGAATGCTGCCACGGCGCAAATCGCTCGCGAGCGCGGGGCCCCGCGCAGCGGGGTAGGCGCGATCCGGGGGGCAGGCGGATTTATTTCGAGCGTCCGTATTTGGTTATGCGGCGCGTATTTTCGCCGTCGTCCACTCCCGTTGGTCGCTATGTGCGGAAATATCCGCGCTGTCGCGAGGGCAGACGAAACGTACAGAAGATTTTGGTCGGAGGCCGTTCGCCTTGCGTGCCTGCGCCCATGTGAGGCGCGCTCTCGCGCGCCTGGTGCCGAAGGCGGGGATCGAACCCGCACGACCCGGAGGTCGGTGGATTTTGAGTCCACTGCGTCTGCCATTCCGCCACTTCGGCACTGAACTAAGGACGCGGGTGAATTGTATCAGCCGGGTCCGCCGGCGGAACGCTCTCGACTCCCGCGCTGCGACCCGTTGCTTCGCGATCCTTGCGGCCCCGGCGGTGAAACTCCTACCCGATCCCGGCCATCGCGTCCGCCAATTCCTCGAGCGCCGCCTTGGGCTCCCCCTCGAGGACGATGCGGACCAGCGGCCGCCCCTTCTGCGCCAGCGCCTTGAGGTCGCCCAGCGCCTGCGCGGCCTGCAGGACGCCGAAGCTGTAGTCGCGCCCCGGGATCGGCAGGTCGGGCTCGTCGGCGGCGACGAGCTGCACCACGGCCAGCCCGGCCGGGCCGCCCTTGTGCAGTTGCCCGGTCGAGTGGAGATAGCGCGGACCGTAGCCGAAGCTGGTGGCGGCGCGCGAGCGGTCGAGCCACTCGGCGCGCAGGCGCGACATCAGCGCGTCGATCCCGGGGTCGGGCGGCAGGTAGGCGGTGAGCGCCACGTGGCGCAGCGCGCGCAGCGAGGCGAGCCATTCGTCGATCGGATCCTCCCCCTCGCCGGCCGCCGCGGCGCGCAGCCGCCTCGCCAGCTCGCCGGAATTGAGCAGCAGCGCGCCGTCGGGGACGACCAGCGGGGAGAGACGCCCGGGGCCGCCGAAGCGGTCGAGCAATTCGGCCGCCCGGTCCTTCGCCGACTGCACGTCGGGCTGGTCGAAGGGGTTGACGCCGAGCACCGCCGCCGCGAAGGCGGTCGCCGCGCTCCACAGGAAAAAAATCCCGCCCAGCGAGGCGGGGCCGGGCGCGGTGATCTCGGCGCGCGGGCGGCGGGCGTTGGAGAGGAAGCGCTCGAGGTCGGCGGCGGCGGACGCGCCGTCGAGCGCGAAGCGGTGGCGCACGAAGAGGCGGTCGGGGCCGTAGCGCTCGGGCGCGGCGAGCGGCTCGTGGGTGATCGGCGTGATGCCGCGCCCCTGTTTGCCGGTCGACTCCGCGACCAGCTGCTCGATCCACAGCGAGAGCGCGCGCCACGCGTCGGGCAGCCACAGCGTCATCTGGTCGGCCCCCGCACGCGCCATCGCGCCGAGGAAGGCGCCGAGGCGCAGCGCGGGGTTCTCCGCGCCCGGCAGGCGGGCGAGCGCCGCGGCCTCGCGCGCGGGAGCGAGCAATTCCTCGGGGGCGACGCCCATCAGCGCCGCAGGGACGAGCCCGAACAGCGACAGCGCCGAATAGCGGCCGCCGATCTCCGGGTCGTTGCGGAAGACCGCGCGCCAGTTCCCTCCGCTCGCCTCGCGGTCGAGCGCGGTGCCGGGGTCGGTGATGGCGGCGAAATGCTCCGCCGCGCGCCCCGGGCGGGCCCTCTCGAGGCGGGCGAAATAGTGGCGCTTGAGGCTGTCGACCTCGAGGGTGCCGCCCGACTTCGAGCCGACGAGGAAGAGCGCGCGCGCCGGATCGAGCCGCGCGTCGAGGGCGGCGATGGCGCCGGGCACCGTCGAGTCGAGCACGTGGAAGGCGGGCATCCCCGGCGCGACGCCGAAGACCTCGCGGATCACCTCGGCGGCGAGGCTCGAGCCGCCCATGCCGATCAGCACAATGTCCTTGAACCCGTCGTCGCGGACTTGCGCTGCGAAATCGGCGATGCGCGCCGCCTCGGCTTCGCCGAGCGCGGGCGCGTCGAGCCAGCCGAGTCGCCGTGCGATCTCCGCCTGGGCGGCCGGGTCGCCGCCCCACAGCGACGGATCGCGCGCCCACAGCCGCTCGACTGCCCGTTTCTCGACCAGCGAGCCGAGGGTCAGGTCGGCGGCGCGCTGCAAGTCGCCCGCCCGGATGGAGACCGAGAAGTCCGGCACGGAAGGGGAGTTTAGTGGCGGCGCGCCGCGGAAGCGGAAGCATTCGCCGCGCAAGCCAACGCCGGATTTTGAAGCGAAGCGGCGAAAGGGCGCGGAGCCGGGCGGCGTGATGGCAAGTCAATACATCGCTTCCTTCGCGGATCTCCGCTCCTCCGCTTCAAAAAAATGGCCGTCAAGGGCTTCGCCCGGTAAAATTTCCCCATGCCCGACTTTTCGGAACCCGGCGCGCCGGCGGACGGCGACGCCCCGGCGGACGAGACGGCGCCGGTCCCCGCTTCTGCGGCCCCGGCCGCGCCGGCCGCCCCCGCGTTCGACGCCCGTTCGCTCTCGGGCGAGGCGATCGCGGAGAAGATCGCGGCCGCGCGCACCGTGCGCGGACTTCCGCCCCGCGACTACCAGACCCCCTACCACTCGATCCCCCACCTGCTCGCGGAGCAGGCCGCCCGCTTCCCCGACAAGCGTTTCCTGCTTTACGTCGACGACGAGCGGGGCGAGCGGCGCGAGTGGAGCTACAGCGCTTTCTTCGACGCGGTCAACCGCACCGCGCGCTATTTGAGCGAGACGCTCGGCCTCAAGCGCGGCGAGCGGGTGGCCACCCTCGCGCACAATCACGACCAGACCGTCATCCTCTATTTCGCCGCCTGGTCGGCGGGTCTCTGCGTGGTGCCGGTCAACGTCGGCGAGGAGGCCGACCGGATCGGCTTCGTGCTCGACAATTCGCAGGCCGCGGCGGTCTTCGTCCGCGCCCAGTACGCGCCGCTCGCCCCCCGCGAAGCGTGCGCGTCGGTCCGCCACTGGGTCCGCTTCGACGGCGGGCCGGAGAAGGGGTGGCGTCACCTCGGCGACGCGGAGAAGTTCCCCGCCAAGCCGCTGCAGCGCGAAGTCACGCGCGAGGACGAGGCGCTGATCGTCTACACCTCGGGCACCACCGGCGCCCCCAAGGGCGTGCTGCTCACGCAATACAACCTGCTCATCGACGCGAAGAACATCGCCGACTGGCACCGCATCGACACGCGGCAGATGATGATGTGCGTGCTGCCGATCCACCACGTGAACGGCGCCGTCGTCACCCTGATGACGCCGCTGCACGCGGGCGGCTCGCTGGTCCTCAACCGAAAATTCAAATCCGCGGGCTTCTGGGAGCGGGTCGCCGCCGAGAAGGTGCAGATCGTCTCGGTGGTGCCGACGCTGCTGCAGTTCCTGCTCGAGGCGCCGCCCGCGGGCAAGCTCGACCTGCGTTTCTTCCGCCACTTCATCTGCGGCGCCGGGCCGCTCACCTGCGAACTGGTGATGCAATTCGAGGAGCGCTTCAAGGTCCCCGTGATCCACGGCTACGGGCTGAGCGAGACGACCTGCTACTCCTGCTTCCTGCCGGTCGACCTCGACAAGGCCGAGCACCGCTACTGGCTGCGGGACCACGGCTACCCCTCGATCGGGGTGCCGCTGCCGGCCAACGAGATGGCGATCCACGATGAGGAGGGGCGCCCGCGCCCCCCGCGCGAGAAGGGGGAGATCGTCATCCGCGGTCACAACGTGATGCGGTTCTACCACGGCCGCCCCGACGCCAACGACGCCGCCTTCGCGCACGGCTGGTTCCGCAGCGGCGACGAGGGCTTCCACCTCGAGGATGCGACCGGGCGCGCCTACTTTTTCATCACCGGCCGGCTCAAGGAATTGATCATCCGCGGCGGGGTCAACATCTCGACCTACGAATTGGACGAGGTGCTGATGAACCTGCCGGGCGTGAAGGCGGGCCTCGCGGTCGGCTTCGACCACAAGTACCACGGTGAGGAGGTCGGCGCCTTCATCGTCCCGCAGCCGGGGATCGCGCTCACCGAGGCCGACATCTTGAAGGGCTGCGAAAAAATCCCCGCCTGGAAGCGGCCCAAGGTCGTCCTCTTCGGCGAGTCGGTGCCGGTCACCTCGACCGGCAAATACCAGCGCGGAAAATTGAAGCCGCTCTTCGCCGCCTACCGGGATCGCCAGTTCAAGGGCTGAGGGCCGGGTTCACGCCGCCAATCCCTTGACCGCCAGCCGGTGGAGCAGGCGCGCGCCGATCGGGAGCGCCGCCTCGTCGAGGTCGAAGGTGGGGCTGTGGTGGGGCCCCGCCCGCCGCGCCGCGCCCCCGCGGGCGCCCACGAAGACGAAGACCGAGGGAACCCGCTCGGCGATGCAGGCGAAATCCTCCGCCCCCATCTCGGCGGGCGGGGTGAGGATCTCGCGCACGCCGGCCACCGTCTTCGCCCATTCCATCGCCTGCGCCGAGAGCGTCTCGCCGTTGACCAGCGGCGGGTAGCCGCGGTTGATTTCGACTTCCGCGCGCAGGCCCGCGGTCGCGGCGACCCCGCGCGCGATCTCGCGCACCCGCCGCTCGAGCCGGTCGCGCACAGCGGGGCGGAAGCTGCGCAGGGTGCCGCGCAGTTGCACCTCGGCCGGGATGACGTTGAACGCCTCTCCGCCGCGGATGGCGCAAACCGAGACGACCGCCGGCTCGCCGGGCGGGATCTCCCGCGCGACGATCGTCTGCAGGCGGGTCACGGTGTGGGCCGCGCACAGCACGGTGTCGGCGGTCTCGGCCGGGTGGGCGCCGTGGCCGCCCTCCCCCTTCACGGTGATTCGGAATTCGTCGCAGGCGGCCATCGCGGGGCCGGGCAGGATGCCGAGCGAGCCGGTGTTCAGCCGGTTCCAGAGATGAAGCCCGAAGGCGCGGTCGACGCCCTCGAGCGCGCCGGCACGGATCATCGGCTCGGCGCCGCCCGGCCCCTCCTCGCCCGGCTGGAACATCAGGCGGACCGAGCCCTGCTCCGGGGGGTTCTCGAGCAGCAGCGCGGCGGCCCCCAGCAGCATCGCGACATGGCCGTCGTGGCCGCAGGCGTGCATGACGCCGGGGTGACGCGAGGCGTAACCGCCTTTCTTCGCGGCGGCGCCGGTTTCTTGCAGCGGCAGCCCGTCGGTGTCGGCGCGCAGCAGCACCCGCGGCGTCCCGCGCGGCGCCCGCCTGACTTTTTTGCCGCCCGCGAAGTCGAGGTCGCACAGCACCCCGCTCTCCGCACCGCCGTCGCGGGGGGCGAGCCCCAGCGCGCGCAATTCGCGGCGGATCAGCTTCGCGGCGCTGCGGCAGGCGAGGCCCAATTCGGGCGCGCGGTGGAGTTCGCGGCGCAGCTCGCGCAGACGGCGCGCGAGGTCGGCGGAGGGGCTCATTTTTTTCTTCCTTGCTTGCGGGCGGGCGGCGCGCGCCGGTCGAGCAGCGATCTCGGGTCGACCGGCTCTCCGTCGCGGCGGATTTCGAAGTAGAGGTAGGCGCCGCGCAAACTCCCGGTGTCGCCGGCGAGGCCGACCAGCGCGCCGCGCGCGACGGGGTCGCCCTCGCCCGCGAGCGGCTTGCGCAGGTGGGCGTAAATCGAAAGGTAGCCGCCGGGGTGCTCGAGGATGACCGTTTCGCCGTAGCCCTCGAGGTAGCGGGCGAGCGCGACCTTGCCGTCGGCGGCGGCGCGCACCGGGGTGCCGTCGGCGGCGTCGTAGTCGAGGCCGGGGTGGGGCAATTTGGTGTGGTACTCGGGGTCGGTGATGGGGCCGAAGGGGACCGAGACCTTCGCCTTGACCGGCACGCGCCATTCGGCCGCGCCCGTCTCCCCGCCGCCTCGCCGCCCGCGCGAGGCGGGCAGCGCCTTGACCGTCCCGCTCATCGCCGCCAACCCCTCCTCGTAGGCTTTGCGGCGACGGCCGACCTCGCCCAGCAAGGCCTGGTAGCGGGCGCGCAGCGCGGCGACCTCGCGCCCCTTGTCGGCGCGCAGCGAGTGCACCCGGCGCAATTCTCGGGCCTGGCTTTCCAGCCGCGCGCGCCGCTGGCGCAATTCGCGGACCTGGTCGCGCCAGCGCTCGATGCGCTGTTTTTCCAGCCGCGCGAGCTGCCCGCCGTAGCGGCGGTGCCACGCCTGGGCCTGGTAGTCGAGCGGGCGGATGAGCGCGGGGCGGCGGCGCTGACGCAGCGCGGCGAGGAACAACCCCGCGATGGAGCGCCGCTGCTCGCCGATCGAGGCGTCGAGCACGCGCGCCTGCGCCTCCTGGCGGCGCGCCTCCTCCTGCAAGCCGTTCACCTGCCGGTCGAGCAGCCACGCTTCGCGGCGGCCGATCCGCTCGGCCAGCTCGAGGCGCGACAATTGCCCGAGCGCCGAATCCTCCTCCGATTTCACCTCGCCCAGACTGGCGCGCAGGCGCGAGAGCTCATCGTCGCGCGGCTCGGCGGCCGCGGGCGCGCCCTGCTGCGCGCGCGAGATCGCCGGCGAAAGCAGGGCGAGCAGGAGGAATCCGGCGCGGCGCATGCGGCGCCATGCTACCGATTTCGAACCGCGTCAGGGCGCCGGCAGCCGGTGGAAGGCGAGCGCGAGGATCGCGTAGACCGCGAGCAGCATCGCCCCTTCGAGCCAGTGAGTCTCGCCGTCCGACACGATGTGGTTGACGACCAGCACCGCGAGCACCACCGCGAGCACCTCGAACGGGGTGAACCGCAGGTCCATCGGCATCCCCATCGCGCGCCCCGCGAAAACCAGCAGCGGCGCGACGAACAGCGCGATCTGCAGGCTGGAGCCGATCGCGACGTGGATCGCGAGGTCCGTCTTGTTCCGCATCGCCATCAGCACCGCGGTCGAGTGCTCGGCGGCGTTGCCGATCACCGCGACCACGATCACGCCGGTGAAGGTGTCGCTGAGCCCGAACGCGGCGGCGGCGGGTTGGATCGCGCCCACCAGCAATTCGCTCATCACCGCCACCCCCGCGGTCGCGGCGAGCAGGATGAGGAGCGCGCGGCCGCGCCCCCAGGCGCGGGTGCCGAGCGCCTCGGCCTCGTCGGCGGGCGCCTCGCCGGTGTAGAGGTGGGCGTGGGTGCGCAGCGAGAAGAGCAGGCTGAGCCCGTAGGAAACCGCGAGCACGACCGCGATCTCGGTCGACAATTCCCGCTCGTGCGCGGACGGATCGCCCTGCGCCAGGACGTGGAAGGTGGCGGGCACCGCGAGCCCGATCACCGCGAGCAGCAGCAGGGTCGCGCCCATCGAGGCGGCGGTGCGGTTGAATTTCAGCAGCGGCCGCTTGAGCCCCCCGGCGAGCGCGGCGAGCCCCAGCACCAGCAGCAGGTTGCCGAGGATGGAGCCGGCGATGGAGGCCTTCACCACCTCCGTCAGCCCGCGACGCAGCGCCAGCAGCGCGATGATCAATTCCGCGGCGTTGCCGAAGGTGGCGTTGAGCAGCCCGCCCCAGCCCTCGCCCAGGGCCCCGGCGAGGTGCTCGGTGGCGCGCCCCATCAGCCCGGCGAGCGGGATGATGGCCAGCGCGGCGGCGGCGAAGACCCACGCCGGGGGCGCATGGCGCCACCCGAGCAGCAGCGCGACGGGGAAAAATCCCAGCAGCAGGTTCAGGGCGGCGGCGCCCCGCGCAGGCCCGGCGCTCACGGGGCGGGGCCGAGGTCGAAGTACTGCGAGTGGGCTTCCAGCGCCTTGAGCAGGAAGGCCTTGTAGTCGGGCAATTCCGCGACCGGGATCTCCCGCCGGGTCAGGGTCAGCTCCCGGGTGACGGTGATTCCCTCGGCCGTCTTCTCGAAATCGAGGCGCAGCGTCCCGAAGGGCGAGCGGATCGCGACGGGCTTGGGCGCGACGATCTTCGCCGCCGCGGGCAGCGTCCAGCGGATGGCGGCGGTGAAGGTTTCGGACCGCCCGAGCCGCAGCGGCGCGGCGGGCGCGGGAATCCCGCCCGGGGGCTCGCGCTCGAATTTCATCGGCAGCAGGCGCACGAACCGTCGCCCTTCGTCGATTTGCACCAGCCCGCCCGCGACCGCCTTGAGCTCGACCCGCACCGGCTTGCGCACGTCGGCGTACTGACCCGCGATCTCGACCGATTGCGCACCCGCCAGCTTGCCGGCGTAGAAGCGCTGCATGCGGCCGTACAGGTCGGCGCGGGAATCGGCGCTGTCCATCCCGAAACGCCAGTCGCCCGCCTCGGCCCCCTGCACGAGATGGGAGCCCGCGAGCGCCACCGTTCCGTCGGCGGCGGAGGCCGCACCCAGGGTCCAGATCTGCTGGTTCTCGTCGGCGCCGGCGACGGGCAACTCGATCATCCGCGCCTCGCCGCCCGCGGCGGGCACGATCAGCGCGCGGGTTCCCTCCACGTCTTCGCGCAGCAGTCCCAACGGCAGGTATTTGTGGGTCGCGTCGGCGTAGACCCATTCGCCGCCGAGACGGACCGCGGCGATCACGTGGTCGAAGGTGAACGGCTGCGGGAAATTCTCGGCCACCCGGCCTTGGTCGCGGGTGTTGACGAGAACGAGGGCGACCTCGAGCCCCGCCGCCCTCGCCAGCGACGCGAACAGGGTGGCGAAATCCTTGCAGTCGCCGTATTTGTTGCGGGCCACCTCGACGGGCGGCCGCGGCTGCCACCCGCCGCGCCCCAGCTCGACCGCGACGTAGCGGTGCTCGTCGCGCACCCAGTCGTAGAGGCGCGACGCCTTCTCGCGCTCGCTCTTCGCCCCTTGGACGAGTTCGGCGAGCCGCGCCCGCAGGCCGTCGTCGAGGGCGTCCAGCGCGGGTCCTGAGAGGCTCCGCTCCCAGTCGCCGATCTCCGCCCAGTTTGAAACCGGATAAGTCTTCCCGAAAAAATTGAGTCGGTCGCGGGTGAGCAGCACCCGCCGGACGATGTCCGCGTACTCCTGCTGCGGCAGCCGCTGCGGGAGCGCGGGCAGCGGGCCGAGCTCCCACAGCAGGCGGCCGGGCGACGCCTGCGGCGCGGGCGCGCCGTTGAGCGCCGTCCAGCGCACCGGCTCGCCCGCCGGGAAATTCACCTCGACGCGCCGCTTGCTGACGGGGTAGACGCCGTCGAGGCTCACGCTCGAGAGGAACTGGAGGTCGTCGGACTCGACCGCCCACTGGCACTCGATCGCGTCGCCCGCCAGCACCTTGCTGAAGCTCGGGATCTCGACCACCTCGTCGGTGAGGTTTCCGGCGACCGAGGCGTTGATCTTGGTCATCTCGAAGCGGAAGTAGGAATCGCCGCGGTTGTCGGCGGTGCGGCGCTTGCAGGAAAAATCCTTGCGGCGGCTGTTCTTCTGCAGATAGACGACATTGAACTGGCGGTACAGCAGCGGCACCCCCTCGTTGTCGGCCACCCGCACGCGCAGCGAGGAGCGCTGCACGGTGCGCCCGCCCGCCTCGACGACGTACGCGTCGCTCCAGTCCTCGAATACCAGATGGTCGCCCGCCCGCGCGCGCGGGGCGGCGAGGAGGGCGAAAAGCAGCGCGATGACGACGCGGGTCGTGCGGGACATGCGATTCTCCAGCGGCGGCGGGCCGCCGAATTGATTGTAGCAGCGGCGGCGGGGGGCGGTTCTCAGCGCAGCCGCTGCGGCGCGTCGTCCGCCTCGGCGGCGGCGGCGGCGGCGGCGCGCAGCGCGGGCCACTCGCCGGCCGGATGGCTGCCCTCGAGCGTCAGGCGGCGCTGCCAGAGCAGGCGGCCG
>JACXTT010001626.1_pt1 | contig 37015 bp, 43 predicted proteins | sample 9270951 | NCBI WGS metagenome assembly JACXTT01 (sample SAMN15532306, study PRJNA645909) | rock metagenome | isolation source: weathered quartz diorite | place: Puerto Rico | collected 2017-06-21
ACCCTTGCGACCGCGATGTAGTAGACGTATCCGCTACCCTCTTCTAGTTCTTTCAGCATAACTAGCCCAACAGTCTTCTCTTCCAAGATTGCTGCTCTGACTTTCTCGATGTGACGAAGTATTCCTTTCGAGTGTCTTTGGTACCATCCTTCGAAGCTCTGGTCGAGAATCCAGTCTTGGCTGGGCCTCTCAGCCAACGGAACGTCGATGATTCGAACGGCTTGTTGGACAGTCATAGTTGGAAGACCCGCTCCGCGTTCTTCAAGAGAATCCTTTCCTTGTCAGACTGGCTGATCTCCAAACTCTTGACCAGAGCTAGAGCGTCCGATTGCTTTGTCACCGGATAGTCCGTTCCGAAGAAGACCTTCCCCGCGTCCCCGATATAGTAAATGGCCTCGCTGATATTGCCAGCTAGCCATTCGGCGTACTCTTCCGCGTACGACCCGCTGCCTGTGATCAGGCCCGAGATGTCCGTGTAAACGTTCTCGTGCTTGTAGACCAATTCCGCTGTGTCCATGAACCATGGATTGCCAAAGTGGCAAAGAACTATCTTCAAGGCTCCTCGTTTGTTCGCGAGCTCGTCCAGCGACAATGGGTGCGACTTCGCCAGAGCACCAGTCCCAACGGCTGTGTCTCCAGTGTGGAAGAGCGCTGGAAGATTTTCCGACTCTGCAAAATCGTAGAGCTGGTTGTACACTCGGCTGCCCGCGGACGCGTTCACGTATCCCAGCCTGACCTTGAACGCTTTGACTAGCCCTCTGTTCTCCTTCGCCAGCTTGATGGCTCTTCTTACTTCTCTGGGGGAGGGTTCCACTGTTATGACGGGGTGTAGCAGTCCTTTGCTTCGACCACACAGGTTGATGATTTCCTCGTTAGCGAGAATCGTGCCATCATTCATTGGGGGACTGAGTAACAGTCCCTTCTGGACCTTGAATCGCTTCATCATATCTAGAAGCTCCTCTAACGTGTACGACAGCCCGTTCATCCGTGCAAACCGGACGAGAGCATCATCGCGGCGTCCAGACAGATGTACGTGAGCATCGATTGCTTTGCCAGCCATTTCTTTTTCTCCTATCCGGCCAGCACCGTGAGCGAGGTCGTGGCGGAGTTCACGTCTTCGTCACCGAAATCTGGTTTAGAGCGCGTATCCACAGCGCGGACATTTCCAGTTCAGGATCTTTCCGTGCTGTGTCGTGATCTTTTCGAGGAATGCTGAATGGCAGTTTGGGCACAGAACATCTCGTGTCTCCGGCTCGTCAGTGTGCATCCTCAGCATATCCATTAGGCCGCCTTTCGAGAAGTCGCGTGCGAGGTCGGTCAGTGTAACCCATCCGAGGAACTTCTCGTCTTCGAATACTCCAACTCTGGTGAAACCGCTCTGGGAGAGCATCTTGGCCGCAGTCTTAGTCGAGGTATCCGGGCTCACTTTCATTACCGGAACCATCATCTCGGCAATCGTGACCTCGTCGGGCCGCTTGTTTAGCGGCACGAACTTGCGGAGCAGTCCTCTGTCACCGAACATTCCCACGACCTTCTCTCCCTCTACGACCAGTGTGGCCGAGGCTTTCTGCTTGTTCATGACTTCGCATGCTTTCAGGACAGTGGTGGATGGGCTCACTCTTGGGATGTTTCGGTGAACCATCAAGTCCCTGACTTTCGTCAAATCGAAATCGTAATTTGCACTCGGCCCATCGCACTTAACGATTTGCGATTAGAAGACTTTGGCCGTTGACTCTTGCGGATGAAGCGCTCGCAACCTTCCGGCGTTACCCACTTTAACTGATCACGCATAGCTTGGGTCACACTTCACGATTATCCATGACAAGCGCTTATCCCAAATCGATGAACATCCCCAAGATGCTATCTGCCACTAATTTCTCTCTTGGGATAGTATCCATCACTCTAGCATCCATATTCCAAAACGAAGATTTTGGATCGTGCCCACTCATACCGAGCAATAATCCGCAGGTACTCTGCGACCACACGTTCCCGGGTACTTCCATCTACATTGGGCCTACTGTAACGACCCTGGAAATCCTCGCTCTGCTTTCACTAGGATTCGGAATCGTATTCTTGTTGCTCTCGAGGAATTACCAACATCCGCATCGATCAGGATGGTAGAAGCAAGCTGGGCAGTATCGAGGCGCCGTGCAACCGGACGCGGTTCAGACTAAACCTTTTCGCAGGTTAATGCCGTACTCCAAATAGGCCTTGAGGCAGAGGCTCATGCCCATCCAGCCCTGGCAGTTACCATACGAGCCCTGCAGGCCAGCTTCGGTAGGCTTCCATTTGCCTTCGACGATCCTTACGAGCGTTTCCTTCGGGTTCAATGCTTCGAAATTGATCTCAACGACCGTATCGTATCCTGCGGATGTAGGCATCGCTCCCGTCTTGAGGTCGAAGCTACCCTCGCTTGCTTCCCAAGCGAACTGGATCAACTTGTTCTTGACGACCTTGTGTACTTTCACGGGAAACGTGATGGGCTTCTCGGGGTCATCGTTGAATGTCCACATGACCGTCTTTCCCTCGTCCAGAGGACCTTCTGCTCCGCCGGTTGTGAAGTACTTGCTCAGTTTCTTAGCATTGTAGACGGCGTCGAACACTTCGGCAACGGGTTTCTGAATTTTCGTCTGAACTGTAAACTTGAAGTCCATTCGTGGAACCTGCTGATTTCGGTTCAATATGTTACATATTTATAACACTTTGTAATCCTGAGTGAGGCCATGGGACGAGAAGACAGGTACGATCTAATCTTCAGAGCGCTCGGCGATTCCCGAAGGCGGGAGATACTCGACCTCCTCAAACATCGAGCGCGAACGACCGGAGAGCTGTGCGAGCAATTCGATGGGCTGGACCGATGCACGGTCATGCAACATCTGAACGTCCTCGAAAAAGCGGACCTCGTGATTGTGAAGCGTGAGGGCCGCCTGCGCTGGAACTACATCAACCCCGTCCCGATCAAGGAGCTGCACGACCGTTGGATCGGAAGCTATGCTGACACGGCAGTCGAACTTCTGGCTAGAATGAAGCGGGACCTAGAGCGCGAGTAGGCGGTTCATTCCAGTCGGATCGAAAGAGAGTGCGCGGTGAAAGTGGCCCCTCCCCAGCCTCGAAATTTCTACAGCCAACCCTGAGAAAAACAGTTACGAAACGGTAAGTCAGAACACGACGCTCACTCTTGCGGGGGGGCTATGCGCTCGGAACTCTGCCCGCCGACATGGCCGCGATGACCGCGGAAACCTCGGTCGTCTCCCGTACAACCCGCCCACCATCCAGCAAGATAATGCTGTCACAATTCCTCAAGGCGCTGGGACGATGCGCTATCGTCAAAGTCGTCCGTCCCTTCATCAGGCCTTGAATCGTGTTCAACAGGCTTGTCTCAGTCTTCACGTCCAACGCGCTGGTCGGCTCATCCAACAACAACACCGGAGCATCCTTCAAGAACGCCCGCGCGATAGAAACCCGCTGCCGCTCCCCACCTGACAGTTTCATCCCCCGCTCGCCGACTTGAGTGTTGTACCCGTCCGGAAGCCCCATGATGAAATCGTGAGCGTTCGCCAATCGAGCCGCTGCAACAATCGCCTCCATGCTCGCGTCCGGCCGGGCGAACCGGATGTTCTCAGCCACGGTAGTAGAAAACAAGACAGTATCCTGCAGGACGACCGCGTACTGGTTCCGAAGGTCCCCAACCTTGTACTCTCTCAAGTCCAGCCCGTCCAATGTGACGCGTCCCGTTGTCGGGTCGAAGAACCGCAAGATCAGGCTGGACAGTGTCGTCTTGCCCGACCCCGTCTGCCCCACAACTCCCAAACACTTTCCAGGGTTCAGGACAAACGAGACATCCTGCACAACAAGGTGCTGCTTGTCATAGCTGAACGAGACGTTCTCGAACGCGATCCGGCCCCTGGCCCTGACCAAGGGCTTTGCATTCGGTAACTCCGGCACATCCGGCTGCTCTCCCATAACCTCAAGGAACCTGTCCATCCCAGCAAACGACTGTTGTAGGTCTAGAAGGTTCCGGCCCAAGTCGCGCATCGGATTATAGATTTGCGTAATGTAATAGTTGACGATCAAGAGCCCTCCGAGGCTCAGCGCTCCCGATTCCACGTGCCCGATTCCAACGTACAGCACAGCTGAGAGCCCGACAGCCGTTATGACGCCAATGAGCAGATTGTAGGTTCCACTGTCAAGGAAAACTTTCAACATTGCATCCGCGCTCTCAGTATACTTTGACAAGAACTGCTCGTTCTCGCGTCCCTCCTGCCCGAAAGCTTTCACCTCTCGCGCAGCGCTCAACGATTCCTGGGCGGTCGACATCGCCGCGCTCTCCGACGTCTTCACCTTCTTCCATCCGGCACGCAACCTCGGCCTGTACAGGACAGTCAGCAAGAACATGAACGGTGAAACAGCCAGGGCGATCAATGCCAGTTGCCAGTCCAAGAAAACCATGACGGCAATCATTCCGCCCAGAGTCAAGAACGAGGTAAGCATAGAGGGCACGGTGTCGACCATCAACTGTCGAAGCCATGTAGCATCATTCTGGACCCGGTAAGTAGAATCAGTCACGCCCTTCGTGTCATGGTACAAGATCGATAGTCGCTGCAACTGCCTGAACAATCGCGCGCGCATGTCGAGCGTGATCTTATTCCCGACCTTGCTCGTCGTCCAAATGTCTACCAACCCCTGAGTATAGTTCAACACTGCACTCGCAAGGAGAATCGCGATCGCAGCGATCACAAAGTTCTCTTTCGGAGAAGATGCTGGCACGAAAAATCTCAGGTAGCTCGGGAGAGGCTGAGTCCCGAGGACATTGTCGACTATTATTTTGATCGGCAAAGGAACGACCAAAGTTAGCGGTATCGCTACAAGAGACACCAAGAATACTGCAAGGACGCGTGCCCAGTACGGCCGGACTTCATCCCACAGCTTCCTCCTCAAGGCCCGCTAGTCCCTCTCGCAGCTCGGCCCGTAGGAGGGTGTGTCGGGCTATTATTGACCTAGTCCATCTGAAGCGTCTTTCGTGTCTTCTCGTCAGCGTAGAACTGGACTCGTCCACACTGATGGCAGATGAACATGTTCAGTGCCAGCAAATCTTCGCTCAGCTCAGCCCACTGACCAAACATAAGATGCCAACCACCGCTCGACCCACCGATCCGGAAAGGAACATCCAGGATTTCGTCCATGTCCAACTTACACTCTGGGCACTGAATATGAGCCGGAGACTTTGGCTGCTGTGTGTCTTGCATGGTCTTCACAACCGACCTCCAACTATTCGAATTTTTCCATTTCTATCTCAAAATATCCTCGGGGCGGAGGGGAGACTCGCGGGAGAGTGCGATTCATGGAGGGCAGTAATGATGAGTACGAATAGAAAATCTTCCATCCAGAGAATCGAAATGGAAGATGACAGAAGTATGTGTCACGAAAATGCTCGAAAAAGGGGCTACACTCCGCTCTCGGAGGGCGGAGTGGGAAGCGGCTACGCTTGAATTCTGCCGGCGATGACTAGCTTCTGACCGTCCACTTCGACAGTTGGTTTTCGCAATGTTTGCTGGTGCCCGAACTGTGACTCGTTCGCGCCGTCAATGTCCCGGTTTCCGCCGATACCCAGGCTCACGGTACCCAATACAATCCGGTCTTGGTAAAAGCCGAAAAGCTCCGCGGCCGGGTTCAGTCCGATCACTAGGCTTCCTATCCGATCCTTGTCGCCTATCGCGGCCTCATACAGTCCCTTGAAAGTGTCCAGGTTTGCCACCGCGTTGTAAGAGAAGAGCCGTCCTTCCTTGAACGTCCATTGTAGGCCCTGCAGCATTTTCCCGCGAAGTGCCGTTGGCTGGTCGAAGATTACCTCTCCTTCAACCGAAGCTTCGTCGGGCGCTACTTCGACAGCTCCTGCGGGTAGCTCGGCGTTAATCGTGCCGGTGGACAAGTCGGACTCGTCCAAGATCCCATCGTGGACCCGTACGCGTCTGCCGGCGAGCCTAAAACGAACGTCGGTCCCGTTAGCGGTAGTCACACGAACATTCTCGGCCTTCTCCAGTTTTTGAGCAACGGTTCGTCCGAGTGCTGCGATCTTACCGTGGTCGACGTTTATTGCTCGTGTGAACCCTGTTCTCCACTGGTTGTAATCGAATCCGTAGGTTTTCGCTCGCTCTGGAGTGACCAGCCCGACTGGAAGGGAGAGGTAGCGGATTTTTAGCTCTCGAGTCCTATCGCCAACTTCGCGTTCTCCTTCCATCATCTTGTTGATCCGTTCAGCTGAAGCCTTGGAGAATCCTGCCGGGTCCTTGGGGCCGCCAAGCCCTATCTGGGCGTCAGTCTCTTCGAGCATAGAGAGGAATGCGCGCTGTTTTCGCGAGTACTGTGCTTCCGGTACCTCTGTCGAAAGGTAGCTCCAGAAGAACTCGTCAGTCTCCAGAAGCATTGTGGAAACGCCGCCCGCTTTTTCGACCTCGAGGGCTAGAGCGTTCGCGTAGTCCAGTGTGTGTGGGAAGGAGTAGATGTTCACTTGTTCGTCTGTTTTGACCTTGAGGCATTCGTTGACGATTTTCGAAGCGATTTGTTTTACGGGTTCGGTTCGGATAACTTGTTCGGATACGGTCATTCTGTTAGAACCTCAAGATCCGCCCTGGATCGGGGGGGCACTATTAAAGCTACGTTTAAGCGTAAAAGCAACTGTTTAACCACAATAAGAATGGTTAAGGGGTCCATCGGACATTCGAGTTATTATCGAAATGAAGGCATTCCAGATCATCAAAGACCCTACCGCAATCGAACTACTAGGAGACGACACCAGGCGACGCGTGATCTACCTACTCCGAGCCAGAGAATGGACGATCAGCCAGATGGCCGAAGAGCTCGGGCTAACACCACCAGCGATCTATCATCACATCAAGAAGCTCCTAGGCGCCGGCATGGTCGAAGTCGCTAGGGAAGAGCGAGTCGAAAACTTTCTCGAAATCTACTACCGAGCGACCGCAGAGGTATTCGAGTTCTCATACGGAACTGGAAGAACCCTTGAATATCTTGAACAACGACTGAAGGAATCTTTACAGTCTCTGGACAAGCTGGGACTGAAAGTGAACGCTGACCCAGAGATAATCACCAAGATCGTCGCTGTCCAGAAAAAACTGGAGGCTGTGGGCGCGAAGCCGGAACTCGAAGAGAAAGCGTCGAAGCTGGAAGGAATCGACTTTTTCGGAAAGCAGGAGATCACCAAGTACGCAAAAATGATCAGCATGACGGATAGTGAGTGGAAGGATTGGTTCGCTCTCTACCAGCAATTCCGAAGTCTCCTGCGAAGCCTAACGGTCTCTACTAAGGCCTCGTCCCGAGGAAATAGGAAACGTTGACTCTTCAGATTTCTGAGAGGTCCCCAGTCCCCTTCAGGGCTCTGTAGGCGTTCAGCGTTATCCACTTGCTGGGTTTCCCGATCTGTTCAATATCAACCAACGCCTTCCTCTTGTTCTTCTGAGCCTCGGGCCCTCTGGACCAGTCTCCCTCTAACAACCACTTCCCGTTAGGGCTCTTCTTCGACAAGATCAAGTGAACAGCGTCGCTAACTCGCTCATCGTCGCCGTAGCCAAGCTTCGAGAGAACCCTCAGGCCTTGCAATGCGTCATAATAGTAGTAGATTGGAAAGTGAAAGCTTGTGGCGAAGGGTAGGCTGTGCGTCCAGTGATGATGGTCCGACTTGTACACACGGTGCATCAAAAGGAATTCGGCGCCCCGGTCGACCGAACGTTTCATCTTGCGTGTCCATTTCGACCTGGGAATCTCTGAATACGCCCAGAGAGGTTCGATGGTCGACATGAAACTGCTGTGCTTGACTTTCTTCTCTGGATAGTCGCAGTTCCATCCTCCATCTTCCAGTTGCTGTTCTGGCAGCCAGTCGATCGCGCGCTTGACTCTACTGTCATCTTCGTATCCGAATACGAGTAGTGTGCGGATCATGTTTCCGGTCAAGCAAGGTTCGTCCCAGACCCTCTGATCCCAGACCTTTTTTCCCTTGAAAACGTCAAATCGGCTGGGACAGACAAACGACCCTGTTGTCCACTGGTGAAGGTCCAGAAATCGCTCGCACGCAGCTTTGACACCCTCGTCAGGGGCCATTCCCATCTCGCCGAGCAGCATGAGCGGCCAGACGCTCGATTTCCACTTGGGAACGTAGAACGTGTCTCTTGGTGCCCAGTAGCCAGCACGATTCCGCAGGCTCAGGAGCTTCCTGATTGGACCATGGCTTCTGATTCTGCGCCGAGCTTCCCTTACTTCCGGGTCCGTTGAAGGGCGGCCGAGAATGTCTCGGAGAGTATGATATCGGATTGGAGCGTTTTCTCTTTCAAGCAACCATTCCAGGCTTTGCGATTTCATCGAAGTCCCGACCTTTCCGCGCTAGCTTAGAAGGCTTATCTCAAACGGAAAGAGCTGATGGCAGCATGTCCATCCTTCCTCCAAGTCTCAAGCCGATATTCGAGAAGAGGATCAAGGAACTATCCGTACAGATAGGAGATGCAGTCATAACGAACAAGGCAACGGCACGCGTAGTCACCAATCAAATGTCTGAAGGGACTGTCCGTGGATTCAAGATAATCCAAGACGAGCCGGAATCCGTTGGAGGCACTGGAAAGGGACCCACACCCACAGACTTCTTGATGCTCTCCGTCGCCTACTGCGAGAATGTAGTCTTCGCGAGAAATGCAGCCTTGAGCGATGTAGACCTGAGTGGCCTCGAAACGACCGCCTCCGGGACCTGGAACATGAAAGGACTGTTCGAGATCGGACCGGAGGACGCTGCTTTTCGAGAGATAATTGTCGAGACACGTGTGCAAACTAACGCTGCGGTCAAACGGATCGTTGATGTGGCTAACATGACTCATCGCCGATGCCCCGTTCACGCCACGCTCAGCAAGGGAACGAGGCTGACGTTCAGATTGTTCGTGAACGATAAGGAAACGCCACTCTGACAATTCAAAAGGTGACCTAGCGCATTGAGCCAGACCGTCCACAAGGATGAATGGACACAGAGCAGCCCTGACCACGAAGGAGTGTCGGACGATCGACTCCACGCTATGGACGAGTACATCCGACAGGGAACTTACAAGAAGATAACCAGTCTCCTAGTAGCCCGGCACGGACGGTTAATCCATGAGAGTTACTTCTCTGGGTCGAATGCGGAGAGCCTGCAGAATACTCGTTCCGCGTCCAAGTCGATCACCAGCATATTGATCGGAATCGCAATCGACAAGGGTCTGATACCGAGCGTGAACTCACCTGTTTTCTCGTTCTTTCCAGACAAGAAGCCCATGCAATACGCCGACCCGAGAAAAGACAAGATGACGATCGAAGACCTCTTGACAATGAGCAGCATCCTCGAATGCGATGACTCGAACAGTTTCTCCCGGGGCAACGAGGAGAGAATGTACCCGATTGAGGACTGGGTCCAGTTCTTGTTCGACCTGCCGGTCCGCGGCTTTCCCGCTTGGACTACTCGGCCCGAGGACTCGCCCCACGGCCGGAGCTTCAGCTACTGCACCGCTGGGACTGTCACTCTAGGATCTCTCTTGGAGCGGGCTACCAAGTCGTCAGTGCCAGAATTCGCGGAACGACACCTATTCTCTAAGATTGGCGCTAGGAGTGTTGATTGGCAGTTCACACCGTTGGGAACCGCGATGACGGGTGGTGGGTTGGGCTTGACCAGCCGGGACCTTCTGAAGCTCGGCCAGCTATACCTGAATGGAGGAAGATGGAACGAGACTCAAATCGTCTCGGAACACTGGGTCGCCGAATCGACGCGCCCGCATGTACGCGTCGACGAGGAGACGGAGTACGGGTATCTCTGGTGGCTGCGCGACTTCGAGTCTGGAGGTAAGAAGCATCATTCGTTCTTGATGCAGGGAAATGGTGGGAACAAAGTAGCGGTCTTCCCGGGTTTGGACATGGTCGCAGTATTGACCAGCACCAATTACAACACTCCGGGAATGCACACTCAGACCGATGAACTACTCTCGAAGTACATCCTTGCGGCCATTAACTAGTTCGATTCCTTCTGACGGCGTCTGCCCGGACTCTACTCCGACCTACCAACACGACCCGATGTATGGGCGTCTCGAATCCCCTCTCTGTTCTGCACTCAGACTGGACTCTTTTGAGAAATTTCCTGTCCCTGCTAGGGTCGAAGGCTGGAATTATCGGTGCCGACCTCAACCTCACTAGTAGGTCGCTCATTCCTCGAAAAATCTCCGTCCCCAGATAGTCTCTCGAGACCACTCGCGTGAAACCAGCTTTCTCCAGCATCATCTTCTTCTTGTCGGACACCTGGCCTCTTACGTTCAACATCTGGCCCCGGCCGAAGATCCGCGCAATGTTCTGCTTGTCCCGTTCGCCGATCGTTATCTCCATGAACGTGCCGTTCTGGCGGAGCGTCCGGTAGGTCTCCCGGATCGTTCTCGAACTGTCGCTTCCCGGCCCTCTCCGACTATAGACAATATCGAACGTGGCCTCGGGATATGGCAAACGGTTTGCTCTGGCATGTCGAAACTCCACATTCCTAAGTTTGCTTCGCCTGAGGTTCCTCAGCGCCTGCTGGAGCGCAATCGGGGAGAGGTCGATGCCCGCAACATATCTAGCTCTCTTGGCAATCTTGAGGGTGAATACGCCAGACCCGCAACCCAAGTCCAAGACGTCTTTGCCCAGAGTTTTCTTGAGGAGTTCTCGGTCGAATTCATCCTCGCCGTCACTACCGTCAAGAACACAGTGCTCCCTCTTACCTTCGCCAAAGGACCACTTGTCATCCCAGTATTCCTTGGAGGCTTCGCCGTATTCTCGCATCCCAAGTCGGCTACTGTGTTGCGGGGTCCGAAATATTCTCGATTCTCTGAATGATGTTCGGCCACTGTGACCTTCCCAAGCTCCATCCGGACGTCTTCTCAAGTTTTCGCGCTTCGACATCCCCCAGTTTCATCGCCTCTATCTTGCGGAGGGTTCCACAGAGACCTCTCGCGACATCGACTATTTCGGCGTCGAAGCGAGCAACTGCAGAAGAACTTGAAACCTGACTAGAGGGTTCTCGAGGCTCAGGCAAAAAGGCGAGCCAACTATGGCGAAAGTTCGTCCTTTGGCTAATATCCCTATCCTACTCTCAGACTGAGCTGCGCTGAGGGCACTGAAAAACAGAAGGGGTTTCTTCGCTGGAAGGTTGTAGTTTGGAGCCCTGGGCTGATTACATTCCGCGTCCAGAGGACTGGAACAGCGCGAATGTAGTGCCTTCAGGGTCAGCGAGCACGCTGAACCATCCGACGTTCGGGATCTCTTGCTTTGCCATCTGGACCTTTGCGCCGAGGCTGGTCGCAAGGTTGGTGGATTCGTCTACCGACTTCACCGCGAAGTAGTTGACGAAGTTGTTCTGGTTGGGGGCTTGTTTCTTGAAGAGCCCACCCAAAGTCTCGTTCGGGTCCTTCGCGTCCTTGTGCTGGATTAGCCAGTAGGGCATCTGGTCGGTGGTGCCCTCCGTCTCCCATTTGTTGAACTTCCATCCGAACAGTTGGCTGTAGAACTTGCTGATTTTGGCAGGGTCGTTAGCTGGAATCTCGAAGTGAACTAGCGTTCCGTACTTTGGCTGCTGGGTCCTTTGCTCCTGCTGAGTTGTCGACATTATTGATCTTCAACCGTCGGCGGTGCCTGAGATGTGTACTTAAAGGTGTCCATTTTGGATGTATCTACCCGGCCCATCTGGACTCGAAAATGGCAAGACTCATTGTGTCGGCGCTCATCTTTCTGTTGGCCGCTGCGGTGCTTCCGGCCCACACGACTGTCAACAGCGACCCATCGAAAGCGAACGGCTTGGGATTGGTGGGCTGGGGTGGGACGGGGTTGAGAATGACGGATTGCAGTACCAGTTCTTGCAACGCAACGTTTCCCGCCTCCCTCGTTTTTCCTGGGGAGATGGCCAGCGTGTTTGAGATGGAGGCTTCCGAGCTTAGCGCTCTCGGTTACAATACTGTCCGTGGGAGCTTCAACCCTGGCGGAACAACCTTTCCCTCTACTGGAACGAACCCTTGTTCTCAGGATACGTCTGGAAACCTATTCGGGGTTTACAATGCAACCCAGCTACAGAGAGCGATCCAGATTGCTATTCATTACGGTCTTTGGCTCATAGTGGACTATCACTCCTACGATGACATGAGCCCTGTTTACATTTCGTGTTGGATGAACGGTTGGTACTCAATAGTCAACCAATTTCGGTATTCCTATCCGCTCATCATTTGGGAGCCGCTGAACGAACCGTCAAGCCTCCCGGGCACAGCATGGGGAAAAGTCAACTATCTAGGGCAAGTGTACAACAACTGGATCTTGCAGGCGCGGAGCCTGGGCGATACTCACCACGTGGTTATAGAGAATCTGTGCAGCCAAGGATGCCAGTGGAGTGTAGACAACTACTGGAGAGGATATCCGGGGGCCTTCAATAATTCGCAACCCATTATCGACCCTCAGGCAAGAGTCTACCTAAGCTTGCATGCAGGGATGGGCTGGAACTACGACTATCCGGTTCACTGGAATTCTTGCCCGTTGAACTGTGAGTTCAACGTCGATCAGTACTATAACTACACAACGGCGGACCAGCTCGCGCGATACTTTTACCTAAGCATGAAGAACGGAACCGCGAACACGGGCTGGCCCATCCTCAACACTGAAGGCAGTGCTCTACCCCATTGCGGGATTGTTCAAGCATGCCTCAACGCAGAACTGACCAGTGGCCTTGAAGGGTCTGCCGGATACACGAACGTGACCTTGCGGTTCATCCAGACGCTAACCAATTATCTCAGCCGGAATAATCCCCAGTTCGGATGGATCTGGTTCCCGATGGCCAGCTGGACTAATGACGGGTCGGCCGGGGCCGGAACGTATGGTGCTATGAGCCCCAACAACGGTTGGGGAACAAGGCTCGCCTTCCCCACAACCGATGTGTTCAACCATGGAGGCCCCCGATACGCAAGATAGCCTGTATCATGAAGGGCTGCCTGAGTTCCAGAAAAGCCGGGCTCAGGTTCACACAACAATGGGGCTCAGCAAAGTCCGGTTAAATACGCCGAACACCTTTTTACCCGGCTCGGAGAGTTAAGAGCGAAAATCCGTGCGTTCCGCTTCTTATTCGATCGTCCTTCTCTCTACACTGCTTGCACTACTCACGATGCCCATCTTGGCCGCACCGGTTTTTGTGAGCCAGGGCGCGGGTGCGACATACGCCCTCAGCTTTTCCGCATCCTCGAGCAGGGTTTGCTTTTCGAACAATCCGGATCCCTCAGTCATCTTTGTTCCGTGTCTGTCCACCGGCTGGACGGTCGACGGCAATGGGACTATCGGGCGGAGAGCGACGAGCGTGACCGGCGGCGCGGCAGTCCTTAACGACACCGTTTCCTTAGCGTCCGTTTCGTTCGTCCGCTGTTCGGAACTGTGTACCGCAACTGACGTTGGGCCGCTCGCCTCCCACAGCTTTTTGGAATCTGTCAATTTGACCTCTCGCCTAGTTACCTTTCCTAAAATCCGTAACCCAGAATCCTTCTTGGGCACGATGGTTCCTAGTTATGGAAGTGTTCTTCCCGTGCAAGGGTTTGATGTTTCGCTAGTTCCTCTGTTCTTCTTTCATCCGGTCTACACAATATGGTGGGTCAACCTGCCGCTATCCTTGGCAGTTGCTGTAAATGTCCTCACGTTTTCGGGGATGGTTAACGGAACTCGAATGGTCGACCTTGAAAGTCTCGGCACGCGGAGTGCGTGGACGGTGAGTGCTGGCCTAGGTCGCTTCTTGCCCACAGTGCCCTGTGCCGTTGACATGTGCACTGTTAACCTGAGCAGCTTTACGTCCGATGCGTTTTTCGCTTACGACCAGTCTTCCGGGATGCTTCTGGAATCAAACCTAGACCTCCAATCTTTCAGCGGAGTGCAGACCTACTATTATCCTGCGGGAGCAACACCCTACACTGTGACTACTCGCAACACGTTTGCATTTCACGCGTCCCTGAAACTGATATCACAGGATCATGGAGACTCGCCTTTCACGGGAATAACGTCGAATCTGACCAACAGTCCTTCGCCGACCACCACCGGCGCTGGTGCAACCGGAGTCCCGAACCACGACGTGTCGCCTGGCCCAGGACTGGTGGCGACCATCACGGAGCCCCGGAATCTCGCGAGCTTCTCAATCGCCGTAGCACTCGTCGGCATAATCGGGCTGACGGTATTTCGTAGGTTCAGGCCGCACACCTGACCCGACCTAAAGCTTGGTAAGCAGTATCGTGGAAGCGTTAACATAGCGGTCCGCTTTTCTTACCTGACATGTTGGGGCAGAGGACTCTCTCGTTCGAACTGAGAGAGTTCGAAGCGAAGGACTACGAGCGATTAGCGGAGCTGTACAACAAGATCTACCCCGACTATGCCAGGAGCGTGAGCGAATGGAGGGGCCGTGATAACAGCCTTGACATGACGAAGTATCTCTTGAAACGGTACAGCTGCCTCGACGCCGCGAGCGGAGTAATCGTGGGGTTCGGGGACCTGTCCCATGTGAGCGACATGTTCCACCCTGACAAATACTGGATGAATGTCTACGTTGACCCAGACTATCAGAGAAATGGTGTTGGCGACACCATCTACCGGCGGCTGGTCCGAGAATTGCACGACCTAAGGGCGGTGACCGCTTGGACTGGCGTAAAGGAAGACATGCCGGAGCCTCTGCGATTCTTCGAGAAGCGTGGGTTTACCGAGAAGATGCGCGTATGGGAGTCTCGATTGGACCCGACCGAAGCTCACTTGGAACGCTTCCGACAATATTCGGAGAAGGTTGCAGCTAGTGGGATTACAATCTCCACCCTGGCAAAGGAGAGGGCATCGAACCCCGACTCCTTGCGCAAGTTGCACGAGGCCGTCATGGCGGTAACGGCCGACATCCCGAGCCCAGCACCGTTCACCCCCGTCTCCTACGACCAATGGGAGGCGTTCGAGATCAATAACCCTGACCTGGTCCCGGAGGGATACATGATCGCGATGGACAATGACCAGTACGTAGGTCTGAGCGTTGTCTGGAAAAGCGAGGCCGACCCTAAAACACTCTACCAAGGGAATACAGGAGTGATACGTAGCTACAGAAGACGAGGAATCGCCATTGCGATGAAACTTCGGGTAATCGACTTTGCGAAGAAGAAAGGGTATGAAAAACTGAAGACGTGGAATGCCTCGACCAACCATGCGATGCTGGCAGTAAACATCAAGCTAGGGTTCAAACGCCAAGTTGCATGGATCACACTGGAGAAGAATCTAGCCTAGCATGAAACCTAAAGGAATCTCACGCCCACTCCCCGTTCTTGAACTCGAAGGGTCGCCCCACGAAATAGGAGTCGCCCACGGCGAGAAATTGAAACGTGAGATCGAAGCTAACATACGCGCATATTACCGGCGATTCAAGGACGAGACCAAACTGGACAGAGGGGAAGTCAAGGCCCGAGCAGGAGAATATCTGGATGTGATCAAGCGGACCAACCCTGACTATTCAGAGGAGATGCATGGTGTGGCGGAAGGTTCAGGGTTGGACATCGCTGATATTGCCGCGTTGAACGTTCGGTACGAGTTAATGTACAGTCAATACTCCAAGCTTGGCGTGCCAGCCACCACCAAGGCCGATGGTTGTACGGCGTTCGGTGTGATGCCGGAGAGAAGCAGGAACGGACACGTTTTGATGGCCCAGAACTGGGATTGGATTCCGGAAGTCCACGGCGCATTCCTACGAGTGATAAACGCCCCGAGTCCAAGGATCCTCGTTTTCACTGAAGCAGGAGTAGTTGGAGGAAAAATCGGATTGAACTCGAACGGGCTCGGGATGCTGATCAACGGGCTCGTATCAACAAGTGACGATTGGTCGAGACTGGGGAAGCCATTTCACGTCCAATGCTGGGAGGCACTCCGATCAAAGACGATTGAAGAAGCTGTGCGAATTGTTTCGGAAGGGAAGAGGTCCTGCTCAGCTAACTTCCTCTTCGGACAACAATCAAGCCATGAGCATGGTGAGATTGTCGATGTGGAATCCGCGCCCGACGCCACGAATAGGCTCAGCCCCCAGAGGGGCGTACTCGCTCACACCAACCACTTTTGCAATCCCTCCGCTGAAATCGGCCAAGTAATCGATGAAGAGTGGAGGTCCACCCTAGCTAGATACGGGAGGATCACAAAGCTACTGGAGCAGCGAGTCGAAGGTAACGAGAAATTCGATGTGGGCACGATGAAGAATCTACTGCGGGACCATGATGGGAATCCTGATTCAATCTGCAGGCATCCGAATCAGGCTCTACAAGAGGCCGACCGGCTAAAGTCCATAGTGTCAGTCGTCATGGACCTAAATGACCGGGAGTTGTGGGCGACCAACGGGTCGCCTTGCGTACAGGAATACGAGCTGTTGAAGCTGTAAAGACCTCAGAACTGTCGCTGGAATATTGCTATGTACACTGCCGCGGACCTTGGTTTTCGGGGACTCCTGTTCGATATGAAACGGACGATCTTCCAGCTTGTTCCTTCGACAATCTCTCGCATTTCTTTCTGCGAGACAAGTAGGTAGTCGAACCAGGGGCTGGAGTAATTCTTGTACCGCACTCGGATATGCACTTGGCCGGCCATTCGCCCCCTCTTCTTGTTGAATTGATGATAGCGCAGATGGTCGGGGTCCTTCGTCTGGTAAACGTCGAGGCTTTCCGCGATTATCACTGCATGAGGATTTGTGATCTTGAGGAATCTTCTCAACAAGCTTCTCGCTTGTCGAGGGTTTGCGAACAGTCCGAAGTTATTCCCGAGCATGAGGATCGTGTCGAACATGCCCAACTTTGGCGTGAGTTCCGAAATGGAAAGAGTCCTAGTCTCTTTCAAGCCTCTCGTTCTGGCCACCTTAAGGGCCAATGGTGAAACGTCGACACCTAAGACGCGATGACCCCTATTCTGGAGATAGAGCGCGTGCCGTCCGGCTCCGCAGCCAATGTCCAGTATCCTGCCCTTCGCGTAGCGAATCCCAGCTTTCTCATGTTTCGACCAGTCTTTGTATTCTGAAAGGTACGTCTTGGGACCAAAGTTGGCCTGGATGAACCCGTCATCCCTTTCAACGATCTCCAGTCCATCGCTCCTCCCCTCATAGTAGTCGTAGAGCTGATGCCCGTAAGCATCTTGGAAATCTTTCACGATGCATTCACCGCCTTCCGGTCGAGCAATTCGAGGAGGCGGCTCGGATAAAGCAGCAGGTCATGCGAGCGAAAGGCTTTGAGTGATTTCCAGAGTGCACGGATAGTCATGACACCCTCCGGGAAAGTCTCCAGCCCTTCAATGACTTCCTGCTTATACAATCCTCGATTCTTCAAGTCGGCCCTGTAGACAAGTACAATCTCGTGCCCCGGCTTTCCGTCGAAAGTAAAAATGTTCTCCACCGTTCCTAAGAATCGAACGTTTGAGACCTCAGCTGCTATCTCCTCTTTGAGTTCTCTTCCGAGTGCCTCCTTACCCGTCTCTCCGAACTCTATGGTACCCCCGAGCGGTCGGTAGAATATTTCCTTCTTGACTCTGTCATACCCTTCGCCGACAAGGATGGAGCCATCATCTCGCTCGACAATGCCTATTGCGATGGTCCGAATTCGTCGGCCTTCAACGTGCGTCAATTTATTCAGAATGCTCGGATTGACCCGAACCCATAAAGCCATTCGGACTTGCGCTAGCGCAAGAACGCGGATTGCTCATAGTTCAGATAGACGGTCTCTGCGAACCTGTTAATCCGGGAGGAACTGCGACTTACGGCCTGATCATTAGAGATGAGAACACGGGTAAGGTGATCATGAGAAAGTCGGGGATTGTTGGGAAAGGCTCGTTAATGTCGAACAATGTCGCCGAGTACGCTGCTCTTTGCGAGGCGCTTCGCCTGTTGATGGGTCGTGGCAGGGAGAACGACAGCGTCGAGGTTCGAGGAGATTCAAAACTTGTCATCAATCAGATGGCAGGCAACTGGAAATTTCGCCAGGGGTTGTACGAAGAAAAGTACCGAGAGGCGAAGAACCTGGCTTCATACTTCACCAAGTTGACGTTTAAGTGGGTACCTAGGGAAGACAATGAAGAGGCCGACGCGCTAACTAGGGACGCCTATGAACGAGCCTTGAAACCGCCGTGACCACAATTAACGGAATCTGCCCTGACGAGAGCCCTTGACTCTCCAGTCCCACCGGTGCTTCCCTTTCTTGCGTCTTGAGGCACTGTAGCCTTCCCGGCGACGGCGGTCTTCGCTTCTATCCTCTTGATCATGGGGCTGTTCGAATCTCCTCGGGGAGCTCACATTGTCTCTAACATTACGTTGCGGTCCTCCCTGAGGCTGATCACGAATGTGGTGACTATCGTAGTGCCTCCTGGGCGGACGCCCCTCGCGACCTCTGGAGTAGGAGTGAGTCTCTCCGAACCTCCGTTGGGGGGGCGCGCGATCGGCCTGTTCGGGCCGTGGCTGCACTCTCCGAGGGGGTGGACGAGCTTCGTAGTCGAAACCGGATAGTCGTTCCCTGTTGAACGAGTACCCCAATTCTTGTTCTATCATTTTCAGGTCCCTAGACTCGTGTGAGGAAACGAGCGTAACGGCCTCGCCAGATGCTTCGACCCTAGCCGTCCTGCCGACCCTGTGTATGTAACTTGTCGGATTATCGGGCACATCAAAGTTGACAATGTGAGTAATTCCTGAAATGTCCAGCCCCCTCGCGGCCACGTCAGTCGCGACAAGTATTCTATGGCGTCCGGCTCGAAATCGTCCAAGAGCAGCCTCGCGTTGGTTCTGAGATCTATCTCCATGTATGACCCCCACGTTCAATCCGGCTTGTGTCAATTCGCCGGCTAACTGATCAGCGCGCCATCTAGTCCCCGTGAATACGAGAACTGATTTCCAACCTTGCTGTCGCAGAAGGGCGATCAGGAGCCTGGCTTTCAGGTGCTGGGGAACCTGGTAGACAACGTGTCGAATCGTCTCGGGAGGCTGGTCCTGCTTTCCGACGATTATCCGGACGGGGTCATGCATGATCTGTTTCGCCAATTGCTCCACCTCTCGAGGAATAGTGGCGGAGAACATGAGTGTCTGACGCCTTCTTGGGAGAATGCTGATGATCGTCTGAACATCAGGCAAGAAACCCATGTCCAGCATTCGGTCCGCCTCATCCAGTACTAGATAGTCGAGCAGGTCGAAGTTCACATTGCCGCGACGAACGTGGTCCAGCAATCGACCAGGCGTCGCAACGAGTACCTCAAGCCGTCCCAGCAGGGCATGTCTCTGGGCGCTAATGCTTACACCACCGTAAACAACATACCCGCGGACCCTAGTGTCCTTTGCAATCGAGTAAAGCATCCGCTCGATCTGGACTGCAAGCTCTCTAGTAGGAGAGATGATGAGAGCTCGCAACCCGCGTGAGGGCTGTTCCAGCAACCCTTGGACAATTGGAAGAAGAAAGGCAGCTGTCTTACCCGACCCGGTTCGAGCGGAGACGACAACATCACGCCCACTGACGATTTTCGGAATCGCTTCAACCTGAACCTCCGTCGGAGCCGTAAAGTCCAGCCGGCGGACTGCTCGCACTAGTTGCCGAGCTAGCCCAAGGTCATCCCATGCAACCGTACTCTGCAACCTTGTATTCACTACGCCGCATCAAAGGCTATGATGATAGATGTTTCGCGTCAACCGCAATCGCGGAGAGTCCGTCACGGTCAGTACCATCCTAGGATGTCGTCTCGGGTCATTCTAGATCGACGTACAGGTCGTCCCCTTTTCTCTCAACCTTGTAAGACTTGATTTTCAAGGTAGGAATTATCTCGAAAGCGCCCGTCCGAATGTCATACTTCCAGCCGTGCCAGGGGCATGTGACCATGTAACCGTTCAACTCCCCTTCAGACAATGGCCCGCCCCGATGCACGCAGGAGCCAGAGATGGCGTAGAACCCGCTGGGGACATGGAAGAGGGCTATTCGATGCCCATCCGCATGCGCCTCCAAGCTCTCACCTTCAGGAACGTCTTGCACTCGAGCGATTTTGACTTGCTTTGTTCCAGTTGGTTTTGCCGACGTGTCTTCCATTCTAGCCGATCTGGTGCCCTCCACTAATCTCCAGACTCGGATGTGCCCGTTGAGCAGCAGGGTGGGTCGACCTGAATTGGACGAGCCAATCCTCCAAGGCCTTCACGTGAGCGCCTTCCGCGTGAAGCTCTTTCAACTCTTCCTTGATGACGCGAACAGTTTTGAGTACTGTATCCTGAACATGGGAGGCTAACACAGAACTAATGGGCTTTGGATAGATCTCGGCAACATAGTCAAAGTCCTCCTGCAAATGCTCGACCTGCAGAATGATCGCACCGGCCAGTTCCTTGATCTTGGTTGATAATACTTGATTATAGACATCTAGGAGGATTTCGATATCGTTCTGTGAATCTTTCAGCTTTGACGCGTATGTCGTCGCGACTTCTTTCGGAATAGCTTTTTTCTCTTCTACCGCCTTGGTAATCTCTACTACGAGTGTGATCAGGTAGTTTGTTAGGAAGTAGGGACCGAGCTTCGTCTTCAATCGCTGGATGGCGTTGCGTTCGACAGGGGCGAGCTCCTTTTGCTTTCGGTTGCGAACAACGCGATCGACGATCAGATATGTGAACGGGATTGTAACAATAAGCCCGATAAGTGCTGATACGAAGGCGAGAACGATATCGTCGGACGTTATGGGCATGATCTAGGCTTGGCCGTGGTGGCTTGACATCCACTTCTTCTCTGAGACGTTTGGAGCTAGGGGATAGGCGACGGACCATAGAAACATTCGAGCCGTTGATGGGCCGACATGCTGGAATCTCTCTTGAAGGTCATCTTGGAGCCTAGCTTCATCCTTCTTGAACGAGTCCAAGTAGCCTTGGAATGACCCGAATTCGTTCTTCAACTCCAAGAATTGTTCTGCGTTATGGATTGTTGCCCGAATCTTCTTTTCGTTCCTCACGATGGCTTCATCCTTCATCAATGTCTTAACTTCCCGTTCAGAGAACTTGGCGACTTTTGACGGGACGAAGCTTTGGAAAGCCTTGTTGAAGCCTGTCCACTTGTTCTCAATAGTCTTCCAGTTCAAACCAGCGGTGAAGATCGTCTTTGACAACCGTTCGAGATATTCAGAGTCATCTTTCGGGGTTGACGCCTTCCACATGGGCATATTGGGACTCGGAAACTGCCAGGTACGAGCTCGGGTATATGTTCTTCCTTTCAAGAAGAATTTGAATGCTAAATCTCACTGGATTCTCGGATAGGAATACTCTTTTCTAGAACTAGCATAGTGTTCATTGTAGCGAAAATTCCCCCGTTAGGGCTTCGACCCTTCCCTTGCCAAGCCCGCGGCTTGCCCTCGGCTCTCGCCTCTCGGAAGACAATAGTGAGTATTACCTCGGCGAGGAACGACGCTTCTGCCCGGAACACGGCTCATTTCTTGAAATTCTTGCAATCGCAACTGTAGCCGTATCCCGAGTAGGCGCACTTCGGGGTGTGCATAGTCATGGGATGAGTGCATTTGGAACAGTACTCTTGGCCGCCCGGCTGTCCGGAGGCGGTTGCTGTTGGACAGACCCTGTGGACCATCCGATCCTCGGGCCTGCCCTTCAGGCCCGTTCTCATCTTGACGACAACAACCTCTTCTTGTGGAAGAATAATGGGCTGCTGACACTTCGGACAAACGTTGCTGCTCATGCGCCCGACCATCAACTGTTAGCCACTCGATGCGACCTCGATAACTCCTCATAAACATTCGATCGGCCTAGCCATCAGGCAACGAGTACAATTCTCGAAAAGACTTAAAATGCATGAAACTGAAAAGCAACTTCTGGAAAGTGCTAAACGATTTCTAGCCGGAAAATCGGTGACGATGTGAAAATGAATGAGAAGGTCAACAATGCCGGTTCTCGGCGGGCCGTCACCCGGACGCTCCGTCTCGACGCGGACGTTGACCGTAAGCTGAGAGCGTTAGCGGAACGCGAGCGAGTCAGCATCAACGTCGTCGCCAATCGCAGCCTCCGTCGATTTGTAGAATGGGAAGCTTTGGCGGAGAGGTTTCGTTTCATTTCCGTCTCGTCAGATCTGTTGCAGAAAATGCTTGACTATGTCAAGGAGGAAGAGGTTCGCGAACTGGGCAAATGGTCGATCCTCAACACTGCCCGTGGGATTGCTCCCTTCAAGGGAGAGAGTCTGTTTGATGAGATCACGACTCTAGAGTTCCTCGGAAGCTACTCGCGGAGGTTTAGGATCGACTTGCACATAACCGGGGACACGATGAGCCTAATTCTAACGCACCAGATGGGCAGCAAATGGAGCATTTTGTACGAGGAGGTCTTGAAGGCGGCTTTGGACGATCACAGAGGAAGAGAGGTCAGGAACTTCAAGATCGAACGGACCGAAAATCAGGTCGTCGCCGAGCTGCAACTCGATCGCTCAGCCTTGGACACTAGCCCGATTGGAACTCAGCTCAAACCAAGGTCTCCGCGCCTCCCGGGAAGCGGCTAGCGGACCCAAGCTCAGCCTAGAGACCAAGTTCAAGCTGTTCACTATCGTGCGAGTAGACGTAGTAGGGTCTATCGACTCTTCGGAGAAGGTCGATCGACTCTAGTCCATCCGAGCTACTATAGATCATTCCCGTGATATTCCTCCTCTCGATGTTCTCTGGAAGTGGAGCCGCGTCCCCGCAATACACAATGTTCTTTCCTTTCCAGGGAACAATGACAGACTGATGCCCTATCGTGTGACCGGGGGTCGGCACCAATTCAACCTCATCGTCAACAGCGTAGCGTCCTCGCACAGGCAGAAAGTCAGCCTCGAGGTCGAAGAACTCACGAAGGTAGCTGACTCTCTGAAATCGGTCTGGATAGTAGGCGTAACGCACCTCGTCCGTCTGGACAAGAAACTTCGCGTTCGGAAACAACCTGTTGTTGCCACAATGGTCGAAGTGCAGATGGGTGTTGACGACCAGCGTGATATCGTCAGGTTTCAACCCGAACTTCAGGAGTGAGTGTTCCAGTGCTTGTTCGCGTGACCGATGGACTTCGTGGAATTTTTGGTATTTCTCGGGTAAGGTTCCCACTCCAGTGTCGACGATGATGTTCTCCTTTTCGGTTCGAATGAGTAGCGGCTTCAACGCGGCTTCGTACTTGACGCCTTGATACTTTCCGAAGACGAGAAAACTCTTGTCAAGGGTAAAATGACCGTCTGTCAAGAGTCGTACGTCGATTATTCCCATTCTACACGCTCCCTTTGCTAAGCATCGCATTCCAAGGAGCTATAAGCCCTACAAGTCCGAGAATCTCGCGCGCTAGATTATCAAGCAGTTTGTCAGCAGGGGCGATTGGTGAGGTTCGTGGGGGGTCGTAAACCGCTTTGGACGCCTTCAGAACATCGAGTAAAACAAGCCAACCTCACACACTTCATCAACTTCGTTAACAAGACCTATGGGCTCAAGATCCAAGCATATGACGACCTTTACCAATGGTCGGTGGAGAAGATTCCTGAGTTCTGGTCCGCCGTCTGGGACTTCTCCGGAATCATATGCTCTCGTCGTTTCGACAAGATAGTTGACGATCTACAGAAGTTTCCGGGAGCAACCTGGTTCCAGGGAGCACGGCTGAACTACGCCGAGAACCTTCTCAGGCACGATGATGGAATCGCACTCACGGCTACAGATGAAACTGGGCGCTCAACGCAGATGAGTTACTCCGAACTTCGAACCAAAGCTGGGCGAGTGGCGGAGTGGCTACGAAGCGTGGGAATTGGCCCTGGAGACCGCGTTGGGGGATACCTCCCCAACATTTCAGAAGCCGCGATTGCAATGCTGGGAGCTACGACGATTGGCGCGGTGTGGGCGTGCTGCGGTGCCGAGTTGGGTCCCGCCGCTGCAATCGAACGATTGGGCCAAGTGGAGCCAAAGGCGCTCTTCGCTGCTGATGGTTATGTCTACAAGGGAAAAAACTTCAACCTAACGTCCAATGTTGAGAAAGTAGCGAAGGGAATTTCTTCCATCCGAAATTTGATCAGCATTTCCAACTTGGAGAGCCAAGTCGACCGAATCCCTGATTCCACGCCATTCGAGGAACTTGTTACTTCAAACTATCCGGGTGCAGTGAGGTTCGAGCAGCTGCCTGCCGACCATCCATTATTCATCATGTTCACGTCAGGGACCACGGGCAGACCAAAATGCATGGTCCAAGGCGCGGCCGGAGTTCTCGTTAACCAGATCAAGGAGCTTATGCTTCACGCCGACCTAAGGACAAGCGACCGTGTCATGTACATCACATCGCCTAGCTGGATGATGTGGAATTGGCTAATGAGCGGTCTTGCCCTTGGTGCATCCATTGTTCTCTATGACGGCAACCCCAACTACCCTGACTGGGGGGCGATGTGGCGGCTGGTTGAAAAAGAGAAATTGACTTTTCTGGGCTGCAGCGCGAGTTACCTAAACCATCTAAGGAGCATCGGGGCGCGTCCAGGGGAAGCCTACGACCTCTCCTCGCTCAGAGAGATTTCGCAGACAGCGTCTCCCCTTTCGACGGAGGGTTTTGAGTGGGTTTACCGCGAAGTGAAAGATGACTTCCACTTCAATTCGATCTCAGGCGGGACGGATATCAACGGTTGCTTTGCGGGAGGAGTTCCGACCCTTCCTGTTTATGCGGGAGAACTCCAGGCTCCAGGCCTTGGGATGAAGATTAACGTCTATGATGAGAATGGTAATCCTCTGCGAGACGCGATGGGTGAGCTAGTGTGCGAGGCACCCACGCCTTCAATGCCAATCTGTTTTTGGAACGATGTGGATCAACGTAAGTATTTGGACGCCTACTTCGAGTACTTCCATCCGATGAGGAGGAGAGTCTGGAGGCATGGAGACTACGTTATGATTCACAGTGACACTGGTGGAATCACGTTCTACGGGCGCTCCGATGCCGTGATCAAAGCCTCTGGTGTCCGTGTTGGAACCTCCGAGATTTACAACGTATTAGAGAAGATGCCTGAGATCGCTGACAGCCTTGCAGTAGGCCAGAACTGGAAGGACGACCAACGAATTATCCTCTTTGTCAAACTAGCGCCGGGCGAGCATCTCTCGAAGGAGCTCGAAGAGAGAATCCGGGCATCGCTTCGAAAGCAAGCATCTCCCAAACATGTCCCAGATTTGATCTTCCAAGTGCCGGACATACCCTATACGTTCAACATGAAAAAGGTAGAGACGGCCGTTACAAACATTGTCAACAATCGACCCGTCACGAACCGTGGAGCTCTCGCAAACCCTGAATCTCTTGATTTCTATGCAACGCTTCTGCCCCTATTGAACAGCAATTAGCCATTGGCGCCTGCTATTCAAGAAGCAGCAATCTGGCGCCCATTTTGACCAGCGACTTTTCCTTCACGTAGACGACTCTGACGGTTCCGTCTCGTGGCGCCGCGATTTCGTTCTCCATCTTCATAGCCTCCAAGACGACAAGTGATTCACCTTCTTTGACTTTCTCGCCTTGCATTGCTTTCACCTCGATAATTCGGCCGGACATAGGTGCCTCCAGAGTTATTGGACCTTCAGTAAAAGGCCCCGACCCCTTGCCTCTGTCTGGGATTGACAGTCGGCTGGGAAGTTCGATTCGAACCGGTTTGTCGTTGACCCAAGCTACCACTGTCTTTCCATCGGAGTTGTGAGCCCGCTTGCAAAGGAGTAATCTTGAGCCTGCGCGGAATAGTATCGTAGAGGAGTCAAGGCCGGGGACCAACAGCTTTTCCAGTTCGACCTCTTCTCCGGCAACCTCTACCACCGCCCTCCCGCTCGCTCGCGCTTTCTCCTCCAGCTGAAGGGGCTCCCCGTTGACGATAGTTTTGGCCAATGCGGTGTCACACACCCTCGCAAAAGAGTGGGCTGCGATGCTCTTGCTTTGGCGAGACTGCTGCTTCGCGCCATCTTCCTTTCCCAGGTTCGGCGGGGCCAATTTCTCTCGGCTCATTAGAACTACCCATTCCAACGAGGTAGGCCGCCGCAACTTCTTCTTTTGACAGGTTAACGGAAGGGACCCAACTGGCTAGCATGCGCTCTAACGATTGCGTGTGATATTTCCCGCTCACGAAATCTTGATTGTCCATTATCGTTCTGTGGAGAGGGATCGTCGTCTTGACTCCTTCCACTATTGTCTCGTCGAGAGCAAATCGCATCCATTCGATCGCATGTTTCCGATCGCGACCATAACTGGCTATCTTCGCGATGAGCGAATCGTAGAATTCTGGGACAATGCATCCATCATAGAGGGCGGTGTCCACCCGAACCCACTGTGGCGTTGGACCTAAGTAACGTGTTATACGCCCTGGAGAAGGAGTGAAGCCCTTCTCGGGGTCTTCGGCGTTAATTCTGCAGTTGATTGCCGAACCCGTCCTCTGAACCTCGTCCTGGCTTAGTGTGAGGCCGTCACCGTTGGCGATTAGCAGCTGGTGTTCAACAATGTCTAAGTGTGTAACAAGCTCGGTAATCAGGTGCTCGACTTGTATTCGCTTGTTGAGTTCCATGTAGTACAACTCGCCAGTCGCGGAGCGGACGAACTCGACCGTGCCTGCGTTTTGATACCCGAGAGAAGATGCAGCCTTTAGTGCGAGAGTACACAATCGCTCCCTTTCCGGTTCCGTTAGGACCGGTGATGGAGTCTCTTCCAAGACCTTCTGATATCGGCGCTGCATCGAACATTCTCGTTCACCTAGGTGCACCTTCTTTCCATGAGGTCCGAGGATGACCTGGACCTCAATGTGGCGCGGATTCTCGAGATATTTCTCTAAGTAGAGCCCCGCATGTCCAAAGCCAGTCTCAACCTCAGCACTGGCGATGTCCATCATTCTCTTCAGCTCAGAAGGTTTGCGGATGACGCGCATTCCGCGCCCACCGCCTCCGTATGCAGCTTTGATCAGTACAGGATATCCCATGCCTTGCGCTTCTTCCTCTGCCTGCTCGGGAGATTCCACCTCTGCCTTGGACCCAGGGATTGAGGGGACGCCTTGCTCGGACACGATTCTTTTCGCCGCGAGCTTCGACGAAATGTTGCCAAGAGCCTTGGCTGAGGGGCCTACGAAGATCATCCCGGCTTCTTCTACCGCCCTAGCGAAATTCGCGTTCTCGGCGAGAAAACCGTAGCCCGGATGGATGGCCTCGGCTTTTGCTTTCCGGGCTACCTCCACAATCTTCGGGATGTTTAGGTAGCTTTCAGACGGCTGGCCTGGTCCGACTGGGTAGGCTTCATCCATTGAGTATGCATGCTTAGAGGTTATGTCAGGTTCGGAGTAGATTCCAGCCGTACGAATGCCGAGCCTTCGGCAGGTTCTCGCGATCCGAAGTGCTATTTCGCCCCGGTTGGCAATCAATACTTTCCGGAACATTGGGCAGGTTCCCCGAGGGAATTACAGAGGAATGTTCCCGTGCTTTCTGGGCGGGCGAGCTTCTCTCTTTGTCCGGAGGACATGCAAGTATTTTATCAGTACTTGGCGAGTCTCACTCGGCCTGATTACGTCGTCGATGAATCCCCTCTCCGCGGCTATGTAGGGGCTCGCAAATTTCTTCCGGTATTCTCCAGCCAGTTCCGTCCGCTTTTTCTCTGCGTTAGGAGCTTTCTTGATCTCGTCTCGAAAGATGATGTTTATCGCCGCTTCGGGGCCCATTACCGCGATCTCTGCAGATGGCCACGCGAGGTTTGCGTCAGCGCGGATGTGCTTGCTCCCTAGGACATCGTACGCTCCGCCGTAAGCTTTCCGGACGATTAGCGTCAGTTTGGGAACCGTTGCTTCACAGTAGGCATACAGAAGCTTCGAACCGTGCCGGATTATTCCTCCGTGTTCTTGGTCGACCCCCGGCAGGAAGCCGGGTACGTCGACGAGAGTGAGAATCGGTATGTTGAAGGCGTCGCAGAATCTGACAAATCGACCCCCCTTTACTGAGGAGTCAATGTCCAACGTCCCCGCGAAGACCTTGGGCTGGTTGGCGACTACGCCTAAGGAATAGCCGTCTAGGCGGGCAAACCCAGTAATGATGTTCTGCGCGTGCATCGATTGCACCTCGAACAACTCCCCCGCGTCGACAATCCTCTTGATCACTTCGTGCATGTCGTATGCCTTGTCGTGATCCGATGGCAGAATCTCGTCCAGTTCATTAGGGCTGCCGGGTGGCTCTCGCGAGTTAGTCCTTGGGGGGTCCTCCTGGTTGTTCTGTGGCATGAAGCTCAAAAGCGTTCGGATCTGTAGGAGGCATTCCGTCTCGTCACGGGCGAAGAAATGAGCTACACCACTCTTTGTGTTGTGGATTCTCGCTCCACCGAGTTCTTCGAAGGAAACGTCTTGGTTCAGGACAGCCTTGATTACGTCAGGACCAGTGATGAACATGTGGCTAGTCTTGTCGACCATCAAGGTGAAGTCGGTCATTGCTGGGGAGTAGACTGCTCCGCCGGCGCAGGGGCCCATTATTGCGGAAATCTGAGGGATGACGCCACTGGCGAGGACATTGCGGAAGAATATTTCCGCGTAGCCGCCGAGGCTCACGACGCCCTCTTGGATTCGCGCTCCGCCTGAGTCGTTTAATCCTACAACGGGGCATCCTGTTTTCAGGGCCAAGTCCATGATTTTGGTCACCTTCCTAGCGAAGATCTCTCCCAGGCTCCCTCCGAATACTGTGAAATCGTGAGAGAACAAATAGATCGGGCGTCCGTCAACAGTCGCGTAGCCCGTAATGACTCCGTCGCCCAAGATCCTCCTTTGTGACATCCCAAAGTCCGTCGTCTGGTGAAGAGCAAGCTTGTCAATTTCGACGAACGTTCCGGGGTCGACGAGAGCGTCGATTCTCTCCCTCGCGGTCATCTTTCCTCTAGTGTGCTGCTCGCTAGTCTTGTCCGCGCCGCCTCCGATCCGTGCCTTCTCGCGATTCTTCTCCAGCTCGATAATCTTGTCTTTCATTGTCATAGGGGGCTACAAACGACCGGCTCCTACCAGCCCGTATAAAAATGACGAGAGAAGCGGGTTACACTTGAGGGAACAGCCTCAGGGAGCCTTCAGCGACGACCCTCATAGTCCCGTCCCCTGCGGCAAGTAGCAGTCTTCCCGAATCGTCTAGGCCAACATTGGTCCCGACGATCACACCCTCGGTTGTCTCGACTTGGACTTTCTGATTCTTGTGGAGACAATCCGCCCACCAGAGGTTCAAGATCTCCTTTGGCTGGTTCAGGCTCTCGTAATCTGAGACCATTTGCTGGAGAATGAGTTCAAGAACCCCTTCTGGAGGAGCAGTCATGTTTGATGCGGGGTAGATGGAAGCTGCCTCTTCAGGGAGAGCCGACGTTTGAACTCTTATGTTGACGCCGACTCCTACGATCGAGAAGCTCCCCTTTCCACCGGACGATTTAGTCTCGACCAATATGCCCCCTACTTTTTTCCCCCCAAGGATTAGATCGTTGGGCCACTTAGTGAAAAGCCGAGACTGAGTCGCTCTAGCGAGAGCGGTTCTAACAGCGTTGGAGGCGTAAAACTGTGTGATGGGCAACTGGTCGATTGAAAGATTGGGCCGTAGTATTACAGAAAACCACAGCCCTCCTGTGGGGGAAATCCAGGATTTTCCGTGTCTTCCTCGGCCGTTTGTCTGGCTCTCCGCCACTACAACGGTCCATTCTGGGCGCCCTGCTTCGGCAAGGCCATGAGCAGTAGAGTTTGTTGAATCAATAACCCTGTATCTTATGATCTCCAAACTATCTGTTCGGAGATTCTGGGTCTATCTAACAGTTGGCCGAGAGCGGCTTCAACCCTTCCGGGAACGGGACCCATCGGCTGTAGATGTTGTCGGCAAAGTTAAGTGTTCGCATCTCGACAGACAGAGTACCCTCGTCCTGCTCCTGGTCCCGGAATTCTAGTACGATATCCGCGAATCGCTTTACCATCTCGACGATGGAGCGATCGTGAATATCCTCTTTTATGACAAGGACGGCCGTGCGTTTCTTCATCTTCACTCGGGATGCCAATTGACAAAGGAAGCTGTAGAAGCTCTCGGGGGAACTGCTACTCTTGATTATGTTGTCAAGAAAGTCTCCTAAAATTAGCTGACTCGAGTCTTCACTCGAATTAGCTGCCTGCTCAATGAAGAGGTTGACCTCTAGAAGGTTGTCGGGAGAAATGACTTGGGCATATCCCGGTCCGGACCCGCCTTGGGTCTGTGCTTGGGTGTTCCCGTCTACAAAGGTGACCCAGCCAACCTTGGCATTCGGGCTTATCCCTGTGAGGTCTTCAGGGGCGGTTGGTCCGAGAACGAGCACTGGCGGTTGTTCTGTTTCCGGCACAACGTCGTGCAGAAGCCTGGACATCGTTTCTCGGACGCTTACATTTCCGCGAACGCATGCGATAACAAGCCTGTACTGGTCCAGGGCTCCCCTGATGAGAAGGCGGTCTTCACGACTTCTGATCGCCGTGGTTTTGGTCTGGGATGAGGATGTTTTGATTGGCATGTATTCAACCGCTTTTCGGAGGAAGCTACCTTTTTTAGGTAATATAGATATAAGCTTTCCGCTAATTTACTAGAAAAGGTAGAATCAGTAAGATTCCGCCCTCTGAAGGGGGAAGTCAGTTGAGTGGTAGCTCGATCAGTTCAGCCCAGGGCCCGGTCCAGCCCCCGGTAGGGGCGAGCCAGGCATTCTGGGTCCCGGTCCTGGTGCTCCAGGAGCGCCGGAAGGACGGGCTTCGAGCTGGCTAATAATCAAGAGAAGACTCCTGATCTCGTCGATACTCCGCAGATTACGGGTCAGCTGCGTTCTATAGTCTTCTCTTTGTGACTTGTACTCTTGATCCGAAATCTCACCTGAGTTGAACCTACTCTCTAGAAGCAGGAGATTCTGTGGAGTGTTCGTTACTTGGTCTCGTAGGTCGCGCACTCGTTGCGTCAAGGTCTCTCCGAGCACCGCCATCTTCTCTGCCATTGCACGGTTCGCCCGACTCAACTCCTCCCTAAGCATGCTCAGGCGCTGGCGGAACCCGTTGATTTCAGTAACCACTTTTTCGATTGGGACCTGCTCGCTCATTCGATTGACCCTGTTTATGAAGCAATGAGCCAGAGGGGGACTGCTTCGCTTACAGGTGTTGTAACCCCGACCTGTGCACAGGAGTTACCGGGATAGCTCGGACTGGAAGCTAGGGTCAGAACAAAATGGCTCAGGAAAGGTACGGAGGCTTGTTACTTGTCTTCGTGCATGCCAGAGGTTGTGGCCTGATTGGTAGTGCTGGTCGGTGTCGTTGAGCTTGCTGAAGGCATCTCGGTTTCCAAGGGTGCTGGAGGGGGGGTTGTGAGCATCGTCCATCCTATCCAAGCTGTGATACCAAGAATGGCCAGCACCGCCAAGACAACTGGGATTCCTATGGCCCAAGCGTAGAGGGCGGGACTTGTGAGCGAGAATAGGTACGCTATCGCGACAATAACTGATACTCCAAATATCAATCCGCCGTAGGATTGGTCTTTCGTCATACAGTTCTTTGCTTCCTGTGAAGGCTTCCCCTTGTACTGGTATGATATAAATTAGTCCTCGGGTCAGACGAGATTCACACCCTCTTGTAGCCCGGTCGTTGTGTTAGTAGCTTGGGAAGGTTCAATTCCTTATGCGGATATCCCTGCGTTTTGGAGTTCACCTCTCGGGTTAGTTCCTCCAGAGTGAATACGCGCTCCTTTCCGTCCTCCCTGCATCTTACGCTGAACTTGCCAGACTTGGCCTCCCTCGCCCCGTAGATGAGAATATAGGGAATCCAACTCAACTCAGCCTCTCGGACTCGACTCTGCATGGTGTCCTCCCGGTCGTCCACATCGACCCTAACTCCACCCGCTTCTAGTTTCTCCATCACTTTCTCGCTCGCCTCGACGAACTGTTGAACCAGGGGAACAACTCTCACTTGGACAGGGGACACCCAGACCGGGAGCATCGGTTTCCTTCCCTGTCTTTCCATCTTCACCGCTGAGTCGAGCAAAGTGAATAGGTATCGTTCCAGCGCACCGATGACGGCGGTGTGGATTATGACCGGGTGGTTCTTCTGCCCTTTGTCGTCATCATATGCAATGCCGAAGCGGTTAGCGTTTCCAACGTCAATCTGGAATGTTCCGATTTCTCGGGGGCGGTCTAAGTCGTCGATTATGTTGTATTCGACATTGAGGACCCAGTAGTAGATTCCCTCCGGAACAAAGCTGAGGAGTATGGGTTTCTTCTCGACCTTCACTAGCTCCTTGAACATTTGCTTATGCTCGTTGAAGAAGGATCGTGTTGTGTTGTAGAGGCTGACGTATTCCCTGTTGAGTTTTCTAATCTCCTGATAGATCGTATTGTGAATCTTCTTGCCCACTTCGATTGATTCTTCGAGATTCTTCAAGTAGATGTGTAGGTCGGGCATCTGAAACTTTCGCAATCGGAATGAGATCAATAGCTCCCCGCTCTGTTCGAAGCGGTAACTGTCGGCAATTTCCAAGGTCCCAAAAGGCAGGGTCTTGTAACTCAATGTCCAGTCTCTGACCATCGAGAATTGTTGGAAGCATGCCGCATACCGAAGGACGAACGTCCTATCGTCGACTACAACTTCGTAGGCGCGGCTGCCGAACAGTTGAAGGTGTTCCTTGATCGGTTGGACGGCGACGTCGAACATGTTCGTTCCACGGACGTTCAGAATAGGTATCCCGATTCGTCGGACCACCTGGTTTGCATATTCGCCGAGAATATCCAGGATCAGGCTTGCTTCCGGGCCGAACCGCATATGACCGACGTCTGAATAACTCTCCCACTCAAGCCCAAACCGTTTCGCATAATCGACAAACTTTGGCTCTCCGCCAATGAGACCCTTCTTCAACGCTTCTTTTTCGACCATTGACTTGAACTCCTCCATCCCGGGCTTGTACACGAAGTCCTCGGGGCTGGAGAGAGAACCTTCGTTGTCCATGATCATGTACTCAGTCCTCATCGGGGTCACTGCCTTCGTTTCTTTCTCTTCTACGCTGATTGTCCTAGACGATTCGGATAGTGGATGGCCCTTTGCCATGATGGTGAAGCTCTTGTACCATCCGAATGGGCTTCGTTTCACCTCGTACCCTTGTGATGCCAGTTCCCGTTCAAGCCCCTGCAGAATATTGAGTGCCGGGTCTCTACTGGCGAGATCTGTAGATAGGTGGGCATACGGGTAGATCATGATCTTCTTCGCCTTCAGTCGATCTAGCACTTCTTCGATTGATCGGGAGGCGTTTGAGATAACGCGATCCGGCGCTTGTTCATCGCCCTTCTCGACAGTGCAAAAGACGACTAGACCATCTTCAATGGAGCCTTTCTTTTTCGAGTCATCAAGGGGTTCCGGAGATCTTACTGCCGTTTCTCGGACCTCGTATTCGAACTTGTCCGCGTGTATGAGTAATAGTCTCAAACGCCCATCCTCCATCGTTCGACCTCTCGGTCTTTCTTCAATTTCTTCTTCATCTCTCGATAGTGGTTCTTGCAGAGATATGCCCGACCACCAGTCGTAACTTTGAGCCCAGCTCTCGACACGTCTTCGCCGGATATCGACCTTACAGCGTCGCCCCCGCAACCTGTTACGGAACACTTGACGCCCTTGCTGACCTTACCCAAATGCTATCGATTCCTGATCCTATTTCTCGGGTTTCGATCAAACAAGTGGTGTAGATAGAGTTTAGGCGCTCGATATTGCAACAAGCTCTAAAAGCGATGTAGTGTGTCGAAAGCCGGCGGACTCTCGCATGCTGTCCAAACTGCAGAGGTACGTGGAGGGGTTTTTCGCTAGCTCGGCGGGTCTATTTCATTCGGCCGGGTTTTCGCCGAACTCCACCACGATACTCGGCTTTCTCTGCGTCTCCGGCGCTTCGATCCTCTACGGCATGGGGATCGGATCGATAATTTTGTGGGTTGGTACGATGTCATTCTTGTTGCTGGCCGGATTCCTCGACGCTGTCGACGGTGCGATGGCTCGTTGTTACCAAGACGTCTCGAGGGCAGGCGGAGTCCTTGACAGTGTGCTTGACCGGATTGGCGAGGTATTGATCTATGCTGGACTCGCCCTCGGTGGGCTGACCAGTTTTCAGGTTTCATTTTGGGCGTTATCGGCTTCACTTATGGTGAGCTACATCAGAGCTAGAGTGGAGGTTGAAGGGTTCAGTCTCAAAGGGATCGGAATTGCCGAGCGTCCTGAAAGGCTGCTGATAATTCTGGTCACGACTCTCATCTATCCCTTGAGAAACGATGCTATCTACTGGGGAACACTGCTGGTCGCGGTCTTGGCCAGCCTAACCGTAGTGGAGCGCGTTTACGGGTCTTGGAAAGTGCTGAAGATCAGTACAGGCAGTGAAATTAGAAGCGTCTCTCTTCTCGAGACCTAACTTTTGAAACGCCGAAGTGAACCGCGCACGACACGCAAAGGTTCTTCATAACTCTCTGACGGGCTATGTAGGCCCCGTGGGCTCGAAGCTCCTTGGCGAGCGAGGGTTCCACAAGCGAAACCCATTGCGTCACGCGCTTAACCTTGTCTCGAGGAGTTAGCATTCCGCAGTTCGCACACTGCACTAGCTCGCTGCGACCTTTTCCACCCTTGCTTCTTCCGCGAGACCTTCGCTTTTTCGTCAACTATGTTTCGATATTACGCTTGAGCATATCCTTAGTACTAATGTCTTCTCTCAAGGCGAGATGAGACATTGAAACTTGTGGCGGTTGGGAACCTAACGATTGATGAGATATTCTCAAGATCCCGCCACATCGCTACCGCTCCAGGAGGATCGAGCTTTTACGTCGCAGCTATTGCTGCGCAACTTGGTGCTCGGACGAGTATCGTGTCTTCAATCGGCCCGGACTATCCCGTCAATGTTCTCAAGTGGCTGAAGCGGGAGAAGATTGGCCTGGAGTCCCTTGGGCATACAGGATCTCCAACGACGCGGTTCATTCTCACATATGGTCGAGGGGAGCGCAGACTCGAGCTCCTGAACACTGGTGACTCCATACGAACTCCAGACACCGGAAAAAGCGACGTAGTCCACTTGGGGCCCGTGTTTCGAGAAGTCGAGCAGAAAATTGTCGCTTATTCTCGACGACATTCCAAGATGGTGTCGTTAGACGTTCAAGGACTCCTACGTACCAAGGGTAGAGCAAACTCTGTCCAGCTTGAAGACAGGAATATTGACCAGTTCCTGAGAGGCTGCGATCTTGTGAAAGCGTCTGAAAAAGAGGCGCGGATGATCACGAGACTGAAAAATCCGGTAGAGATGGCCTGCTCGCTTTCGAAGAAAGCGGGAGAGTATGCGATTGTCTCATTTGGAGCCAACGGTTTTTTGGTTGCGAATAGGGATGAAACCTGGAGAGTTCCAGCGTATCCAGAGGAGTCTGCTGTCGACTCGACAGGTGCTGGCGACGCGTTGGTTGCTGGCTGGCTGGAAGCCTTCTGGCAGACAAAGGACCCAAAGTGGGCGTCCGCCGTCGGAGCGGCAGTTTCATCGATGGTGACTAGAAGAGTAGGCTTGTCCAAGTTTCGTCTTTCGAAGTCGACTCTGTCCCAACGGGCTGCATGGGTATACCAACGGATAGTTGACAGGCCAGTGTCGGCGTAGGCTTTTATCCACGAGGCCCGAGTAACCTCTAAGATCCCGAATTTGAAGCGTCGCTTGATGGACATTCTGGCCTGCCCAATCGATCACCACTATCCCCTTGACCTGCATGTTTTCCAGGAGAAGGAGGAGATTGTGGAGGGCATTATGGTGTGCCAAGAATGCGGCAGATGGTATCCGATCATAGAAGAGATTCCTCAACTTCTACCGGACGATTTGAGAGAGGATGGAAAGAAGGTTGAACTAGCATGGCTCGAGAAATGGAAACAACAAGCCCCACCCCGAGTCTTGAAAGAAGGAAGGCCCTTCACCCTTCGGAGCATTGAAAAATAGCTCAACCTTTCTTTGCGAGCATTTCAGATTCCGTTGAGAAAGACTCGCCCGCCCATTCCCAGAAGAACGCTTAGTTCTTTACAAGATCATCTTTTCGGCTTGCGTCGGCTGGCTGAGACATGTTGAGCCCTAAGTAGAGTCGGCCGAGCTCTTTGTGTTCTAGAAGCTCCTTGGTTGTTCCGTGGAAGATTACTTGGCCGCTAACCAGCAAATACGCGTAGTGTCCGATTTGAAGGGCCCGCGTAGCATTTTGCTCGACGAGCAAGATCGTCATTCCAGAGTCTTTGGAGAGGTAAGATATCGTCTCTAACACCTGGGTCGCTATCATAGGGGCAAGGTTCGCGGTGGGTTCGTCGAACATGATTACACTTGGCTTCCTCAACAGAGCCATCGACATCGCAACCATTTGCCTCTCTCCCCCGCTCAGGCTCGAAACCTTCGTGTTCATGTAGGACGAAAGTTTGGGGAAAATCTCAAGGGCCTTCTTCAGCCTCTCGGTGAGATCCTCGCGCTTTACAGTGTAACCAGCCATCTTGAAGTTCTCAGCGACGGTCAGGTGGGTGAACGTGCTCTCAGTCTGTGGAAGGTATGCAACCCCACTCCTCGCGATTTCGTGGGGAGGCAGTCGAGTCAAGTCCTTAAACGAGTCCTTGCTCGTATAAGTTATCAGACCCGAGTAGAGATTTGCGAGCCCGGCTATTGTCTTAAGTAGCGTGCTCTTGCCAGAACCGTTCGGGCCCACAATCACCGTTATCTGATCGGGTCGTGCTTCAACCGACACATTGGTGAGAATCTGGAGCCTTCCATACCCTGCAGAGACGTGTTCGACTCTGTGCAACTCAGCCCCCCCGATATGCCTCGACGACCTTCGTGTTGTTCAGTACCTCGTCTGGCAAGCCAGAGGTGATGAGCTTCCCCAATGCCATGGCGAAAATTTCGTCAACGTACCTAAGTGCGACATCTAGTCTATGTTCTACGATGAAGAAAGTCAACCCAAGTTCGTCTCTAAGCTTCAGAATCCTCGAGAATATCTCGT
>JACXTT010001627.1_pt1 | contig 37015 bp, 35 predicted proteins | sample 9270951 | NCBI WGS metagenome assembly JACXTT01 (sample SAMN15532306, study PRJNA645909) | rock metagenome | isolation source: weathered quartz diorite | place: Puerto Rico | collected 2017-06-21
AGGTAGTGGACCTCGTCTCGCGCGGGGTCGTACAGGACGAGCTCGTCGTCCAGCTCGACGATGTCCAGGTCCTTGCGGACCTTCGGCTTGCTCGCGGTCGCCATGTCGAATCAGTCCATCGGTGCCGTGGTGGCGGAAGCGAGATTCTTCCATCCGGGCCGCCGCCGGAGCAAGGCCGAACCCGCTATTGGACCCGCTGGCCCTTGCCGATCACGACCACGCCGCCCTCGGAGACGGTGAAGCGCGCTCGGTCGCGATCGAGGTCGACCCCGATCGTCGCGCCCTCGGGGATCCGAACGTTCTTGTCCACGATGGCGCGGCGCACCACGGCGCCCCGGCCGACGTCCACGCCGTGCATCAGGACGGACCCCTCGACCTCCGCGTTCGAGTGCACGTACGCGCCCGAGGACAGGATCGAGCGGCGCACGGTACCGCCGGAGACGATCACGCCCGCGCCGACCATCGAGTCGAGCGCCACGCCCCTTCGTCCCGGATCGTCGAAGACGAACTTCGCCGGTGGGAGCGGCTCGTTCCACGTGAGGATCGGCCACTCGAGGTTGTAGAGGTTGAACTGCGGCTCGACCGCGACGAGGTCCATGCTCGCGTCGTAGTACGCGTCGAGCGTGCCGACGTCGCGCCAGTAGCCGCGGTCGCGATCGGTCGAGCCGGGGACGAGGTTCGACGCGAAGTCGTACACGTTCGCCCCGCCACGGCGAACGAGCATCGGGATGATGCTGCCGCCGAGGTCATGGGCCGACGACTCGTCGGTCGAGTCCTCGGTGACCGCCTCCACCAGCGCCCGCGTGGTGAACACGTAGCTGCCCATCGAGGCGAAGACCTGGTCGGGCGCGTCGGAGAGCCCGACCGCGTCGTGCGGCTTCTCGCGGAACCCGACGATCCGGCCGTCGGCGTCCCCCGTCTCGATGATCCCGAACTCGTGGGCGCGGGCGAGCGGTTGGCGGATCGCCGCGACCGTGACGTCGGCGCCCGTTTCGATGTGCCTGGCCACCATCTGCCGCGGATCCATGCGATAGATGTGGTCCGCGCCGAAGACGCAGACGAAGTCCGGCGTCTCGTCGGTGATGAGGTTGAGGTTCTGGTAGATGGCGTCGGCGGAGCCGGCGAACCAATGCGGCCCGCGACGCATCTGGGCCGGGACGGGCGTGACGTAGCTGCCAAGCATCGGCGACATGCGCCACGTGGTGGTGATGTGACGGTCCAGGCTGTGGCTCTTGTACTGCGTGAGCACGGCGATCTTTCGGTAGTCGGCGTTCACGAGGTTCGAGAGCACGAAGTCGATGAGGCGGTAGCTCCCGCCGAAGGGCACTGCGGGCTTCGCGCGATCGGCGGTCAGGGGCGCCAGGCGCTTGCCCTCCCCACCGGCCAGCACCATGGCGAAGACCCTGGCCCGGTTCATCCCTCCGAATCGTATGCCCGCGCGTCGACCGCCCGCGTTCGCAGGGCCCGCGCCACCCCGTCGCGGCCCTCGAGGAGCAGGCGACGGATCGGCGCGGGGACGCCGTCGCCGTGGAGGAACCCGTCGGTGCGCTCGAGCGTGTCCCGCTCGACGGCCAGGCGCGGGTACATCGCGCGGCTGAACGCGAGCGCGTCGGGGAGATCTCGCCGGTCCCACACCTCGGGGAGGGCCTCGAAGTACCTCGCGACAAACGGCGCCAGCAACTCCTCCTGGTCCACTTGCTGGAACCCGCCCATCACCTCCTCGACGAGGGCCAGGGGTTGGGAGGTGTCCTCGACGATCGTGGACCAGGCCGCGTCCTTGGCCCCGGGCGTCGGGCGGGCGGCGAGGGCGGCCGCGGCGTGCCGGGCACCACGGTCGGTCCGGTCGAGCTCGGCCTCGGCCGCGATCGTGTGTTCGTCGGCCGCCCCGGCGGCGGCGAGCGAGCGAACGAGGTGCCAGCGAAGCTCGGTGTCCACGACCAGGCCGGGGACGTCGCGGCTCCCGTCGAGCAGGCCGCTCGCGAGCGCGAGCTGCTCGGGGGTCATCGCCGACGCGATGAAGGATCGGGCCCACACGAGCTGGTGGTCGCTCCCCGGTTGCGCACGTTCCATGCCCGCGCGGGATGCCTCGGCGAGTGCCGCGCCCGCGTCGTCGCGGTGGCCCGGGTCTCCGAAGTGATACACGGCCGACGCGGCCTGGGCGAGCAGGCTCGTCACGACCCCGACCTTCGTCTCCCGGCCCACGTGCGCGAGGACCAGCCGCAGGAACTCACGTGCCGGCATCTCGGCGTCCCGGGTCATGTCCCAGCACGCGGACCAGCAGAGCGTTCGCGCGAGCGGGTCGCCCAGCTCGCTCAGCGAGCGCACGGCGGTGGCGAGCGATCCCGGATCGAGGCGCACCTTGGCGAACGTCAGGTCCCCGTCGTTCACGAGCACCAGGTCCGAGACCCGCTCACCGGCGAGATCCGAGACCTCCGTGCGCGCGCCGACCGCGTCCAGCTCGACCGCGCGGCGCCGCACGAGGCCCTCGGCCGCCAGGTCGTAGAGCCCCACCCCCACGCGGTGGGAGCGCAGCGTCGGCCAGTCGCGCGGCGCCTCCTGCAGGAGCGAGAAGGAGCCGAACGCCGGCCGGGCGCCGTCCCCGTCGGCGATGAAGCTCGGCCGCAGCGTGTTCACGCCGGCCGCCTCGAGCCACTCCTTCGACCACGCGCGCAGGTCGCGGCCCGACGCCTCCTCCAGCGCGGCGAGGAAGTCCGCGAGCGTCGCGTTCCCGAACGCATGCCGCCGGCAGTAGACCTTCATCCCGTCCAGGAACCGCTCCTGGCCGACCCAGGCAGCGAGCTGCTTGAGGACCGACGCGCCCTTCGCGTACGTGATCCCGTCGAAGTTCAGGTGGATCGACTCCACGTCCGGGATGTCGGCGACGATCGGATGGGTGGTGGGGAGCTGGTCCTGGCGGATCGCCCAGGTCTTCTCGGTGTCGGCGAACGTGGTCCAGCTGTCGCGGAAGCGCGTGTTCTCGACGAGCGCGAGGACCGCCATGTAGCTCGCGAAGCTCTCGTTCAGCCAGAGGTCGTTCCACCACCGCATGGTGACCAGGTCGCCGAACCACATGTGCGCCATCTCGTGCAGGATGGTCTCGGCGCGTCGCTCGCGCGCCGCGTCCGTCACCCGCGAACGGAAGAGATAGACGTCGTTGAACGTCACGCACCCGGCGTTCTCCATGGCCCCGGAGTTGGACTCCGGGATGAACACCTGGTCGTACGAGCCGCCGAACATGTAGGGATAGCCGAACGCCGGCTCGAAGAAGTCGAAGCCCTGCTTCGTCACCTCGAAGAGCTCGTCGGTGTCCAGGTGCGGGGCGAGCGACCGGCGGCAGTGGAGCCCGAGGTCGATCTCCCGGTGGCGCTCGCGGACCGAGTGGTACGGGCCCGCGCAGACCGCGGTGATGTAGGTGGGGATCGGCTCGGTCGCGGCGAACCGCCAGCGCTCGAGCCGACCGTCACGCTCGGGTGCGCCCGCCGGCCCGTTCGAGATGACCTGCCAGCCCGCCGGCACCGTGATCGTGAACGCGAAGGGAGCCTTCAGGTCCGGCTGGTCGAAGCACGCGAACACCCGGTGGGCCCCGAAGGGCTCGAAGTGGGTGTGCAGGTAGACGTTGCCGTCGGCGGGGTCGACGAAACGGTGCATGCCCAATTCGGTTCGGTTGTAGGGGAAGGAGCCGACGATGCGGGCCTCGTTCTCCGCCTGCAGCCCCGGCAGGCGGAGCCGCGTCCCGGTCCAGGCCTCGGGAGGCATCCGCGAGCCGTTCAGCTCGACCGCGTGGACCTCGGCCGCCGCGATGTCCAGGAACGTCTCGGCGCCCGGCTCGGCGCAGCGGAATCGCACGACGGTCTCGGCGCGGAGGGCCGATTCGCTGGTGAGGTCGAGCGTGATCCGGTAGTCGACGTCGCGCAGGAGCGCCGCTCGCCGGCGCGCCTCCTCGAGGCTCAGGTTGCTCTTCGCGATCATCGCCGCCTTAGTGTCGCAGGCCGCTTCGGCTTCGTCCCGTAGAATCCGGCGAGGCCCTGGCCGTCCGGAGGTGCGCCAGATGTACCAGTGGTGGGTCTTCGTCCACCTGGTGGGAGTGTTCGGGTTCCTGGCCGCCCACGGCGTGTCCATGGGCGTGATGCTTCGCCTGCGCACCGAACGGGACCCTCGGCGGGTGAGCGAGTTGCTCGAGCTGTCGGCGTGGTCGATCCGCGGCTTCTACGGGTCGCTCGGGGTGCTGCTCGTGGGAGGTGTCGCGGCCGCGTTCGTCGGGCACCTCTGGTCCGAGCGGTGGATCTGGTCCGCGATCGTGGTCCTCGTGCTCACCTCGATCGCGATGGGCTGGATGGCCCGTCCCTTCTACCAGCGGGTCGGTCTGGTCGCGCGCGCCATGGCGGGCGGGTCGAACGCCGTCACGCCGGCGCAGTTCGACGAGATCCTTCGATCGTCCCGCCCCGTCAGCATCGCGGCGATCGGGACCGTCGGCCTGGTGCTGATCCTCGCCTTGATGGTGTTCAAGCCGTCGCTCGGTGCGGGGGGCGGGGCCCCGACGCCGGCCGCGTCCGGATCGCCCGCCGCCACACTTCAGATCAGCGCGAAGAACGTGGCCTTCAGCACGTCGACCCTCTCCGCGCCGGCGTCGGCGCGCTTCGACATCGCGTTCGACAACCAGGACACGGGCGTGCCCCACAACATCGCGATCTACACGAGCTCCTCGGCGAGCACCGTGCTCTTCCGCGGCACGACGTTCGCGGGGTCCCGGACCGAGACGTACCGCATCCCGCCGCTCCCGCCGGGGACGTACTTCTATCGCTGCGACGTCCACCCCGCGCAGATGACCGGGACGCTCACGGTCGAGTAGCCGCGGTGGGCTACCGGACGATCGTGGTCGGGACCGACGGGTCAGTGACCGCGTCGGGCGCCCAGCGGGCGGCGATCCGGTTCGCGACGCGATGCAAGGCGAGGCTCGTCCTCGTGTGCGCGTTCGACCCGCCGCGGATCTCACGCGCGATGGCTGACGCCGTCCTGGAGCACGCCGCTCGATCCGCGCGGCGCGAAGGGGTCGAGGTGGAGGCGGAGGCAGGGGCGGCCGAGCCCGCGGAGCTGATCCTGGGGGTCGCCGAACGTCGGGGTGCGGGACTCGTCGTCGTGGGGAACAAGGGCATCGGCGAGGCGACGCGGTTCCGGCTGGGGAGCGTACCGGACCGCGTGGCCCACCAGGCCGGGTGCGACGTCCTGGTGGTGGACACGAGCGCCGCGCCCGGCCCGACCCGCGCCGACCGGGGCTATCGGAGGCTGCTCGTCGGCACCGACGGCTCGGCGACCGCATCGGAGGCCGCGCGCAAGGGCCTGGAGCTCGCGATGATCCTTCGGGCCGACGCCGAGCTCATCTACGTCGGCGACCCCATCGTCGGGGCGATCACGTTGGAGGAGACGGCTGCGACCGCGCCGGAACGCGTGACCGTTCGCACGCACGTGACCCAGGGCGACCCGACGGAACGGATCGCGGGCGTGGCCTCGGAGATCGACGCGGATCTGGTGGTCGTGGGCAACAAGGGCATGTCCGGCGCGCGCCGGTTCCTGCTGGGGTCCGTGCCGAACCGGCTCGCGCATGCCGTACCCACCGACATCCTGATCGTGAAGACGGTGGACCGCTCACTCGCCGACATCGCGCCCGGCCACGGGGCGGTGGTGGCCACGGGCGGGCGACGCCTCGCCGTGTACCGCGACGACGAGGGTGGCCTGCACGCCGTCTCGCCGCGCTGCACCCACCTGGGCTGCACGGTCGACTGGAACGACGTCGATCGAACGTGGGACTGCCCCTGCCACGGGTCCCGCTACGGGACCGACGGCGCCGTGATCACGGGCCCGGCCGAGAAGGCGCTCGCGCCGGCGGAGGTTTCCGAGTAGCCCTCGGGATCCGGCTGGGTCGGGCGTAGACTGACCCGGCCCGTGGCGACGATCGGCGACGCCCCGCCCCGACACCGTCCGTGGCGCTTCGCGATCGCGAGCGCCCTTGCCCTGGTGGCGCTCGGCGGCACGATCGGGCAGGGCGCGGCCGGTACCGACCTGCTGCGCGATCGCCCCCGGATGGCAGCGGCGGTGCCTTCGCCATCGCCCGCCTCCGCCGGTGCCCCGCGCGCCCCGGTGCGGCCGGCCGTCGCGCGACTCCCGGTGGTGCGCGCGCCCACGGCGATCCTGATGGATCTCGGCTCCGGGCGGGTCCTGTTCGCGAAGCAGGCGGACCAGCGTCGTCCGATCGCGAGCCTGGCGAAGATCATGACGGCCCTCCTCGTGCTGCAGCGAACGCACCTGGACGACGAGGTCGTCGTCAGCCGGACGGCCGCCGCAGCGCCGCCGGTCGACATGGGACTTCGACCCGGCGAGCGCATCCGGGTGCGGTCGCTCCTGTACGGGCTGCTCCTGCGGTCGGGAAACGACGCCGCCGTGGCGCTCGCGGAGCTCGTGTCCGGGAGCGTCGCCGCGTTCGTCGGGCTGATGAACGACCAGGCCGCCTCGCTCGGCCTGCGGGACACGCGGTTCGCGAGCCCGAACGGGCTGAGCGACCTCGGGTACTCGACCGTTCGGGATCTCGCGGCGCTCACGCGGATCGCGCTCGCGGATCCCGTCTTCGCGCAGCTCGTCTCCTCGGAGGATCACTGGGTCCCCGGGCCGCGGGGCGGCCTCCTGCATCTGCGAAACCTGAACCTGCTGCTGGGTGCCTATCCCGGCGCCAACGGCGTCAAGACCGGGTACACGCGCGCCGCCGGTGACTGCGTGGTCGGCGTCGCCCGCCGTGGCAGCCGGGCCCTCATCGCGATCGAGCTCGGGGACGACCCGAACACGCACTGGCAAGATGCGTACAGGGACGTGATGCGCCTGTTCGACTTCGGGTTCCGTCCCATGCGAACCCCCGGCGCACCGTCCTAGCCCGCCGCGGCGGCGATCGCCTCCAGCTCAGGGATCGGCAGCCGCGCGGGGTCCTCGGTCAGGACCCGCACGGCCACGTGGTCCGCGCCGCGTTCGTGGTGCTCGCGGATGCGCGCGGCGACCGCGCCCGCGTCGCCCCAGGCCACGAGGGCGTCCACGAGCCGGTCCGACCCGCCGCCCTCGAGCTCCGCGTCCTCCCATCCGAGACGTCGAAGGTTCGTCGCGTAGCTCGGGAGCGCGAGGTACGTGGCCATGTGCCGCCGGCCGAGCGAGCGGGCGGTCTCCGGGTCGTCCGCGAGGACGACGGCCTGCTCCGGCGCGAGCAGCGAGGCCGGCCCGAGCGCCTCCCGTGCCACCGACGTGTGCTCGACGGGGACGAAGTACGGATGGGCGCCGGCCGCGCGATCGCGCGCCAGGCGAAGCATCCGGGGACCGAGCGCGGCCAGGACCCGGGGCGGCGCGGCGACGGGCGGGCCGACGAACGGCGCGCGATCCATCGCGTCCAGGTACGCCGACATCTGCTCGAACGGGCGGTCGGAGGCACGGTCGCGCTGGTCGTTGAGGAACGGGTGCGACACGCCGAGCCCGAGCACGAACCGACCGGGGTAGGCGTCCTCCAGCGTTCGCGCGGCGTTCGCCATGGCCACCGGATCCCGTGCCGAGATGCTCGCGATACCCGTCGCCACGACGAGGTCGGCACGCGCGGCCAACAGGATCGCCGCGTGCGCCACCGCCTCCTTGCCGGTCGCCTCGCCCACCCAGACGGCGCCGAATCCGAGCGCGGCGATCTCGGCGACGGCCTCCTGGGCCCGCGCCGCCGTTTGCCATTGCAGCTGCGGGGCCCACACGCCGAGCGGGCCGAGCCGTGCGGCGAGCGCGCGTCCGTGCTCGTTCGGCGACGTCATGACCGGCACAGCCTATCCAGTCGCCGACGTCGATCGGTCAGAATCGCCGGCGTGAGCATCTCCATCGACGACATCCGGGAAGCGGCCGGGAGGCTCGAGGGGGTCGCCCACCGCACGCCCGTCCTCTCTTCGCGAACGTTGGACCGGCGGACCGGCGGGACCGTCGCCCTGAAGGCCGAGGTCTTCCAGCGGGGCGGCGCGTTCAAGTTCCGCGGCGCGTACAACCGGATCTCGCGCCTGGGACCCGAGGAGCGCGCCCGGGGCGTCGTGACCTATTCGTCGGGGAACCACGCGCAGGCCGTGGCGATCGCGGCGGGCCTCGTGGGCACGACCGCCGTCGTGGTGATGCCCGAAGACACCCCCGCCTCGAAGCTCGCGGCGACCCGGGGCTATGGGGCCGAGGTGGTCACCTACGACCGGTACCACGAGGATCGCGAGGCGCTCGGCACCGCGCTCGCCGCGGAGCGAGGGCTCACGCTCGTGCCGCCCTACGAGGATCCCTTCGTCATGGCCGGGCAGGGCACGGCGGCGCTCGAGCTGTTCGAGGACCACCCGGAACTGGACGTGCTGGTCGTACCGATCGGCGGCGGCGGGTTGATCGCCGGCTCGGCGACGGCCGCAAAGGCGCTTCGTCCGGCCGTCCGCGTGGTGGGCGTCGAGCCCGAGGCGGGCGATGACACGCGCAGGTCGCTCGAGGCCGGCGCCCGCGTGCGGCTCGCGGGCGTGCCCAGGACGATCGCCGACGGGCTGCAGGTCGAGATCCCGGGTGAGCTCACGTTCGCCGTGAACCGTCGCCTGGTCGACCAGGTCGTGACGGTGACCGACGACCAGATCGTGCAGGCGATGGCCTTCCTCTTCGAACGGTTGAAGGTGGTCGTGGAGCCGAGCGGCGCCGTCGGGGTTGCGGCCCTGCTCAGCGGCGCGATGGACACGGGCGGCCGCGTCGGCGTCATCCTCTCGGGCGGGAACATCGCGGCCGGCGCGTTCGCCCGGCTCCTGTCCGCTACGCCGCGAGCGCCTGCGTGAACGCATCGCGGAAGAGCTGGCGGAGCTCGAGCGCGTACGTCGTCGAGATGTGGTAGTTGTCGCGATAGGTGATCGCGTGGCCCACGACCATCGGGCACTGGTTCTCGAAGCAGAACCACCCGATCGTGTCGATGAACGCCGCCCGGATCCCGGCGTGCCCTAGCGCCACCAGGAGCACGGCGACAGCGCGCAGGCCCTGGATGTCGTCGCGATGTCCGAGGGACGTCCGGCGCGTTTCAGGGCCAGCCGCTGGCCGTTCCCGCTCGAGGATCACGTCGTGCGAGGGCGACCCCTAGCGGGATTCCTTCTTCGCCTTCTTCGCCTGGCGCTTCTGCTTGATGTTGTGCTGGGCGGGCTTCTTGGTGGTCTTGCTGCCACCGCGATCCTTGGTCGCCACGGTCCCTCCCCGGTCCATCGCCTCCGATGCCGCCGGCAATCTTGCCATGCGCCGCGGTCAGCCGGTGGACGCGGGTCCCGGTGGTGGCCGCTGCGGCAGGACGAGCGGCGGGATCGGCGTCTGGAAGAAGTTGAAGTCGGCCGCGAGGTTCCCGAGGATCGGCACGTTCTCCCGTACGGTCGGCCGGCTGTCGGCGCGACCGTCCGTCGCCGGGTCGAGCCGCGCCCCCCCCAGGAAGTCGTCCTCGATGAACTTGAGGTACGCGTCGAAGGAGAGCGTCTGGTGGTCGATGAAGCCGGCGCGGGCGTAGGGGCTGATCAGGATGCCCGGCACGCGCAGCCCGTATCCGTTCACGTCGGCACTCGGGGGGGCGACGTGGTCGTAGAACCCGCCCCAGTCGTCCCAGGCGAGGAAGATCGCGCTGCTCGACCAGTCGGGGCCCTGCATGACGGCGTTGATGAGGCTCGTGACCCAGGCCTGCCCGTCGGCGATGTTGGCGGGCGGGTGCTCGCTGTCACGCTGATTGGGGACGACCCATGAGACCGCCGGCAGCGTCCCGTCCCTCGCTGCGGTGAAGAAGTTGCTCGCGTCCTGGATGTTGGTGAGCTGGCCGTCCTGGTGGACGTCCGCGAAGTCGGGAAGCGGGTTCCAGATCTCGGGCACCCCGACGGTCTGCGGCTGCGGCGCGCACGTGACCGCGCCGTCGTCACAGTCGGGCTGGTATCCCTGGTCCACGTAGTACGCCCAGCTCACGTGGTGCGTGTAGAGGAGATAGGTGAGGTCGGTCCAGGCGTAGGACGGGATGTCGGGATGGTTCTTGTCCGGCGGGCCGTCGGGATTGAGCAGGTCGGAGTGGCAGTTCATGGGGTTCTGGTGCTCGCAGCGCGCCGACCATGCGGAGACCGTGAACAGATGCGCCGGGAGGCTCCACCCGAGGTTCGGCTCGAACAGGTGATCCTGCAGGACGAAGTGGCTCGCGTAGGACCAGTAGTTGGGGATCTCCCGGGCGTCGTGGTACCCCATGACGTCGATGACGCCAGAGGTGCCGGGGCGGCAACCCGGGTCGTTCACGTTGTCGCATCCCTTGGTCGGGGCGTTCAGGTCTTCCGTCACGAACCCGTCCATGCGGCCGCCGGCGATGTCGACCATGGCCGCGTCCGCGTTGTGAACTCCTCCGACGTTCACGAGGGAGGCGTCGTGATAGGGGCGTTGGCAGCCCGTCGCGCTGCTCGAGTCCGGCACGCAGACCGTCGGGACGCCGTTCTTCATCGGGATGCCGTCGGCGCCGGGGAAGGTGCCGAAATACGAGTCGAACGACCGGTTCTCCTGCAGGATCACGATGACGTGCTTGATCTTCCCGATGCCGGGGATCGGCGACGGCGTGGGCCGCGTCGCTCCGTGCTGCGAGGGGGGCGACGTGCAGGTCCCGGCGAGGAGCGCCAGGACGACCAGCGCGGGAGCGGCCCGGCGTCGCACGGTCTTCGAGTCTAGGAACTGCCCCACGTTTTCGCAGGGCGGCTAAGCTCCCGCTCCATGGCCGGGCGAGCGCCAACCGTCGTGTTCTTCCCCGAGGGAGCGTTCGGGCCCACCAACAACTGTGTGGGGATCGCGCAGGTCCTGGCGTCACGTGGCGTTCGTGTGCTGTTCGTGGTCGAGGAGTCCTTCGCCGGGACGCTCGAGGCGAAGGGGTTCGAGGAGCGGCGGATGCGGCTGAAGCCCGCGCCCGCGGTCCCTGAGGAGCCGGGCCAGTTCTGGAAGGACTTCATCCGTGAGACGGCGCCGCAGTTCCGAAGGCCGACGATCGAGCAGCTCGAGACCCTGATCCTGCCGATCTGGCAGGAGCTGATCGACGGGGCGACCTTCGTCGACGAACGGCTCCGCGAGATCTTCGGCGAGGTGCGGCCCGACGTGATCGTCGAGGACAACGTCGTCGGGTTCCCCGCAGTGCCCGCCTCCGGCATCCCCTGGATCCGCATCATGTCGTGCAACCCGCTCGAGATGCAGGACCCCGACCTGCCACCGGTGTTCTCCGGCTATCCGAGCGGCGACCGGTCGCGGTGGGAGGAGTTCCGCGCGCGGTACCGCGAGCTGATCGCGGAGCCGCGCGCATCGTTCGACGCGTTCGGGCGCGAGCGTGGCGCGCCGCCGCTCCCGGGCGGCTCGCTCATGTACGAGTCGCCGTGGCTCAACCTGTCGCTCTACCCGGCGGAGGTCGACTACGAGCGGGCGCGGCCGCTCGGGCCCATGTGGCATCGCCTGGAGTCGTGCGTGCGCGCTCCCGATTCGTCCTACGAGCTGCCCGCGAATGTCGCGACCGGCGAGGGCGGCCTCGTGTACCTCAGCCTCGGGAGCCTGGGGTCGGGCGACGTGGCGCTGATGCGGCGGCTGATCGACGTCCTCGGCCGCACGCGCCACCGCTTCATCGTGAGCATGGGACCGCAGCACGACCAGCTCACGCTCGCCGGCAACATGGCCGGCGCGGAGTTCCTGCCGCAGCCCGCGATCCTGCCGATCGTCGACCTGGTCATCACTCACGGCGGGAACAACACCGTGACCGAGTGCTTCCACCACGGCCGGCCAATGATCGTCCTGCCGCTGTTCTGGGATCAGTACGACAACGCCCAGCGCGTGGGCGAGCTCGGGTTCGGGGCGCGGCTCGCCTCGTACGAATTCGAGGACGAGGAGCTGACGGGCGCGATCGACCGGCTCCTCGCGGATGAGGCGCTGCACGTGCGGATGGGCGGCATCGCTGCGAGGCTGCAGGCATCCCCCGGGACGGTGCACGCGGCCGACCTGATCGAGCGGCTCGCCCGCGACCCATCGTGAGCCCGCCGCCGGTTCGAAGCCTCTGGCTCCGCGAGGCGATGGCCGGCGGGTTCGAGCCGGCGCCCCCGCTCGAAGGGTCCGTGGCCGCCGATGTCTGCATCGTCGGCGGCGGCTACACGGGCCTGTGGACCGCGCTCCGCCTGAAGGAGCTCGAGCCGTCGCTCGACGTCGCGATCGTGGAGGCCGACGTCTGCGGCGGCGGCGCGAGCGGGCGCAACGGGGGCTTCGTGCTGTCCTGGTGGGCGAAGTTCGAGACGCTGAAGAAGGTCGTGGGACCCGAGGAGGCCGCGCGCCTCGCGCACGCGTCGGCCGACGCGGTCCCGGCGATCGGGGCGTTCTGCGCGGAGCACGGGATCGAGGCCGGATTCCGGCACGACGGGTGGATCTGGGCGGCCGTCAACCGGGCCCAGGTCGGCTCCTGGCGGTCGGTGCAGGAGGCGCTCGACCGCGCGGGCGAGCATCCGTTCGACGTGCTGACGGCAGACGAGGCGGCCGCGCGTACCGGCTCGTCGACCCACCTCACTGGCGTGTTCGAACGAACCGCGGCGACCGTCCAACCGGCGGCGCTGGCGTTCGGGCTTCGCCGCCTCGCCGTCGAACGCGGTGTGCGGATCCACGAGCGCTCGCCGATGACCTCTCTCGAATCCGATGGATCGGCCACCATCGTCAGGACGCCGCAGGGGGCCGTCCGAGCCGGCCGCGTGATCCTCGCGATGAACGCGTGGGCCGTTCGCTTCCGGGAGATCCGCCGGTGGATCCTGGTGGTCGGGAGCGACATCGTCGCGACCGACCCGATCCCCGACCGCCTCACCGGCATCGGATGGACGGACGGCAGCTGCATCTCCGACTCGCGGCTCCTCGTGCACTACTACCGCACCACGTCGGACGGCCGGATCGCGTTCGGCAAGGGCGGCGGCGCCATCGCCCTTCACGCCAATGTCGGCGGCGCATTCGAGGGCGCGTCGCGGCACGCGCGCGCCGTCGAGGCCGCGTTCCGGCTCACCTACCCGATGCTCGCCGACGTGCCCGTCACGTCGTCGTGGACGGGTCCGATCGATCGCCCCCGCAACGGCCTCCCCGTCTTCGGCGCCCTGGAGCAACACCCGCGCGTGCTCTACGGCGTCGGGTATTCGGGGAACGGCGTGGGGCCGTCGTACCTCGGGGGCCGGATCCTGGCCTCGCTCGCGCTCGACCGGAAGGACGAATGGTCGACGTGCGGCCTGGTCGACGCCCACGTCAAGACATTCCCTCCGCAGCCCTTCCGCTTCCTCGGCGGCCACGTCGTGCGGCGCGCCATCGAAAACGTCGAACGCGCGCAGGACCACGACCGCCGCCCGGGCCGCCTCGCCTCCCGCCTCATCCGCCTGGCGCCGGCCGGGCTCGTCCCGGTTCGACGGTAGGCTCGATGGCGTGAGCGCCGCCAGTCACCAGAACCGACTCATCAACGCGACGAGCCCGTATCTCCTGCAGCACGCCCACAACCCGGTCGACTGGTACGAGTGGGGGCCCGAGGCCCTCGGACGAGCGCACGACGAGGACACACCCATCCTCCTCTCGATCGGCTACGCGGCGTGCCACTGGTGCCACGTCATGGCGCACGAGTCGTTCGAGGACGCCGCCACGGCCGCATTCATGAACGAGCACTTCGTCTGCATCAAGGTCGACCGGGAGGAGCGCCCCGACGTCGACGCCATCTACATGGACGCCGTGCAGGCGATGACCGGCCACGGCGGCTGGCCGCTCACCGCGTTCCTGACGCCACAGGGCGAGCCGTTCTACGGCGGCACGTACTTCCCGCCCGAGGACCGCCACGGCCTGCCCGCATTCCGCAAGGTCCTCGCAGCGATCGACGAGGCCTGGCGCGAGCGCCGCGACCGCATCGCCGAGGACGGTACGAAGCTCACCCAGGCGCTGTCCCGTGGCCTCGCGATGACCGAGTCCCACGAGCCGCTCTCCGACGCGATCCTCACCGACGCCATCGGGTCGATCGCGCGCACGTTCGATCCCGAATGGGGCGGGTTCGGACCGGCGCCGAAGTTCCCGCAGCCGTCCACGCTCGAGTTCCTGCTCCACATGCACCATCGCGGCCACCCCGACGCGCTCCACATGGTCACGACGACGCTGGATCGGATGGCTGCGGGCGGCATCCACGACCAGGTCGGCGGCGGGTTCCACCGCTACTCGACCGACGAGCGCTGGCTGGTCCCGCACTTCGAGAAGATGCTCTACGACAACGCGCAGCTCGCACGCGTGTACCTGCACGCGTGGCAGGTGACCGGCGAGCCGCGGTATCGAACCGTCGTCCAGGACACGCTCTCGTACCTCATTCGACACCTCCGACACCCGGAGGGTGGGTTCTGCTCCTCGCAGGACGCGGACTCCGAGGGCGCAGAGGGCACGTTCTACGTCTGGTCGTGGGAGGACCTGGTCGCGATCATGGGCGAGGCCGCGGCCGGTGCGCTGGGGGCCCTGCCGGCGGGGAACTGGGATGGAACGAACGTGCTGTGGCGGCCACCGGGATCGACCGACTCGGGCGACGATGCGTCGGCTGCGCTCACGGCGCTCGAGACACGGCGAGCCTCGCGCGTGCCTCCGGCCACGGACGACAAGGTCCTCGCGTCGTGGAACGGGCTCGCGATCCAGGCGTTCGCCGAAGCCGGCCGGGCGATGGGCGAGCCGGAGTTTGTCGACGCGGCCATCCGGGCCGGGGACTTCGTCCTCGCGAACCTCCGACGCCCCGATGGGCGGCTCCTGCGCTCGTGGCGCGACGGACGAATGAGCGTGCCCGGGTTCCTCGACGACTACGCGGCAATGGGTCTCGCCTGCCTCTCGCTCTACGAGTCCACGTTCGAGCTTCGGTGGATGCGCGAGGCGCGCTCGCTCGCCGACGACATGCTCCGGCTCTTCCACGACCCCGACGGCGGCGGGTTCTTCCAGACAGGTTCCGACGCGGAGGCGCTCGTCGTCCGTCCGAAGGAGCTGTTCGACAACGCCGTGCCATCGGGGAACTCGATGGCGGCCGACCTGCTGCTGCGCCTGTCGCAGCTGACCGGCGACGAGACGTACGAGCACGCGGGCGTCTCGGCGCTGCGCGTCGCGGCGAACCTCATGACTCGGGCTCCCTCGGCGTTCGGACACGCGCTCAGCGCGCTGGGCCGGTACCTGGGGCCCGCGTGGGAGGTGGCGATCGTCGGCGATCCGAACGAGGGGTCCACGCGGTCGCTCGCGGGTGAGGTCTGGCGTCGATTCCTCCCGACGACGGTGCTCGCGGTGGCCGGGCCCGACGACGAAGCTGCTCGCGGGCTGATCCCGCTGCTGGCCGACCGCACCCTCAGGGACGGGCGGCCGGCGGCGTACGTGTGCCAGCACTTCGCGTGCCGGATGCCGGTCACGGAGCCTGCGGAGCTCGCCGCGCAGCTCTCGGCGTAGCAGCCGATCGCTAGACTCCGCGTGCCATGAAACCGCTGCTCTGCGTGCGTCACGAGCCCGAGGACGACGGCGGCCTCGCCCTCGACACGTTCCAGGTCTGCGGGCTTAGCTGCGTGAGGGGCGAGGACGGGTCCGTCCAGATGTTCCGTCACGGCGACCGGGCCTGGGGCGCGGTCTTCCACCCGGAGGTCACCCGAAACGAGGTTCGCCGCTGGCTCGAGGGCAGTGACCGCTCAAGCCTCGCCGAACGGTGGGGCGTCGACCCGGACCAGCTCGAACGAGACGTCGAGCGGCACCTCCCCGAACACGAGGCCCGGGGCCGGGAGCTGTTCCGACGGTTCGCCGGGATCATTCGCGCATCCGGCCTGGGTTGAGATCGGCCCCCTCGGGTACCATTGCGGCCGATCAAGGAGGTCCGCTCGTGACCGAGACCCACGCCGGGTTCGCCCCTCGCGGGTACGCGTATCTGGACGGCCGGTACGTGCCGATCGACGAGGCGAAGATCTCGATCGCCACCCACGCCTTCAACTACGGCACCGGCTGCTTCGAGGGCATCCGCGGGTACTGGAACGCCGAGCAGCATCAGGTCCACCTGGTGAAGCTCGAGGCGCACTTTCGCCGGCTCCTCGGTTCGGCGCGCCTGTTCCGCATCGAGGTCGGCAAGACCGTCGAGGAGCTGTGCGCGATGGCGGCGGAGCTCGTTCGCCGCGGCGACTACCACGAGGACGTCTACGTCCGGCCGATCGCGTACAAGGCCTCGCCCGTGATCCGCGTCGGGCTGCTGAACCTCCAGGACGCGTTCTGCTGCTACACGGCGCCGATGGGCGAGTATCACGACATCCATCACGGCCTGTCCGTCTCCGTCTCGGGGTGGCGCCGGAACGACGACAACGCCATTCCGTCACGGGCGAAGGCGACGGGCGGCTACCTGAACGCCGCGCTCGCGATCGCCGACGCGCAGGACGCCGGGTTCGACGAGGCGATCCTGCTGACCGGCGACGGGCACGTCTCCGAGGCGAGCTCCGCGAACCTGTTCCTGGTCTCCAAGGGCGTGCTGCTCACGCCCGAGGTCGCCGACGACATCCTGGTGGGGATCACGCGCGGCGCGCTCCTGCAGCTCGCCGAGACGCTCGGGATCCCCGTGCGTGAGCGGCGGATCGACCGGACGGAGCTGTACTCGGCGGATGAGATGTTCCTCTGCGGCACCGGCGTCCAGGTCGCGCCGATCACGAGCGTCGACGGACGCACGATCGGCGAGGGAAAGATGGGGGAGATCACCCGAGCGCTGCAGGACCTGTACCTGGCCGCCGTCCACGGCGAGGACGACCGGTTCCTGGACTGGCTGACGCCGGTCTACGAGACCAGCTAGAGGTAGCGGCCGAACCCGCCGGCGACGTCGATCGACGCGCCGGTGAGGTATCCTGCCCGCTCGCTGACCAGGAACGCCACGACCGCCGAGACGTCCTCGGGCGTCCCGAACCGGCCGAGTGGAACTTCGCTCGCCGTGCGGCGGAGGAACTCCTCGCGCGGCACGTCCGGCGCCCGCCGCTCGTGGATGCGCTCCCACTGGGGCGTCTCGACGTAGCCGATGTTCACGCTGTTGACGAGGATCCCGCCCGGCGCGAGCTCGATCGCGAGGGCCTTGCTGAACGAGAGGCACGCGGCGCGGTTGACGCTCGTCGCGAAGAAGGCCGGATCCGGGTACTTTCCAAGGACGGCGCTGATGTTGACGATACGGCCGCCGCCTCGGGCACGCAGGTGGGGGAGCGCCGCCCGCGAGCACCGGATCATCGAGAAGAGCTTCACGTCCAGGTCGGCCTGCCAGTCCGTGTCGGTGAGCGTCTCGAAGGTCCCAGGGTGCGCCCGGCCGGCGTTGTTCACGAGGATGTCCAGACCGCCCAGTGCCTGGACCGAGCGGCCGACGAACTCCGTGACGGCGGCGGGGTCGGTGACGTCGGCGGCCTGCGCGTAGATCGTTCCGCCGGTCGCACGAAGCTCCTCGGCGGCCCGCTCGATCTCATCCGCGTCGCGCGAGCAGATCGCGACGTTCGCGCCCTCGCGCACCAGCTCGCGAGCGATGGCGCGGCCGAGCCCCTTCGACGCACCAGTGACGATCGCGGCCTTCCCCGTGAGCCCGAGTTCCATCGTTGTCTTCCTCCGGGCGCACACTGTACCGTGACCGATCGTGTGCGAGGTGCTCGCCGTCGCGTTCGCGGAGCCGCGTCCGTTCGCGGAGGTCTGCCCCTGGGCGCTCGCGGTCGAGCGCCTCGGCATCGCGGGTGAAGGGTGGGGGGTCGCCTGGCGCGACGGGGGTCGCGTCGACGGCTACCGCAACCCGATCCCCATGGCCCAGGACGCTGCCGGCGTGGAGCTCCTCTCCGACGTGCGGTCCGACCGGTTCCTCATCCATGTTCGCAAGCCGTCCGAAGGGTTCCCGCCCGGGTTCGCCGACACCCAGCCGTTCGTCGAGGCGGACGGCTCGTTCGCGTTCTGCCACAACGGGTTCCTCGAACGGCACGCCGAGCACCGTGAGGCCTTCGCCAGGGAACTCCGCGGACAGGCCGACAGCGAGGTGGGCTTCCGCCTCTTCGCGTCGCGCCTACGAGGGGGCGAGGACCCCGGGCGCGCCCTCGAGCGCACGCGCGAGACGCTCGGTGGTCGGGCGAACCTCGGCTATCTCGATCGGTCGGGGACCATGCTCGTGCATGCCGCGCACCCGATGAATCCGATGTGGCGATTCGCGATCGACGGCGCGCTGGTGGGGTGCACCGGGATCCATCGAGAGGACGAAGCGCTCTTCGACGACGTGTTCCCGGCCGCCGTCGACCGCCGGCGGGTGAAAGGCACGGCGTCGGTCGGCTGACGGTCTTACGGCTCGTCGAACTCCGACCCCAGGATGTCGGGAATCTCGAAGTCGAACGTCCCGTCCATGCCGAGCAGGTCGTCTGGCGCGTCGCCCAGGTCGATGTCCGGCTGCTCGATGAGCGTCGTCTGCCGGGCGACCATGATCTCGGCGGGATCGTCCGGCTCCGGCGCCTCAGCGATCGCGACAGGCTCCTTCGACGCGCCGATCACGTTCTCGAGCTGCTCCAGGACGCCGCTCATCCGGTCGCGGATGACGGTCATCTCCGCGATCATCGCCTCGCGCCGCGCGGCCAGGCCGCCAAGCACCCGCTCGGCCTCGGCCTGCGCGAGCCGAAGGGTGCTCTGCCCCTCCTGGCGGAGGCGATGGGCCTCCCCCTGCGCATCAAGCCGGATGCGCTCGCCCTCCTCGGTCGCCTCGGCGACGCGCCGCGTCGCCTCCTCCTCGGACTCCTGGCGCAACCGCTCCGCCTGCATGTCGGCGGTCCGAAGCACGTCGCCCATCCGGGCCGCGGCCTGCCGGTATGCCTCCTCCCGAACCGATGCGTAGCGTCGCTGCGCGAGGTCGCGTTGCTCGGCGACCTGCTTCAGCTCCTTCTCGAGCCCGTCGACGCGACGGATCACTGCCGAGACGTACGACTCGACCTCGTCGGGGTCGAAGCCCTTCAGGACGCGCGTGAACTGCGGGTGCAGCTCGTCGTCGGCGTCGGAGCCGAGCAGGCCGATACCGGCGGTCGACATGGAGACCTCCTTCCTGCTGGCCGATTGCTTGGGGAAGGCCAGCCAGCCGTGGGACGTCGGACGACCACCCTAACGCGCCCGCAGCGGAACGCAAGTACCTTGTCGCTCAGCTCTTGAAGAGCCGGATGAACGAACGATCGACCCCGTGGAAGGGTTGCTCGGGAGCGGGCCGCTGGTAGGCGATCAAGGTTTCGCCGTCGAGCGCCGTCGCTGCGCTCGGGACCGTCTCGTCCTGATCGCCGGCCGAGACTTGCGCCCCATGTACGTCGAGGACGATGCCGTCGGTGGTGACTCGCGCGGCAACGATGTCCCAGGACGTCCCGGATCGATGGTCGGCCCACACGATCAGAGCCCCGCTGGTCGTCGTTGTGACCGTGGGGTCCTGCTGGTCGTCGACGAACGTCGACACGGCGATCCCATCCGGATCGAGCACCACGCCGTCCGAAGACACCCGCGCGGCGTAGATGTCGTTCCCCGCGCCTTGCCTCGTGTCCGCCCAGGCCAGGAGGAAGTCGGTGCCGTTCCACGCCAACGACGGAGTCGTCTGATCCGCCGTCGCAAGGGAGACGGCGATGCCATCCGGGTCCAGGACCGTTCCGTTGGTATCGACCCGGGCACCGTAGATGTCGCTGCTGCCGTTGCGATGGTCACCCCACACCGTCAGATAGATCGAGCCGTCCGAGGCGACCGATGGTTGCTCCTGAGCCTTCGCGGCGGTCGAGATCGCGATGCCACCTGGATCCAGGACGACGCCGTCGGAGCTCACCCTCGCTCCGTACAGATCGGCGCCGCCGTTTCGACTGTCCTCCCAGGCCACGAGGAAGTTCGTTCCGTTGGATGCGACGCTCGGCGAGGTCTGGTCAGCCGTGGCGGCGCTGATGGCGATCGCCGGGCTGTCCAGCACGACCCCCGCCGGGCTGAGGCGTGCTCCCTCGATGTCTGCATGGCCTGCCGGCCCGATGTGGGTCCAGACGATCAGGTAGTTCGCGCCATCCCAGGCGACCGCCGGGTCCTGGTCCGTTGTCCCGACGTCGATGGGGATTCCGGCACCGTCACGCGGGCGACCGCCGGCCGTCACCCTGTTCGCGTAGATGGCAGGACTGAGCCGGTCGTCCTCCCAGACGACCACATAACCATTCCCGTTGGAGGCGACCGCGGGCGTGATCGTCGGGTTCGGAAATGTGGACACGAGGAAGCCGGTCCCGTCGAGCACTTGCCCGTCCTGCGTCAGCCGACACCCCAGGATGTTGTCGGTGGGGTAGAGATCGTCCGCCCAGATGATCAGGGAGTCCGTCCCGTCCGAAGCCACCGCAAACGTTGGCTCGTAGCCCGTGCCCGCGATGTCGATCGCAATCTGATCGAGAACTTGACCGTCCGTAGTCACTCTGGCCGCTGAGGTGCGATTCCCGAACGACGACGTGTACAGATTCCATGCGATGACGAAATCCTTTCCGTCCCATCCGACGATCGGCGCCGCCGATCCGGTATTGCTGGCGCCGATAGCGATCCCATCGCCGCCGTCCAGGATCACGCCGTCCGCGGTGACCCGCTTGCCACGAATCGGTTCGGAAATCAGGTTCTGGTCTTCGTACCCCACGAGGAAGAGAGCACCACCCACGGCGACCGAGGGGCTTGACCTGAAGTCGTTGTTCCCGACGGCGATCGGTAGTGGCTGGGTGTCGAGAACGACGCCGTTGGCGTCGACCCGCTCCGCGAGGACGTTCTCCGTGAATGCGCCGGGAAACTCGCTCCAGACGAGCAGGTAGTTGGCCCCGCCCCACGCAAGCCTGGGACTTTGCGCAGCGTTGGGGGAGTTCCAGAGCAGAAGTCCATCCTGGTCGAGGACCGTGCCGTCCGAGCCGACGCGCGCGCCGTAGATGTCGCTCTGGCCCGAACGTGCGTCGCTCCACGTGACCAGATAGGACGACCCACTCCAGGCGACGGCCGGGTAGAACTGGGTTCCCGGCGCGGACGACACGTCGATCGCGGGCCTATCGAGGACCGTTCCGGACTGGTCCACCCGCACCGCCTTGATGTCGAAGGTGAGTGCTCCCTCCTGCCACACGACCAAGAAGTTGGTCCCATCGAAGGCGACGGCGGGGTTGGATCGGTCCACCGATCCCGTCGCGATGGGGATGCCGGTCGGGTCCAGTACGTGGCGACTGGAGGACACTCGGGCGGCATAAATGTCGTACTGGCCAGCAGTTCGATCGTCCGTCCAGACCACGAGGTACTCGGATCCGCCCCAGGCTGCAGCGGGTTGGTACTGCGTACCCGCCGCTCCTCCCAGGGTCGGGGCGGACGCTGACTGCTCCGGGCCGACGCTCGGGCGATGTGCCGGCGCCGCTGCGCGGGCGCTCGGAACGCCGGGGAGCAGAGCGACCACGAAACCCGTTAGGACAGCGAGTGTCGCGCGCTTCACCGCGCTGCCGACTCTGCTCCTCGGGCTCGGGCCCGTCAAGGCCGACGGCTGACTCGGCCTAGGTCAGCTGGCCAGCCGTTCCCCAGCCGCGTGGAGCGTCTCCAGCTTCTTGCAGAACGAGAAGCGGAGCTTCGTCCGGCCGAGCGCCGGATCCGAATAGAACGACGAGCCGGGCACCGTCGCCACGCCGATCTCCTTCACCAGGTGCTCCGCAGCGGCCACGTCGTCGTCGAACCCGAGGTGCCCGACCTCGGTCATGATGTAGTAGGCCCCGCGCGGCACCGAGGACTTCAGCCCCACGCCTTCCAGGATCTCGAGCATCAGGTCGCGCCGTTCGAGGTACTCGGCAGCCGTCTTCGCGTAGTACTCCTGCGGGAGCCCCAGCGCGACGACGCCCGCCTCCTGCAGCGGCGCGGCCGCGCCGACGGTCAGGAAGTCGTGCACCTTGCGGATGCCGTCGGTGAGCGCTGGCGACGAGATCGTCCACCCGACCCGCCAGCCCGTCACCGAATACGTCTTGGACAATGCGTTGACCAGGACCGTGCGGTCCTCCATCCCCGGCACCGTGATGAGCGGGATGTGGACCGCTCCTTCGTAGGTGATGTGCTCGTAGATCTCATCGGTGAAGGCCACCACGCCGAACCGCTCACACAGTCCCGCGATGACCTCCAGCTCGTCGCGGGTGAAGACCTTGCCCGTGGGGTTGTTCGGCGTGTTGAGGATGATCCCTCTGGTCCGTTCGTTGAAGGCCGCTGCCAGCTCATCTTCGTCGAACGACCAGTCGGGCTCGTGCAGGGTCACGTACCGTGGAACGGCGCCGGCCAGGATCGCGTCGGGTCCGTAGTTCTCGTAGTACGGCTCGAAGACGATGACCTCGTCGCCGGGGTCGATCACCGCGAGCAGCGACGCGATCATGGCTTCCGTTGAACCGCACGTGACGCACAGCTGGCGTTCGGGGTCAACCGAAACTCCGTAGGTCCGCTCGAACTTCGCCGCGATCGCGTCCCGGAAACTCTTCGCTCCCCACGTGATCGCGTACTGGTTGACGTCGGCCCCGATCGCGTCCTGCGCGGCCCGCTTGACCGCCTCCGGCGCCGGGAAGTCCGGGAACCCCTGCGCGAGGTTGATGGCGCCGTGGCGCTGGGCGAGCCTCGTCATCTCGCGGATGACGGACTCGGTGTAGGAGGCGGCCTTGCCCGAGATGCGGATCGGTCTCATCGCCTCACGATACCTGAGCGTGTGGCGTGGGACGCCTAGAGGGAGGAGCCCAGGGCCAGGGTGTTCCCCTCCGAGTCCTTGAACCAGGATGTCCTTTCGCCGTCGGGCGACGTCAACACCCCGTCAACGGTGCGGAAGTCCGGGCCGAGGTCGTAGTCCTTGAACACGACTCCCTTGGCGAGCAACTCGGCACGCGCCGCGTCGAAGTCGTCGACGACCAGCCGCACCGAGGTCGCCTTGTTGGACCCGGCGTTCTCCGATGGGTAGATGCCGAACACAGCTCCCTCGACTCGATAGACGAGAGCATCCCCGTCCGGGTCGACCGGCTCCAGGCCGAGCACCTCCGAGTACCAGGCCTTGGCTCGGGCCAGATCCTCTGCTGCCAACTCGAACTTGAGAGCGAACCTCATCTATCGGTGGTCGTGTTCGGTTTCCTTCTTCGCCACCTCGACCGTCTTGATGAGGTTCTGGAGCGCGACGTCGAGGCTCAGGTCATCGAGCGCCGAGCTTCTCTCGAGGTCCTCGATGATCAGGTGCTCGGGGTTGCCCATGTCGTCGTGCGGCCTCATGCACCCACAGGTCAAGCACATGCGTACCTCACCTCCTGTTGTCGACGGATCATGATGTCATCCAAGGACTCATCGGTCACCAGACGATCGAGCAGCCGAAGGGAACGGTGACGGCCACGCGAGGCGAGCGCCCGGCAAGCAGATCGACGACCGCGTTCTCGAGGTCGCGCGAGGTCACCCGGTCCGGGATGCGCGAGTTGGCGATCCGGCCCTGGTATCGAAGTCTCCTGTCCTCGTCGAACACGAAGGCATGCGGGGTGGAGATTGCCCCGAACGCCCGGGCGACGCTGCCGTCCTCGTCCTTCAGGTAGGGGAAGGGGAACCGCTTCGCGGCTGCCCGTCGCGCCATCTCCTCGAGGCTGTCGTCCGGCGAGAGGTGTGGGTTGTTCGCGTTGATCGCCACCACGCGAGCGCCGGACGGCCCGAACGTGGAGTGCATCTCCGCCAGGTTGTCTTCGAACGCCCGGACTGTGGGGCAACCCGTGGCGATGAAGACCACGACCAACAACCGCCCGTCCGCGAACGAGGAGAGCGAGTGGCGTTTCCCGTCGATTCCCGGAAGGTCAAAGGGCGGGGCAGCGGCCGCGATGGGGAGCGAGAGGGTGGCCGTCGCGTCCACCGTCCTACTCCTTGAACCTGTCGGGGAACTGCTTGACGAGGCCGTCCGACAGCACGTCCGCGACGGTCATGATCTCGGCGAAGATCTGGTCGAACGCCTCGACGTCGGCGGCCCAGTTCTGCTGCAGCCTGGCGACGACCTCCTGCTTCGTCAGGGAAAGGTGCAGCCCCAGGAGGTCGACCACATCAGCCTTCGGCCAGTTGGGGTTCGCTCCGCTCAGGAGGTCCGCGATCTGCTCCGCGTTCTTCGTCCACTTGTCGTCCTGGGCCTTGAACTTCGCGTCGTCGCCGGCCTTGGCCGCCTCGATGAGCCCGACGGCGATCATGATGTGCTCCTTCAGCAGGCCGGTCAGTGCCTGCCCTGCGGCGTCGCCGTAGAACGGGACGACCGCGCCTCCGATGTCCTCCTGGTTCTTGAGCAGCCTGCCCGCCGCCGCATCGGCGTCCGGCGCTCCCCCCACCGCGGCCACCACGTACTGCCGAGTCCAGATCACATGGTCCGCCCACAATCTGCGCAGGGCAGCCTTCAGGGACCAGATCGCATCTGCCATCGCCGTTCTCCCTTCTGCTCGTGAAGGATCTCTCGCCTTCGCGAACGCCGCCGGGATCGATCGAAAGGGTCGATCTTCTTTCGACGATCCTGCCACAGGGGGCCCTGTATCGCAAATCAAGACTTTTGTTAGAGTGACCGCGTGAGCCGATCACGCGTCGACCGAGAGCTCGCCCACGTTGCGCCACTGAGCGACCCCGTGCGGCGGCGCCTCTACCTCTATGTGCAGCACCAGGCCGGTGAGGTCGGGCGGGATGAGGCAGCCCGCGCCGCCGGGATCGCTCGTTCCGCGGCGGCCTTTCACCTGGAGAAGCTGGTCGAAGGCGGGCTGCTCGAGGGTGGCTACCGCCGTCTCTCGGGACGGCAAGGTCCGGGGGCGGGACGTCCGGCCAGGGTGTACCGGCGCCCGGCCCAGGAGGTGCGTGTCAGCGTGCCCCCGCGGGACTACGAGACCCTCGCGCGCTTCCTGGTCCGCGGACTGACCGGGCGCACCTCGAAGACGTCCGCAGCGAGAGCCCAGGAAGCCGCCCGCGAGTTCGGCGTCGCCCTTGGTCACGATGCCCGCCGGCGAGCCGGACGGCGTGCGACCCGCGCCCGGCTGCGTCGGGAGCTGAGCGAGGTGCTCGACGAGCGGGGATTCGACCCGCGCACGTCCCGGGATGGCGTCGTTCGCCTCCACAACTGCCCGTTCGACGCGCTCTCGATCGACCATCGCGACCAGGTGTGTCCGCTGAATCTCTCGATGCTGGAGGGGGTCGTGGAAGGGCTGGCCGTCGACGATCTGGAGGCGGTGCTCGAGCCGCAGCCGGGGCTCTGCTGTGTGTCCTTCAGGTCGGCCGCCGGCGGCCCGGCCGCGGTCTGAGCGTCCCGCCTCGATCGAACCTCATCGCGCCTGCGGATCACCTACGGCGAGCACGGCTCGCAAGCGACGAACCGGGCCGCCGACTGCGTATCGCTCCGAGAGCTCCTCGACCTTCGCGTCGTCGCGCGCGTGCTCCCACTCTCGGATCGGGGCATCGGTGCGGATCGGCACCACCTGCTTCATCGCGTCCAGGTAGTCCGCTGCGTCCCTGATCGCCGTGCGAAGCGAGGGCGAGCGCTGCAGCGGCGCACCGGATCGCTTGTCGGACGTTGCGTCCTCGACGAGCGCCTCCAGGCTCGGGTAGGCCTGAACCAACAGGCGCGCGGTCTTCTCACCGACACCGTGCACGCCCGGCAGCCCGTCCGACGGGTCGCCGCGGAGCGTCGCGAACTCTGCGTACCGCGACGCCGGCACGCCGTATTTCTCCAGCACCCCCGCCTCGTCAAGAACCCTGAGGTCCGTCACGCCGCGGAGCGTGAACAGCACCCGAACGACGGGATCGCGCACCAACTGGATCAAGTCGCGGTCGCCGGTGACGATGTCGGTCGTCACGCCCCGTTTGGCCTTCGCGCAGAGCGCACCGATCGCGTCCTCGGCTTCGAAGTCTGGCGCGTCGGCCTGGGCGAACCCGAGCGCGTCCAACAGTTCGCGCAGGAACCCGAATTGCTCCGGAAGGCCCTCGGGGTCCGGCTGGCGGTTGGCCTTGTAGCCGGCATAGACGTCAACGCGTGCCGCCGGGCGCCAGTCGTCGTCGTAGACGTGGACGAGCCGGTCCGGATGACGCGACCCGATGAGCCGAGAGGTCATGTCCAGGTACCCGTGGATGGCGTTGACCGGCTCGCCCTTGGGGCTCGTGACAGTGGGAGGGGTGGAGAAGAACGCGCGATACATGAGGCTCGAGGTGTCGAGCAGGATCCGCGTGGTCATCGGGAGCGAACGCTACCGGGTGAAAGGAACGGGAGCGAACCCGAAGGCCCGCTCCCGTTCGTCACTCCGCGCTGCCTGGCCTTGCGGCCCTGCCTCACTTCGTGACACGCGAACGATACGAGAACAATTCGGCCGTTGTAAAGCCGGCGTCGTGCTCAGCGACGAAAAGGAGTGACAAAAACCTAGGGCTTCGCCGCGCGGATCTGCTCGGTGATCTTCGGCAGGATCGCGAGCGCGTCGCCGACGATGCCGAGGTCGGCGATCGAGAAGATCGGCGCGTCCTTGTCCTTGTTGATCGCGATGATCCGCTTCGCCTCCTTCATCCCGACCATGTGTTGCGTCGCGCCGCTGATCCCGACGGCGATGTAGACCTCGGGCTTGACCGTCTTGCCGGTCTGCCCGATCTGCAGGCTGTACGGCACCCATCCCGCGTCGACGACCGCGCGGGACGCGCCGACGGCGGCGTTCCCGATGGCGGCCGCGAGGTCCCGGAGCAGCTCGAAGTTCGCCGGGTCCTGGAGGCCACGGCCGCCGGAGACGACGACCTTCGCCTCCTCGAGCTTCGGGCCCGAGCCCTGCTCGACGTGGCGCTCGACCCGGCGGACCTGCCTCTGGTCGTCGGGGACGGCGATGTCGACGAGCGTGAGGGTGGCCGTGCCGCCGGTCGGGTTCGGGGCGAACGCCTTCGGGCGGGCGATCAGCAGCTTCGGGTTCGGGCCGGAGAGCGTCACGTCGACGATCCGCGTCCCGCCGAAGATCTGCGTCTGCGCGTAGTCGGTCGTGAGGATGTCGGTCACGTTCGTCATGAGCGACGAATTGGTGCGGGCCTGCAGGCGGCCGGCGACGTCCCGGCTGTCGTACGTGGGGCCGAAGAGGATCAGCTCGGGCTGACGCGCGGCCGCGAGCTCATGCAGGACGAAGGCCGCGGGCTGCGCGATGTAGTCGGCGAACACGGGATCGTCGGTCGCGAAGACGGTTTCGGCGCCGAACTCGCCAAGGGTCGAGGCGGCCTGGGTCGATCCGGGGCCCAGCGCGACGGCGGCGACGCCCGCGCCGAGGTCCCGGGCCTTCGTCAGGAGTTCGAGCGCCGACGGGTCGACCTTGCCATCGGGCGTGATCTCGGCAAAGACCCACACGCCGGGCATCGGCCTCAGATCACCTTCGCCTTCGTGAGGAACTCGACGACCCTGGCCGGCGCCTCGGTCGCATCCTCGACGATCTCGCCGCCGGCGCGATCGGCCACCGGCTCGACCCCGACGACCTCCTGCACGGGGGTGATCGCCTCGGGGGAGAGGCCGAGATCGTCGACGGAGAGCTGTTCGAGCGGCTTCTGCTTCGCTTGCATGATCCCCTTGAGCGTCGGGTAACGGGGCTCGTTCACCGCGGCCGTCACGGTCACGACCGCGGGCAGGGGGCACTCGATCGTGTCGTAACCGCGCTCCGTCTGGCGCTCCACGAGGAGGCCGCCATCCTTCGGTTCGACCTTGCGCGCGAACGTGGCGCTCGGAAGGCCGAGCAGCTCGGCGACCGTCATCGGCAGGGTCCCGGTCGACCCGTCGGTCGATTCGACCCCCGCGATCACGACGTCGAACTCGAGCCGCCGCAGAGCCGCCGCCAGCACCCGCGCGGTGACGAGGACATCGGCGCCACGCAGGCGCTCGTCGGTGACCAGGACGGCCTTGTGGGCGCCCATGGACAGGGCGCGTCGGACGCCGGCGAGGGCGACCTCAGGACCCATGGACACGATGGTGACCTCGCCCCCCGAGGCCTCGGCGATCTGCAGCGCGGCCTCGACGCCGTGCTCGTCGCCGGGGTCGAGCGCGCCCTCGACGCCCTCGCGCTTCAGGCGGAAGTCGCTTCCCATCTCGGGCACGCCGTTCGGATTCGGGACGTACTTCGCCAGGACCACGACGTTCATGTCGCCCGAGACCTTATCAACCGAACCGCGGAGGAAGCCCGGGAGCCTAGGCCGAGATCGGCAGCCCCGCCTGCTCCAGCATGAGCTGGAAGTCGTGACGCTGCGAGGCCATCTGCATGGCGTCGGCGATCGAGACCAGGCCGCGCTGGACGAGCGAGAACAGGGACTGGTCGAAGGTCTGCATCCCGTAGAACTCGCCCTCGGCGATGATGCCGTGGATCTCCGGGGTCGCGCTCGAATCGACGATCCGGTCGGCGACGCGCCCGTTGTTGACCAGGACCTCGATCGCCGGGATGCGCCCGCCGCCGATCTTCGACACCAGCCGCTGGGAGATGACGCCGCGCAGGACGCTCGCGAGCGTCGTGCGGATCTGGTTCTGCTGGTAGGGCGGGAAGAAGTCGACGATGCGGTTGACGGTTTCGACCGCGTCCTTCGTGTGGAGGGTCGACAGCACGAGATGACCGGTCTCCGCCGCGGCGAGGGCGGCCTTGACCGTCTCGGTGTCGCGCATCTCGCCGATCAGGATGACGTCGGGGTCCTGGCGCATGGCCGCGCGCATGGCGTCCACGTAGCTCTCGGTGTCCACGCCCAGCTCGCGCTGGTTGACGGTGCCGCGCTTGTGGGGATGCAGCACCTCGATGGGGTCCTCGATCGTGAGGATGTGCACGGGCATGTTCGCGTTGATGTGATCGACCATGCAGCCGAGCGTGGTCGTCTTGCCGGCGCCGGTCGGACCGGTGACCAGGACCAGCCCGCGTGCCTCGGCCGCGAGCTGGCTCACGACCGGCGGCAGACCCAGCTCCTCGAAGCTTGCGGTGGTCGTTCGCACGCGCCGCATGACGACGGTGATCGCGCCGCGCTGATGGAACACGTTCACGCGGAAGCGACCGACGCCGGCGAGCGAGTGCGCGAAGTCGGCCTCGCGCTTCTGCTCGAGCTGGTCGCGGCGGTCGGGGGGCATGATCGAATGGGCGATCAGCGCAGTGTCGTCGGCGGTGAGCGGTTTGCCCTCGAGCCGGCGCAGCTCGCCATCGACCCGGATGAGCGGGGGCGAGCCCGCGGTGAGGTGAAGGTCCGACCCGGAATTCTCGGCGACCGTTCGAAGCAACCCGGTCAGGTCGAGCATGTACCTCCTCGCAGAAGCGATGTGGGGGCGACGGTTCCCTACAGTTCTCGGGCAGCGCGACGCTCACCTTGAACTGCGCCGACCTGCGGGGTCACCCGCCCGCCGTGGGACCGTTCGGCCTACGACGGCGGAGCCGCCGGAGCCTAGGTCCTTAGGCCGAAGGGCGGATGGCGCTGATCGGCCGAACCCATCAGACTTGCCGGCACGTGGATCCCGCCGATGCCATCGCCCCGTGGCCTCGCGTCCTGCTGGTCGAGGACGATCAGGCCAACCGCACACGGATCAGCGCCATCCTCACCGAACAGGGCGTGACCGTCATCGGTGAGGCCTCCGACGGCGCGAGCGGCGTTCGCCTCGCGCGCGAGCTCGAGCCCGACGTGGTGCTGATGGACCTTCGGATGCCGTTCATGGGAGGCCTCGAGGCGACGCGGGCCATCAAGGAGAAGCTGCCCCTCACGCAGGTCATCATCCTCACCAGCTACGAGGGCCCGCTCCCGTCCCGAAGCGCCGAGCAGGCGGGGGCCTATGCCTACCTGGTCAAGGGCTGCTCCGCGCAGTTGCTGCGGGAGATGATCTTCCAGGCCTGGACCTACCGAGTCGGGTTGCAGCGGGCCATCGAGGAGCAGACCGCCGACGGGTTCACGTCCATGTTCCTCGGGAGCGGCCCCCCGGATGCGCCGAAGGGTGAGGGCGGCGTTCCCGCCGACGCCGCGGAGCCGATGGACCCGTTCGGTCCCGAGGACGGGCTCCCGGCCGAGGAGCCGATGCCCGACGCCATCCCGGAGGACCTGGTCGAGCGGTTCGGGCGAGAGGCGCGCCAGACGGTCCGGTTCCGCAACTCCCGACGCTATCGATGGTTCCGTCAGGCGAAGGGGGGCCTGCGCGACTTCCGCGACCGGGAGGTCTGGACGGTCGCGGTGATCGTGTTCGGGATGTCGCTCTTCGGCCTGGCCCTGATCGCGGCCCTCGGGTACACGGTCGTGCTCTGGCCGTGGACGGGCCTGTTCATCGTCGCGCCGGTGATGGTGCTGCTCCCGTTCTCGCTCTGGCTTGCCATGCGCATCGTTCGGCGGGAACGCAAGGACCGCGAGGAGCAGGGCAAGATGTTCACGTCCGGCTGGTAGGAGCGCCCGGAGTAAGATTCCGCCCATGACCGAGCGGGCCGTGGGCGACCTCGACGAGGTCCTGGGAAACCTCGGCGTCTTCCGCTCCTCGCCCGACGACCTCCTCGCCACCTGCCCTTCGGGCTTCCGCCGGGTTCCGATCACCCAGGGCGACGGTTTCTACATCTCGCTGCAGGGCTTCGCGCCGAACCAGGTCGCCTTCGCGCACACGCATCCCGACTCGGAGGAGTGGACGGTGGTGCTCTCGGGCACGGGGCGCGCGATGCTCGCCGACGAGCCCGTCCCGCTCTCCCCCGGCGTGGTCGTCGGGCGGGCGGCCTCGCATCCGCACGGGTTCGTGAGCGGGGACGAGCCCCTGCGCCTGCTCTCGATCCAGCTGCCGCGTCCGAGGGAGGGCGCGACGACGTGGGACGAGCCGGGGGGCACGTCCGAGCCGATCGACTGCCGCTGGGGCGGGAGCTGCAGGCGCTGTCCCAGGTGCGGAGGCCACAGCAAGCGCGCAACCGGCGGACTGTTCTCCTGCGAGAACTGCACCCTCGACTTCCCCGACCGGGGCGATGGATGACGCCGCCCGCGTGATCGCGGAGCCCCTGCAATTCAACCCGTTCCTACCCGAGGTCCACGAGGATCCGTACCCGTTGTACCGGCGTTTGCGGGCCGAGGATCCCGTCCACCATGCCTTCCCCGGGATCTGGGTGCTCACGCGCCACGCGGACTGCGTCGCCGTGCTCCGCGATCACGAGCGGTTCAGCAACGACTTCACGACCTCGCAGAGCTACGCCGTCTTCGTCGAGCAGGCCCGCGCGGTGGCGCCGGAGCTCGTCGACGACCGGACGCGCTCGCTCCTCGCGATCGATCCACCCGACCACACGAGACTCCGAACCCTGGTGAACAAGGCCTTCACCGCACGCGCGATCGAGATGCTTCGCCCGCACATGCGCGAGGTGGTCGACGGGCTCATCGCGGCGATGCGCGAGCGTGTCGGGACGGTCGACCTCGTGGCCGGGCTCGCGTATCCGCTGCCCGTCACGATCATCTGCGAGATGCTGGGCGTCCCCGAATCGGATCGCGAGGCGTTTCACGGCTGGAGCGCCGACCTGGTCCCGACGATCGACCCGATGGTGCCCATCCCGGCGCTGCAGCGCGCGGTGGTCGCGCACGAGGCCTTCTCCGCGTACCTGCGAGAGCTCGCCGCGGCCAGGCGGCGCGCGCCCGGCGACGACATCCTCTCGGCGCTGATCGCGGCCGAGGACAAAGGCCGGTCGCTCTCCGAGGAGGAACTCCTCACGACGTGCATCCTGCTGCTCGTCGCGGGGCACGAGACCACGGTCAACCTGATCTCGAACGGCATGCTCGCGCTGCTCCGGAACCCGAACGAGCTGGCCCGGCTTCGGCGGGACCCGTCGCTCATCCGAAGCGCGATCGAGGAGATCCTGCGCTACGACGCGCCGGTGCAGCTGGACGGGCGAACGGTACGGGCCGAGGTCGAACTGGGCGGCCGGACGGTCCACCCCGGCGAGCAGGTGATGACCGTGCTCGGTGCGGCGAACCGCGACCCCGAGGTGTTCGCCGAGCCCGACCGGCTCGACCTCGCGCGCGAGGACAACCGGCACGTCGCCTTCGGCGGCGGCATCCACTTCTGCTTGGGCGCGACGCTCGCGCGGATCGAGGGGCAGGAGGCGATCGGACGGCTCGTCGCGGCGTTCCCGGGGATCGAGTTGGCGACCGACGCGCCCGAGCGGCGCGCGTCGATCACGCTTCGCGGCCTGGCGTCGCTCCCGGTGGCGGTCGCGTGAGCGGGCAAGGCTCGTGGCTGCTCGAGCCCTCCGCCGAGGAGATGCGGGACATGGCGGCCCGCGCAACCGACCTCCTCGTGTCCTTCATCGATGCGCTGCCGGACGCGCCCGCCAACGACCTGGACGGTGCGCTCGAGATCGCGCGGGCGTACCGGGAGCCCGCGCCGTCCTCGGGCCACCGCATCGAGGCGGTGCTCGCGAGAGTCTCCGCCGCCGCCGAGAAGGGGTTCAACACCGCGGGCCCCGGCTACCTCGCGTACATCCCGGGAGGCGGTCTCTTCGCGGCGGCCCTGGCCGACTACCTCTCGCTCGGCCTGAACCGCTACGTCGGAGTCTGGAACGCGGCGCCCGCGCTCGCGCAGATCGAGGCCACCGTGATCCGGTGGCTCTGCGACCTGTTCGACTACCCGGCCGAAGCGCGCGGGATCCTCACGAGCGGCGGTTCCATGGCGAACTTCTCCGCGATCGTGGCCGCGCGGCGGGCGCTCCTGCCCGAGGACTTCCTGGCGGGCACGATCTACGGGTCGGGGCAGCTGCACGCGTCGGTGTCGAAGGCCGCGGTGCTCGCGGGGTTCCCCCCCAGGAACGTCCGCGCCGTCCCGGTGACGCCGGATCTTCGGATCGACGTGGGGGCCCTGGAGCGCATGATCGCCGAGGACCGCGCGGCCGGCCTGCGCCCGTTCCTCCTCGCCGCGAACGCCGGGTCGACGAACACCGGCGCCGTCGATCCGCTCGGGGCCTGCGCCGACGCTGCCGCGCGAGAGGCCCTCTGGCTGCACGTCGACGGCGCGTACGGCGGGTTCTTCCAGCTGACCGACCGCGGCCGCCGGGCCTTCGCCGGCATCGACCGGGCCGACTCCATCACGCTCGATCCGCACAAGGGGATGTTCCTGCCCTACGGGACCGGGTGTCTGCTCGTGCGCGACGGGCGGCGCCTGCGCGAGGCACACCAGGTCGCGGCCGCCTACCTGCAGGACCTGGCCCCCGAGGACGAGATCCCGAACTTCGCCGACTCGTCGCCCGAGCTGTCCCGCGACTTCCGCGGCCTGCGGGTCTGGCTGCCCGTGATGCTGCACGGCCTCGACGCATTCCGCGCGGCGCTCGACGAAAAGCTCGACCTCACGCGGCTGCTGTACGAAGCGCTCGCGGCCACGCCCGGGTTCGAGCTGCCGTGGGAGCCGCAGATGACGGTCGTGGCGTTTCGCTACCGGCCGCGCGAGGGCGACCCCGAGGCGTTCAATCGCGCGCTGCTCGACCGGATCAACGAGTCCCGCCGCGTCTTCCTCTCGAGCACCATGATCGATGATCGGTTCGTGCTTCGCGCCTGCATCGTGAGTCACCGCACGCATCGGGAGCGGATCGAGGAGGCGATCGAGATCATCCGATCGGCGGCCGCCGAGCTGGACCGCACCGCATGAGCGGGGTGCTGATCCTCACCGAACGCGACATCCCGTCGCTCCTTCCGATGCGCGAGTGCATCGACGTGATGGCCGAGGCGCTCGCGGCCCTCGCCCGCGGGAACGTGACGATGCCGCTTCGAACGATCGTGTGGCTGCCGGAGCGGGGCGGGCTGCTCGCCTCGATGCCCGTCGCGCTCGAGCCGGACGGGGTCGCGGCCTTCAAGCTCCTGACCGTGTTCCCGGAGAATCGGGCCGTCGGGATCGAATCGCACCAGGGCGCGGTCCTGCTCTTCGAGCTCGAGCACGGCCGGCTCCTCTCGGTCATGGACGCGACCTCGATCACCGCCATCCGCACGGCGGCCGTGAGCGGCGTCGCGACCCGGCTCCTCGCGCGCGAGGACGCCGGCGACCTCGCCATCCTGGGTTCCGGGACGCAGGCCGGCACCCACCTCGAGGCGATGCGCGCGGTGCGACCGATCCGGCGCGTTCGTGTGTGGAGTCGCTCGGCGGACAACGCGCGCCGCTTCGCCGAACGGGCATCGGCGGGGGGCGGCATGCAGGTCGAGCCGTGCGCAACCGCGGAGGAGGCGGTCGCGGGCGCCGACATCATCTGCACCACGACCGCATCCCGTGAGCCGGTGCTCAACGGCGACTGGCTCTCGCCGGGCGCGCACGTGAACGCGGTGGGTGCGGTCGGCGCGGCGGCGCGGGAGCTCGACACCCAGGCGATCCGTCGGAGCCGGCTCGTCGTCGACCGGCGCGAGAGCGCGGAGCACGAGGCGGGCGAGTTCGTGATCGCGAGGGCCGAGGGCGCGATCGGCGACGACCACATCGTGGGAGAGCTCGGCGAGCTGGTGCTCGGGGCCGTGGCGGGCCGAACGTCCGCGGAGGAGATCACGGTCTTTCGAAGCCTGGGGCTCGCCGTCGAGGACCTGGCCGCGGCCCAGGTCATCCATCGACGAGCGCTCGAGCGCGGGGTCGGGGTCGCCGTGGATCTCGGAGGCGGGAGCGATGCGGGCGCGTGAGCCGATCCCGCTCGAGTCGATCCTCGCCGCGCGCGATCGAATCTCCGAGATCGCCCTGCGGTCGCCGCTCGTTCGCCTCGCCGCCGACGAGCAGCCAGCGGAGATCTGGCTGAAGCTCGAGAACCTCCAGCCCATCGGGTCGTTCAAGCTCCGCGGCGCCGGCAACGCGATGGCGCTGGCCGACCCCGGCGAGCTCGCTCGCGGCGTCTACACGGCGAGCGCCGGCAACATGGCGCAGGGGGTCGCCTGGAACGCGCGTCGCCGGGGGATCCCCTGCGCGGTCGTCGTGCCGGAGACGGCGCCCGAGGCAAAGCTCGCGGCGGTCGCGCGGCTCGGGGCCGACATCGTTCGCGTGTCGTTCGACGAGTGGTGGGACGTCATGGTGTCGCATCGGTTCGAGCCCCTCGCGGACCGGTTCTTCATCCATCCGGTGAGCGACCCGAACGTCATGGCCGGCAACGGGACGATCGGCCTCGAGATCCTCGAGGACCTCCCCGACGTCGACGCCGTCATCGTGCCCTACGGCGGCGGCGGGCTCTCCTGCGGGATCGCCTCGGCCCTCAGAGCCCTCGCTCCCCGCGTCCGGGTCTTCGCCTCCGAGGTCGAGACCGCGGCCCCGTTCGCCGCCTCCCTCGCGGCCGGCGTGTCGACCGAGGTGACGTACACGAAGAGCTTCGTCGACGGCATCGGCTCGAAGTCCGTCCTCGCGGAGATGTGGCCGCTCGCTCGCGAGGTGCTGGCCGGGTCACTCGTCGTCTCGCTCGAGCAGACGGCCTCGGCGATCCGCCTCCTCGCCGAGCGCAACCGGGTCGTCGCCGAGGGCGCGGGCGCGACCTCCGTCGCCGCGGCGTCCGCTGGTGGGGCCGGTGCCGGGAACATCGCGTGCGTGATCTCCGGCTGCAACATCGACGCGGACAAGCTGAGCGTCATCCTGGCAGGCGGGATGCCGTGAGCGACGCGGACCTTCGCTCGCTCCCCAAGGTCGACCTGCACCGGCACCTCGAGGGCGCGGTCCGGCTCCGAACCGTCTTCGAGCTCTCACGCGAGGCCGGCGTGCCGCTCCCGGCGGACACCGTGGACGATCTCGCCCGGTTCGCCCTCGTCCGGTCGCCGGTGGCGAACCTCGAGGAGGCGCTTCGCGCGTTCGCGATCACCCAGCACTCGGTTCGAACCTACGACGCCGTGCGGCGCATCGCGCGAGAGGCGGTCGAGGACCTCGCCGCGGAGCACGTGCGGCTGGCCGAGCTTCGCTTCTCCCCCCACTTCCTCTGCGAGCCGGGCGGTCTGCACTGGGACGGGGCGATGGAGGCCATCGTCGAGGGTCGCGACCAGGCGCTCGCCGCCGGGCACGACGTCGCGGTCGGGCTCATCGCGATCTTCAGCCGGGACTACGGCATGGAGTCGGCCGAGCGGACGGTCGCGTTCGCGCTCCGCCACCGTGAGCGCCTGGTCGGCTTCGACATCGCGGGCCCGGAGCTCGGGTTCCCGCCGGCGATGTACGCGGACGCGCTGGCGCCGCTCCGCGACTCGGGCCTCGGGCTCACCGTGCACTTCGGCGAGTCGGGCCCGCCCGCCTACCCGCGCGAAGCGGTCGAGGTGCTCGGACCCTCGCGCCTCGGGCACGGGCTCTCGGTCGCGTGGGACCGGGAGGTGACGGCGCTCGTTCGCGACCGCGCCGTCACGCTCGAGATGTGTCCCACGTCGAACTGGCTGACGAAGGGCGTCCCGAGCGTCGCGGAGCACCCGGCCGGCCGGCTCCTGCGCGGGGGCGTCTCGGTCACGCTCAATACCGACGACCCGGGCCTCATGGGGATCGACCTGACCCACGAGTTCCGGGTCGCGCGTGACAGCCTGGGGTTCACCGACGCGGAGCTCGCGCTGGCGACGGAGAACGCGATCGCCGGCAGCTTCCTGCCCCCCGAGCTGAAGGCCGCGGCCCGAGCCCGTCACTTCGGCTGGCTCGCGCCGGCGTCGTGAGCCCCCGCCCGCCGATACACTGAGCGTGCCCGCACCACTCGTTGGATCTTCGGAGTCCTGATCCGCATGGCCACCCGAGACGATCTGCGCAACGTCGCCATCGTGGCGCACGTCGACCACGGCAAGACGACGCTCGTCGACGCCATGCTCTGGCAGACGGGTGCGTTCCGCGCGAACCAGGACGTGGCCGAGCGGGTGCTCGATTCGATGGACCTCGAGCGCGAGAAGGGGATCACGATCCTCGCGAAGAACACCGCCGTCCGCTACGGCGGCGTGAAGATCAACATCGTCGACACGCCCGGCCATGCCGACTTCGGCGGCGAGGTCGAGCGCGGCCTCGCGATGGTGGATGGCGTGCTCCTGCTGGTGGACGCGAGCG
>JACXTT010001628.1_pt1 | contig 37013 bp, 34 predicted proteins | sample 9270951 | NCBI WGS metagenome assembly JACXTT01 (sample SAMN15532306, study PRJNA645909) | rock metagenome | isolation source: weathered quartz diorite | place: Puerto Rico | collected 2017-06-21
CTCGGCGACGACGCGCTCGTCCAGCTCGTGCAGGCGCCACAGATGCAGCAGCTCGTCGCTCATCACGCTGCGTTCCACGGCTAGAGCCTCCCGTGCCGGGCCCGCCCGGCGGCCGCCGCTCCCATGAAACAAGGGGCGTCCGTGTGGACGCCCCTGCTGGGGATCGTGCCGGCCGGGCGCGGAGCGCGCCACGCCGTGCCGGCGCCGGCACCTCGCATGGGTCGCGTCGCCGCGCATCGAATCATCTCGGCACTCCCTGCGACGCCTCGCCGCGTCGCGCGTGATGGTGGGCGAAACAGGACTTGAACCTGTGACCCCCTGGTTGTGATCCAGGTGCTCTGCCAGCTGAGCTATTCGCCCGCGGTGCCGGTGTCGGTCGTACGAACCGCTGAACCGTCTGGCGCTCCTGGAGCGGCCTGCGGGGCCCACGTCGGCTCGCGAGTCTGGGCCCACCTGGATTCGAACCAGGGTCTTACCGGTTATGAGCCGGCCGCTCTGGACCGCTGAGCTATGGGCCCAGCGACAGGGTCTGACAACGGGACCGCCGAAGACCCGCTTGTCTATCATCGCGGCCGAATCAGTGTCAAGCACGGGCCCCGCTACAACAACTCCGTGTACGCCTTGAGGCGGCGACTGCGCGTCGGATGCCGCAGCTTGCGCAGGGCCTTCGCCTCGATCTGGCGGATGCGCTCGCGCGTCACGTTGAAGAACGCGCCGACCTCCTCGAGCGTGCGCTGCGCGCCGTCCTCGGTGAGGCCGAACCGCAGTCGGATCACCTTGGCCTCGCGCGGCGTCAGCGTCTTGAGCACGTCGCTCACTTCGTCGCGCAGCATCGCCGACGCCGCGGAATGCGCCGGGCTCACGACGCTCGTATCCTCGATGAAATCGCCCAAATTCGAGTCGTCGTCCTCGCCGATCGGGCGATCCAACGAAATCGGCTCCTGCGCCGCCTTGAGGATGCTCTTCACCTTGTCGACCGGCAGCTCGAGCCGTTCCGCGATCTCCTCGGGCGTCGGCTCGCGTCCCAGCTCCTGCACCAGCCGTCGCGACACCCGCACGACGCGATTGATGTGCTCGATCATGTGGACGGGCACCCGGATCGTCCGCGCCTGATCGGCGATGGCGCGCGTGATCGCCTGGCGGATCCACCACGTCGCGTAGGTCGAGAACTTGTAGCCCTTGGTGTAGTCGAACTTGTCCACGGCGCGCATCAGCCCCGAGTTGCCCTCCTGGATCAGATCGAGGAACTCCAACCCACGGTTCGTGTAGCGCTTCGCGATCGAAATCACGAGGCGCACGTTGGCCTCGATCATCTCCTTCTTGGCCTGGCCGGTGGCGCGGCCTCCGTCGCTGATTTGACGGTACAGGTCGAGCAGATGCTCGCGGGACATCCGCGACTCGGCCTCGATCTCCTTCTGCCGCTTCTTCAAGTTCTTGAGCTGCTCCAGGAACTCCGCCACCTGAGCCGGCTCGAGCCCGGATTCCCGCTTCACCGCGCGCAGCTCCTTCGGCCCCTTCTTGAGCCGGCGGGCGAGCGCGTTGATGTCGTCGACGCCGTGGCCGTGGATGCGCTCGAGCATCGATACTTCGTCGTCGATCCCCAGCATCTGCTCAGCCGCTTCGCGAATCGGCGCGGCGAGCCGTTCGACCGTGCGCGGATTGATCGACAGCTTGTTGAGCTCCTGCTGCAGCTCGGCTTCGACCTTCGCGAAATTCGCCTGGAAGTTGTGGCGCTGCCGTTCCGCCATGCGCGCCGCCTGGCGGGCCACCAGGTCGTTGTGGCGCTTCTGCAGCACGAACACTCGTTCGAGGATCCTCACCGCGCGCATTCGCTCCTTCTTGAGCGCCTGCTCGGTGACCGCCTGCTCGTCCATCTTGATGAAGTCCTCGACCTTGAGCATGCCCTCCTTGAGCTGCTTGAGCATGCCCCGGATCTCACGCACCGCGGGCTCCGCGCGAAACAGCGCGGACACGACCTGACGTTCCCCCGCCTCGATCCGCCGCGCGATCTCGACCTCGCCCTCGCGGGTGAGGAGCGGTACCTTGCCCATCTCGCGCAGGTACATCCGCACCGGGTCGTCGTAGCGGACTGGCTGCTGCGGCTGCGGCTTCTGGGCGGCGCTCGACTTCTTGTCCTCGAGCTTGCGCAGCTTCTTGAGACGTTCGTGAGCCTCCTCCTCGCTCGCGAACACCTCGATGTGCATGGTGCTCAGCATGCCGTGGATCTCGTCCATCTGCTCGACCTGCAGCTCGGGATCGAGGTCCTCGTCCAGCAGGAACATGACCTGGTCCTCGGTCACGTAGCCCTGCCGGATCGCGAGCGTCTTGATCTCGTCGAGGCGCCTGCGCTGCTCCGCCTTGTCCTTGTGAACGCGTTGCTGCTTCGCCTTGCTCGTCGCCGCCACCATGCACTCCGTCAGTTGGGGGGAAGCACGTCCCCGCCGCGCGGCGCCTGCTCCGCGCGGTCCAGGGTCCGGATCTCTTCGGTCAAACTCTGATATTGGGTTAACAGTTCCTGGATCTCGGGCGTTTCGCCCGGCCGATCGCGTTGTGCCCGCTGCAGTCGCTGCTGGACGTCACGACGCCGACGCTCGATCCCGCGGACGCGCATTCGCCTCACGGCGCCGCCGACGATGGCCGCCCAGTCGAGCCCGTCCGTCGCGGACGCCGCCAGCTCGCGGCCCAGCGCCTGCGCCTCGGGGTCCGCGGGCTCGACCCCTTCCCAGACTCCCGTCGCCAGCTCGCGGCACACCGGATCCTGGAACTCCGCAGGCGTCAGATGCTCGCACACCGTTTGGAGATGCTCGGGCGCCACGAGCAACGCCTGCAGCAACTGGCGCTCGACGTAGGCGTCGGTGCGCGACTGCACCCGGACCGCCGCCTTGAGCGGCGCGTCCGAGCGCTGGCCCACCCGATTGAGCCCCACGGCACGCGCCAGCACGTGCTCCGGCACGCCGAACACCTGCCCGCCGCGCTCCAGGAACAAGCGCTGCCTAACCGGGTCGGTGATCTCGCCCGCCAGCGCCACGATCCCCTGCAATCCGCGCTCGCGCGCGTCGCCCGGGCCGCCGCGTCGCACGCCGTGCTGGTGCACGAAGTCGATGGGATCGAGCGCCGTCGCTCGCACCCCCGCCCACGCCGCCGCCCCGTTCGCGCGCACGAGCAGATCGGGATCCTGGCCCGCCGGAAGCTCGGCGACGCGCACGTCGAGCCCGGCGGCGAGCAGCGTGCCGAGCGAGCGCAGCATGGCCTCCTGCCCCGCCGCGTCACCGTCGAACGTCAGCACCACGCGCGGGACGAGGCGCTGCACCAGCTTCGCATGCTCGGGCGTGAGCGCGGTGCCCGACGTGGCGACGACGTTGCGGATTCCGGCCTGGCGCATCGACATGACGTCGAAGTACCCCTCGACCAGGATCAGCTCGCCGTCGGGAGCGGTGTCGCGCCGCGCCTGCTCGTAGCCGAACAGGAACGCGCGTTTGCGATACACCGCCGACTCGGCGGAGTTCAGGTACTTCGGCTCCTGTCCCGCCGCGAGCGCTCGCGCCCCGAACCCCACGACCGCGCCACCCGGCGCGATCAGCGGCACCATGAGCCGATTGCGGAACCGGTCATAGCCGCCCCTGCCGGTGTCGCGCCGCGCCGCGAGGCCCGCCTCGATCAAGACGTCGAGTCCGAACCGACCGCTCAAGCGGCGCGTCAGGTGCTCCCAGCCGTCGGGCGACACGCCCAGGCGAAAGTCGCGAACGGTCTCCGGTGCGAGCGCTCGTTCGACGAGGTAGCGGCGCGCGCTGGCGCCCTCGCCGGGATCCGCGAGCCACTGCTCGTAGGCCGTCGCCGCGGCGTCGAGCGCCTCGAGCAGCGGGGTGCGTGCGCGGCCGCCGCCGCGCCGTTCGGGCACCGCGACGCCGGCCCGCCGGCTCAACAGCTCGACGGCTTCCAGGAAGCCGACACGTTCGGTCTCCTGGACGTAACGAAACACGTCGCCTCCCGCCTTGCAGCTGAAGCAATGATAGAACTGGCGTTCCGGATTCACCGTGAACGACGGCGTCTTCTCCGAATGGAACGGGCACAGCCCGACCCAATTGCGGCCGACGCGCTTGAGCGCGACCGTCTGGCCGACGATCTCGACGATGTCGCTCAAGGCGCGGACGCGCTCGACCCAATCGTCCCCGTCCCGCGGCGCGCGCGCGCGCGTGTCGAGAGTTCCGGTCTTCATTGCAGCGCGGCCACGGTGACGCCGCGGCCCCCCTCGCGAAGCTCGCCCATGCGGCACGACTTGACCTGCGGGTGTCCGCGAAGGTGCCTCTGAACCGCCGTCCGCAGGACCCCCCGACCCAAGCCGTGAATGACGCGCACTTCGCTGAGCCCCGAGAGCAAGCCGCGGTCGAGCCCATGATCCAGCGCCTGCAGCGCCTCGTCGACGTCCATGCCGCGCAAGTCGATCTCGAGCGGCGGGGCGTCGTCGGGGACGCTCCACGCTGCCGCGGACCTCGATCCCGCCGCCTCGGAACGCCGGTCGCCCCGTCCCGGTCCGTGCGACACCGTCGGAGCGAGCCGGCTCACGTGGCTCTGAATCGTCCACCCGCCGCGCCGCAGCTCAACACGTCCCTCCGCGTCCGGGCCGTCGATGATCTCGGCGTCGACCCCGAGATCACGCACGCGCACGCGGCTGCCGCGCTTGAGCTCGACGGTCTCCGGCGCGCCGACGTCGGCGCCGGCCTCGGCGCCCGCTCGGTCCGCCGCCGCCGCGAGCGCGTCGAGCTGTCCTTCGACCGCCGCGATCTCGTCGCGCAGCGCACCGGACGACTCGCGGCGCTTCTCGGCCTTCCGGGCCTCGCGATGCACCGTCTGCCATAGCTCGCGCGCCCTTGCGAGGAGCACCTCGCTCTCGCGCGTCAATCGCGCCCGTAGGTCGCGGAGCGCCTCGCGCGCGGCCGCTTCGGCGGCGCGCAACCCACGTTCGGCCGCCTCGGCACGGTGGCGCGCCGCAGCGAGCTCGCCCCGCTCGGCTTCGAGCGAATCGCGCACCCGCTCGAGCTCGAGCAGCAACGCTTCGACCGCGCGCGTCGCCTCGGGCGTATGGGCGCGCGCTCGCTCGATGAGCCGCGGGTCGAATCCCAACCGCTCGGCCATCGCCAGCGCCCGGCTCGCACCGGGGATGCCGGTGCGCAGGCGGTAGCGGGGACCCATCCCTTCCGCGTCGAATTCCATCGCCGCGTTCGCCACCCCTCGCATCGAGCCGACCGCGCGCTTGAGCGACCCGAGGTGCGTCGTGAGCACGCCCCAGGCGCCGCGCTCGACGAAGTGCTCGATCAGCGCCAGGCCCAGCGCCGCGCCCTCGTCGGGATCCGTGCCGGCGCCGAGCTCGTCGCACAGCACGAGGGTGCGCGGGCCCGCGTCGCGCGCCATCGTTCCGAGCGTGCGGAGATGAGCCGCGAACGTCGACAACCCCTGCGCGATCGACTGCTCGTCACCGAGGTCGACGTGCACGCGATCCAGCTCCGGCACGCGGCTGCCCTCCGCGACCGGCACCGGAATCGCCGCGTGCGCCAGGGCGCAGCAGAGACCCGCGAGCTTGAGCACCACCGTCTTGCCGCCCATGTTCGGGCCGCTCACGAGCAGCACCCGGTTGTCGGCGCCCAGCTCGAGCTCGAGCGGCACCACGCGCTCGGCGCCGAGCGCGTCCTCGAGCAGCGGGTGCCGGGCCTCGCGCAGCAGCAGTGCGTCTCCCTGAGGGTTCAACGCGATTGCGCGACGGCGTAGCGCCCAGCGCGACCGTGCCGCCAGCGTGTCGAGGTGGGCGAGCCCCTCGGCGAGCGCGGCAAGCTCGGCCGCGGCCGCGCGCACCGCCGCCTCGAGCGCGCGCAGGATGCGGCGCTCCTCGTCGAGGATCGCGGCGCGTTGTTCGAGCAGCTGGTTGTTCGCCTCGCACATCTCGAGCGGCTCGACGAACAGCGAGTGCTCCGTCGCCGACACGTCGTGGACGAGCGCCAGCCGGCGGGGAAATCCCGCGGCCGGCACGAGCGCGACGAAGCGGTCGGCGTGACGCGTCACATACGTGCCCTCCCCGAAGCGCCGGGCCCAATGCTCGAGCCGGCGCTCGAGTGCGCGCTCGCCGTCCCGCAACTCGGCGCGCGCGCGGCGCAGCAGCGGCGAGGCGTCGTCCCGCACCGCTCCGTCCTCGTCGAGCGCCGCGACGAGCGACTGCGCCAAGGCGTCGAGCCGCGGCAACGCGTCGACGAGCGACGCCAGCGACGGATGCCGATCACGCGATGCGTCGGCCCAGGCTTCTCGCGTCCGTCGCGCACACTCAAGCCCGTCGGCGACGCCGCGGAGCGCCGGACCGTCGAGCACCTCCGCCGGGTCCGCGGCGCGCTCGATCAGCTCCTCCAAGTCTCCCGGGCCGCAGTGCAGCCACTCGCCCGGTTCGCGGGCGCGGCGAATCGCCTCCGCGAGCCGCGCGTTCTCGGTGCCGCGCTCGGTCGGATCGGTGATGGGGCGCCAACGCAGCAGCCGCCGGCGCCCGGCGGTCGAGGCGGCGTCGTCCGCGATCGATGCCGTCACGCGGTCGAACTCGAGCAATTGTAGTGCGTGATCGTCCACGAACGTCCGCCGCTCCGCGCGCCGCGGCGCGCCATCGCCATCAGATCGGAGGCGTTGCTCGGCCCAATCGATCGTGCGCGAGCAGGAATTCGAGTCTCAGCCCGCGCGCCCCCGGGAAGCCGCCACCCATGCGGCACGTCGTCGCGCCGCCGGCGAGCAGCGCCCGCGTCGTGCGCGCTCGCGCCAACGAATGCTCCACATACCTCCCCATCGGCAGCCGTACCGCAGCGAGCACGAGCAGGCTCGCCAGCACTGCCCCGAGGGCCGCCCCTGCGCCGATCCCGAGCGCGCGGTCGAGCCAGGCCACCGGCCCCGCGTGCGCGGCGCGCCCCATGCGGTCCCCCACCACGTTGATCAACGTCAGGGCCGCGAACGCCGCGAGCATCGCGACGAGCCAGGACAGCGCCCTAAAAATCACAACGGGGTGGGCGCCCGCCCAGTGGGCACCCACCCAATGCTTCACGTAAGTCCCGACCCACACGCCACACAGGATGGCCACGACCGCCGCGAGCTGCGCGACGAAGCCGCGAAACCATCCCACGATGGCGAGAAGCATGACGAGGACGATGATCGTCCCGTCGACCCAGCTGAAGCTGGAGAGATGCAGCTCGGTCAGGCCTCCTGCTGGCGACGCGCCATGTTCTTGCGCTTGGCCGCGTTCATCTTGCGCTTGCGCCGCTCGCTCGGCTTCTCGAAATGCTGGTGGCGGCGCAGATCCGAGAGAATGCCGGCCTTCTCACACTTCTTCTTGAAACGACGCAGGGCGCTTTCGAAGGATTCTCCATCCTTCACCCTGATACCGGGCAAATACTTCCCCCCCTCTCTGCCGGTAAAGAACGTTATGCGCCTTGACGACACCCGGACCAAAACACACGGGCGCCGCGCAGGCGCGAAGCTACCACTGGCAGTCTATTGCCCACCTACCCAATCGTCAAGGTATCGAGGGCGGTGTCGATCTCGTTGCGCCCGGCTGACATTTTCCTGACCTCTAGCCTACCCAGCAGCCGCCCAGATCGCCGCCAGACTGACGGCCGCCGTCTCCGCTCGAAGCCGTGATGGGGCCAGGGAAACGGCGATGAAACCCACGCCCATCAGCCACTTTTCCTCAGAGCCGGTCAGCCCGCCCGCGGGTCCCACCACGCCGGCCAGCAGACCCGCTCCGGCCGGGGCGCGCGCCACGTCGCCCTCCTCGCGCGCGAGCCATCGCCGGGCGTCGGCGGGCACGCCCCCCGCGGCGTCTTGCAGCGGCAGCGGATCCCGGATCTGCATAAGGAACGCGGACCGAGACTGCTTGAGGCCCGCCACGGCTAAGCGCTCCCAGCGCTCGCGTCGGCGCGAGAACCCCTCCCACCGACCCCGTTCGCTGTCGATCGGGAACCAGCACTCGATGCCCAGCTCGGCGAGCTTCTCCACCATCCAGTCGTCGCGCTGGCCCTCGGGCTCCCCGCACAGCATCCACGCCCGCCGAGGACGCGCGCGCTGCTCGACGCGCTCGACCCGGACTCGGACCCTGCGCTCCATGACCTCCACGCGGAGCGTCGCCACTGCGCCGCGCCCGTCCGTCGCCTCGAGCGGCTCCCCGGTGCGCGCCCGGCACACGCGCGCCACGTAATGCGATTCCGCCGCCGACAGCTCGACCTCGGAGCCCGCGGCCCCGAGGTCGGGAACGAACACGTACGCCGGCGCGGCGCTAGCCCTTGAAGGCATTGCGAACCCGCTCGGACACGGATCGTCCCGGGCGGGGAGGCTTGAACGCCTCCGAGCGCTGCAGCTCCTCGAGCAGCTTGCGGTCGGATGCGCCGAGTCGCTCCGGCACCCACACGACGAGCCGCGCGATCAAGTCGCCGCGACCCCCTCGCAGCGACGGCAGGCCCTTGCCCTTCAGCCGAACCGGCTGTCCGGTGGCCGCGCCCGCGGGCACGTTCACGTTTGCGGGCGAGCCGTCGAGCAGCGTCACCTCCAGCTTGCCTCCGAGCGCCGCCATGGGGAATGACACGGGAACGTCGAGGTGCAGGTGGTCACCGTCGCGCTCGAACAGGTCGTGCGGCTTCTCTTCGATCAATACGATCAGATCGCCCGCGCGGCCGCCGCGAACGCCGGCGTCCCCCATCCCGCGCAGCGGGATGAAGTTTCCGTTCGCCACCCCCGGCGGCACCTGAACGTTCACCGTCTCGGTCTCGTGCACGCGCCCCTCACCCCCACAGCTCCGGCACGGTTCGCGGAACACCTTGCCGGCGCCCTCGCACCGCGAGCACGTCGAAATGTTCATGAACTGCCCGAAGATCGACTGCTGGACGCGGCGTACCTGGCCGCGGCCCTGACACTGCGGACACGCCGCCTCGCCGCTGCCTCCGAGACCGGAACACGTGCCGCACGTCCGGTAATGCTTCACGCGCACCCGCTTCTCGACGCCGGTCGCGACCTCTTCGAGCGTCATCACCAGGCGCAAGCGCAGGTCGTCGCCGCGCAGGTCGCGGCCGCGTCCTCCCGCTCCCGCGAACAAGTCCTCGAATCCGCCTTGGCCGAACTCTCGCATGAACGCGCGCAGCGCGTCGGCGAGGTCGAAGCCGCTGAAGTCGAACCCCGTGGGGCCGGCGCCGCGGCCGGTCGCGGCATGGCCGAACTGGTCGTAGCGCGCGCGCTGGTCCGGATCACGCAGCACCTCGTAGGCCTCGGTCGCTTCCTTGAACTTGGCCTCGGCCTCCTTGCTGCCGGGGTTGCGGTCGGGGTGGTGCTCGAAGGCGATCTTGCGATACGCCTTCTTGATCTCGTCCTCGCTCGCCGTTCGCGCGACGCCCAACACCTCGTAGTAGTCCCGCTTGGCCATGCGTCAGACGTTCCCAGCGGGCTCGGCCGCGACCGCGACGCGCGCGGCGCGCAAGACGCGATCGCCGCGGCGATACCCGGTGCGTTCGACCTGCAGCACCGTGCCGGGGCTCGTGCCCTCGGGCGCCGGCAATTCGAGCAGCGCCTCGTGGAACCGCGGATCGAACGACTCGCCTCGCGGCGATAGGGCGGTCACGCCCGAGCGCGTCAGGCTGTCGCGCATGCGCTGGGCGACCAGCTCGACGCCCTGCACCCACGCCGCGTCACCCCCGGCGTCGCGCGCCGCGGTGAGCGCTCGCTCGAGGTCGTCGAGGAACTCGATCACGTCGAGCAACACCCGCTCCTCCGCCCCGCGTCGGGCCTCCTCGAGCTCTCGCTGAGCGCGGCGGCGATAGTTCTGCAGCTCGGCTTCGGCACGCAGCCAGCGGTCCCGCAACGCCGCGACCTCGGGTTCCCGTGCGCCGGGTCCCGCGGTCGGCGCCTCGCCGCCCACCGGTGCGGGGGGTGTGGGCTCGCTCGCCCGCGCCGCCGCATCACCCGGGGCGGCCGGGTCACCTTCGGCGCCGGCGGCGTGTTGGCCAGCGTCATTCGCGGCCGGAGTCGGCGTGGGAATGTCCGAGGACGTCATGAACAAGGATCTCCGGGAATGTGGACGGCCCGACCAGGCGCTCAGGCCTGGAGCAGCTCGGTGACGCGCGCGCCGACGATGTCCACCGCCGCGAGCGCGAACGAGTAGTTCATCCGCATGGGCCCGAGCACGCCGACGGCGCCCCGGACCTGCCCGGGGAGCGCGAAGCTCACGAGGCTGCAACCGGCGAGTCCGGGCGTGGCGTCGAGCCCGACGCGCACCGCCGCCTGCCCTTCGATGCTGGCGACCATCAGGCGATCCAGCGGGCTCCCCTCCTCGACCGCGCGCAGGATCGGGCCGAGCTGTTCCGACGTCGCGAATTCCGGCTGCTGCGCGATGCGCGACGTGCCGGCGCTGATCAGCGGCGTGGCCAGGCCCTGCCGCCAACGCGCGCTCGCGGCGCGCACGACGATCCGCACGGCGCTGCGGCGAATCAGCTCGCGATCGCTGCTCATACGTTCGCGCGCCTCGCCGAGCACGCACCCGAGCAGCCGACTGCGCAGCACGAGCGCCACCTCGCGCAGCTCGTCCGGGTCGAGCGGACTCTCGAGCTCGAGCACCAGCGTCTGCGCGGCGCCGCCGTCGAGTCCGAGCACGAGCAGCGCACGCCGTTCGTCCATCGGCTCGAGATCGATGTGCCGCAGCGGCACGTCGTCCAGTGACCGCGCGACCGCGAGTCCGAGCTGCTGCGTCAACGACGACAGCAGCCGCGACGCCTCGTGCAGCAGCGCCTCGACGTCCCGCGTCGATCGGTGCAGCGAGCTGCGGATCTGATCCACCGTCGCCTCCGACAGGCTCGTCGGGCGCAGCAGGGCGCGCACGAAGAACTCGTAGCCGTGGGCGCTCGGTACGCGCGCCGAAGACGCCTGGGTGCGCTCGAGCAGCCCCAGCGACTCCAGCTCGGCAAGCGCCTCCCGTATGCTCGCAGGCGACAGGCCGATATCCGTCTGTCGGGCGATCGACTCGGACCCCACGGGCCGCGCCGAGGTGCCGTGCAGGCGCAGCAGCGCCTCGAACACCTCCCGGAGGCGGTCGTTGAGATCGGGGTCCTCCCGGCTCATCCGGCCGGGCAACGCGAGTGTGGACATCACGCTGAAATTATGGAGGCGTCGGCGGCGCTGTCAAACGGCTCCCCGACGGCCGCCGCATCGATCCAAGCGATGACATCGTCGGCGACGAACCGATGCCGCGCGGGGATCCGCACCCCATCCGCGCACCGTTCGAGCCGTCCCTGGGCCAGCGCGCGCGCGAACGCCGCACCGTAATAGCTCTCGACGACGTGGCGGTCCGCCGCGGCGTAATCGGACGCATGCAGGCCGCAGGCGAGCCTGAGCCCGAGCATCACGATCTCGCGCGCCCGCGACTCGGGCGTCTCGCGCTCCGATTCGGCCTCGGGGCTGTCGCCGCGCTCGATCGACCGCGCCCAGCGGGCTCGATCGTAGTGATTCCCATAGCGCCGCCCGCCGACGTACCCGTGCGCCGACGGCCCGACGCCCACGTACGGACGCCGCAACCAGTAGACCAAGTTGTGCCGGGCTTCGCCCCCCGGGCGTGAGAAATTCGACGTCTCGTAGCACGCGTAGCCGGCCGATTCGAGGCGCGACCCGAGTCGCGCATACGCGTCGGCCTGCTGGGCATCGTCCGGCAGCGCGGCGCGCCCCGATGCCACGTCGTCGCCGAGCGGCGTTCCGGCCTCGGGAATGAACGCGTACGCCGAGACGTGCTCCGGATCGAGCTCGACCGTGCGCTCGAGCGTCTGGTCCCACGTTTCGGCGGTTTGCCCCGGAAAGCCGAACATCAGGTCAAGCGACAGCCTCCGGAATCCGTGGGCGCGCGCCCGCCGCACCGCGACGCCCGGGCGCTCGGCGCCGTGAGCCCTGCCGAGTACGCGCAGCTCCGCGGCGTCGAAACTTTGCGCGCCGAACGACAGCCGATTCACGCCGGCCGCCGCCCATGCTTCGAGGCGGTCTTCGCGCACCGACTCGGGATTCGCCTCGAGCGTCACCTCCGCATCCGGAGCCAGCTCGAAGGCGCCGCGCACCGCGCGCCACAGCCGCGTGAACGCGCGCGGCGTCAACGTCGACGGCGTGCCGCCGCCGAAGAACACCGAGTGAAAGCGCGTGCCGCGCGCCGCCCCCGCGCGCCACGCGATCTCGCGTTCCAGCGCGGCGAGATAGCGCTCAACGCCTGCCGCGGTCAGCGGGCCGGTCGAGAAGTCGCAGTAGGTGCAGCGGACGGCGCAAAACGGCACGTGCACGTACACACCGGCGATCGCCTCGGCGCGAGCCCCCGAGCCGGCCGCGCGGGCGAGCGGCGCGACCCGCCCGAGGCGGGTTCCCGGTCTCAACGAACCGGATGGAGCAGACGCTCGAACCGGATCTTCGGCAGGAAGTCCCACAAATTGCCGCCCGCGGTCGAGAAGTAGATGAACATCGCGTGGCCCTTGACGAGGTCCATGTTGACCGGTCCCCAGAAGCGGCTGTCGTTCGAGTTGTCCCGGTTGTCACCCATCATGAACAGCTCGCCCGGCTTGACCGTGAACGGGCCAAAGTAGTCGCGGACGTCGTACCCCTGGGGGTGGAGACCCGGGTCGATGTGCACCGCGTAGGGTTCGCGCAGCGTGTCGCCGTCCACGATCACCTTCTTGCCGCGCACCTCGATGGTCTGGCCACCCGTGGCGATGCAGCGCTTGATGAAGTCCTTGCTCGGATTGACGGGCCACTGGAACACGATCACGTCTCCGCGCCGCGGGGCGCGCAGCCCGGGCAAGCGGATGTGAGTGAACGGGATCTTCGGTCCGAACTCGAACTTGTTCACGAACAGGAAGTCGCCGACGAGCAGCGTCGGGACCATGGATTCGGAGGGAATGCGAAACGCCTGAATCACGAACGCCCGCAGCATCAACGTGAGCACGAGCGCCCAGACGATCGCCTCGACGTATTCCATGACCGTGGATTTCGGCCGCTTGGCCATGCGCCTCTCACTCATCGCCCCACCTTGAGGACCGCCAGGAACGCCTCCTGAGGCACCTCGACCGTACCGATTTGCTTCATACGCCGCTTGCCCTCCTTCTGTTTCTCGAGCAGCTTGCGCTTGCGCGTGATATCTCCGCCGTAACATTTTGCGGTCACGTTCTTGCGGATCGCGCCGAGCGTCTCACGGGCCACAACCTTATTGCCGATCGCGGCTTGGATCGCGACCTGGAACATCTGCTTCGGGATCAGCTCCTTGAGCTTGGCGGTCAGGTCTCGGCCCCAATCGTACACGCGATCACGGTGCACGATCGCCGACAGCGCGTCGACCGAATCCCCGTTCAGCAGGATGTCGAGCTTGACGACGTCGGCCTCACGATACGCGTCGAACTCGTAGTCGAGTGACGCGTAGCCACGCGACACGGACTTCAGTCGATCGTAGAAGTCCAGCACGATCTCCGCCAGCGGCAACCGATACGCCACACGCGCGCGCTTTTCCTCCAGGTAGTCGAGGCTGACGAAGATGCCGCGGCGATCCTGACACAGCTTCATGATGTTGCCCAGGTACTCGCCCGGCGTCAGCACGTGCGCCAGCACGTACGGTTCCTCGATCGACGCGATGTCGTTCGCGGGCGGCACCTGGCTCGGGTTGTCGACGTTCAACAGCTTGCCGCTCTCGAGCAGCACGTGGTACTCGACGCTGGGCGTGGTCGCGATCAGGTCGATCTTGAATTCCCGTCGCAGCCGCTCCTGCACGATCTCGAGGTGGAGCAGCCCCAGGAACCCGCAGCGGAACCCGAAGCCCAGCGCGACGGACGTCTCGGGCTCGTAGACCAGCGCCGCATCGTTCAGCACCAGCTTGCCGAGCGCCTCCTTCAGCGCCTCGTACTGATCCGAATCGATCGGATAGAGCCCCGAGAACACCATCGACTGGACGTCGCGGAATCCCGGCAGGGGCTTCAGCCCCTCCGCGTCGGCGGCCCCCACGGTGTCCCCCACGCGAGCGTCGGCGACGGTCTTGACGCCGGCGACGAGGTAGCCGACCTGTCCGGCGTGCAGGTCGTCCTGCGCGTCGAGCTTGAGCCGCAGGCGCCCGACTTCCGTCACCTCGTAGCGCTTACCCGTGGACAGGAAGCGGATGGCGTCCCCCGCCTGAACGCGACCGTCGACGACGCGAATCAGGGCGACGACGCCGCGATAGACGTCGAACTTGGAGTCGAAGATGAGCGCGCGAAACGGCGCGTCAGGGTCACCCGTCGGCGGCGGGATCTCGCGGATCACGTCGTCCAGCAACGCCTCGACGCCGAACCCGGTCTTGGCGCTGATGCGGTGTACGCGCTCGGCCGGGATCCCGGTCACATGCTCGATCTCGAGCGCGACGTCATCCGGGCGCGCGACCGGCAGATCGACCTTGTTGATCGCCCCCACCAGCGCCAGCCCCTGGTCGCGCGCCAGGAAGTAGTTCGACAACGTCTGGGCCTCGACCCCCTGGGACGCGTCGACGACCAGGATCGCGCCCTCGCACGCCGCGAGGCTACGCGACACCTCGTAAGTGAAATCCACGTGCCCGGGGGTGTCGATCAGGTTGAACTGATACGTCTCGCCGTCACTCGCGCGGTGCTCCATCGCGATCGCGTGAGACTTGATGGTGATGCCCTTCTCGCGCTCGAGGTCCATGTCGTCCAGCACCTGCGCCTTCATTTGCGACGGCGTCAGCGTCCGGGTCAACTCGAGCAATCGGTCCGCGAGCGTGCTCTTGCCATGGTCGATGTGCGCGATGATGCAGAAGTTGCGAATGCGAGCGAGTCGGGGATCGGTCAAAAGTGCCTCTGCCAGGACAGCTTCAGACCCGCCGCATGCCGCTCCTCCGGCGGCAGCGCCGGGTCATCCTCGAGATCGACGCGAAAATTCCGGAAGTGTGCGTCAATGTACGCGTCGACCAGCGAGTACGCCAGCACTGCCCCCAACCACCACTGATGCGCGACGAAGCGGTCCGAGCGCGCGTTGTACTGCTCCACCAGGATCGCCTCTGCCGCCGAATTGTTCGCGCGGCGCGCCTCGTCGATCTGATCGCTCAGCCGGCTCAGCGCGTTGTGGTCGTTGACCACTCGAGCGATGAAAAACCCCTCCACTCCGGCGACGATCGTCGCCTTCGTCCACGCGCGGTTGTGGAGCTGTCCCCAGCCCGGAAACACGAGCGAGCGCAGCATCACCCATCGCGGTTGGTCGAACCCGGTGGGGTCGGTCGGCGGCTGGCGGCGCGAGGTATCCGCGACGGCGGGCTTGAGCTTCCGAACCCGCGCCGACTTGAGCAGTGGTGACCTCGGTGCGCGCGTGGTGTCGGGTCCCGCGACGTCGGGCCCCTCCTGTACACGGCCGGACGCGGGCGCCCGTGGGCTCGCGGTCTGGAGCGTATCCGACATCGGCGTCGCCGCCCGAAGCGTGTCCGCGGCGACTCCACGGGGATGCGCCCCCCGCACGGTGTCCCGGGCCGCCGCGTTCGGGCCGGCGACCGCCGCACCCACCGCCATCGTCAGGGCTGCCGCAAGCGCGGTCGCTCGCACCCAGGTGGGAAACCGGCCCCGGCTCGAAGGAATTGGCGGGAACGCGTGGGAATCGAACCCACCTCGGACGCTGCTCGCGCCCGACCGCAGGATTTGAAGTCCCCGGGGACCACCAGATCCCATTCGCTCCCGCATAGCGGGTAAATCTAGCCGGCTCAGGCAGTTCCCTCAACCGGCTCCGGTGTATTTTGCGTCGATTTTGTATCCCCCAACGAGGCCGAGTATCCCCCTTCTGCAGAAAATGCGCCGTTTTGGACCGCCGCGCCGTACTTGGCCGCCCCGTCGGCTAGGTCCTGCTCGTTCACGATCCGGTAGCGCCTGAAAATGTCCGGCGTCCGATGGCCCGCCAAAGCCATGGTGACGCTCTGGGGCACCCCCGCCCGGTCCATCGCCCGAACCGCCGCCCTCCTAAGATCGTGAATGCGCACGCCGGGCAGGCCGGCGGCGTCGCGGGCCCGCTCCCACGCATTGTGGAAGTCGCGCACCGGGCGACCATCGGCGTGGACAAACACCGCCGCGATCACGCGGCCGCGTTCCCGCTCGATCAACGCCACCTGCTCGCGCTGGCGCTGCATCAGCGCTGCGAGCGCCGGCACGGCTCGCATCGGGAATGTTCGCGGATCGCCGTTCTTCGAGTCCTCGATGCGGATCACCGAGCCTTTGAAGTCGACGTGTCGCCATTGCAACCCCAGCGCTTCGGACTTCCGCCAGCCCGTGAGCGCAAGTAATTCGATCACCGGCTGATACGCTGGGTCGAGATGCGCCTGGATCCTTGCGACCTCGTCCGGATCGAGGAATCGCTGGCGCGCGTTCCGCACCTCGATCACGGGGAATTCCGGCCGACCCTGAATTCGCTTGGATGCGACGGCCAGCCTGAACGCTCGTTTGAGCAACGCCAGCTCGTTCTTGACGGTGCTCGATGCCGCGCCCTGCTTCCGCCGGTGTGCCACGTAGCTTGAAAGAGTGTCGAACTGAATCGACGCGCCGTCCGCCTGCCGCCCGAAGTAGGCTGCCATGTGCGCCTCGACTAGGTCGGGTTTGGTCAGCGTCCGGTTGCCCTTATTGGCGTAGTCCACTCGCAGCAGATCGAACAGTCGATCGAGCGTGAGTGTCCCGGGCGCTGCCGGCTGCGCGTTCGGCGAGTCGTTCCGCTGCTCCTCTTCGTGGATGCGCTGCCGCAACCGCCGTTCGATTTCACGCGGCGGCTGTGGCCGAGTCGCGCGAATGCCCGTTGATTCGTCATGGCGTTTGCCGCGCACGCTAAAGCGGATCCACCAGAATGGGCTCCGCGATTGACGGTAGATCCGTCCGGTACCTGGTGGCCTCATCGTGCCGTTCCCCCTTTGTTGCGCTCGATCGCCAGCGCAACGGTTGTCGTGGAACGGGGGCAGCCGTCGGGCCGCCCCCGTTCCGCCTCTCGGTAGCTCAACTGCCGATCCGTCGAGTGCGTCAGCGCGGATGGTAAAGATAGAGATTCCCCACCGCCACGGCGGTCCCCACGAGCAGGGCGCGGGACAGAGCCTCCGCGATCCGCTCCTCGCGCCAGTTGGCGGCGACCGACCCGATCGCCGTGAGGTAGAACACGAACGGACTCCGGGTAATGGCGAGCCACAGCCCGGCCACCAGCACGCTCGCGACCACCGATCTCCAGGCCACGTCAGTGACCGCCGGCGCGACTCGTGTCCGGCCGCTGATACCAGAAGGAGTGAAATGCCTGATAGGCGCCGATGATGGCGCCCACGAGAAGTCCCGTGTAGCCGCTCGTCGGCCCTCCGGTGAACCCGGTCACGCCGCCGCCCGCTGCTCCGAGCGCGGCCCCCTGGAGCGTCTCCGACATGCAGGCATCATACATCGCCTGCATCCCCTGCGAGACGCCGCCGCCCTGGAAGTTGTTCCACATCATGCCGGGGTCGCGGAAGTTCGTGAATGGCGGCGAGTCCGTGTCCGTGACCGTCGGCGAGTCGGGCGGCGTGAACATGGTGAGGAATTGCAGCTTGTCGTAGGCGCTCCCCCCGCTGCTCGTCGCCGACACGAAGATGACGCTGTCCTCGGGCGTGTCGACCGGCACCACTTGCCCGGCGGAGTCGCGACCCACGCCCAAGAAGACCTGCGTGACGGCTCGCCAGCCGACGTTCGGGATCTCGAACGCCTGCGTGATGACGAACGCGACGGGCTGCCGGTCGGTGACGGCGAAGCCCGGCTTCTCGAATCCCAGGGCGACCATCGAATAGCCGACCCGCGTCCCGTCGGACGTGAACGCGCAGTCGGTGTCCGAGCGCCTGATGTAGCCCCGCGCCTGTGCAAGCGGCATGATCGCGGCCACCGACGCCATGGCTCGCGCTTGGGTCAGGATCACGGACGGATCCCCGTACCCGTACGCGAGGTTGTCCGAGTCACCGACGAACCTGTCCTTCCATGCGAAGTACTGCGGATCCAGCGGATCGCCATCTTTTCTGACGATGTTCGGCGTGTTGGGGCGGGCCGGCATTGTGTCTCGCCGCGTGGGCGACGTGAGCTTGCCGCAGGCAGACACGACGGTGAGCAGAAAGACGGCGACGAGAACGGGGCTAATGATGCGCATACGGGCCTCCCTCGACGTGGGGTTGATTGTCACGCCGATCGAGAGCGGCCCGGCATGGACCATGCCGAGAGCACTTTGCGCCGGAATGTTGTGGTTCGCAGCCGCCGAACGCCGAGCGGGCTCGCCAACTTTAGCGACGTTTTCTCGGTCCGCGGGTGGAATTGCATCTGCGACACCGACCTGAGCCGAGTTCGCCGATTCCTGCGAATCGCCAAATGTCGCGAGAACCGGTACCAAACGTCGAGTTTTCGACGGCTTCACTGTCGTCGGGTCTTCTCCCTCTTGTTCCCAGCGATCGCCGCGCCGCGGCCGCGATGCTTGGTTCAAAGACTGTGCAACGACAACAACCGACGCGACCGCAAGCGCGATCGCGGCACACAAATTGTGGTAGAACATGTTGCCCTCCAGGATGGATCTGGTGGGTGACGTACCGTCCCGGGGAGTTCACGCTCCCCGGGGCCTCTCCTACGCTCGCTTCTTCTTGGTCGTTGCCCTCCTTTTGTAATCCACGAGCGCGTCAGCGATGACGTCGCTCATGTTCCGGTTCTCTTGTGCCGCTTGGACGCGCAGCCACTGTTTGAGCGCCACGGGCAGAATGATCGTCAGCGGCTCCCGGTCGTCACTTCGTGGCGGGCGGCCCATGCGTCTCTTCTCCTGCTTCCGTGCCCCGTGCGTCATGTATCCCCCGATCCCTGGTGGCTACTTTGTTACTTATAGAAGTATAATCACGCCAGGGTCCGGGTCAAGGGCCGCCCGTCCGCCGGGCTGGAGCAACTTGCCAGGATGCTCTTATGGCCAGCGCGCAGCCGATTTAACTCCGGGCAGGCACCCTTCTTGCCGATCCTCAATCCAACGAGATAGCCTTAATTGGCGTAGGGCTAGGGTCCCTAACCCTAGGTGCGCAACAACTCCCGCTTGAAGGAGGCGTTTTGTGCCCCGGCAGATCGTTCGAGTCGAGATTAAGGGACAGCTGCCTTGGCGCGTTTCCCGGTCGACGAACGAGAATTGGATCGCGATCTGCGACCCGCTCAAGATCACCCTCGAAGGCGAGACTTTTGAGGAGCTGACCCAGCACATTAGCGAGGGCCTCCAGCTTCTGCTCGTCGATCTTATTCAGTCGGGGGAAATCCAAGAATTCCTGAGCCGGCAGGGCTGGCGTACGAGCATCGCGCCTGATCAAATCAACCTCCGGCGCGCTCGGTTCGACGTGCCGTACTCCACACGGATCGAGGAGTCGCATGCCACCGGCCCGCAAGTCGTCTGTCCCTAAGGAGCATCTGGTCAATCTCCTTCGCGAGCTGGGATACAAATTTCGCCAAAAGACAGGACGTGTCGAGCTTTGGCGGCATCCGACTTCCAAGCACCGCGTCGAGATCAACATCAAGGACTACCTCGATCCCGCCACGGTGAGGTCGATGCTTTACCAATGCGGGCTGGATCCGGGAAAGGTGGAAGACTTTATTGGAGGCAGCCGCACCTCCGAGACACGCTCCCGTAAGTAATCGCAGCGTCCTGGCCCACATCGGCCGAACCTCGCCACGGCGTTGTCGCGGCAGCAGACTGGGTTGCCGCGGATGGCGATTCCGAAGACCTACCCAGCGAGCGCAGCGACACGGGCACTTGCAAGCAATCCCGGAGAACCCCCCACGCTCAAGCAAATGCGCGTAGCGGCGGCGGGGCAGTTCGCAGACTTCAGTTTTGACGTCACCGGGAAGAGCGCCGGCAACATGGGCTGGGTGACGGATACGTGGGAATTCATCGCGAATTCGAATTCCACGACGATCGAATTCGACACGCTCGTCTCGTCTTCAAGCGTATACGGCCCCATGCTCGATCTGGTCGACGTCCGCGTTAAGACCAGCTAGCCCGCGATCAGGTCGTCGGACGGGCCCCCCGGCACGGCAGCTTACTTCTTCACTCCAACGGCCAGCGCGCTCCACGCGTACTCCGCCCTAACGTCCATTCGCTGCGCACTGCTGAAATGAGTAGCAGCTGCGGCAGAACGCAGCAGTCGCCCCAGTGACGCTCGTGCCAATGACTTGCGTTCGACTCGGCCACGGACTCGCGGCAGAGGTGCGGTGTTCTGCCGCACCAGCCGTGGCCCCTCGTGGGCGTGGCGTACAACAGTCGCGAGCGCGCACGAACACGCCGGCATGAGATTCCAGGCGTGAGGATGCGCGACCTTCGATGCGGCACGGTTTACGCTAACAGCGCCCACCAGAATGCCCGCCAAAGGCCGGGGTCGAGGCGTTCAAGTGGGGAGGTGCACTATGAAGCTGAGTCGCATCGTCGTCATAGTCCTCGGGAGCCTGTTGGTCGCGGGAGTAGCGGGCGCTCAAATACCGGGAGCCCCAGCGGCGGGCACGGGAAGTATCTCGTTCGCCTTGTTTGAGACCGTCGAAACCGGGGGCGAGCCAGCCGTCTACATCCCGTTCCCGGGGTTCACTGTCCAATCCGGTTACGTCGTCTTGAAGCAGACGGCAACTGCGCCTGACACGGCCAGAGCGAATTGGAGCGACGTCGTCGTTTTCCGTAGCGGCCAAGCCGGTCAGCTGCCGCAGGCCGGTGTGCAGGCGAACGCTGGCATCTTGATATCGGGTTTGTCGGAGACCGGGGGAATCTCGAACTCAGATCTGACCCCTGCCGGAGCAAATGTCACGGTGGCAGCAGTTCAAGCCGGGCCGGTCGTCTACATTCTTGAGCCCGACCAGATTGCACCGGCGCCGTACGTAGCAACGGCTGCGGCGCCTGACACGGTTAGATATAGGTTTTACAGCAACGTACCGAATCTGAACTTCATGGGGATGCTCGCCTTGGCAGGTCTGCTGGGGATTGGGGGAATCGTCCTCCTGAGGCGCGGACGCGCGCTCGGCGCCCGGCCCACGGCATAATCGCGTCCCCATTAGCGCTGGCAATTCCGCCGGCGGGCCCCCCGAGGCGAAGGCCGGGGGGCCCGCCGGCCAGCACGTGCAGGTTGCAGCGGATACGGGCACACTCGTGGCGATCATCGGCAAGACGAGCCGCCTGACAGGCGCTATTTACCCTCCCTGGCGATGCAGCGCAGGACCCAGGGCCCGCGTCGGTCGAGCCAGTTTAGGAGGGACGCACCAACCCGCCGACGCCGCGAGCCCCTAGCACCCTGATCGGGCGCGTCACATCGTCGCCGGATCCCGCCACGGCTCGTCGGGACGCAAAAAAGCTTGCTGCAGATGCGGAGCAGCAGGTTCAGCAGGCGCAGCCGTTGCAGCTGCGGACGCCGTAACGCCGCTGCTGATGGGTGTGGCGTCCGCGGCGTGTTCATCTCGGGGCCCACCCGCAAGCATCTCCAGCTCGCCGCGCCGCATCAAGTCGACATAGTAGGCCGTCGCGCGCTTACGGCACGCCTCGGCTCGCGCCACCGGGCCATCGTCGATCGGAAAGCCGGGCATTCGGCCAGGTGCCTTGAGCTCCGGAATTTCGCGGAACAAGCTCGGCACGTCGCGAATGCGCGCGATTTTCTCGATGATGCGCGCCGGCAAGTGCTCGCCACCCGCACGTTTCACCTCGGCGACCACCTGCTGCTCGACCGGCAGCCGCGACGACGGCCAAGCGAGCCGCCATGCCGCCGCGCTCACCGTCCTGCCCGCGCCGTGCATCAGGCGACTCAGCCGCGCCACTATCTCGCGCTCGTCAAGCGGCGGAGGCAAAGTCGGCTCCTCCTCGTGCGAAGCGCGTAGCTTCCCCAGCGCCCACCTGCGCGAGGCGGGATCGCCGTTCAGCGCCAAGTCTTCGATCAACGCCTCGACCTGCTCGACGCTCATCCTCGACTTGCGCGCAGGAGTGCTGTCGGTCTCGCTCGCGACGTTATCGGGCTCGTCCGTCACTGGAGCACCATTTCAGCGTGTAGCGGCTCCTTGCCGAACGCGTGGCGGAACGCCAGCCGCACCGTCCGTTCGCCAGCGACGGCCATCAGCTCCATCAGCAGCACGCGGATGTCAGCCCCAGGCGCTTCGGCCGCCGTCAGCAGCACGGCCAGCAGTTCCCGACGCCGACGTGGGCTCACTTGCCGGTGCGCGACGGCTTGCGTACCGCTGGCGGCACCGTCGCCTCGGGGCGCCGCGTTGGCGTATTCCAGTCGATCGGCGTATCAACCGTGATATCCGGCCGCGTGCTTTGTGGGCTGGTCGGCAACGGTCCTTGCAGGTATCCAGTGTCGCCCTCGGTCACGCGGTGTTCCGGGTACTCGCAGTTCGGATAATCGCTACCGTCGATCTTGCAGGGATCCCAGCCCTGGAGCTGCGACATGATCACCAAACTGCGGCTGGTGTTGTTGGCTCGGCCCATCGTTGCCTCACTTATAAAAAGAGTCGCTGATGACATCTCGCAGCCGGCGGTGCGCGTAATCCTCGATTCGGCGTCGTTCCTGGTCTTTCTCCATCAGCGGCAACCCTCTTGCCGCGACTCGGCGGGGCTCATTTCGATCGTCCGCTTGCGCTTCCTGACTCGCCTGCTGGCGCAACGCGACGTAGGCCTTCTCCATCACTCCGATCGCGTCACCGGTTCGTTGTAGCTCTTGCGCCCATTCGGGTTTCGCAAGCAGCTCCGCCGTCTGCGGCACGCGCGCCGTGAAGTCGTTGCCATATTTCTGCGTCAGCCGCTGAACCCCGCCAGCGAGCGTCGCATGGATGTTCAGCCTCTCGTCAATCGCCCGGGCGATGGCGTCCGGCGGAACTCCGACGGTCTGCAATTCATCCCACGCACTGTCCATTGCTCCCTCCCTCGCGGTGTTTGCTCTCACCTCGCCCTAGCGGCCAGTCGCCACGCCGCTCCAATGTCCGCACCGCCCGGGCAATTCGCGTCGTCAGCGATGACCGTAGCGGCTCGCCATTCAGAAACTTCTGAACGCTCCGCGGGTCCGCGGCCGCCTCAACCGCCAGCATTCGCAACAGGTGTGCGTCGAGCCGGCGTGCGTGCCGTGTCGGAAGCGGCGCAATCTCGGTAGGTGTCATCCTTGAACCTCGGGGAACTACTCTGCGCCGTCCGTGGCGCCGCGGCTTCGTGCCGCATTGCACTATGACAACGCCAACGGGCCGTCATGTCAACCTATTTCGCTCCCCGTGACAGCTTGGAAATTCCTGCCCGGAAATTCTCCAGAAATTTCGCGAGCGGGCTATCTCGCAATCGCAATCTCGCGGCGGGGGCCTGGCGGCCTTCGCTTGCCCGCGGGCCGGGCCGGCCAGCGCCGGCTGGGAGCCGCGGAGCGCACTGACAACCGTGCCGCAGGTGGTCTCGGTAGCGTGCCGCTCCGTGGATGAGACGCGGTCTGAACACTGCGTCCCCTCGGGCAGAACCGGACCATTCCACGACAGCAATATTGACTAGACAAGCTGGCGAATCGGACGATACTGCTATTGAGAAGGCAGCTTCTCGCGATGGATGGCTGGGCGACGGAGGCTTCTGTGAGCACGAAACAGCAATATCAATTCTGGCGGCACTGCCTGCGCATGGCTTATTGGGCCGGTGCATCGCGCGGGCAGATCATGTTCGCGAACGCGACGTTGTGGCGAATCGAGAACGCTCGCCGCGCGGTGATGCTATGACCGACCTTGTACGCGAAGACATTCCCACGCTGGTCCGGGCGAACGAGCTACCCGCGGACCGGCATCCGGCGCTCGTGTACTTGGCGCGGCTTGCCCCTGGTAGCCGGCGCACGATGCGCCACGCGCTCGACACCGTGGCCCGGCTCGTGACCGGCGGCGCGTGCAACGCGCTCTCCCTCGATTGGGCGCAGCTTCGCTACGCGCATTGCCAGGCGATCCGCACACGGCTGGCCGAGACCTACTCCCCCGCGACGGCCAACAAGACGTTGGCCGCCCTCCGGGGCGTGCTGCGCGAAGCATGGCGACTCGGACTCATGAGCGCCGAGGCTCACGCTCGCGCCGTGGACCTTGAGCCGGTGCACGGATCGAGGCTCCCCCGTGGCCGGGCGCTGTCACGTGGCGAGCTGCTGGCACTCGTGGCCGCATGCCAAGCCGACCAGTCGCCCGCTGGCGCTCGCGATGCCGCGTTGCTCGCGGTGCTGTACTCGGGCGGCTTACGGCGAGCAGAGGCGGTGGGGCTAGAAGCCGGGGACTTCGACGCCGAGGCCGGAGTGCTCACGATCCGCCGCGGCAAGGGCAACCGAGCGCGCACGGTGCCGATTCGCAATGGCGCCCACGCAGCGCTCGCCGCCTGGATCGCGGTGCGCGGATCGGAGCCGGGAGCATTGTTCTACCCGACGCGCAAGGGCGGGCACCTTGTGCGTCGAACGATGACCCCGGATGCCGTGCTCAAAGCGCTGGCCCGGCGGGCCAAGGCGGCCGGGATCGCGATCGCCTTCTCGCCCCACGACCTGCGACGCAGCTTCGCCGGCGACATGCTCGATGCTGGCGCCGACATCGCCACGGTGCGGGCGCTCATGGGCCACAGCGACGTGAACGTGACCGCGAAGTATGACCGCCGGGGCGAGCGGGCGAAGACTGCTGCGGCCGAGCTGCTGTTCTTTCCGTACGGGGCCGATACCTAGCTCACGACACCGCCACGGAGGGCACATGACCATGACCCGCAAGGGCAGCAAGCCAACCAAGGCCGACAAGTCGAGCGACGCGACTCCCGCGCGTGTGGGGGTCGCGTTCCGCTTGCCGCCGGCACTTGTCGAACGACTCGCTCGCACAGCGTTTCACCTGGGGGGGCCACCCGAGGTGTTGCGTCAGGTCGACGTCATCGAACGTGGCATCGAGTACGAGCTGGCCCGCCTCGAACGTAAGTACAATGGCGGACGCCCGTACCCGCCGATACCCAACGGCCTGCGACTCCGTGGCGGCCGCCGCTCCGGCCGCTAGCGGGCCTCCAGGACGCTCCTAGGCCGCTCCACAGGGCGAGCGGCTACCCCTTACCCTCGCCGGGCCAACAAGGCAAGGCTAGCCTATTCGCGGCTTCGGACAGCGGGGACAAGGCGCCTGCCGGGACAACGGAGCGCCGGGGGAGGTCGCAGATAGTTCTCCCGGCCGAAGCACTACCCGCGACGCTCCGCACGCAACGCACACCCTTTAGGGTGCGGAGCGTGCGGAGCGCGGAGCGTCAATCTCGTGCGGAGCGCGGAGCATCGACCTAAAAGACAACTATCCGTTTTCATCCCAATCAATTCGACGCTGCGCAGCGTTGTTTTGCGGAGCGTGCGGAGCGTGCGGAGCGTCAGGATCAGAAATGGCCCACCGGATCGCTCCAGAACGACCCGTCCGCGCTATTCGGACAACCTTGCCCTCGTTTTCCAGTTCTCGCAGCCGGCGGTAAATGATGTCGTCGGAGAGGGTGTTGGCGAGGTGTTCCCGTATCTCGCTGACCGTCGCAGGCTGGCCGAGTTCCGGCAGGGCAGCCGAAACCCGATCGCGACTGCGACCCGCCTTTTTCTGCGGGGCTTCGACCTGTACGAGAGAGCCGTTGTCGTCGAACGTAACCCAGATCGGTTCGGGCTCCGGTCCGGACCACGTCTTCACGAAGCGTAGTTCCCGGAAGTTTCCGTGCCGCACGACGCGGACGACGGTCGCCGCATCACCCACGAGCCGTGAATCGCCGCGTGCTTCGTCCAGATCATCACCCGCGCGTCCCGGATCGGTCCCGGCTTTGCGGTCGTGGTGGATCAAGAGCAGGGCACAGCCAGTTTCACGCAGCACCGGGTCGAGCGCGTTCAGGAGCGGCCCAATTGAATTCTGGTCTAGGCTGTGGGCGCGACCGAGCGCGTCGACGATCACGAGCGCTAGACGTTCGCGTTCGATCCACGTGCGGAGCGCCCCGAGGTCTTGCTCTTTGCTCAAGTCGAGGACGCCGGTCAGATTGGGACGCACGATGACCGAGATGTTGTTGAGCGCCGCGGCGTCGTCGCCGGCGATCCGCCTTAGCCGGTCCTGAAGCAGTTCGGGTGTCAGCTCAAGTTCCAGCACGCCGACACGTGCGCCCCCCGGCTCGGTCGGGAGCCCAAACCATGCCTTGCCGCTGCTAACAGCCGCACCGAGGTGCAGCACGAGCGACGTCTTGCCGGTGCCGGGCTTGCCGAACATCAACGCGTAGGTACCTGCGCTGATCACGCCGTTCCCGAGCAGGCTGGGGCGCCGCGGCAGATCGAGCGCCACGAAGTCCGCCCCCGTCATCGCTGCACGCACCAACCAATCCCCCGGCTGCTCGGCTTGCGGTTTCACCCCCCGGATCACGGGCGGATCCGAAGCCGGCGCCGGGAACGGCACGACCTTGCCGGCATGCTGACCGCCGACGTCCGTTAGATCGGGAACTTTGGGGGGCGTGGTCATTACCCAGTTTCCCGACTCGCTACCCAGCGCGAAAATCGCACACGAGCGCCGAGCGTCGAGGTGATCGTGGCGATGTAGCGTTCGCCAGCACGATCCTGATGGACGGCGAGGATCACGTGGGCGCCGTTCGGCACGCGTGTGGCAATCTTGTCCGTCCATGATCCCGAGAGAATCCCGAGCGTCGCAGGCATCGGATCCGCGGCGTCGCCCCACTGGGTCGCGGCAGTCAGAAAATCCGGCGCGCCTTCAACAACCCACAAATCGCCGTCGAGCACGCTATGCGCGAGCATGCTCCGTGCGACGGCATCCGCGAACACCAGACCACCGACCTCATGGCCCGATGGGTTCACGCCTTTGGGCTCGGCCGCACGGTCGAGGTTCCGGGCATGTAGGCTCAGAAGCTTGCGGTTGTCGTCGAAGAGCGGAAACACGCACCGGTAACCCGCCGCGCCCCACGAGCGGCCCCCGATCGAAGCCCACGAGCCAACTGCCAGCCCGACAGGCAACGCGCGCGCCAAGTCATGATCTGCGACCCGCCAGGGGTCGAGCCGGCGGCTAATCAACCACGCCGAGCACGCGCCATCATCGACAACCGGCCGGGATCGCTCCCACAGCTCGAGGACCTCCGCCGGCGGCGGTCGGTTCGCTTCGGTCGCTGCGGGACGTGTTGGCGGCGGTGGTGGTGGCGCCGCATCGCTAGACCCGGCGCGTTCGAGCTGCTCAAAGACTGGACCCCAGTCGTCGGGAGTCGCCGTGCCAGTAGAAACGAGCGCTGCGAACGCGATTGCATCACCACGGGCCCCGCACCGGTGACACGACCAGCCAAGGCCGTCGCGGGTTAGGCCCACCGGACCGCGGCGGTCGACACCGCGAGAACTGCGCTCGACGGCCCCACAAGCAGGACACGGTGAAATCGTCGAGCCGCGGAGGGTGAATCCGAGCGCTGCGGCGATCGCGGCCGAGCCATGAGCGCGCACCGCGGCAAGATCGACGTGCAGGCGAACGCCGCGGGCGGCGGTCATTCGGCGCCCCCAGCAAGCTGCGCCAGCCGTTCCGCTAGCCGCAGGGCGCGCTCCAGCGCGGTGACTGCATCGCCGATTTCGACGACGAGCTGCAAAGTCAAATCGACGCCCTGGTGGCGCTCGCGATCCTTGCAGTCCCCGCGCTCTTCGGGCAGGATGGTGTTGGGGTCGTCCATGAGTCCCCGAGACGCGCGCTGGCGGATGCGGTTGTGCTCGGCGCGCGTTTTATTTTGGGTTAGTGTGGCGCGCCTTCTGCAGTGACGCGCTTCGCGATCGGCTCGATGTCCACAATGTGTGCTGCCGCGAACGCTTCAGGACCGAGCGTCGCTGCGTTCTGCCTTAGGTTCCCCCCTCATCCTCATTGCCGCCGACTTCGGTGATCGCGGAAATCGCGCGCAGGGTTCTTGAACCGCCGCGTGCTCGTTCTGCACCGGGAGCGTGTCGTCGCGGCGGGTTTGAGTCGGACCGGTGGTCACCCTTTCGATCCACTCGATCAAGACCTGCCGCGGGACTCGGATGCAGCCGCCGATGCGGACGGCGGGCATCAGCCCACGGGCGATCGCGCTATAGGCCGCGGCTCGTGAAATCGAAAGGAGTTTCGCAGCCTCAGCGACCGGGATCGCCAGCCGATCGTCAGGCGGCAGCATGGTCCCGAGCGACCGTGCTGCAGTGCTTCTCAATCGCCTCGGCTACGACCCGCGACAGTGTCTTTCGTGCCAGAGCTGCGTGCACACGCGCCATCGTCGCGACCTCAGGCGGGACGAGCAGGTTCATGCGTTCGCGCTCCTTGGCTTCGGCTGGTCTCGGCTTCGACATGCTTCTGCACCTCCTTGGCGACCCAAAATAGAAAAACCCGCCCGACGTAATGTTCGTTCGCAGAGCCGCCCTCACGGGTGGCCCTGCTAGTCCCTCCACGAAGCATTAAGTCGAGCGGGCTCTATCCGCTCCCCGTGCGTGGTGATTCGAGCAGGCTCTCTGAAACCGGCTCGCTGCGGAGCAGTTCTGGTAGAAACCACGAGGCTGGTGGGCGTTGCTGGCGGCCAACCTCTCGAACCGCATCGCCGGACCTGACGCACGATGAAGCACTGCATCGCCGTCCGCACAGATCACTTGTACCAACTATGCGCAGCGTACGGGGCGGCGTCGAGCACGTCAAGAGCGTTTTCGACGCCGTGTACCAACGCTGCAGTATCCCCGTCAGTATCCCCGTCCATGCCGTCTATACGATCCAAATGCACTCTATGGCGTTCAGGTGGTCCATTAGTATCAATGGGTTAAGACCGAATTTGGATTTGAAGTCCCCGGGGACCACCAGATCCCATTCGCTCCCACACGCCGACAACTCTAGTCGCTGGAAGAAGTTTGCGCCACGGGCCCACGTCGCGGGTCGATTGCCGTAGGCGGCGCTAGCGCCGCCGAGGATCTCCCCGTATCGGGGTCGCCCGCCGGGTCCGCGCGGGTCGAACGGGCTGCCTCACGGAACGCCATCGTGACCCACCGAATGAGACCCCGGGCGCAGATCCGCCGTTGACGCGCGCGTCCGCGCAAGTCAGGATCAATGCTGGCGTTCAAAGCCTCCGATCGAGCGGGCCGCACTCGCTCCGCTCGCCCCGGTCAGGGGCATCGTGCCGCATCCCCATCCCAATAACGCGGAGCTTCCTCCATGTTCGGCCGCCGGTGGCTCGCGTTGCGCGTCACAGCAGTTGCCGTGTTCGCCGCCGCCGGTTCCGCGGCCGCGCCCTCCGTCCCCACGAACTTCGTCGTCGACGACGCCGCGCCCGGAGCGGGTCTCGTCGTTCCCACGGGGATCGCATTCCTTCCCGACGGACGCTTCTTCGTCTGCGAGAAACGCGGTCGCGTCTACGAGGTGCGCAGCGGCATCAAGCGACCCACTCCCATCTGGGCGAACGAGAACGAGGTGCTCGATCAGGGTGACCGCGGCCTGCTCGATGTCGCGCTCGACCCCAACTACTTCGTCAACCATTATCTCTACCTGCTTTATTCGGTCGACCCCGACACCAACGGCGTCGACGACAACACGGTGGCGTTCAACCGCTTGACACGCTACCAGGTCAACTTCACCGATTCGGCCAGCGTGATCCCGTCGTCGCGCACGATCCTGTTCGGTCACGTCTGGCCGAGCGGCCCGCTGGTCGCGTCCGACTCGCATGCGATCGGGTCGCTGCGCTGGGGCCGCGACGGCAGCCTGCTCGTGAGCACGGGGGACGGCGCCCACTACGAGTACATGGATCCGGGCGGCAAGGACCCGAGCGCGTTCCTGCCCGGCCGCACCGATCCGAACGAAGACATCGGATCGTTCCGTTCCCTGGACATTACGAACCTGTGCGGCAAAGTGCTGCGGATCAATCCGGCCACCGGGCAAGGCTACGCCAGCAATCCCTACGTGAACGGCAACCTCGGCTCGGTCCAGTCCCGGATCTGGTGTTACGGGCTGCGCAACCCGTTCCGCTTCAACGTGCGCCCCGGCACCGGGAGCGTCGACACATCCGCAGCCAATCCGGGAACGCTCTACATCGGCGACGTGGGCTGGACCACCTGGGAGGAGACGAACGTCGCCCGGAGCGCCGGAAGCAACTTCGGATGGCCCTGCTACGAGGGGTTCAATCCGATGAGCGATTACCAGGCCGCCAGCCCGGCGCACAACGGCTGCGGCTCGTTCGGCACGCCGACGAACCCGGCGACGGCGGCGCAGCCGCTCGCGTCGTGGAACCATTCGAATGCGGCGCTGAGCCGGCCCAGCGGCTTCGCCGGGAACTGCTCGATCGGTGGCGTGTTCTATACGGGGATCCGCTACCCGGCGCAGTACCGCAACCAGTACCTCTTCGGGGACTACGGCGCCGACTGGATCAAGCTCGCCACGGTCGACGCCAGCGACAACCTGATCAGCATCACCGACTTTGCCGCGGCGGCGGGGAGCCCCGTCGACTTCGCCACGGACCCGCTCACGGGCGACGTCTTCTACGTCGCGATCGGGGCGCAGCAAGTCCGACACATCCGTTACAACGGCGTGGTCAGCGGCAACACGCCTCCGGTCGCGGTCGTCTCAGCCAATCCGGTGTCGGGCCTGGCGCCGCTCGGCGTGGCGTTCTCGAGCGCCGGCAGCAGCGATCCCGACGGCGACCCCATCACGACGAGCTGGCTGTTCGCGGACGGCTCGGGCTCCTCGGCGGCGAACCCGACGCACGTGTTCGCGGCGTCCGGGATCTACAACGTGCAGCTCACCGTGAGCGACAACCGTGGCGGCACCGACGTGAAGTACGTGACGATCACCGTCGGCGCCGCGGCCGCCACATTCCCCACGACACCCATCCTGGACAGCTTCAACCGCGCGAACGGTGCGGTGGGTGGCAGCTGGGTCGACGAGACCGCCAACTTCACGATCAACACGAACGCGCTGGCCCCGGCATCCGGCGATCACTACATCGAATGGAACGGCGCCACGTTCGGACCGAATCAGGAAGCATTCGTGACGCTGAGCACGATCGGCTCCGCGCCGGAGCACAACTTGATGCTCAAGACGCAGGGCGCGACCTGGTCGAGCGGCCACATCGAAGTGAGCTACGACGCCGCGAACTCTCGGGTGTTCGTCTACACGTTCACGCCGCCGTCGAGCTGGACGACCTACGCTCAGATCTCCGGCGTCTCGTTCGCCGCCGGCGACCAGTTCGGCGCGCGCGTACTCGGGGACGGAACGGTGCGGGTGTACAAAAACGGTGCGCAGGTGGGCACCGGTTCGGTCGCGAGCTGGCCGTACTCGGCCCTGGGGGGTCGCATCGGCGTCTTGTGCTCGAACGCCACGGCGTCGCGGTTCGACAACTTCGGCGGCGGCAACGTGGCGTCGAGCGGGAATACGAAGCCCGTCGCGACGATCCTCGCGCCGCCGGACAACAGTTTCTACTACGCCGGTCAGACGGTGAATCTCATGGGCTCGGCGACGGACGCGGAATCACCTCCCGATTCCCTCGGCTACCGCTGGATCGTGGATCTGTACCACAACACCCACGTGCACCCGTCGACCTACACGTTCGGGACGCAGAACGCGCTGTTCACGGGCGAGAACCACGATGACGGCACGGGCGTGCACCTCGGCGTCAAGCTGACGGCGAGCGACCCGCAGGGGGCGGTCAGCGACACGGTCAGGATCAACCTGTGGCCGGAGATCGATCTCGCGGCATCGGCGGTCACGGTGACTCCCGCCACGCCGACCGCGGGCCAGAGCGCGAACTACGTGTTCACGCTCACGAACTCGGGGCGAATGCCTGCGCCGATCTCACGCTGGGTGCTGCGGGCCGGCGGCACCGTGCTCGGCCAAGGCGACGCGATCGTTCCTGCGAGCGGCAGCCTGCCGCTGTCGGTGGATGCAACGTTGCCCACGGCCGGGACGTTCACCCTGCGGCTCACCGCGGACTCGCTGGCCGCGGTGCACGAGACGAACGAGACGAACAATGTCTCGGTGCGCACCCTGACGGTCGCCCAGTCGGCGACGAACACGCCGCCGGTGGCGAACGCCACGGGAACGCCGCAGAGCGGCACGGCGCCGCTCACGGTCAACTTCTCCGGCGCCACGTCGACTGACGCGGACGGCGACTCGCTGACGTTCTCGTGGGGGTTCGGCGACGCCACCGCCGGCAGTGGCCGGCTCGTGAGCCACAGCTATTCCGCCGGCAACTACGCGGCGATTCTGACGGTGAGCGACGGTCGCGGCGGCACCGACACGGCGAGCGTGGCGATCTCCGTCACCGTGCCACCGCCGCCCCCGACGTTCCCGCAGACGACGGTTCTCGACAACTTCAACCGCGCGAACGGCATGATCGGCGGCAGCTGGATCGACCAGACGACGAAGTTCTCGATTGCCTCGAACCAGCTAACGCCCAGTGCGGGTGACAACTACATCGAGTGGAACACCGTGTTCGGCGCGAACCAGGAGGCGTTCGTGACGATGAGCGCGATCACCGCATCGGCGCCGGAGCACAACCTGATGCTCAAGACCCAGGGCACCACTTGGGCAAGCGGCCATATCGAGGTCAGCTACAACGCCCCCGGCTCTCGCGTCTACGTCTACACGTTCACGCCGCCGTCCGCATGGGCGACGGTTGCCACGATCACCGGCGTGACGTTCGCAGCGGGCAACCAGTTCGGCGCGCGGGTGCTCGCCGACGGCTCCGTGCGGGTGTACAAGAACGGCGTTCAGGTCGGTAGCGGTTCCGTGGCGGGGTGGCCGTACGCCGCGCAGGGCGGCCGGATCGGCGTTTCGACCGCCGGGGCGACGACCGCCAGGCTCGATGACTTCGGCGGTGGCGCGGTGACGGGTGCGGCCGCCATGGCGGGACCTGCCCCGCCGCTGGCGAGCCGGTCGACGCCGGGCAAGCCGCCCTCGGTGCCGTCGCTATCGACCGCATTTCCCAATCCCACGAGCGGCAGCGTCACGATGTGGCTCGCGCTGCCGGTCGAGACCGAGGTTGAGCTCCGCATCCTCGACGTCCAGGGTCGCGAGGTATGGAGCGCGCCGAAGCAAGGCTACGGGCCTGGGCGCTGGTCGCTCGGCTGGGACGGCCGGGCTGCGCGCGGTCGCGCCCTCATGGGCATCTATCTGGCTCGGGTTCGCGTGGGCAGCGTGCTGTTCCTGCGACGCATCGCCATCATCCGCTAGTTCGGCCGCGCAAATGACCTCGCGCTGACGCACGCGGAGACCGATACCCGTGGGACGACATGGACGCCGCCCCACAGCCCACCCGTCTCGCCCCCCCGCTGGAGCTCGTCCCGCCCCCGCATGCGGCGCCCGAAGCGTCTCGCGCCGGGTGGGCGCGCGCCCTGCTCGACCCGCGCGAGCCCTTCCTCGCGCCGCTCCTGCTGCTGCTCGTAACGCGCGGGTACTTCTGGCTCCTGCTGCCGTTCGCGGGCGAGGACGCCTACATCACCTATCGGTTCTCGCGGAACCTCGTCCTCGGCTACGGCCTGACGTACAACCCAGGAGAACGCGTGATGGGGTTCTCGTCACCGCTCTGGACGATGTGGAATGCCGTTGGCTACGCGCTGACGCGCGACCCGGTGGCCTGGTCCCGAGTCTCGAGCGTCGCGGCAGACGTCGTGTCGCTCGCGCTGCTCGGCGGTCTCATTCAACGCTATGCCTCGCGCCGCTCGGCGTGGTGCTTCACCTTGTTCTTCGCGCTATGGACCAGCTTCGCCGCGGTCGCCGTCTCGGGCATGGAGAGCAGCGCGATGCTTGCGCTCATCGCCCTCTCCGCGGTGGCTCTCGAGCGTCGCAGCCGCTTCACCGGCGTGGCGCTCGCCGCCCTGGCGGCGATCCGCCCCGAAGGTCTCGCCGCTGCGGCCCTGCTCGGGCTCGGCGCTCGGGCGCGAGACCGAGCCGTCGCGGGGACGCTCGTCGCGGCGATGATGGCCGCGCTCTGGGGTTACTTCGGCAGCATCGTGCCCCAGAGTGTCCTCGCGAAGTCGTCGATCTACGGCACGCCGGGGCCGGTCGCCGGGCGGCACTGGTGGGAATGGATCTGCCCGTTCGCGTTCGGGCGTTGGCCCGTGACGACCGAGGGCAGCATCCTGTTCGCGATCGCGGTCGTGAGCGCTCCGGCCGCGATCGCCGGCGCGTCGCGGCTGGCACGCACGCGGGCGACTCCGCTGGCGCTCGCGCTCGGTGCCGCCACCGTCGTGTGGCTCGGCTACTCCGCGCTCGGCGTAGCGTACTTCGCGTGGTACCTGACCGTGCCGCTCGCCGGTTTGATGGGACTCGCCGCCGTCGGGCTACCCCACGTGGCGAAGGGTCGCGCGATCCCGATCAGCCTCCTCGTGTTCGTGCTCGGCACCTGGACCGTCGCGCCGGAGCTCTACCGCGCGCGCGGGAGAGCCGAGTGGCTGAGCTTCGGTGCGGCGGCCGAGTACCTCGCCGCCCACAGTCGCGTGGGTCAGACGGTGCTGCTCGAGCCGATCGGCATGGTGGGCTGGCGATGCAAGCTCAGGATCATCGACGAGGTGGGGCTCGTGTCACCCCAGGTGAGCCGGCGCCGTCTCCAGGGCCCGGGCTGGATGGCCGACGTGATCCGCGCCGAGCGGCCCGACTGGCTCGTGATCCGGCGTGGAGTTCTGCGTGACAACGCGGCGTTCGCGGGGATCGGCGAGCCCTTCCGCTCGACGGCCGAGCGCGATTCGGTGGCCGCCCATTACGTGCTCGCGACCGTCGTCCACGAGGACACCGGCGATCAGGCGCTGGCGGTGATGTCCCGCCGCCCCTGATCCCGGCCCGCCCGGCGAAACGTCGTCGCGGCAGACGGCACTCAGCCCTCGATCACCACCGCGTGAGGTCCCCGGCGAACGACGGCGCCGACGGCGATCGCCGTCACGCGACGGCCGTGCAACCGCCGCAGCAGCGCATCCGTGCGCCGCGCCGGCACGCTGAGCAGGAGACCTCCCGAGGTCTGAGGGTCGTACAGCGCCGTCAGCAACGCCGAATCCGCGGCGCCCCCCGACACTCGAGGCGCATAGAAGTCTCGATTGCGTCCGAGACCGCCCGGCACCACGCCTTCGTCCACGAACTCGGCCACCTTGGGCAGCAGCCAGTCGCGCGACGGCGCGACGCGGAACGTCACGGCGCTCGCGTCCGCCATTTGCGCCGCGTGGCCGAGGAACCCGAACCCTGTCACGTCCGTCGCCGCGCGCGCTCCGAACTCGACGGCGCACTCGGACGCGATGCGATTCAGCGTGGTCATGCTGCGCGTCAAGCGGCCCACGAGCGACGGCGCAAGCCGTTCCTGCTTGAGCGCCGTCGACAGGATCCCCGTGCCGATCCGCTTCGTGAGCACGAGGCGGTCCCCGGGTCTCGCCCCGGCGTTCGTCAGGATCCGGCGCCGCGCTACCACGCCGGTCACGGCGTAGCCGAACTTGAGCTCGCGGTCGCGCACCGAGTGCCCGCCGACGATCGCCACGCCTGCCTCGCGCATCACCGCGTCCCCACCGCGCAACACCTCCCCCAGCACCTCGACGGGCAGGCGATCGTCGGGGAACCCGACGATGCCGAGCGCCGTGAGCGGCCGCCCACCCATGGCGTAGACGTCCGACAGCGAGTTCGCCGCGGCGATGCGGCCGAAGTCGAAGGGATCGTCGACGATCGGCGTGAAGAAGTCGACCGTCTGAACGAGCGCCGTGCCGCGCCCGAACGCGAACACCCCCGCGTCGTCGAGCGTCGAGGCGTCGACGAGCACGCGCGGGTCACGGGGATGCCGCGGGAGGCGTCGCAGCGCTGCGCGAAGGTCCGCCGGACCGAGTTTCGCGGCTCAACCCGCGCATTCGACCTGAGCGGTCAGCCGGATGCCGATGCGCCGCCGCAGGTCGGCGGCGGCTCCGGCCTCGCGCCCGGAGTGCTTCAGGCTCAATGGTCGCGACCCATCGCGACGGCCTCGATCTCGACGCGCGCGCCCTTGGGCAACCCGGCGGCCGCGACCGTGGAACGCGCCGGAGGATCGCTGGAGAACTGGCGCGCATAGACGTCGTTCATGGCGGCAAAGTCGTTCATGTCCGCCAGGAACACTGTCGTCTTGACGACGTCGTCCAGCGTGAGCCCCGCGCCGCGCAGAATCGCCTTGATGTTCTCGAACACGCGCTCCGTCTGCGACGCCACATCGGCGCCCTGCAGCGCACCGGTCTTCGGGTCGAGCGCGATCTGGCCCGACGTGAACACCATGCGGTTGCCGCCGTGCAGCCGCACGACCTGGGCCTGGCTGTACGGCCCAATCGCGGCCGGCGCATCGGCGACGGACAACGTCGCCTTCATCCGCGTCTCCTCCCTCGTCACTCGACCGTGACGCTCTTTGCCAAATTGCGCGGCTGATCGACGTCGCAGCCCCGCAGCACGGCGATGTGGTAGGCCAACAGCTGCAGCGGCACGACCGACAGAATCGGTTGGAGGCACGCTTCCGTCTGCGGTACGTAGATCACGTGATCGGCCTTCTCGGCGACTTCGGTGTCGCCGTCCGTCGCGATCGCGACGATTCTCCCCTTGCGCGCGCGCACCTCCATCATGTTGCTCATGACCTTGTCGTAGGCGCTGTCGCGCGTGCACACGAACACCACCGGCATGTTCTCGTCGATCAGCGCGATCGGCCCGTGCTTCATTTCCGCGGCGGGGTAGCCCTCGGCGTGGATGTACGAGATCTCCTTGAGCTTGAGCGCGCCCTCGAGCGCGACCGGCAGGTTGTAGCCCCTCCCGAGGTACAAGAAGTTGTTGTGGTGCCGGTACTGCTCGGCGATGCGCCGCACCGCGTCACTGCGTTGCACGATCGACTCGATCTTCTCGGGCAGTTTCGACAGCTCGCGCGCGATGCGGATCCCGGTCTCGCTCGACATCTCACGCTGGCGTCCGAGCGCCAGCGTCATCAGGGCGAGCACCGTGACCTGGCAGGTGAACGCCTTGGTCGAGGCGACTCCGATCTCGGGGCCGGCGTGGATGTAGACGCCGCCGTTCGAC